>Ga0307433_1000149_pt1 | contig 63311 bp, 59 predicted proteins | sample SalMarWE160210MG_FD_202166 | JGI IMG/M metagenome (GOLD analysis project Ga0307433, IMG submission 202166) | Salt marsh sediment microbial communities from the Plum Island Ecosystem LTER, Massachusetts, United States - WE1603-210 | ecosystem: Environmental > Aquatic > Marine > Intertidal zone >...
GACAGCGTGGCAATACCGATGGGGGCTCGATTGATAGGGCCGGATGCAAAGTATATTTTTCATATAGGAGCAAAAGATTCGTACTTTTTTAACTTAGAAAACATAAACGGCAAAACGATTATTCAGGAATGGAAAACGGGAACCAAATGTGGCGGCGGTTCCGGCACATTATTAGAAAAGCAGTGTAGAAGATTATTTGAAGGGGAGATTCCAGGCCCTGAGTTGGAAAATACCGGCTCAGCGGTAGAGGAGAAGGAAAAAGACCAAATCACATCAAGAAACAGGAGCAAGCTTCAATCAAGACTGGAAGAAATGTTTTACAGGGCGCAGGAGCAGGCCTCGAAGTCAGACCAGCCGAGCGAGTTTCTGGCTCGATGCGGTGTTGTTATCCAATCTGATTTGATTCATAAACAAAATGAAGGCGCGAAAAGAACAGATAATTTAGCCGGCCTTTTTAAAACAGTTGCCAGAAATTATAAAATAGATGTCCTCGGCGCCAAAGAATTCCATAGTTCTGATAACGCTATAGCAACCGGAGGCGTTATCGCCAACGACCTTATAAGACAAAACCTTCAGGGCTTGCTCGGAATTTCTATAGATAGGCCGCAACATTACAGCAACGTAGCAGCCGCAGGCGCAGCATTAAAGGGCCTGGAGGAAAATAACAGTTTTGTTTTTAATCTTGACCAGCTTGATAAGGTCGGGCAGTACTGCCGACAAAAGAGGAAGTTTGCCCCGCCTCTTTCTGAGTCCTTGGCTAAAGTGCATGAGAAAAGTGAGCTCTTGGAAGAAACAATACTCGACGGAACCGAGGTCGTCCTGGGTATAGATGGTGGAAGCACAACAACAAAGGGCGCTTTGGTTGAATTAAAAACAGGCAGGCTTCTTGACAAGCTTTATATCAAAACTCACGGCGACCCTGAAAATTCACTGAAGAAGGTTATAAAATATCTAAGCAGGCATAAGGATAAGGTTATTATAAAAGGTGTTGGGGCCACCGGTTCGGCGAGAAAACTATACGAGAAAATCCTGGTTAGCAAGAAAAAAGCCGAAGGTCTTAAGGCCTATGGAGCTGAGATTACAGATAGAATAACCGACGAGATTACCTGTCACGCCCTTGGAGTTAAACATTACAATCCCGCCATCGATACTGTCTTTGAGGTAGGCGGGCAGGACATGAAATTTACCAGCTTTGCGAAAGATGGAACGGTCAAGCAGGCGAAGATGAATTATAGCTGTCAGGCTGGTTCCGGCCAGACCCTTGAAAATATGGCGGACGTCATAAATTTAAACGTGGAGGACTCTCTACAGCAGGCGGCTCTTGAAGCGAAGAAGGTTCCGATTATAGACTCAACGTGCGGCGTTTTTATGGAGATGGACGAAAATCGGCTCATCGCAGAGGGATTCAGCAAAGGGGAAATAGCCGCCGCGGTAATAAGGGGGACAGCCGCGAGTTATTATTACAAGTTTGTCGGTGGTCCTCAGCACATTGGTGAAAAATGTTCAGCTCAGGGTGGGCCGCCGCTGGGAAAGGCCTTCCTTGCGGCGCTTGCGCAGGTAACAAATAAGCAAATAGAGGCATACCCGCACAGAGAAATGTTTGGAGCATGGGGGCAGGCGCTGGACATAATTGAAAATATAAAGCGCTTGGAGGAACAAGGTAAAAGGTGTGAATCTGCATTCAGGGGCTGGGGCCTTGTGGACATGCCTTTTGAAAAACAAAAGATTTCCTGTAAAGAGCTGTTTAAAGACAAATCTTGCGGCATGAGGGATTGTCAGCTTGAGGTGTTTTCTATCGAAGATGATAAAATCCTCACAGGAGGTTTCTGCCCCAGAGGAAATTCTGATGTGGCCGTGAAACCAAAGACCGATTACGTGGAGAAATACCATAAGATTTTCGAAAAACATTTCAAAAAGCAGGGATGTTTATTGAAAGAACTCTCTACCTTGTCCGACGACTTGTCCGGCGTAGCACAGGCGAAGTCGGAAGCCTCGGCGAAGGCGGATGATAAAGTAAAAGCTTATAAACACAAAACCGTAGGCGTCAAGAGAAGCACTGCGACGCTTGGAGAAAAAGGAATATTCAGCGCCGCCCTGTTGAAAAAGCTCGGCTTTTATCCCGTCGTTTCACCGAAATCAAACAAGGAGATAGCAAAGGTCGGCGTTGACAACTCAAGAACGGAATTCTGTATAGCCAGAAAGCTGGTTACAGGTCATGCGGCGTTATTGAACGATAACCCGAACATCGAGTACTTGTTTAATCCCAGCTTCATCGAGCAGAGAAGAGTTCATCCTCCGGACTTAAAATATTGTATTTATACAGAATCGGAAGGTTATATCCTGAACGATGCCCTTTCCCTCGATAAAGATAAACAAATAAATCCCGTCTTGCACTTCGGGGACCTGCCCCTTCTTGTGCAGGAGTTCAAGCTCGAATTTAGCCGGTTAGGATTTAAATTTACCGGCAGGCAAATCAAAGACGCAATCAAATACGCTGAATATGCCGAAGGTGAATTCAAACAGGAGCTTTATGAAGAAGGAGATAAGTTCCTGGAAAGGATTGAGCAAAACAGCGAAACGAGCTACGTCGGCATCGGCAGGGATTACGTTCTGCTCGACCCGGAGGCCAGTTCAAACTCGGGCGCTATGTTTTCGCAAATCAGGGGATTAAATTACATACCGCAGATTTTCCTGGAGCATAAATTCGAGGGTTTATCCATCGATGACATCGCTGAAAATGAATTTTGGGTGGAAAGCGTTAAAATTCTCAAGGCTAATTTGTTCGTTGCCAACCACCCGAATCTGTTTGCTGTCCGGATGATGAACTTTGCGTGTGGGCCAGACAGCTTAAAAATATATCAGGAAGAAAAGATTCAGCAGGCCGCGGACAAGCCCACACTTGTTTTATTGACGGATGCACAAACCAATAATGCTCCTTTTGTAACCAGAACAGAAGCTCATGAAAGAGTGGTAAATCAAATCGTGACAAAAAAACTCCAGCTTGAACGGATAAAAAGGCGTCCTCAGGTGGATATGGGAGGGCGAACTTGGCTAATCCCTTATATGGGAAATGCAAGTTATATTGCAGCTGCCGGGCTGAGATACTTTGGCGTAAATAGTGCTGTTTTGCCCACCAATACACAAAGGGGCTATGAAGTGGCCCGCAAGCACATATATACCGAGGTCTGCCATCCCCTCAAGGGCGTAGTTGGTGACGCCATTGGTTTCCTGCAGCAGGAGATTGATAGATACGGCAAAGAATTCGTTGAGGAAAACTATCTTGTTATGCTGCCTACCACCAGCGGTCCTTGCAGGTTCGGAAAATATACGGAGCTGCTCAGGGAGTTCCTGGACAAGGAAGGCCTGGAAAAGGTGCCGGTTGCTGGACCTTCTTCGGAAACAGACTATTTTGATGTACCTTTCCCGAGACAGCTTTCTTTTAAAGATAAAGCGAATATGCAGGCCATGCTGTTTAGGGGGATAAAAGCCGCAGACTTGCTCGAAGATATTACCCTCAGGTTCCGCCCTTATGCCGAAGACAAAAACCAGCTTGAAAAAATTAAAAAGCAAAAACTAGATGAGCTGGTAGGAATCGTCGAAAGAGGAGCAGAAACAGCGGCCTTGCTTAAGTGGGGCCGGGAAACAGTATCTCTGTTCAAGGCAATAAACCTCAGGAACCACGAAAGATTCCCTTTGGTTCTTTATATAGGCGAAATCTATATGAGACAGCACGACCCTTATACAAACAATGTCATTCAACAATTAGAGCAGCAGCAGTTAGAGATGGTAAGGGACCCGGTAACGGATTGGCTGGATTATGTAAATAAGGTAAACATGAGAAATTCAAAGAGAGACCTGAAGCTGGCGATTAAGAATTTCAATTTAAGGCGGGCTGTAAAGGAAGCCAGAAAGCTTGTAAAAGTTGCCTTCAAGGGTGCGTATATGGGCCACATCGAAAAAAAGCTGGCCCATCCATTTCACGAGGTGCTTGCCGGAAGACATGTCCTTCCAAAGCCGATGAAAATAGTCGAAACCCTGCAGGAGCGGCATGAGTTCCACGGGGATATTGAAGGCGAGTCTCCCTTAAGCACAGGCATTGCTTATCACTTTATGCACGAGCTAATCCCTCCGCCTGCCTTGGGTGAACCTGTCTTGAGCAAAGCCGAAAGAGTTGAAGGAAAGGGCGATGCTTATATCTCCGGCGTATTTCACGTAGGCCCTTTTACCTGTATGCAGGAAGGTGTTGCAACAGCCAAAATAGAAGCTATGGCCGAAGTGCTTAGAAAGAAAAAACCGGACCTGGTCTTTCCGGTTATCCACGCCTTTTTTGGCGAATCAGCAAGCTCAAATCTCGACTCTGAAATCGCAGTGTTCAGAGAGCAGTGCTATCAAAAAAGAGCTCTCCTCATAGAAAAGTACGGTAGCACGGGCTTCCAGCCCGTGCCTAAACAGACCTGTCCCGAGCATGGTCGAGGGAAAACTCCGATGCGCGTCTTGGATATCGTAGGCGGAAAATCGCAAACCGAGGATTCCAAAATCAGCCCTCCAAAATAATTATTCTCTTAGGCAATTCTTTTTTGGCCTCCCTCGTTTACGCTTGAAGGAAAAAGTGCCAAATTGACAGCCGATTTAGGCAGTTTTAAGCGCCGTAAGGCGGTTTTTCGCTGATTTTACAGGTTCTATGTGGCATATCTGTTTGGCACGGATTTTGCGATTATAAAAAGTAAGAAGGGTGTAGGGGCGGTTCGCGAACCGCCCCTGCTAAAAACAAATAGTCATGAAGTTTTAGAGATAAAGAAGGGAGTGAAACAGCAAAGACGGTTAAGATAAAATTTAAAGGATAGTAAACAAAAGTCTGTGCTCGTTGTAGTAGCGGCTCCATTCTTGTCCGCCGTAGTTTTTACGAAGGCGGATTGCTAAAGTGTGCAGGATGGAGCCGTTTGTTTTTATTGCTGGTGAGGCAAGGCGAAGCCGGGTTATTCACGGCTCTGCCAGGCGTCTTCAGCATGCCCGGCCGTGGGAGTGGCGCCGGTGATGGGAATATCAGGGCTAATCTCGGCCGGCCCTCGAACTGCCCGGGCCAAAGCTGCTTTACTGACATCAACCGGGCGGGTAATCAACTCTGGAACGCTGTAGGTTTGCAGCAGAGAATCATAATAGGTGGGGTCTTTTTGCGGCAGGATGAAAGGCTTGTATGCCCGGCCATTTTCATCAATATAGCTGAAATAAGTTCGGGTAAATAATCCGTCTTGTTTTTTACTGCTGAAAGTCAGCCATCGACTGTTGCTGGAGAAGCTATGCCAGGATTCTGAATATTTGCTGTTGATGGGAAGTTTGTCATATTTGCCAGTTTTCAGGTCCATCAGGTACAGGTCACTGCTGGGCTGAAACACTGGAAAGCAACCATATTTGCACATACAGAATACCATAAACCTGCCGTCCGGAGAAATACGGGGGCACAAAATGCTCATGCCAGTCTCTTTTACCGATAGCACTGTCTCGGGCTGGCCCCATTCGTCTGTTTCTACGTTATAACTGATTCGCCGCAAGTCATATTTGACCTCGTTATATCGTTCCAGGGGTAATTTATCGCGGTCAGTCCACAGGATTGGAGCGCTGCAAAAATACAGGTATCGACCATCTGGTGACCAGGTCGGGTATGTTTCCAGTCTGTCTTTTTCAGATAGTTCGGGTATAGTTTTTATTTTCTGACTGCCAACTGTGTAGTAGCAGATAGCTGAGTCAAGGTCAATCACGTCACGAATCTCCATCGTAGTCTTATGGAAAAACATCCGAACCTTGTTCATAGAGTATGTGACCAATCGACCGCTGGGATGCCAGGACGTATAGCTGAACTTTGCCCCTAACTTATGGGCCTTCCCATCGTGGGCAAGCAGAGTTGTGCTGCCGTAAGCAGGACTGCGAATACCCAGTGTCATATAATCGGGCGTATTATTGAGGAAGGTATGGCAATTAAGACAGCCATAAGTAAAAGACGTACCGTGCAGAACGACTTTATTTTCATAATTTTCCAGATTGCGCTGATAAATGCCTATGCTGTTCCACCAGCTAAATATTGGTTTCATAAAACGATATACCAGATAGCTGTCAATGTCTTCTTTTGCGATGGTGTTGGTAATTGTTTCATATCGCCTCCAGCCCTCGGGCTGTGAGCCTGTCGAACGGATACCGTCTTTGTTCTTCACATAAACATCGAAAAAAAGCTGCCCGCCGCGGTTGGTATTTAATAGCGACCTCCATCGCCGCAGTGGGATTTTAATCTTGCCCGTCTTACTGAAGACATCGATAGATTCGCCTGCGCCTGAGTATATTTTGACTAAGTATCTTGTGCCCGGCTCAGTAACCATAAAGTTCAAAGGCGATATGTTTGGCGGGATAACCGTCCCTGTATAATCCGGCCTGATGCCGGGCATACGAGAAATAATCCCATAGTCATTGACCACTACAGTATTTTTATTTAATGCAAACCACAATACAGTTGCCCCTGCCGCGGCTGCACATATTAATATAAGGTAGCTACGTAGTTTTCTCATATTTTTTCTCTTGGGACGCTAAAGAGGTAATATAACAAATAGCTATTGGCGAAATCAGGCCCCAGTGCTTTCCGGATGGGCTGTTCGTTACCACGGTAGAAGTTGTAGAGTTTAGCGGCTGTTTTAGCGCGTTCAATAATTTCGCGCCGCGGAAACCTTACGTCCGTGGGCAATACTGTCTTTTTAAAAGTGGCCATATAAATCACAACCGCTTCTTCGTAGTATTGTGGCAGCTTCTTATAACCAAGGTCATTAAGATGGCCTATGTTGGGCACGATTTTCTCTACTTGTCCGCTCAGCAGGTAAAAAGCCATCATATATTCGAATGCCATTTTGTTATTCTTATTTTTATCCAGAAGTTGTGAGAAAAATTCGTTGTCAAGCATATCGCTGACGCTTTTTGTATCAGAGGCAATTGAGCGTAACTGTTGAATCTGTTTATCGCTTGCCAGCTCAGGGTCCTCTTGAAGATTTTGAAGCATTTTTCTCCCGCGATTTCCGAATATCAAATCCTTGCTCAAGACTTTCATAAATACCTTTGCGGCCTCAAACTGGCCTTTGACCAGCTTTATTGTCACAAGCCGTTCAAGAATTAAAGGATTATTGCCTACAATCTCCAAATACTCGAAGGCGTCTTTTTCAGCACTGCCGATGTGCCCAAGCTTCAAAAACAACTGACTCCTTTTCATAAATATCCTGCCGGCGGGACCCTTCCCTTCGGCACCGAAAAGCATCAAAGCGTCGAAACCCTGTGGATAATAGAACATCTTATCTCCAAGCTGACCGGTATAGTATAAAGCCAGGTCAACGTCATGAATGCAGCAGATATCGTATGATTTAGGCTGAATCTGGCGGGCTGTCTGGAGAACTTCAGGCCACATCTCCTGATACGCAAGGTAATCTACCTGCACCAATTTCTTCTTTGTACCGTCGAAGGAAGCAAAAATGCTTACGAGGAGAATGACGACCGGCAACGTTGTTTCTATTGCCCATTTGACCTTGTTGTTCTCGAAGAGCCGCCAAGGCACCTTTGCCGCCGAGGGTTTATGCTTGTCACGCTTTTTGGACTTGTTTACAGATGGCCTCTTTCTGTATAGCCATCCCCATAACCCCACTATGAATAACGTCAGCGGAAAGAAAAAATAAATACATATTATGATGCTTCTAACCCATGGCCTGTATGTTAATTGCCATAGCGGCGGCAGATAGATAATTTTAGTTTCTAAATCAAAGATGTATCTGGCGATAAGGTAGGTACCGATTGCTACCGCTGGAAACAGTATTTTGAGGGCCTTGCGCCGACCAACAAAAATTTCATAAATCGTTGCCAGAAATGCAAAGACAAAACTTGCGCCGCTGGCAATATAGTACAGCAGGAAGAATTCGACCAGAAACACCACCACTCGGGCAGCACTACTGCGCAAAGATAATTTTTCATACGCAACCGTAAACCAGAGCGCCGCTGATAAAGATAGAAAAGTGGTTAAGTGACTATCATAACGGTTATGTATTATCAGTAACATTATTGCTGGTATATAGCATATAATCTTTAGGGTCTGTCCTGCGAGCGGCCTGACAAGAACCCTGGCAGCAAGATACATAGAAAAGGCGGCTGCTGTAACAACCAATGCCCCCAGCCATGAAAAGTAATACAGTTGTGACAGGAACCCCCCTATATATTCGACTATACCGCCTGGATAACTCAGCGAGCTTTTGAGGAACTCCCAGTCTGCCGAAAAGGCTGGATAAGCTATGGAAGCTCCAAAGCTGTGATAAATAAGACGCGGTTCAATAAATAGCCAGACATACAGGTAGAAGCATGCAAAAAAAACTATGGAACCAACGGGTATGTTCCGGTTTCGCCAGGATAATTTTTGTTCAGTGGAGCACATCATAATTATTTCTACCAGTGTTTACCCCGTTAGAAAGAAAACTCCGGCTTATATCCGCCCCGTTAACAGCGGGGATTTTTAACGGGGTTTGCCTACTTGGCGATTGTGGCCGTTGCCTCGATTTCGAAGAGCAGGTCGTCGCGACAGATATCGGCTATGGCGGTTAGGGTCGGCCAGGCTAAATCGCTGTATTTGCTCCGGAAAAGCTTTTCGACCTCTGCCGTTTTACAGTATGCAGTGGCTTGAACGACATCTTTGTCGTCGCATTGCATTTCTCTTAGAATCGCCCGCACATTGCTTATCGATTCTTCGATTTGCTTTGGAGCATCCCCTGTATTTGTGGTTTTCCCATTCATACCAATGGAAGCTGTTCCTGAGACGAAAAGCGTTGTTCCTGCTGGTGTCTCGACACGGGATGCTCGCGAGAAGGCTGAACCATATTTGAGAGCGGACTTTTGATTGCCGCCGGCGTCAAAATATTCTATCGGCTTATTTGGACCGACCACTGCCACCAGGTCCATCCCACAAATCGCCCCGTTTCTGGGACTGATGCCAATACCGGTACTGGCCGGCATCTTGTTTACTGCACCTTTGCCGATAAGTCCCCGCTCTGTAAAAAAACTGTTTCTTGTCTTGTTGAACTGAGCATACCATGAAAGAATATCACTCAGCCACATCCATGTACGAGGCACTGAATACAGAGCAGCACCTGCTTGTTTCAAAACCGCCTCGACTTTTTCTAACATGACTTGCGTCTGTTTAGTTGCTTGCCTTGCCTCGGGGGCGGCAATACATGAGATGGTAAGATAATTGCTGTCGCCGACGTGCACCAGGCGTCCGCAGGGAGTTGCTCCTGAGTATAAAATTTTCGGAGCTACGGCAGGGCCTTCGCCCTGACGAGTTGGAGCTTTCTTGCTGCTTAGAGCATGCACCTGCACACCGGCCAGTTCACCGGCGTTTCCCTTGGGAACAAGCAGCCAGGCCGGCTCTACGCCATCATCGTAGCTGCCATAGACATCGGCCCTTATCGGCTGAGCAATCTGCAAAGTGCCATCAGTACCGAAAACCCTTTCCTGAAGGATGTGGGCTTTTTCTGATTCTAAGGCCTGACGGATACCGTTAAAAAGCTCATTCGCCTGTTTTTCTAAGGCAATATTTGGCGTGACAGATGCTGTTATGTAAAGTTCGACTGCCTCATCTGACTTAATCTTGCGAGTGTCAATTTTCACAGACTATTAATCCTAAAAAAATCCCCTTTTTTAATCATAAATCGGCGATATAGCCTTCCATCTTAACCTTATATACGTCAGGAAATATCCATAGAGGAGTGCTGTAAGGCTGGCAGGTAAACATACTTTCGTGAGCTTGTATTGAGTTTAGTATGGCAATTCCAGCAAAATCCCGCTTTTTTTGCGAGAATGGATTGTATTGAAACTACCGGTTGGGCATGTTTGTATTTCCTGAAATGTGCTTATTGTTCGACACGCAGCCGTTGGTCCCATAAAAAGATAAAGTTTTTTGGCCCCTTTGCCGAATAATAATATCGGATGTTCGGTTGTTTTTTAGTATTGAAACCGAAGGTTTTATGCCGTACATGAAAAGCCGTTTTCTGTAGTGAAAAGGGGTTTTCCCGCCTCTGGCAGGTCATTGAGGCAGGATGCCTCTGAGTTGGAGATGAACTATGAGAAATATAGCGGTTGTTAACCAAAAGGGCGGTTGTGGGAAGACTACTATATCGATAAATTTGGCAAGCACTCTTGCTGAAGCGGGCAAGAAGGTTCTGTTAGTTGATATGGACCCGCAGTCGCATTGCGCAGTCGGATTGGCAGTGCCTGAGGAACAGATTGAGCAAAGTATCTATGATGTCCTGATAAGCAAAAGCAGGAGCGAACCTATACGGTTGGCAGAAATGCTTTGGCAGATTAGCGATAGATTAGAGTTGGCGCCGGCCAGTATAGACTTGGCGGCCTTTGAGCAGCAAATGACAGGAGTTAACGAGCGCGAATACTGTTTAAAGCAGGCTTTAGACCAGGTGAAGGACGAGTATGACTACTCGATAATTGATTGTCCTCCGGCCGTGGGCCTGTTGACTTTTAACGCGCTAACGGCGGCAACCGATGTTATCGTTCCTGTTGAGACTGGTTACTTTGCACTGCATGGCCTCAGCAAGCAGCTTGAAACCCTCAGAATTCTTTGCGAGCGGTGCACTCAGCGAGTAGCCGTCAAAGTCCTTGCCAGCATGTATGATATAAGAACGAAGATGGCCAGAGAAATCTTGGCGGAACTGCGTGCTCACTTCGCCGACAAAATGTTCAAAATTATTGTTAATTTCAATACTAAAATCAAGGAAGCCGCCAGTTTTGGTCAGCCTATCAATGAATACGATTCTACAAGCAGGGGACATAAGGATTTTAAGGCACTGGCTGAGGAGGTTATCGGCGCTGAGGCCAAACAGCAGCGACGCCAGATGGTCAACTCGCTGGCTGACCAGCTCGAAACAATTAGCGCTAGCGCTGATGAGCTGTTAGAGGCGACAAAGCCAGAGATTAAAACTGTACCCGCTGCAAAAACGGAGCAGCCACATTTTACGGAGCAGCCACATTTTGCAGAGCAGCCTGCCCCCGTGTCTTCCCCAGCGTCTTCTGGTCAAAGACAAGAGCTGGGGGGCGGCGGGCGCTCTATCCAAGCCCAGGCGGCCATTACCAGTGCCAAGCTCTCCGACTATTATGGCGTTAACCAGATAGACGATGCTATTGTTTTTGTAACGTTGTATCCGCGTGCAAATAACGTGCAGATTGCTGGCGACTTCAATAATTGGCAGCCGGCAAAGATGCCGATGGAGAGAGTCGGTAGCAGCGGCGTCTGGCAGATGAAGATTAAACTGCCCCAGGGGAAATATCGCTACCGGCTGGTTGTGGATGGCCAATGGCAGCAGGACCCGTATAATGAGCTGACGGAACTCAATCCATTCGGCGATTTCAACTCTGTCATCGAAGCAAAATGACATTTATATCATTGCCCATCGTGACTTGGCGTAGGCACCAAGCCGTAGCCAGGTAGGTAGACATGGCAATCTCATTTCCTACATTTTTGATTTTCTCCCTGTGCTGATTGTGTTTTTTGAGATTTTTTATTTTTTTCTTGCAAAACCGTCCTATAAAGTCATAATTTCCAACACTCAAGGAGGACGTACCCTGTTAGAAATCCTCTCTATGGTGAGCTGGATATGCTCTGGCAACTTGCTTTTGATGGGATTATCCGGCTCGAAACTATTTGCACATAAAGATGGCTGGTTAATTGAGAATGGACGCTCGCAGCATTGCACAACGGATTGTGGCTGACGCTTCAAGGGACTCCGCCGAAGCGGCTTTGCCCCTCACGCGAAGGCGGAAGCTATCCGGCCTTCGCAGCCAAAGTAATTGCTTCGGCGGAGTAGGCTGGCGGCGGAGCATTGCAGTTTTTCTCATCGGAGTGGGTTTTTGTTTTCCTGCTTTTGCCGACATAGCACCTGTCATTTACAGCCAAGACTTCGATTTACCTATACCCAAGCCGGATATCAGCGATCCATGCGTTAGTAAAGGATGGATGGAAGATGCAATTATACAAGTCCCTCACCATTTTACCATTTACGACCTTAATGTTGGCATAAGTTTAACGCACACAAGCGCGTTTGATTTGCAAATTTTTCTCAAAGGCCCTACCAATGAGAAGATATGTCTGAATAGGTACGATTTTAATGAGTTTTTTAAGGGCGAAAATTATAAAGGAACAGTATTTGACGATGAGGCAGAAGTTCCAATCGAAGAGGGTAAACCACCTTTTGCCGGCCGATTCAGACCCGAGTCAGGTAATCTGTTGGAAAGTTTTGATGACCAAGATGCTTATGGCACTTGGCGATTGCAGATTTACGATGCCCGTTATTCTGACACTGGCATGTTTAATCACTTAGAGCTTATCTTTAATGCGCCCGAACCCGCCTCCGCCCTTCTGATGACTTTCGGCGCAACGAGCCTTACCTTACTCCGTAGAAGAGGACACGAGAGACGATAGACGAGGGACGACAGATGGCAGCCAACCTTTGGAGCATGGCAGGTTAGGCGCTGCAAATTCTCCGAACAGCTCTTTTGCTTTGGCATCGTAGGCCATCGCTGCAGCTTTTTCATCATCAAAATAACCGATGAACATCACCCTGCCATTGCAGATTATTCTCGCCTGCCATTTTCCCTCTCCCTTGTGCCACGCAACACCCTTATATTGCGAGGTGCAATTACCCCTTTGCTTGCGCATATTCCAGGCGTTCTGCTGCATCGTACAAATTCGCAGATTGCTCTTTCGATTATCCAGGCCGTTATGATTTATATGGTCAACAAATTTGCCTTCCGGCGAATTCAATATTACCCGGTGCATCCTGATGGTTTGCCCGGCTCTGTGCTTATTAGCATAAACCGAACGCGCAGCATAGAATCCCCGTGGACTTCGAATTGCATACCAGTTATATTTCGAGAGCTCTTCGTAATCTTCTTGGTCAACGAGCGCAAATTTTCCCTGCGTAAGGGGTATTTTGCGAAATGTGCAGCCGTAGCGTAGGCGGCGATAACACAACAACAGCCATATACGCAGCCGGAAGATAAAGACCGGCAGGAATATTGGTATGTGAGCCTTCCGCACCAGAACTCCAAGACCACGAATGAAAATCGTGGCAATCTCTAAGCACTAATCTCTAATTTCTAAACAATTCCAAATGACCAAAACGGAAGGTTTTAAAAATTTGAAAATTAGAATTTCTGACATTGTTTAGAATTTAGCATTTAGATATTTGATTTTTTGACTTGGAACTTTTGTTCCGAAAGACGTGGACGGTTTGTCCTGTGGTCTTAGGCTGCTGCCTTGCTTGCCTCGGCGTAGCCGGGTGTCCCGACTTGGGACTTAACGTATGCTTTTGCAGCATACGTTAGTATTATACCAAATTTCCCCTACTTGTTCAATAATTATTTAACATTTTTAATAAAAAAATGTGCCTTACAGGCAGGAATTTACATAACTCGTTATATACTAAAGATTAACGACTAAAAAAACGAATTTTATTTGTCTGATACGGTCTTTTCTATTATAATGTTTCGCTAAAGCTAATTCACCCGGGAGCGGAATACTTCATAAGATACTAGCGACAAACATAGTTTGTCTTTAATTGTATTTTTAGGCTTTTTTTATATAATGCGAAAAATATTGACAAAAAAATTGAGGACTCTTTTCACGGTATTTTAAGAAAAATATTTGGAAATTATGAAACAAGGAACTTTATTCCAGATGGAGGCTAAAGAATATACTGCTCGGCAAATAAATATTTTAAATTCACCTAAGCAGTCGGGGCATTGCGACATTGACTCTGAAGCATATCTGAAAAAATTAGGGATTGATATATTAAATAAGAAACAACCAATTCAATTTAGTCCTAATGTTAATGAAGCTATTCACCGTTGGGCACCTTATGTGCAAGGATTTTCCGCTTCCTTTGTACAGTCCGTTTTTGACCAATATATATATGATTACAAAAAACCCACGATTTTAGATCCGTTCACTGGTTGTGGTACAGTGCAGGTTCAGTCTAAACTCAATGGTTATAAATCAGTTGGAACTGAACTTAATCCTTTATTAAAATTCATTGCTGAAACAAAACTAAATACTTGGGAAGTTTCTCCAAAGGAGTTATTAAAAGTTTTCAGTAAATTAGATTTATCTAAACCTGCCAAAGCGCCACTATTTCTGAAATCTGAAAAACAATTTTCAAAAGAAGTGTTAAGAAAGTTAGAAATATTAAAAGGGGGTATTGATTGTCTATCTAAAAAAACAAACCCTAATATTGTGGATTTACTCAATCTAGCTTTTTCTTCAATACTGGTTGATGTGAGTAATTTAAAACGAAGCCCTTGTCTTGGCTATTCTGAAAGCAAAAAGATTGATCCTCACGCTCCATATGTCTTAATGAATCAAAAGGTATATCAAATAATAGAAGATCTAAAAATCATACAGAATGAATATAGCGATTTTATTTCAACTCCGAGCCAAGTGGTTTTAGCAAATTCTATGGAATATAATCACTCTAATAAATTTGATTTGGTAATTACTTCACCTCCTTATATGAATGGCCTTGATTACGTCATAAATTATAAGATTGAGATGGGATGGCTTAATTTCGCGGAGAATCAGAAAGAATTGAAAAAAGTAAAAGACGAGATGGTTGTGTGCGATAATGTTTCTAAAGGATTAATTAAAAACTTTAATCCAGTCTATACGAACGATTGGATAGAAGACATCAAACGGAGTATTCAAAGGAATATTCGGAGACGCGGTAAATATAGGCGGCAAGATATGCATTCTATAGTTCACAAATATTTCGATGACATGTATAAAGTTTTCAAAAGGATTGTACCCAAAATTAAAAATAACGGTAGGTTCATTCTCGTAGTTGGTGATAGTTTGATTGCTGATGTTTATGTACCTACCGATCTTCTAATTGCACGGATTGGAAACGAATTAGGCTTATCTATTGAAAAGATTGAAAAAGCAAGGAATAGAAGATCTGGGCAAATTAGGAGCTACAAACTTAGAGAAACAATCATCACATTACGGAAATAAAATGGAAGAAAAAAATATTGGTTACTATGAAGATCCCAAAAATGGCGAAAGCATTGTTCGTTCAAGAACTACCGAGCAAATTCGATCTTGGGATTTTCCTCGCTCCACCAAGGCATTAGAAACATTTAACGCTGAATTAGGAAAGATTGATTATCCTGGCATATACATTCTTGTCGAATCAAAATCGAACAAAGTTTACATTGGTGAAGCTAAAAGTATCTATTCAAGATTAAAAATTCATAATAACACACCTGAAGACAAAATTAAAAATTGGGATCGTGTCTTAATAATTAATGACGGAAGACCAGCAAATCAATCAGACTTCAACGACAATGTAGTCCGTCTAGAGTTAGAATATTATTTGATTGTATTATTCAAGGCAAACAAATATAAAGTTATAGCACAGGGTGCTAAACAAACATTAAACTCTTTACAAAAAGTAATTGTTACAAAACTAATTTCAGAATTAAACTTCTTTCTTATTAAAAAAGGATTGATTCAAAAACTTATTGCTACCCGTGGGCAAGAACAGGTTATGTTAGATGATCTTAGAAAGATTTTAAAAAGGCATAAGTATAATATTACTGAATTCAAATCCTATGAAGCAACTATAAATGGTGAAAAGGTCTTTATTCGGCCTGGCAGCAAGAAAACAAAAGGATGGCAAGTAACTTTCCGCGATATCTTCAAAAAAACTCTTCAGAATGAAAAGGGTTCTCTTCTAATGCCTAGAAATGGAATATTACTTATTCCATTTTCAGAAATTAAAAAAGCCATAAACGATACAGATGCTTTTAAAAGAAATACCATAGATATTTTCATTGCATTTGAAGAAGAGGGCATAAAACTTCGCTATAAAAGTAGTGAAGTTGATGTTACCTCTTTTCAAATTATAAAGTAAAAATTATTAAAGGTAATATAACGAATGCCTTTAAAATTTGTTACGGACAGACCTTTTAAATGATTATTTTTTTCGTGTCAATCCGTGCAAATCAGTGGTTAAATAGAAAAAACCCGCCGTGAAACGGCAGGCTAAATATTTTTGGAATTTTTTTCAATCACTTTCTTCTTTTGGTTTTTCTTGAAATCAGCAAGTTTTTTAGCAAGACTCTCATCGGACAGAGCTAAGATTTGCACAGCGATGATAGCTGCGTTTTTCGCACCGGCTTTTCCGATTGCCATTGTTGCCACCGGCACGCCGGGCGGCATCTGTATTGTGCTCAATAGGGCATCGACTCCCTCCAAGCCGGAGCTTGAGACTAACGGCACGCCTATAACCGGCAGAGTTGTTCTTGATGCTAAGGCACCTGCCAAATGGGCGGCCATACCCGCTGCTGCAATAATGACTTTGAACCCGTTTTTGGCCGCATTTTCAGCAAATTCAGCGGCGAGCCGGGGCGTTCTGTGTGCTGAAATTGTCCGCACCACCGGCTCTATACCAAAGAAACGAAGCTGCTCAATGCAGCTTTGCATTACGTCCATATCGCTATCCGAGCCCATTACCACCGCTATATTAGCTTTCTTTCCGGATACCATTTGTTTTTCTCACCTTTCAGGGTACAATATTTAAGGATTTTAATCTGATATAATAATAACGGTCAATCGTTTGAAATGCAAGTGAGAGGTGATAGATATGCAAACAAGAAAACCGATTGTTGCAGGCCAGTTTTATCCTGAACAGTACGATTTGTGTGTGGCCGAAATCAACGAGTGCCTCAACGAGGCAGGTGAGCCAAGTGAATCTTTGCCTGGGGCGATAGTAGCGGGTATTGTCCCGCATGCCGGATGGACATTTAGCGGACACTTGGCGGCTATGGTCTTCTCGGCTGTAAAACAGCAGCATGAAAAGGTCAATACCTTTGTAATATTCGGGGCCACCCATAGCTACTTTGGCCGATTGCCGGCAGTTTATGATACTGGTAGCTGGCTCACACCTCTTGGCGAAGTTGCCATTGACCAGGAGTTGGCCGATGCTGTATTGAAAAGCGGCGCAGCCGACAGCGACCCTGATGCCCACAGCCACGAGCATAGTATCGAAGTGCAGGTTCCGTTTATGCAGCACCTATTTCCTGGCGCAAAGCTTTTGCCTATTCTAACTCCTTCGAGGACCGAATCGATAGAGCTGGGTATAACCGTTGGTGACATTATCAAGGCAGCCTGTGACTCAGCTAACAAACACAAGAAAATTGTTTGTATCGGCTCGACTGATTTGACCCATTATGGGCCGCGTTATGGCTTTACGCCGATGGGAACGGGTAAGCAGGCATTGCAGTGGGCCCATGGTGTCAATGATAAGAAGTTTATTGATTTGGCCTTGAAGCTCCAGCCGCAGGATTTGCTCACCGGTGCCGTCGAGAATTGTAATGCTTGTGGCCCCGGTGCGGCGGCGGCAGCGGTCGCAGCCGCAAAAAAACTCGGCTCTGAGCAAGGCCTGCTGCTTGCGCACACCAATAGTAACGAGGTAATGCTTCGCAAGATGGGCACAACAGGCGCCGACAGCGTCGGCTACGCAGCAATAATATTCTGATTGAAGCGGCTTTTTAGCGGGGCTTGGCATACCACTGTCGCACTATTTGCTCTGCTGGTTTGCCATATATACAAAAGCCGGTATCGCTTTTCGCTTGTTCCAGACTGTACAGATGGTCCGGCCAGTCCCACCAGGTAAAACCAATAAACCACGGCTCGTCCCAGAAAGTTTCTATCGTCGCCTGGTAGTATCTGCTCTGTTCGTCAGCGTCGTAGAATAGGTTAGGGTCAGGATGGGTCCAGGGAGCAGAGCTGCAGCCCCTTGCGCTGCACACTCCAATTTCGATGAAAAGGATTGGACGGTCGAGTTTCTTGCTTATTCTTCGGAGCCTTTCCCTTATTGGTTTCCAGCTGAGCTTTAGGGCTTCTAAGGAGTTTTCCGAAGGCGGAACTTTGTTCGGGTCTTTTACTGCCTTAGGTATCTTGCCCGTGCCTATAGGATAGTATCCGCTTACGCTTATGATATCTACGGCGTCCCACCATTTCAGTCTGTTTTCTTCTCCGTGATTTGTGTCGTAGGTGATGGCGCCGTGATAAGTTTTTCGTATTTCAGCAATCAAGCTGCGCCATTTGTCTTCTTGCCGTTCCGTTGACCCCATTTCGCAGCCGAGACTAAATATTTCGCATTTCGTTTGCTTAGCAATCTGTGCATAATGCAGCAGGAATTGTTTGTAATAGTCCCACCATTTGTCCCACGCTTGTGTGTCGTCTTTGCCCGCTGCTGTTTTGAACCTAATCCATGCCCTCCAGGTGCCGTCACGTACCTCGACCATCGGCTTAAGAATAATCTTTAGGTTGTTTTGACGAGCGAGACTGATTGCCCTGCGAATCTCGTCATCGGTAACCATACGTGGGTTACTATCGGCCCAGAAAATCTGCGGCTTGTTTGGCTTTTCCATCTCAGCAGCGAAACAGATACAGACCCAATTCGCGCCGGTATCAGCCATCTTTTTCATTGACTCGACCGGAGCGTCTCCGAGATACTGTCCCCGTCGGCCGGGAAAGCCCCAGCTGTGGCCCTTTATAAATCCGGTCGGTGAGTGAGTGTGGGTGAACTTTGGGCGTTTTGCAAAGACCTCACCGGTGGCCACACAAAACAGCAGACTAATGAGAGCTGCTGTAAGGCAAGCGCCTCCGCCGAAGCGGCTTCGTCGCTCTCGCGAAGGCGGATGGTTTTTGGTAAGCATTGTTCTGGCCTTTCATTAAGGTTGTGCTTACCCTGTACCGTACAGTACAGGGCTTATGTTGTTTTTATTTTGCCACCAGCTTGGCCATTTTACTGCAAAAATACACCGTTTACCAACGGAAAAAACGGTTGCCGATGTTTGCTGCGATTTTGAGTTAAAAATGAATTTTCGCACACTTTTATGCGCGCACGCGCGCGAGTTTTCCGGCCATCTTGTATTTATCCTGCTACTAAGTTACCTTTTACGCGTGCACTCGCGCGAGTTTTCCGAGACCGTAAAAAGAGTTTTCCACCCTATAAAAAAAGGTAACGTTTTCTCCCCACCATCGCCGCACTAAAGCTGAGCAGTAAAAACGACCCGATTTACTTATTGTTTTGCTCGGTTTTTGGTCTTTTGTCTTTGAAGGTATAAATCAGACCTCCAGTAAGAACAATGATTATCGACCAGCGGCTGAGAAGTTTAACTCCATCAACTTCGCCCGCACCGATAATTTCTACTATTGGTTCATTGTCAGTGCGGTGTATTGGTGTGTTTGGATATGATTTTTGTGGTGGGTTAATGCTTACGAGCACAAAGATAATTATACCAATCCACAAAATTATAAGCTGGTTTTTGTTCATTGTTAGCGTCCTTCCCGTTTTTCTTCTCTTGGCTTTTCTAAAACAAAAATGATAACAATAAACAGTATTGCACAAATCGCATCTATAAGTTGCCAAAGCTCTTTTGATAGATGTATTGGCATCAGCGGATTAAATAAAACAGCTATGATACCAAACAGCCAGGTTGCCCATATCTTTTGCCATTGATAAGCAAGAACAGCTATCCAGATAGCAGCACCACAAGTTACTAATCTAAGCAGTTGATAGTAACCATAAGGCCACCGTCCTAAAGCTCCTAACAGCATCAAGGTTGCGACGATAGCCGGTATTAAATGTGGTCGTTTTTCTAATGGGCTTTTGCTCATTTTTGCACCTCTCAAAAAGTCCCCGAAGTTAATTTCGAGAAATAATATCCTTTTAGCGTTTTCTTCTTAACATCACCGCACCAAAGAGGTATAAGTTGTTTTTTGTTCGTATGCCAAAAAGGCGATTATGATTTTGTCTTAAGCGTATATATTAAGGCACTGGTAACAACAATAACCATCGACCAATAGCAAAAAAGTTCAGATGTTTTTCGGCCAAACCAAGCTAAATGATATTCTATTGGAGTATTTGCCATTTCATCAAGTGTTAAATGACGACGAGGTACAGGATGATATATATGTGGATTAAAACCAATCCAAAGAAAAATAATAACACCTATCCAAAGCACGATTTTTTGTTTTCTGTTCATTGTTAGCGTCCTTTTCCCACTATCACTGCACTAAAGCCGAGCAGTAAAAGCTGTTCAGTCTTTCTTCTTGTCTTTAAGGGTTATAAGAAGCCCACTTGTTACAACTGCAACCATAGCCCACTGGACGCATAGGCGAGGGACATCTATTCGGGAGCCGTTATTCGTTCTAATTGGACTAAATAGTGTAAGCTTATGAAGAAAATAAAGATGTCCTTGCTCATATACTACCCACGGCGGGAACAGTCCCATTAGCACAAATATCGCAATACCCACCCACAGGATTATTATCTGCTTGCGGTTCATTCAGGCTTGCCTTTCAAAAAGTCTTTTGGTAGTTCATAATTGCCAACGAATCGTAGCTCTAAACAGCGGCCTTCAGCTATAAATACGTTAGATGGCTCAAGAACGACTTTGTCTATTTCAGCATAATTTGCCAGTTTGAGCGTTGCTTTTTTAACTTCAGAGATTCGTGCGATTACAGCATATTTCTCAAATAAATCCGCTCGATTAAGCATTATCTCTTTAACTTGGTCGGGTGTACAATCAAGAACAAAATGAATATCGGCAGGAATGAGAAAGTCAAACAGGTTGCTAAAATACACCAAGTACTTATCTTCTTTTCTAACTATATCATTTACACCACAGAAAAATAATATTGGCTGACCGTCGCTTCTGATAAGAGCTTCTTCAATCTCTATTGTATATACGGAATCCCAAAAAAACTCTCCATTTTTGTTAAGGTTTTGTTTCCAATCTGTAACGGCATTGTGCTTAGCAACCATATCCGCAACAGACTTTTCACTTTGTAGATGCTTTTCGGTTTCAACCTTCTCTTTCTGTGCTTCGGAGTGCCTATCTGAAATCGAGCTTGAGATTAACCAATAAACCATTGCTAATAAGACTAAACCCAGAGCAATTCTACTGATTGTTTTTTTCATTTCCCGATACATTCAAAGGGTTCTTAATGTTTTCCGCTTGCTTGGTGTTTTAGCTCAGCTGGTAAGTATTATGCACGTTTGTGGCGGTAAATCAAGAGGAAAGAGGATGAATCCTTGCCATTTAGGACATTTTTCGCTAATATGCCAGCTACAGGTTATTATCGGGACGGCAGGCCGTACACCTGCCAAGCGGTTTGAGCGATGGTAAGGTTTTTCATTCACCTGCTAACCTGCTTATCTTCAGGGGACAGGAGTCCGAAACGGTAGAAAAACTGCCCGACTTTTCGCTGCCAAGCTTACGGGCACAGAAGGCAATCAAGACCGGAACGGATGAACAAAGTGTCTTTGACAGCAGCTTGGCCAGTAGCTTGCACAAACAGGGCGTTTTGGAACGGACTGGTCTGGACTGTTCTGCACAGATAATTTGCAGTAGTGATGAAAAAACCGCATTTTCAAAAGCCAACGGTCGGATTCCGGCCTTCGGCCTAGAACCGAAATTTGCAAAGCAAATTTCCATAGGGGCTTTGCCCCTCTGGCGTCCCCTTCGACTTCGCTCAGGGTCCTGTCACCCCAACAACCTGGAAAAATCCTTTTTCCAGACCTTTTGGCGGTTCGAATCCTAGTTGGTATAGGATTCGGTTTACCGGCTCCAATAATCAATTATCAATAATCGATAATCAATGAAAAAGCCAACGGTCGGATTCGAACCGACAACCCCTGGTTTACAAAACCAGAGCTCTACCGTTGAGCTACGTTGGCATAAGGATTTTCCGAATTTACTGTCGTTACCTTACATCAAATTGGTTAATATTGCAAGGGAATTAAAGGGTTCTGCAGGTGAGTTAGGGCTTCTCATTGAGCCTAATCATGTTTTTAGCTGTCTCAACGACTCTTTTGCGAAGGGCTTTGGGTGCGAGCACTTGTACCTGGTCGCCGTAGCCGAGTATCCACCAGCTTATCTCGCCAAGGCCGTCAACGCGGAACTCCATCGTAGCTGAACCATCGTTATGGAGGACAGCTTTTTGTGTGCTGTGCCATTGCACCTCCATGACGTTATTAGTTACCTTAGGCAGAAACCGCAGCTTGATATTGTAGATTCGCCCTTCGGGTATCATCGACCAGGCCCTGCCGAGGTATTCGTCTAAATTGAACTTTTCTCCACCCAGAAAGCATTTATCTGTGATTGTTAATTCTTTGATTCGGTTAAGCTTAAAGGCTCGGATGCTCTTGTGCATGCCGGAGCGGCCCAGCACATACCACGCCCGGCTGTTGTAGTATAGGTGATAGGGCCACAGCTCAATGTCGATGATTTTGCTTTCGTATAGAGAATGATAGCGGATGTTTATTTTTCGTTTATTTACGATAGCTTTTTGCAGTTGTGAGAATGTTTTATCGAGTCCGCCTGCCTGGCGGATTAGAGCTTGTGCGGTAGCTTTTGCGGTAACACTTTGCATGGCTGTATTGCATGATTGTCTGACTTTTGCGGGCAGATTGTTTTCGATTTTCAGAGCAGCCAAAAGTGCCGATTTCTTAAACGGCAGTTGTATTTGGTTAGGCGCTTTGTGGACCAGCAAAAGCAGGCTCAGTGCTTCTTGGAGGTTTAAATTTATAGGTGGCAGGAAAAAATCCGGCCCAATGGCATAGCCGCCGCTCTTGGTGTTATAGTGATATGGCACTCCAATTGCCTGCAGTTCTTTCATGTCCCGGAATATCGTCCGCCGGCTTGTTCCAAACAGTTTCGACAAATCACCAACGGCGTAGCTTCTGCCTGATTGTAGAGTTGTCAATATTTGTATAACTCTGTTAATTCTGTTGGATTTCATAATTTGACCCCCATAAATAGTTCTTTTTTATTCCCAAAATTCAATAACCAAATGAATGTTATAGTGATACCCACAGGTGGTCATAGTATTTGTATTTTACACTAATTATGTCACATCATGCAATAAAAAAAACAGAATTTCGCTTGATATCGTAAGTGCTGCCCAGGTAAGTTTTTTGCGTTGACCCAGTTGGAAGTTTCGGCGCAGGTAGTAATATAACACAAATCCCGTGGTATAAGAGGAGTCCTTGGCAATGTTACAGGGCAAAAAGGGAAATTTCCAACGGGGTTGACGGTGGGATTGGTGGAAGATACAATAAAATGAGCCGGCGACGGCGGGCAGGTTGCCCGGTGCCGATTATGTTTTACGCAATACCTGTCGCGTATGGCGGCAACAAGGGAAGCTAAACGGTGCAAACACTAATTGATTATTTTAATCGGGTGGGTGAATACAGCTGGTGGATAGTTGCAATTGAGCTGTTTCTGATTGGCCTGGTAGTCTATTGGGTTGTGGATTTCCTCGAAGGCACTCGCGGCGAAAGGTTATTCCGGGGCGTTATATTCATTCTTGTTGCCGGCGTTCTTGTCTTAAATTTGGTCGTCGAGAGGCTGGAGTTTCTTCGGCTTCAGTATCTTTATAAAGGTTTTTTGATTGCGGTTTTGATTATTGCCGTTGCAGCCTTTCAGCCGGAGATTCGAAGGGTTCTTATGAGAATTGGTCAGCCTCGTTTCTGGGTGGGGTCGTCTCATCAGCTCTCAAGAACTGTCGAAGAGATGATTACCGCGGTAATTGGGCTTTCAGCCGCTAAAATTGGCGCCATTATTGTTATTGAAAAGCGAGTAGCGTTAGGTGAATTTATAGAAACCGGTGTTCGAATTGATGCCAAGGTTACAGCCGAATTACTCAAGACTATTTTTCATCCCGGCACTGCCCTTCACGATATGGCCACCATAGTACGAGGTGATAGAGTAATTGCCGCCAGCGTGCAGTTGCCTCTGGCTGAGGTCGGCAGTGTTGACGGCGTTGAAATCGGCTCTCGCCATCGTGCTGCCATAGGCATAACCTCTGGCTCAGACGCTACTTGTTTAGTGGTTAGTGAGCAGACCGGCACTATTTCTGTGGCTAAAAATGGGAGACTTTTCAGGGATATAGACGAATCCAGATTAAGAAAATATCTTACAAGTGCGTTCTTATAAATGGATAGAGAAGGGCGTAATGCCTCAGAAGACGTTTAAAAATATCAAATATGGCAAAGTAGTAATTGTGAGTTTTATTACTATCTTGATATGGGTCTGGGCAGATCTGGCGCTGGACGAGGAGCATTCTGTTTCCAATGTTACTATAAGTGTTGCTAAATCTGCCGACCGTAGTCTCTTGGTGAGTTTCACTGACGAGTATCAGTCATCTTTTTCCATCGACAATGTTGTGCTCAAAGGCCCGGCGTCAAAAATAGCCAATGTCAGGCGAAAGTTAAACGTCGGCTTATTAGAGTTCGAATTCTTTTTGGACCCTGAGGCCGAAGGAATGACTGAACCGGGCGCCCATCTTCTAAATATACCAAATTTCCTTAGAAAAAGCGAACAGATAAAAAAGCATGGTCTCGCAGTCGAAACCTGTGAGCCGGAAAATGTCACTGTTAATGTTGTTGAACTGGTTAAAAACTCTTTAACCGTTCAATGTTGTGATGAGAGCGGAATTCCTTTGAAAGCTGAAAGTATCGAGCCGTTAAAGGTTGATATGTTTGTGCCTGGCGATTGGCAGGGTGAAAAACTTATCGCAAAGGTTCAGTTGACACGCAGAGAAATCAGCCAGGCGATGCTTTCGGCCATTACCAAAGTACCTTACATTGAGCTGCCTGCAGGCCAGTATAGACAAGCCACCACTGCTGTGGAAGTAAAAATGCCGCCGGCTGAAGAGCGGCTGAAAGATTACACTATAACAACAGCAACGTTGGGATTGTCCTTGAGTGAAAATCTCCAGGGCAAATATAAAGTACAGGTAACTAATTTAAATGAGGTGATAAGCCCTGTTGCCGTCAGGGCGACTCCAGAGGCAAAGCAGGCTTATGAGAGTATGCGATATCAGGTCATATTGGAAATCGACGACAAGGATATTAAGACCGAGGAATGTCGCAGAGAGGTTGTTTACAATTTTCCAAGCGAGTTTGTCGGCGAGGGCGATATTGTGCTGAATCAGAGTTCCGTACAGGCCCGTTTTAAGCTGGTGCCTATTTCTGCCGAGACAGAGTAGGCCTGTCCTGCTTGGCCTGTGAAGCCCTGCCATTTAGAGCAAAGCGGGGAGCGCTTGGCTTCTTCAATTTAATCACGTCGTGCCATATTGGGGATGGTTTTTCTTGCTTTTGTGACAGCGACCAAGGCCGTATAGGTAAGGAATATCGCAAGAATTATGAGTATAATGTTTATTGCGGCAAGCATAATGTTGGGCTTCTCGGCAGAAACGAATCCGTACGTGTTGTAGATTAGGGCGCCGATTGTAGTTGCGAGCATGATAACGGCCGGGATGGCTGTGAAGAGAAATCTGCGCTTACGGAGTAAGAGATACACGCTTGCGACGATAAGAACGACACTGGCAATTAGTTGGTTTGCAGCTCCGAATATCGGCCAGATGGCCTGCCAGTTGCCCAGCGCCAAGATGCCTGACAGAACGCCGACAAGTAACACGGCGACATATTTATTTTTCATAAACGGTATGCCGAATGTCTCGCCAAAAAGTTCGTTGCACAAGTAGCGGGTAATCCTGGTCGCCGTATCGAGGGTTGTCATGATAAACGTCTTGAGCATAGTTATGCCTATAAGTGCTCCGAGGCCGCCGAAAAAGACCTTTGTAAGTTGCCCGTATCCGGCCCCGAAAGCTTTTATCCAGCCTTCCTCTTTGAAAAGCGTTTGGTATACGAGGCCTTCCATTCCGTCAGGGGCATGCTTCCAGTACAGGCCTGCCGAGACTGCTATAACAGCCATAACTGCAAGCGCGCTTTCCATAATCATAGCCCCATAGCCGATAACGCGGGCGTCACGCATGCGAGGAAGCTGTTTTGACGTGGTACCGCTTGCGACCAAACTATGAAAGCCGGAAATGGCGCCACATGCGATGGTGACAAACAACATCGGCCACATCCAACCTTTGCTGGTGGAAAAAGAGATAGCCATGGGGGCTGTCATATCCGGCCTGGTAATAATGATTCCCAAAAGTCCGAGGAACATGCCCAGATATAGCATTGCACCGGCAAGGTGGTCTCTTGGTTGAAGGAGCAGGGTTACAGGTGTTACGGATGCAATCATACCGTAGATAAGCAGTATTACAGTCCACCATTTTTCAGCGTTTTTCACAGGCAGTTCAATTGGAAGATAGTACCCGGCAACAATCAGCCCAAACAATAATACTACTCCAATTACCGAGCATACCAATATGTTCACCTGCATACGATACATCAGGACCCCGACGAAAACAGCGACGAGTATAAGCCCGAAGGTGGGAATAACAACCTCAGGGGTAGTTGTCAGGGTTTTGCCTGCCACTGCGGCGAAGACCGCAACCACGAGGATAAGAGATAGAAAGGCGAATATACTAAAGAGGATTTTGCTTGTTTTTCCCATTACAGATTCTGTAACAGTGGTGATTGACTTACCCTTGTGTCGGACTGACAGCACAAGTGCCGTGAAGTCGTGTACCGCTCCGAAGAAAACTCCGCCGGCAACAATCCAGATGACGGCTGGCAGCCACCCCCAGTACAGGCACGCTATTACAGGGCCTAATACTGGTGCAGCGCCTGCGATAGAGGCAAAATGATGCCCAAACAGGATAGTCCAGTGTTTGGCTGGAACATAGTCAACTCCATCGTTCATTTCAACGGAAGGCGGAATTTCGCTATCATCAAGCCCTATCCATTGTTTAACCTTTCGGCTGTAGAAAAGGTACCCCAATAGCAGCAAAAAAAACGCGATTCCTGCAACGAGCAGAGAATTCATTTCATGGGCTCCTTCGTAATATTCACGCTGATTATCGTCTTCTATGCGGCCGGGCCAGTAACTTTATCGGCACTTCTTGTATCGGCAAAAGCCCTCGTAGTTTGCCAATAATGAATCTACGATAATTTTCTTCGAACAGTTCCGGCTTATTTACGAACATAAGTATCGTAATCGGTCTTGTCGCAATCTGAGTGGCGTAGTAAATCTTCGGCAGGCCGGTTTTGTGCTTGGCTGAACCTGCCTTTTCCTGTTTTATGATTTCAAACGCCTTGTTCAATTTCACCGTAGGTATCTGCGTCGTTGTCTGTTTGAAAATTTCGGCTGCCAAATCCAAAACGCTCTGAATATTTTTTGAATCGGTTGCAGTCGTAAAAGCAATCGGTGCATATCTTAAGCCGGTCAGCACCTTTGTCAAATACTGCTCGTAGTCACCGGTGACTGCTTTCTCCTTTGCAAGGTCCCATTTGTTTACAACTATAATGCAGCTTTTATATTCTTCGGCGATGAACTTGGCTATTTTTTTATCGACCTGCGAAATCGGCACCGTGGCATCAATCAAAAGCAGCACCACATCAGCCCGCTGTATCGAATGTGTCGCTCGAACGTAACCGTAAAATTCAATACTGTCGGCTATCTTGCTCTTTTTTCTTATTCCCGCTGTATCAATAACGATAATGGTCTTACCGTCTTTTTCGAACCGCACATCCACTGCATCTCTGGTCGTGCCCGGCGTCTCGCTGACAATGACTCTTTCGGAGCCGACCATGGCATTTACAAGGGTGCTTTTGCCGGCATTTCGCTTGCCTACTATCGCGAGCTTCATAGCTGGCTCTGCCGGCCTGGTTGTTTTTATATTTGCAAGTTTTTCAAATATCATGTCCAGCAGAACGTTTTTGTTGAGATTGTTCTTTGCTGAGATGCAGAGAAATTCTCCGAAACCGAGTTTTGTAAATTCACCCGCCGTAGGAAACATCCTGGCCGTATCCGCTTTATTGGCGACACCGATTACATCCAACTCTTCTTTGCGCAATAGCCGTGCTATCTCTTTATCTAACGGCATCAGACCATCACGGATATCCACCATAAATACAACCAAGTTTGCTGATTCGATTGCCTGGCGGATTTGCTGCTCAATATGGTCTCTTAGCTGCTCGTTGTCGAGCAGGCCGTATCCGCCGGTATCGACAAGCTCGAAGTATTTGTCGTTTCGTTCGATGACGGTGCTCACCCGGTCTCTTGTAACGCCCGCTGTCGGCTCGACGATACTTATCCTCTCGCCGGCTAAAGCGTTTAAGAGACTGCTTTTGCCCACATTAGGCCGACCAATTATCGCAACTACAGGTAGTGCCATAAGTTCTTATCAAACCTACCAATCACCAATTACCATTCACTGATTACCGGGTACCAATCCCGATTGTAGCAGATTTGCTGAATAATTTGAAGTGTCGAGGTAGTGTTAGTACTGTTGGTTTAAGAATTTTTGTCAGACGCTTGCCCGCCGTCCGTTTGGCGGGTATTTTTGGCGGATTCGTCTTCATATTGAAATACGGCTTCGATTGGTACGCCGAAAGTTTGAGCTATTCTAAAGGCCAGAGGAAGCGATGGCGCATATTTGCCCTGCTCGATGGCGAGGATAGTCTGGCGGGTCACGCCTGTCTTGTCAGCCAACTGCTGCTGGGTCATCTCACTGTTTTCAAACCGAAATCTGCGAATCTGATTCTTTAACTCATTTGTTGCCATCTTTGCACCTCCGGCCGAATTGAATCAGAATTGCTGTCGAATAAACTATCATAATGATGGGCAGGGCGACAAAGTTGATAAGCGGAAGAGACCATGCGGGGATGCAGACATCTTCTCCAAGAATAAGACGCGGCATTACACTGACAGCGGGTAGTACAATTAATACTGATACAAGTGCAGCCATTGCAGCTCTATTTTCAATCAGCTTGTCGCGTTCGTCTTCGTTGACTTCCCTTGGGCTTTGACGCTTGCATATCCAAACAAGAAACAAAAACATTGCAGCGAACAAGATAATCAGTGGTCCGAACCGGCCAACATACCCTTCAGGCAGTTTCTTTAACACGGCAATCTGAATTACCATATATGCAAGTACCGCAAGCGAAAGCAGCATTATGACTATACATAACAAGGCAATTTTCTGTGTCCGGTTCATGATTTTTCTCCTTTGTTCCTCCAGCCGTATTCCTCAAGCGTTACTATCGATTGTACAAGCATCACTATAATCATACCTCCGAACACCATCGCCGGTAGATATCTAACGGAAATTGTCCCCTTCGGCCCCAGGATAAAAAACGGAATCATAGCAGCAAGGACAAAAAGAAGCCAAAAAATTGAATATGCTGCCAGCGATGCCTTTTTATGAATTGAGAGGTCTCGCTCATCGAGTTCGACTTGTCCCTTTTCCTTCCGGAATAAAACGGGCGAAAGGCCGCAAAGTCCGACAATGCCTATAAATCCAAACCCCGCCGTAGCTCGGTGCAATGGCAGACCAACTCCGAAAGCCAGAACTGCAATTGCTATGCCGCTAAGAGTTAGAGCTGTCAGTACTACGATTAAATTAAACCATGCGATTTTCTGCTGCCTATTCATAAATTTTCCCTTTTAACTGTTATTTGCTTTTTAATATGTAAACTATACTATACATAATGTAAAGGAGACTATACTATATGTCAAGTAAATTTTACAATATTTTGCGAAAAAAATTCTTTCTTTTGGTTGTTTTGTAAAATTTTTCTTATAAGTCTTTTAGCATTAGGTAGTTACGCAAAGTCAGGAGAGATTAAATTTGACAAAAATTTCGAGGAAAGGTTCATTCTGATAGGAATAATTGATTTGGATGGGAAGGTTAATCACGTTGAGCTTGCCCATCGATAAGGATGAGGAAACTGCTGCTCAAATCTGCCAAGTATTTCCGATATAGGTCATATGAAAGTGCTTGAGCTGCAAACAAAGCAGTGTCCATTTTGTGCAGAGACGATTCAGGCCCGTGCTATCAAGTGCCGATTCTGCGGAGAATTTCTTAACAGCAAAAAGGCAAAATCCTTGGAAGCCGGCTCAGAACCGGATTCTCAGGCCAATGAAGATGAAAAAATGGATGATGTAGTTATGTTTGCAGGCAGGCCATCTTTGTTTGGAATGGCTGGCATGGCAGTAAAGGGATTGTTTTTTATTACTTTGGCAGTTCTTGTAATAAAATTTCCACTTGAAACTATGTTGGCCAGCCCCTTGAATCTTCAGCTGACCGAAGTCCAGATTTTGATGTTCGGCCAATACAGGTTTATTGCCGGTATCGGTCTTATTGTCATTGTTGCTCTTATACTGTTGCTCAAGATGGTTTGGCTGAAAATGACCTATTATGAGGTTACATCTGAGAGGATTGAGTGGAGCAGGGGTATTTTAGACCGAAGGGTTGACAATTTGGATATGTTTCGTGTGATTGACCTGAGGATGCGCAGAACTATATTCGACTGTATCTTTGGCATAGGCGCCGTGGCTTTAGTTACAACTGATAAATCAGACCCGGAGTTTGTATTTGAAAAGGTACGCAGTCCCCGCAGGCTCTACGACATTATCAAAAAAGCCAGCCTTGACGCAGACCGGCAGAATCGCGTCATTCACATGGAGTAAACCCCGTTAGTCCTAAGGACTCCGCCGGAAGGCGTCACCAAGCGGACTGCACAGCATCCCTCACGGGATTACGGAGAAAGCTTGAGTGGGGCTTTTACCCCTCCGTTATGTATTTTTCATCCGCCATACGCCTGGGTGACCAAAGGGCGGAGCTTTCTTTCTAACGGGGTAAATTGGTTTATTTAATTTTAGAGTCCTTTAGCGCCTGTTGTTCGTGTTTTAGCAGCTTTGCTTTTGTATTCATTCCTCCGACAGCGCTGAATCCACCGAGTTGACCATCGCTGCGGATTATCCTGTGGCATGGAATAATCAGCGGCAGGGGGTTTTTAGTAAGTGCATTGCCGACAGCTCTGGCGGCTGCTGGTCGGCCCATTTTTTTCGCCAAGCCTGAATAGGTTACTACTTGGCCGAATCTTATACCTCTGCAAGCGGTTAAAACTGAGCTGCAAAAGTTGCTAAGGCCGTCAAGGACTATGGGAATATCCGCAAAGTTTACGTAAGCTCCTTCAAAATAAGCGGTTACCTGTTCCTGGACTGTTTTGAAGAGCCGTTTCTCGAATCGTGGAGCTTCCTGAGTAATTAACAACTGAGATTTGACTCTTTCCGGATTGCTGAGCGGCAGGCAGGTTCGCGACAGACCGTTTTCGGTGCCGGTAAGACCGAAATAACCCCATTTTGTCTTAAAAACCGTGTATTTTATCACTTTTTGCATTTTTACCTGTAATTCGGTGCTAAAAAATTATTCTATAATCAAATTCATTGACTTAAGAGCAAATATTTGTTAAATATAGTGGTTTTTATAAAAAAAGGCCAATCGTAGTTAGCGGCAAAACTTTGTCCGCCGTTTTATTATTTTGATTTTTGAGTTTTGATATATGTCTCTTGAGGAACTAAGAAAACGAATTGATGAGATTGACCATCAGCTTGTGCAGCTGCTCAATGAGCGTGCACGGGTTGTCATAGAGATAGGCAAGCTCAAGGGCAAAACCGACAAACCCGTCTATTCGCCGGACCGGGAAAAAGAGGTCTTTGCTAAACTAATCGAGGCCAATAAGGGGCCGTTGCCGGACAGATGTTTGATAGCCATTTGGCGTGAGCTGATGAGCGGCTCTTTTGTGCTGGAAAGACCTTTACGAATTGGCTATCTGGGTCCTGGCGGCAGTTTCAGCCACACCGCTGCGATGCTGAAGTTCGGCCAGAGTGTCGAATATGAGCCGTTGGCGGATATCAAAAGTATCTTTGATGAAGTCAGTAAGGGCCATTGCGATTTGGGTGTTGTGCCGATTGAGAACACCGCGGGCGGCGGCGTGATAGAGACCCTTGATGCCCTGGTAGATACGGATGTGAAAGTCTGTGCCGAGGTTCAGATGGCGATTCATCATAGTCTTTTGGCAAACTGTTCGCTGGCGGAAATTAAGAAGATTTACTCCAAACCCGAAGTATTCGCCCAGTGCCGGAACTGGCTGAGTGCCACTTTTAAGGATGCGCAGACTGTCTCGGTTGCCTCTACCGCCAAGGCGGCGCAAATGGCTGCTGGTGAGCCGAACGCCGCAGCGATTGGCTCATCGGCTGCTGCGGAGTTGTATGAGCTTACAATTATTTGCGAAAATATCGAGGATATCACTAATAATATAACCAGATTTCTGGTCATCGGCCGGGAAGATGCAAGGCCTACCGGTGAAGATAAAACCGCTATTTTGTTTAGTACCGCTCATAAGGCAGGCGCCCTGGCTGATGTGCTCGACGTTTTCAAGCAGCACGGTATCAATCTGACAAACATAGAATCCAGGCCAAGCAAGAAAAGGCAGTGGGAGTATTATTTCTTCGTGGATTTTATGGGGCACAGGACAGACAAAAATGTTCAGCAGGGGTTTGAAGAGGCCCGTAAGCATTGTTTGCAGCTTTCGGTATTGGGTAGTTTCCCCAGAGCAGTGGAGTTGCTTTAAATGGTGAGCAAAATAAAGCTTGCCCTTCGTTAGGAGTCCTTAGGACTGAGTGTAATCGAAGGGTCGAACCAAATTGGGTTCATGGTTCATCGATGGGCTGTGAACTATGAACTGTTTTTAGGAGAATTTTATGAGAAAGCCATTTGTAGCCGGCAACTGGAAAATGAATACTGATAGTCACAGCAGCGTTGAGCTGGTTGAGTGTATTGCGAAGGATTCTGTGGGGGCAGCAGGAAATAAGGTTACCGTAGCAGTTTGTCCGCCCTTTGTTTATCTGGGGGCTGTGGCTAATGCCCTTCGCTCATCGAACATTGCCGTCGGAGCTCAGGATATGTATTTTGAGTCGAAGGGGGCCTTTACAGGCGAGATAAGCACGTCAATGCTCAAAGATGTTGGCTGTACGTATGTTTTATGTGGGCATTCGGAACGCCGGCACGTAATTGGTGAGACTGATGAGCTGATAAATAAGAAAGTTGCTGCTGCTATTTCTGGCGGGCTTTTGCCGATACTATGTGTAGGTGAGCTTCTTGCCGAACGTGAGGCCTCGCAAACAGAGCAGGTGGTAACTCGGCAGATGAAAAAAGGGCTGGCTGGTTTGGGTGACGAAAAGGTATTAGCGGTCACTGTAGCTTATGAGCCGGTCTGGGCTATCGGAACAGGCCGAACTGCAACGCCGCAGCAAGCCCAGCAAGTGCACGACTTTATACGAAAACTGCTTGCCGAGATGTATAATGACAAGGCAGCACAGCAGATTCGCATTCTTTATGGCGGCTCGGTGAAGCCCGACAGCGCCGCAGATTTGATGCGCCAACGGGATATAGATGGCCTGTTGGTTGGAGGTGCAAGTTTGAATGCGGATGATTTTCTCGCAATAATTGAAGCAGCGGTGTAATCGAAAAAGTTAAGAAGAATAGGCGTTTAGTTTTATTTTGGGGAATGAATATGACTGGTTTTCCATTATTGGCAGCAAGTTTTTTTATAAAGACTATTGCAGTCCTTTTTGTTATTTGCGCGGTGGTATTGGTTTTAGTTATTTTGCTTCAGAAGGGCAAAGGTGGCGGTTTGAGTGCGGCCTTTGCCGGAGGTATGGCAAGTGGAATTTTGGGTTCCAAAACGGGGGATTTTTTGACCTGGGTGACAATAGTATTGGTGAGCGTATTTCTGTTTCTTGCGGTTGTGTTGGCTAAGTTTTACAAACCCAGCCTTACCACTGATTTTGACACGGGCCAGCCGGCTCGGCAGGCGCAGCCGGTGGATTCAACAGGCTCACCACAAGTTGAGCAGCCACTGGAAGATATAGAGCAACCAGTGGAGGAAGTTCCTTTTGTCGCTCCAGGTGCCGATGCAAGCTCCTCTGGCGATAGTCAAAATTCACCTGGCGGCTGACCTCATCGTGCGGGAACAAATGCGTGATACGATATCTGCTCCCCGCTTTCGCGGGGGCAGCTGTAGGTATACGCGATATAGTACGAAATGAGAGTATAACGTTATGATAAACAGTATGACCGGATTTGGCGAAGCTGAGGGGCAGGTCAGCGGCGTAAATTATGTTGTTGAAGTTAAGGCCGTTAACAATCGTTACTTCAAGGCCATTGTAAGGCTGCCGGAATCGGTAGCATTTCTTGAGGAGGATATTGAAAAGCTTCTACGAAAGACTTTGTCGCGCGGGACGGTTAATTACGTGCTTCGGCTCAAAGATATGTCAGCCGATGCGTTTTTTAATATCGATGAGGATGCCTTGCGGGCGGTTGTAGAGAAATTGAGCCGGGTCGGGTCTTCGGCTGGCATTAGTGGGACGATTGATATTGGTAGCTTGTTGAGCCTGCCCGGGATTATTCGGCCGGCAGTGCCGGATAAAGGCGAGGCTGAACGCATCAGAAAAAAGGTTTTAGAGATAAACCGGCGGGCCTTAGAGAAGCTGATGCAGATGCGGGCCGCAGAAGGGGCGGCCCTTGAAGCGGACCTCGAAAAATACTGCAAGGCAATACGGAAGGACCTGGAGAGAATACGAGCCAGAAGCGCGTACGTTCTGCAGGGTTATGCTAAGAAGCTAAAGAAAAGGGTAAATGAGTTGCTCGCGGACGCAAAACTCAAATTGGATGAAGAAACACTTGCCAGAGAAGTGGCTGTTTTTGCCGACAGGGCTGATATTTCTGAGGAGCTCGCTCGGCTGGATTCGCATCTAAAGCAGTTTGCTGAAGTCTGTCAGGCAAAGGGCCAACTTGGACGAAGGATGGACTTTATCAGCCAGGAGATGCTCAGAGAAGCAAATACCATTGCAAGTAAGGCCTATGATGCCGAGATTGTCCGCTGTGTACTTGATATAAAGGGTCAGGTTGACCGAATTAAAGAACAAGCTCAGAATGTTGAATGAAAAATAGTCGCAGCATTAACAGAAAGGCAAAGGTGGTGATAATTAGCGGCCCATCCGGGGTTGGAAAGAGCACCATCTGCAAAGAGCTGGTTAGGCGGCTAAAGGATGTTTATCTTAGCGTCTCTGTAACTACAAGGCCGAAGAGTGATGCTGAAGTTGACGGCCGGGATTATTGGTTTATATCAAATGAAGAGTTCCGGCAGAGAATCAACAATGGATTGCTGCTGGAATATGCCGAGGTGTTTGGTCATATGTACGGCACTCCTAAGGACAGGGTTGACGGGGCATTGGCCGCTGGTAAAACTGTTATTTTGGAAATCGATGTGCAGGGAGGCAAACAGGCGAAGGCGGCATATCCGGATGCGGTAATGATTTTTATTTTACCACCGACTCACAAAGAGTTAGCCGAGCGTATAAGCCATAGAGCAAGAGACGGCTCCGAGGCTGCGAAAGAAAGGCTCGAAGAAGCAGATGATGAAATCGCTGCTGCCTGGCAATATTATGATAACATGGTCATAAATGAAGATTTGCAGCAGGCAGCAAAGGAGTGTGTACAGATTATCGAAAGCCAGGAGCGTAAAAAAGTAGAAAGATAAAGATAAGATTTTTAACGAAGTGAGATACGAAAGATGATAGATGAGCTCAAAAGCGAGGAGATAGTCAACAAGATTGGCGGCAGGTTCAAATTAACGGCGCTGGTTCAAAAACGACTATCCGAATTATTGCAGGGCGCTCGGCCCCTGATTGAAGATGTCGAGGGCAAAACGTTGCTTGAGATTGTTGTTCAGGAGATTCTGCGGGACAAAATTGCCGTCGACGATCAAACCGGTCAGATGGCTAAGGAAGACGAATAGTGCAGGACTCTGGTTCCGCGGCCTTCTCTGAAGTTCTATGAGGGACGAGGTACAAATTACAAAATGCTTAAAGGCCTGAATATTTTACTGGGTGTCAGTGGCGGAATTGCTGCGTACAAGGCAGTCGATTTAGCAAGCAAGCTAACCGCTGCTGGTGCCAGTGTGAATACGGTAATGACCGCCGCTGCCTGTGAGCTTGTTGGCCCAAAAAGCTTCGAGGCCGTTACCCAATCGGCGGTTTTTACCGATTTGTGGGTAATGCCCGAAAAATATAAAATCGGCCATATATCCTTGGTTGACCGGGCGGATATTGTAGTTGTGGCACCGGCTACAGCGAACATCATCGGCAAAGTTGCTAACGGAATTTGTGATGACTTGCTCAGCACCATCCTTTGTGCGGCAACGGAACTGATTAAATCGGGGGTAGTGCTTTTAGCGCCCGCTATGAACAATAATATGTGGGCAAATAAAGCTGTGCAGCGCAATGTCAAAACGATAAAGGAAATGGGCCTTAAGTTAATAGGCCCTGTTAAAGGCCGGCTTGCCTGTGGAACTGAGGGCATCGGCAGAATGGCCGAACCGCAGGATATCATCAAGGCAATCGAAAAAATCGCTCCGAAAATCAAAAAGCGCAAATCTTAGAGTATTAGGTGTGAAGCGTAGGATAAAATACGCTTTGCGAGATACGAGATGCGAATTTTAATCACAGCAGGAGGTACGCGGGAATACATTGACCCTGTCCGCTTTATTGCCAATGCAAGCAGCGGAAAAATGGGTTACGCGTTTGCTCGTGCTGCGCTTAAAGCCGGCCACAAAGTAGCACTTATCAGCGCATCTGATTTACAGCCGCCTGTAGGAGTAGATTTTGTGGGCGTCGATAGTGCTTCGGAGATGTTTAATGCGGTTAAGAAGCACTTTCCTCAATGCGATTGCCTTATCATGGCTGCTGCCGTGGCTGATTACACACTTGCTCGACCGGCCAAAACTAAAATTGAAAGGACAGGCAAATCTTTAACTATCAAGCTAAAACCCACACCTGACATTCTAAAGTGGGCGGGAAAACACAAAAACGAGCCACGCCTGTCCGCCGTAGCTTCAGCGAAGGCGGAAGCCACGGGCCACGGGCCACGGATTATTGTTGGTTTTGCTCTGGCGGACAAGAAGCTTCGCCGAAATGCTGAGAAGAAATTGAAAGAAAAGAATCTTGATATGATTATCGCCAACACGCCGGATGCAATCGGCTCTGACAAATCAACCGTTCACATAAAAACACCAGGCGGCAAATGGCTAAAACTTACGAACACGACCAAGACTACAATCGCCAAAAGAATTATTGATTTGCTAGCTTGCTCGTCTCGGCGAAGGCTCACCGAGCCGTAGCGGGGCTAATTTTTTATGCCGAGGTCATCTTTTGTGAGGATGGATTCGAATTTGTAGCCGGCGCCTGTGATATTTTCTTCGGCTCCCTGTTTGCGGTCGATGACGCAAACGATTTTTTTGACCTTTGCGCCTGTTTCGGCAATGACTTTTGCCGCTTCGAGAACTTGCCCGCCCGTAGTGGCAATATCCTCTACTAACAGAACTATATCTGTCTTATTCAAGACGCCCTCAATCAGTTTTCCCGTTCCATAGCTCTTTTTACTGTTGCGAATAATAATCCAGTTTTTGCCGGTTTGCATAGCAGTAGCCGCCGCCAGTGCCACACCGCCTAATTCAGCACCGGCTATTAAGGTAACATCGGAAGTTACGTGTTTGGCAAATTCTTCACCGAGGGCCTTTAGAATATCCGGGTGGGTCTCGAAAAGATATTTATCGAGGTAGTATTTGCTTCGCTTGCCGCTGCGAAGCACGAAGTCGCCTTCCAGATACGCTGTTTCTTTTATCCGCTTTATGAGTTCTTCTCTGTTCATGCCTCGCTTTTCACCATTAAGCTTAGACGTCAAGCTCCACTTTTCGGCTTAGGTTTTTTCGGTATCCTCTGCGAATTGGCTCGACGATATTTTTTATAAATTCATCGACCTGTTTTGGCGCCCGGCCGACGTAATTTTTCGGGTCTAATACTTTCTCGAAGTTGACTTTGCTAAAAGCAATGTCAGCTTTAAGCCGGCCGATTAAATCATTTGGTTTGCCAAGCTTTTTCACCTGGATTGCGGCAGCGTGTGAATGAAGCCGGATTCTTTCGTGTAGTTCCTGTCTGTTGCCGCCTGCCTTAACCGCCGCCATCAGGATATTTTCCGTGGCCATAAACGGCAGCTCCGCTGCAATGTGTGCTTCTATTACCTTCGGATAGACGACAAGGCCATCGAGCACATTAATAAGGATTTGCAAAATCCCGTCAACAGCCAAAAACGCTTCAGGAATGACAACTCTTCTGTTGGCTGAATCATCGAGCGTTCTCTCAAGCCACTGTTCAGAGGCTGTCATCGCCGGGCTGGATGCTAAGCTCAATACGAATCTGCTAAGGGCTGTAACTCTTTCACAACGCATCGGATTTCTTTTATAAGCCATCGCTGAAGAGCCGACCTGTGTTTTTTCAAATGGCTCTTCAATCTCTTTCAGATTGGCAAGAAGCCGCAGGTCGTTACACAATTTGTGTGCTGATTGTGCGATTGATGCAAGCGAGCTTATCACAAGGGTATCGATTTTTCTCTGATATGTCTGGCCGGTGACAGCGCAGGTGTTTTTGAAGCCGAAAGCGGCAGCCACCATCTTGTCGAGCTGCTTGACCTTTGTATGATTACCGTCGAAAAGTTCTAAGAAGGAGGCCTGTGTGCCGGTGGTGCCTTTGACGCCGCGAAAGGGTAATGTTTCAAGCCGATATTCAGTTTCCTGCAGGTCCATCACAAACTCATAGCACCACAGCGTTGCCCTTTTTCCAACGGTGGTTAGCTGGGCCGGCTGATAATGTGTGTAACCCAGCGTTGCAAGGTCGCGATGTTTCTTCGCAAATTTACCTAACGAATGAATCACCGCCGCCAGCTTTTCAGCGGTGATTTGCAGGGCTTCTCGCATGATAATCAAATCTGCATTATCGCCGACGTAGCAGCTCGTGGCTCCGAGGTGGATAATCGGTGCTGCCTTTGGAGCAGCGTCGGCAAAGGTATGGATATGGGCCATAACATCATGGCGAAATTTCTTTTCGTACTTGGCTGCTTTTTTGAAATCGATGTCCTCGATATGTTTGGCCATCTGGTTTATCTGGTTTTGTTTAATATCCAGGCCGAGCTTTTTTTGTGCCTTTGCCAGTTCCAGCCACAGCCATCGCCAGACACTGAATTTCGTTTGCGTTCCGAAAAGCTCGGACATCTCTATTGAGGCGTTTCTCTCAACCAGAGGGCTTGTATAAATGGTATGTCCAGTTTTAGTTTGGTTTCGCATATTTCTATTCATCTCTTCTATGCTAATTTAGTTTCTCTTTTATATGCTTGGATTATAGCGTTTTTAATCTGTGTGGATTGGTGTAAATTTTTCAAGCTTTGTTGTTCTTTTTGTTTCATCATCTTGTATTTCCCGGTCAACTGTGATTTCCGGGAAAGGATTTTTGAATTGCCAGCCGGTTTTGCCTGTTTTTCTATAATGCTCTAATCTTCGTATGCTAATCTCAGCGAGCACAGGGTCGATATCGCTGGTAAAACATCGTCTTTTTAGCTTCTCGCAAGCGAGCAAGGTAGTTCCTGAGTGAGCAAAAAAGTCAACTAATATATCTCCGTGTTCTGAGCTGGCCGATACAATCCTTTCTATTGCCTTCAAAGGTTTCTGTGCATAACATCCAGGCACATTTTCCTCCATCCTGTAAAATACCTGCTGAATATCCACCCAGACGTTTCCCGCTCTGATGGTTTTGGATTGGCTTCTTTCTAAGTTCTCAGTTAATTGTCCATTAACTTTTTTATAGTACCCTCTTAGAATTTTTGGAATGTCCGTATACTCGGCTTTAACATCGAATTTTGGTTGGCCCTTTGTGTAGTAGAGCAGTTCCTGCCTGACCGCCATCCAGTTTTTTTGCGTACCATATCCTCTTTGGTTTCTCATGGTTATAAAACTTCTGGTTTTGAGTTCTTTGAATTCTCTCATCATAAGCATAAAATCCGGCAGTGGTTGAAACCCGTTATTTTGGTCTGCTCCCAACCAAATATACAGATGAGCATTGTTCTTTAATATTCTACAGGTGTTATAAACCCATTTCCTGCTCCAATCTATATATTTTTCAATTGAAATTTGCCCTAATCTATCACTATTGATGTTTCCCGCCACAACATTATAAGGAGGGTCTTGAATAGCAAGTGTAGATTTATTATTTCCCATTAACGTTTGAAGGTCCTTTTCGCTGCCAGCATCAAGACAACCTACTCTGTGTCCATGGGAAGAATCTTGCCAAACTTCGCCGTATTTCAATCGGCAATAGGGCAAAAGCAAATTCCTTATGGTTTGATTGCCATCAATTCTTTGTAGATTTTCCGTTGCTATCTATTTTTTCCTGTCTTTCTTTTAATAGCTGCTCGATTTCTTCGATATCTTCCTGGCTTAATTTGAAGTCTGATGCCGGTGCGGTTTCTTCGATTTGGCTGGGTCTTCGTGCTCCGACTATGGCGGCTGTAACTTCCGGCCTGCGCAAAACCCAGGTGACTGCAAGCTGTGCGATGGTTCTGCTGTTTCGTTCGGCTATGGATTTTAGCTTTTTGACGAATTCGAGGTTGATGGAAAACTGCGGCTCCTGAAATTCGTTGCTTCGCAGGCGATGGTCATCGGGAGCGAGGGTAGCGAGATGTTCTTTGCTGAACTTGCCCGTAAGCAGGCCCCTCTGCATAGGACTATATGCAATAACACCGATATTGTTCGCAGCACAATAGTCCAGCAGTTCATCTTCGACCTCGCGACGGAGCATACTATAGGGTGGTTGTAGTGAAGCGACAGGAGCAATTTTTTGGACACGTTTTATTTGCTCGATATTGAGGTTCGATACGCCGATGTATCGCACCTTGCCTTGGTCTTTCAGTTTGGCCATCTCTTCCCACGCCTCTTCGATATCCTCTTCCGGCTCAGGCCAGTGTATCTGATAAAGGTCTATTGTTTCTACGCCGAGTCTTTGCAGGCTTGCTTCGCATTCTTTACGAATGCTTTCTTTTTTCAGGCAGTGGGCTGCTTCCCTTTTCTCATTCCATAACAGGCCACATTTTGTTGCGATGAATGGCTTGGCCTTGGTTTGCTTGAGTGTTTTTCCGACCAGTTCCTCGGAATGTCCTAAGCCGTAGACCGGAGCGGTATCAATCCAGTTAATACCCACTTCCAGAGCTCTCAGGATTGCCGCGATTGCCTCATTGTCGTCTTGCGGCCCCCAGCCGAATTGCCAGGACCCGCCGATTGCCCATGTGCCCAATCCAACGGTCGTTAATTTCAAATCAGTATTGCCCAATTGTCGCTTTTGCATAGTCCTGCTTCGGCCTTCGCCGGGACGAGTCCGGCTTTCAAAAAAACCGACCATTCGCACAATAGCATATTACGATACAAAAAAGTGTTCAAGAGTACAAGAGCAAAAGCAGTTGTTATGCCGTTGTGTGAAGCAGTCGTTTATTTTTTTAACGGGAGCAGCATAGGTTTTATCGGCTTTTTTATTTTTTTATCCTTTTTATCCGATAAAGCTAAAATAGGGACAAATTTAATATAAAACGTATTTTGCTTATTGCCGAATTATACATATATTTTAAGTAAGGAGAGCGTTACCTAAAATGGTCGTTAAGGGCTTCTATAAAGGGCCGGAGTTTAATCCGCCGCAGGCGGATAAACACAATATGAGTCCCGACGGAGAAATATTAAAGCATCTCTATAGGGGGGTAATGATATGCGCGAAGTAGCAATGCTGCAGGGAGTTGACCCGAAGCGAATCCTGCAAATTGCGGTTAAAAAAAGAGTACCTGCTATTATGACCTATTTGTCGAAAGGCAAATGGCACGTCGCAAAGGTATTTCTGGCCGCACTTGGTCATAACAGACTGAATATTGAGGGCGCTCACTCTGGGGAAAAGCCGCAACCGATAAATATACGGATTTTCCAGCCGGTCGGTATATCATTCAAGTATGAATACGGCAAGTTTGTCTTTGACACGGCGGTGGTTGATCTTGAGCCGTCGCAGGCTCCAGGCCAGGGCGGAGCAATAGTGCTTGCGCTGCCGGACCACGTCGAGGTAATCCAGAGGAGAAGCTATTTCCGTGTGTCGGTGCCGGAGTCATTGAAGGTGAATGTGTTGCTGTGGCATCGCAGCCGTGATGAGGCAGAAAGCACGATACGAGATAGTAGGTTTGAGACACGAGATTGTTTTCAGGGTAGACTCGTTGATATTTCTGCTGGTGGTGCACAGGCCATAATTCCGCACCAATCAGAGGTGACGCCGGACTTTAAGAGAGGGCAGTTTGTTGGCACGCGGTTTACACCTATGCCTTATGAAACGCCGTTGATGTTCAATTCCCAGATTAGAAACATTTTGCCGTCGGCAGATGACAAAAGTATCTACCTTGGCCTGCAGATTGTTGGTTTGGAGGCAAGCCCCGAAGGACGAAAGGTCCTCTCACGAATTGTCGGAGTTGTTGAGCGGTATTTTAAGCTCAACCAATCCAGCGCCAAGCAGCAGGATATGCAAAGAGTCCCAGAAGCTGCTCCCTAATCCGGCTACGGTGCTCCTGGAGCGTCGGCGACTTGACGCCGTGTCAGGATGAGTGCATTTGAGAGTCCCCGGATAAATCCGTTACATGTCTGGTGGGTAAATCTGGCTGCCCTTTCCGCCTTCGCGTGAGCAAAATAGCCGCTTCGGCGGAGTTGCTTTAAGAGTTGCTCATGGGATTTGTAACGTAACTTCTGTTGTGGATTACTTTATAGTAAAGCCACTTTACGAATCCACCTGCCGCAAAACCACAGAAAATCAGTACCAGAGCCGTCTGTCTGCTCCAGAGGACAAAAGCGAGGAACAGCAGGACCCTTATAAGGTGTGCAAATGGTTTTTTGCCCCTTATGTATTGATTTAGGATGTGTGGATATCGAATCCTGCTGACCATCAGCACCGACGCCCCGAGAGCCAGAAATGGCAGGGCATAAATAATTATGTTCAGACTCGGCAGTGTTTCCTGATGGAATATTATTAAGCTGACTATCACGCCGGCGGCAGCGGGTGTTGGCAGACCCATAAAGCTCATATGCGCGGACTCGTCCTCCTCATTTTCAACATTGAATCTTGCTAATCGAATGGCTGCACAGCTCATATATGCTGCCGCTGACAACCAGATGAAGCGGTACAGAAAATTTTCAATGGTAGGATTGATTCCGGCAAAGCCGGTCAATTTGTATTCTAAAACTTTTATCATCAAAAATGCCGGTGCCACACCAAAGCTGATAATATCGCAGAGACTATCGAGTTGGCCGCCGAAGCTGGAAGTGCTCTTGACTCTTCGTGCTACTCGGCCGTCGAGCGCATCGGCAATCATTGCTATAAGGACCATATACCCGGACATCGCAAAATAGGAAAATTGCTCAACGCCCCCAACGTCTTTCTGTTGCAGGACAACAATTGAGGCTCCTTTGCCGGCAAAGACGATGGCTGCGAAGCCACATATGCCGTTGAGGATGGTTATCAGCGATGGCAGGATAGTGATGTATTTTAATCTCTGTTTTCGAACCCGACGCAGCAGACTTTCTTTAGTAGCTTCGGTTCTTAATCTGGCCATTTCTTGTACCTCATATTTTTTTCTTTTTGCCACCAGGGCACTAAGGCACTAAAATTTATGATATATTTATTTTTTATCTTTGTGACTTCGTGTCTTCGTGGCTAATTTCGTATTTTACCAGTGGCGTTAGCCCGGCCTTGACTTTGTCGCCTATTTTGACCAGGCATTTCGCATTTTGGCTGGCTGGCACGTAAAGCTCTGCTCTTGAGCCGAATTTTATCATTCCGAATTTCTCACCGCTGGATAGTTCTTGTCCCTGTTGTGCATGGCAGACGATTCGCCGTGCAATTGCGCCGCTGATTTGTCGAACGATAAGTTTATCTTCGGGACTTTCGGTTCTGATTAGGCACAAATCGTTGGACTCGTTGACTCGCCCTGAATATGGATTTTTTGCATTTTTGTAGCTTCCTTTTTTGTAAGTGATATTCTCGACTTTTACATTACAGACAGCGCGGTTGATATGGGCATCGAAAATACTCATAAATATCCCGATTCGTATCACATCAGCACCGATAAAGTTATCTTCCTTTACGGTTTCGATATCGGTCACCTTGCCGTCAGCCGGCGCCAGCAGGATGTTTTTATCTGAAGGGCAGTAGCGTTTAGGGTCGCGGAAAAAAGACAGTATCCATATGAGAACAATAGCCAAAATGAACTCTATTGAAAAAACAACCCAGCCGGGCAAAAGCGATTTGCCTATCAGTAGAAAGACAGCCATCACAGCAAGCGCCGCCACAGGAAAAATTACTACCTGTGGCCAACCATATTTAGTCAGCGGAATTCGCATAGGTAATTATGATACCCTTTACCTTGTTAGAAATCCACTTTTTTTGTAGCCGTTGTCCTGCCTGTATTTGCCAATGGGGTTTACCCCGTTAGAGACCGTAATTGTTTAAGCAATTGTGAGGTTTTTTCTGGTGCTCAATTACGCTGCTTTATTTATGATGAACTGTTAGCTAAATGGCCAATAGCGTAGCGAGTTTTAGGCAGTAAAAAGGATTTTTATTAGGTTTTGTGCTATCTCTAACGGGGTCAATAAAGAAAGGCCGACTTGCACAGAGTCGGCCTTTTGGGGAAAATAATCCACCTGCGGCGGCAACTTTCAACTTTTTTGGGAGCGGTTTATATTTGCTGCTCCTTTATATATAGATGCTCAAAAGGCCCAAACGTTACAAAGTTTTTGTAAAATTTGTCAAATTTTCTGAGAAATATCAAAAACCACGTATAAATCGAGCCAGTCGACCCCGTTAGCGACTTGGTGGGAAATTCACCCTGGATGGACTAATTTATAGTGAGCCTGTCGAACCTATGGCCTTGACGTGCCCGGCAAAAGTCGGTAATCTCTCGCAAAAAGCGTTATTCGTATTTAATGAAAGGAATTTGCAATGTTCACAACGATTATTGATGTAACATCGAGGGAAGTGCTCGATTCCCGTGGAAATCCTACTGTTGAGGTTGATGTTTTACTTGAGGATGGCTCTTTTGGCCGGGCAGCGGTGCCTTCCGGAGCCAGCACCGGCGCGTATGAAGCGGTAGAGCTTCGCGATGCGAAGGCAAAGCGATATATGGGCAAAGGTGTTGCAGGCGCTGTTAAGAACGTAAATGAAATCATCGCCCCAGAGGTTTTAGGCATGGATGCAGAGGCGCAGGAAGAGCTGGATGTGTTGATGATTGAGCTGGATGGCACGGCTAACAAAGGCAAGCTCGGCGCAAACGCAATACTGGGTGTTTCGTTAGCGGCCGCAAAGGCATCGGCAGATTCGGCGGGATTACCTCTTTACCGTTATCTGGGCGGCTGCAATGCCAACATCCTTCCGGTACCGATGATGAATATCCTGAATGGTGGAAAGCACGCAGATAACAATGTTGACTTTCAGGAATTTATGATTATGCCTATCGGGGCGAAGGGCTTTCCGGAAGCTTTGCGAATGGGAGCGGAAACATTCCATACCTTGAAGAAAGTGCTAAGCTCGAAGGGATATTCAACATCGGTTGGTGATGAAGGCGGCTTTGCTCCCATGCTCAAGACTAACGAGGAGGCCCTTCAAGTTGTTACCGACGCCATCAAAAAGGCCGGTTACAAACCTGGCAAAGACATAGCAATCGCTTTAGACCCTGCTGCAAATGAGATGTTTGTCCCAAAAACGAAGAAGTACAGATTTTTCAAATCAGCCCCGAAGAAAAAAGTATCCAATGATGATATGATTAAGCACTGGGCCAAATGGGTTGATAAATATCCTATTATTTCAATTGAAGATGGACTGGCTGAGGATGATTGGGCCGGCTGGACAAAATTAAATAAAAAGCTTGGCAGCAAAATCCAGTTAGTTGGTGATGATTTGTTTGTAACCAATACCCAGCGCCTTGCCAAGGGAATAAAACTCGACTGTGCCAATTCGATATTGATTAAGCTCAATCAGATAGGAACGCTGACAGAAACAGTTGAAGCGATTAATATGGCCAGGAGGGCCGGCTGGACAGCGGTCATAAGCCATAGGAGCGGCGAAACGGAAGATACAACCATCGCCGACCTGGCCGTTGCCACGGGTGTCGGCCAGATAAAGACCGGCTCGCTTTGCAGGACGGATAGAATTTGCAAATATAATCAGCTGCTTAGAATAAACGAGGACCTTGGCCCAGCCGCTCGATACGCCGGTTTTATGTTTAAGTGAGGATAAAAACTCGGATTTTAATCGGCAGACGCAACGCCTTCGATGGAGTGAAGATAATTGCGCCTGCCGAAATTTTTTAATCTGGGATATGAAAGGCCAAAATATCATTCGAGCGTTTTTCTTTTGTGTCTTTTTTGCTATCGGCGCAGCTGTGTTGAGCGGCTCTGTACTCTGCAATGTTTTGCTTACGTTTTATCAAAATGAGCAGCTATTGCAGGAGCAGCAGTTGCGAACCAGTCGCCTGAAATCCTTAATAGCCGACTATAATGCACTTCTAACGGAGCTTGAAAAGGACCCGAATTTTGTCAGGCGTATTGCCCCTGCAACGCTCGGAACCGAACCTGACGATGCAAACGTTATTTACCCCAGGGTATCGAAGGAGCTGCAGGCCGCTGCCAGGAAGGTCTTGGCGGAGGAATCGAACCAAACGTTGATTGAGTCGGCGGTACCTGCGTGGCTTACCCGCTGTAGTACGCCATGTTTGCGGACAATGCTGTTTTTTGCCGGTGCTGCTTTAATCCTTATTTCATTTATATGTTTCAGGGCTAAAGAGAAAAAATAATCCACAACTTCTCGCCGTGCTGCGCTCGTCGCAGCAGGTAGGCACTTTACACCATCGGGAACTTGCTGCACAGTTGCGTTACCCTCTCACAGCTTTCTTTTTTGAAGGATTCATCTATTTCGTATTCGGTTTCACTTGTTATTTTTACTTTTTTCAGAACCATGTCTATCAGTAACGCTATCTCAGCCATTTCTTTTTCGCCCATCCCGTTCTTTGTAACAATGGGTGTGCCTAATCTGATTCCGCTGGTAATCGTGTCACTACGTTTATCGTATGGCAGAGTGGCTTTGTTGGTAACTATGCCGCAGTCTTCAAGCCATTTCTCTGCTATCAGACCCGTTAAGCCTTCACGGGAGTTGCTGACGTTTACCAGAATCATGTGGTTGTCTGTTCCGCCGGTAAGTACATCGTATCCTGAATCAAGCAGGCTGCCGGCTAACTTTTTTGCATTTTCTATGATTTTGAATTGTCTTGCCTTGTATTCTTCGGAAAGTGTTTCTTTGAAGAAGACCGCTTTAGCTGCAATATTATTCAAATAAGGAGTCCCCTGGGCCCCTGGGAATGTCGCCTTTTCAATGAGTTCCCATAATTTATCCTTCGTCTCTCGTCCCTCGTTTACTTTCATATCGTAGTCTTTACCCATAAGTATCAAGCCGCCTCTCGGCCCTCCCGGCTTATAAGTGCTTGTCGTTGTAAAATGTGCGTAATCTATGGGCGATGGATGCGCTCCTGCTATCACCAGGCCGGCTATATGTGAGATATCAGCCAGAAGATATGCCTCCACCTCATCTGCGATTTCTCTGAATCTCTTAAAATCTATCGTCCTGCAGTACGCGCTTGCTCCGCAGATAATCAGTTTTGGTCTGACGCTGATGGCCTGTTTTCTGATGGTGTCGTAATCCAGAAGAAAAGTTTTTTTATCGACATTATAGTTTTCTACATCGAAGAATCTGCCGGTAAAAGAAGCACTTGACCCGTGGGAGAAATGACCACCCTGGTCAACGCCCATACTCAATATTTTATCGCCTGGTTTAAGTAATGCGGTCAGGACAATTTGATTGGCGGTGGTTCCTGAGTGTGGCTGAACGTTTACATATTTTGCATTGAAGGCCTCTTTGGCTCTTGCGGCAGCGAGCCGCTCCACGTTGTCAACGACCTCACATCCGCCGTGTAATCTGGCTCCGGGGTAACCTTCAGCTGTTTTGTTCTGGATAACCGAGCCGAGAGCCGCCAGGACCGCTTGTGAGCAGAGGTTCTCTGCTGCTATAAGCTGCAGGTTATTGCTCAGCCGTTCATACTCTTTTGTTATTAGCTCATAGACTTCCGCATCTGATTCTTTCAGAGTGTTGAATATACCCTCGTGATATTCCTGCGGGGATAACATTTCTGACACCTTATTTAGCCCCCTGCTTGTCGGCCGTATTTTTGGCAGATTTCATCGGAGGATTTGGCTCTATTCGGTAAAGACCCTGACAATATCGTTAAACGTTACGTAAAGAAATAATGCTCCTATGAATACCCAGCCGGTGTAGGCAATAATGCCTTGGGTCCGCTCGCTCAGGGCTGAGCCCTTGATTTTTTCAATCAGCAGAAGCACTATCAATCCTCCATCAAGGGGCGGCAGAGGCAGAAAGTTAAACACAGCAATCACGGCACTTATCAGGCCGAGAAGGTAGATGTAGTAAATCAACGGCTGGCCTGTAACGACTTGATAGCTTAAGGCCATAATTCCAATCGGCCCCATAAGATTTTTCGGGCTGACAAGTCCTCCAGCCAGGCGCTTTAATGTAAGGTAAGTTTGGGTAATAAACATAACTGTTTTTCTGCACCCCATCTCGATTGCATTGACAGGCCCGGTGGCCTTATAAATTCTTCTCATGTCCCCAAATGGAACCAGTTCTGCAAAAGTGGATTTGACCGTAATAGAATCTTCGCCGGCACCGGCATTCAAAGCTGCATCACCTGCCGTTTCTTCATCGAGACGCCAGTCAATCGTGATACGTTCGCCGGGATGCTTTTGTATTTCTCTGATAACATCATAAAAATTTGAAACGGCTGCACCATCCACGGTTGTTATTCTTGCGCCGCGTGGAATTTTCAGCTTCGCTGGTCTGTTTTCTGCATCGATAGTCTTGGCAACGACCGGATGCTCGAAATCAAGCACTGGTATAGTAATACCAAGCAAGGGCTTATTGAGCTGTTTTGACCATCTGGGAACGACCTGAAGGGTGAGAGCTTCTTCGACGCCGTCGGCATTTTTACGAAGGACTTTTACTGGTAATTTTGCGTCTTTGTTCTTTTCTTGGAGCTTTTTATCCCAGAAGTCCTCGATAACGTCACGGAGTTCCTTATAAGTGGGGTTCTCAACATCACCTATTGCAAGAATAATATCATCGCTCGCTAAAGTGGCGTTGGCGTCAGCGGCGCTTTCTTTAATATCGTTTTTGCCGAGTAAGGATATAATCCTTTCTTGAATAGAAAGCGGTCTGCTCAAAACATTTTTTATTCGTAGGCGGGGTATCATTGAATAGATGTGGTTGAGGTCGGCTTCGGATTCAATTTCTTTGTAGATGGAGGGAACCTCCAGACTAATCTTTGACTCAACCATCTTGTTGTTACGCTCTGCTAACAGGACAATCTCCGGCGCAAGGCAATTTATGACTATTTCCTCCAGTTCCCAGTAGCTTCGCACGTCTTTGCCATTAACGGCTTTGATGTGGTCGCCTGGAAGAAGGCCCGTTTTTGCTCGTAATTTATTAGGGTCAGACACCTTCGCGATGGTCAGACTAACTGTTTGTAAGATACCGAAATCTTTTAGCGGTATACCGGGCATCTGTTTTGCAGCAATTGCATAATCCTCTATAGAGCCATCCTCGTGTCTTACTCTTAGCGGGACCGCCTCGTTTACATCCGACAAAGCCGCCGCCATAAGTATATTGCTGAAATCAAGGTTTTTGCTTTTGCCGGCAATCTCAATTATCTCGTCACCTGGTTTTAGGCCTGCTCGCTCCGCCGGTGAATCTGGCATAACCCCGCCTACTACCGGAGGCGGCAGCTTTATGCCGGCAAGAAAAACTATCATAAAAACGACAATAGCGCTGATGGCGTTGAAAACCACCCCTGCTGTTATAACGCTCATACGCACGCCGACAGGTTTATTTGCAAACGAACGCGGGTCATCGTTGGCCTTAACCAGCCCAATGTCATCCTGGCCCAGCATCTTGACAAAACCGCCGAACGGAATAAGGCCGATACAGTACTCAGTCCCATCATCTTCGCTGGGTCGGCCGGTTTCTTTATCGGGCGACTTCGGCAAAAAGCGAAACCGCAAACCCCTTTTTGTTTTTCGCATGCCGAGCAGGGTTGGCGGCATAAAAATCGAAAACGCCTCAACCTTTATCCCCGATAGTTTCGCAATGAGGAAATGCCCGAACTCATGAACGAGAACCACCGCCCCAAACCCAATCGCAACCTTCAGTATATTACTGAATACGCCAATATTACGCACAATTAAAATGGTGACTGCCGCGAGGACAACAACCCAAAAAAACAAACGAGAATATTTACCCGCTGCTTGTTTGGAGGGCTTGCCCGCCGATTGTGTGGCGGACTTGTTCAACGGACCTTCTGCTTTAGACATTCCAGAACCTCTCTTCTTGCCCAGGCATCCGCCTGGAGTAAATCTTCAAGTGACGCAGTTGTTTTGGCATTATGTTTATTTAAGCAATACTCTATCAACTCAGCTATATTAACAAATTTTATTCTTCCTTCCAGAAATTCTTGTACCGCAGTTTCGTTAGCTGCGTTGAAAACAGCCGCTGCCGTGCCGCCTGTTCGCGCAACTTCGTAACCTAATGGTAGTGCGCGGAAAACTTCGCTGTTGGGCTTTTCAAATGTGAGTTTCCCGATATTAGCCAGCCGCACTCTCTTGGCAATCCCGCCGACACGCGCAGGATACGTCAGAGCGTATTGGATTGGCAGGCACATATCTGGGTTGCCGAGTTGCGCTATTAGTGAGCCATCAACGAATTCGACCAGCGAATGAACTATAGACTCAGGGTGAATCAGGACCTCTATTTTTTCAACCGGCACATCAAAAAGCCAGTGTGCCTCGATAACTTCGAGCGCTTTATTAACCATAGTAGCCGAGTCGATGGTGATTTTCGGCCCCATGTCCCAGACTGGATGTGAAAGTGCTTCTTTGAGCGTTACGTTCTGGATATTTTCGCTCGTGGCATTTCTAAATGGCCCGCCTGAGCCGGTAAGGATAATTTTACTGACCTCACCCGGTGCGCCTGCCTGCATGGCCTGGAAAATTGCCGAATGTTCGCTATCGACCGGTACAATAGTGCTGCCGTTTTTCCTCGCCGTCTCCATCAGCAGCTCACCCGCAATAACAAGCGGCTCTTTATTTGCGATGGCAAGTGTCTTGCCGCACTTCGCAGCCGCAAGGACCGCTGGCAGACCCGCTGCTCCGACAATCGCGGTTAAAAGAATATCCACCTCTTCGAGTTGCGCAATCTCTGTTAAGCTGTCCGGCCCAGCCAGAATCTCAATACTCAAATCCCCGACCAGTTCGCGCAGCTCATCTGCAAAATCGGCATTTGTGATAGCGGCAAATCTCGGCTGATAGCGTCTTGCCTGCTCAGCTAATAGCTCGACACTGCTGTTAGCGCTCAGCGCAACAATCTCATATTCTGGCCCGAGGGCATCTATTACCCGCAGCGCATTTTTGCCGATTGACCCCGTCGAACCCAGAATAGCGATTTTTTTAGCCATAGAACCATACACTATGGCCGAAATATGGGCTTCTGTCAAGAAATGATTATGCCCCTTTGCCACTGTGGCCTTTGCCGCAAAGGCACTAACTACAGACTACACATATTGCACGGGGCTAATTTGCGGCAAAATAAATCTTGATTTTTTTAAAGGAGGATATATAATTACAAATCATAGTAGTGTTTTTAACAACAGAAAGAAGGTGAGATATATCATGGCTATTTATTATGTAAACACAGAAGCACAATCTAATGGTGACCACGAAGTTCATAAATCAGATTGCGAATTTTTGCCAAACGAAGAAAATAGATTGTTTTTAGGTTCTTTTTCGAATTGTCATGATGCTGTGCAAGGAGCTAAAGAGCATTTTCCTCAGTCTAATGGCTGTGCCGCTTGTTCACCTGAATGTCATACAAGTTAGCGAAGACTGAACAGTTGGTAGGGGAGGGATCCAGTTTTCATCTACACTATTCACTAACGACTAATCCCTATCTTCTCTACGCGGTACATTACCCATCCATCCTCTCATCCACGCATCCACGCATCCACTCATCGAGATACGCTAACATCGAGTCACGAGCGACGAGCCACGGATTTAAGTCTTGCCTCTGTAATAGGTTGTAAAAAAATCTGCCATAAGTAGTTTCTATACATAGACATACGAAGAATAATCAATCAAATACGCAGGTAGTTGCGCGCAAAAACCGAAATTTCTAAAAATTTTTTTATTCGTTTCTATTTAAGCACTTACGCAAATTCATCTTTTAAAAAATCCTTCAAATTTCAATCAAACGTGCAGGTTCGTCCAATTATGGAGGGCCGTTGTTTTCCGCCTTCCGGCGAAAAACGCCAAATACTAAAATCGTAAATCGTAAATGTTGTGCGGAGGTTGGGTCATCGAGCATATCATAAAAATCAACGTTCCTGACCGGCTGGATAAGCTGCTCGTTAAGCTGGTCTTGTTGTATCGCCGCCTTCGTTACGGCCATCCTTTCCGTCGAATTCCTTTAACGCAGGGCAAATTCGCTATCGTGGACCCGGAAGATTACGAGCGGCTGAATAAGTACAACTGGCACGCTGCCAAAGGCAATAGCACCTTTTATGCTGAACGACGAGTCATAATAGGCAAAAACAGAAAATATCTCCATATCGGGATGCACCGGCAGATTTTGAAAGTACCCTATGGTATGTTTGTTGACCATATCAATCATAACGGTCTTGATAATCGAAAGGCGAACCTTCGGCCTGCAACATATATAGAGAACAATCGAAACAGACGAAAGTATAAAAAGAGATGTTCTTCTCGATTTAAGGGGGTAACCCGGCGAAAGGGCAGTAAAAAATGGTCGGTTTATATATCTTTTAATGGCAGGCAGAAAAAGATTGGCAGTTTTGACGATGAAATCGAAGCGGCGAAGGCATACGATGAGGCAGCGAAAAAATATCACGGCGAATTCGCAAACCTGAATTTCGCCGATTAAATGGTTTATAAACAAGTTGAATTTTCTCGTAGATTCTTGTACACTTCTGTATATTTAGCCTTGTTGCCGTTTTTTAAAATGAAAGGTAAAAGGATTTATAAATAGTCATGCTGATACAAACATTAAATGATAAACTGCATAAACTGGATTTTAAGACAGATTCATCTGTTTCGGGTCTGCTTTTTACCGAACCCCATAGGAATTACAAGGACGACCCAAATGTATCATTCGATGAAATCCTGATTCTACAACAGGCACGAGAATTAAAAGCTAGAGCGGTATATTTTCGTCGAATGGGTGAAAAAACAATACCTCAACTCTTCATTTATGATAACTCAGACAATATATTAGATGAAGACCTGCCGCATATTCATATAAAACTATGGAGCAGCGGTATTGTCCCCCTATATTATGTTTTTGATAAAACAGAAGTAAGAATATTCAACTGCCGTAAGCCGGTAGATAAAACAAACCTTAAAGCAACACCATTTGATGATTTTTCTTTAGTTTCTGATGCTCACGAAAAGTATAAAAAATATTCCGCGAGTCTGTTTCAAAACGGCAGCTTTTGGGAATTGCGGGAAAACAAGAAACATTTTAGCATTAATAGTAGCTCATATAAGAAATTGATCGATGGATTAAAGAAAATAAGAGATGAATTTATCAAAGGGCAAAATGAACATATATGTAACAAACTTCTGGTGTTAAGCATTTTCGTAAAATATCTTGAAGAGAGAGAAGACAGTAAGGGCAATCGTGTTCTAAGCACTGATTATTTCAGTAAATATGATGGGGCCACTTGTTTTTGTGATGTTCTCCGAAATAAGAAGATAATTCAGTTTTTTAAAGATTTAGGTAAAGATGTAAATGGTAAAATCTTCGAATTAGATGAACAGGAGCAAAAAGAAATATCGAAGCTCAATCATTTAAAACTTGCAGATTTTTTAGATGCTAGGCAAGATAATTACCAATACGTATTTTGGAAGCTCTATGATTTTAACTGTCTGCCTGTAGAATTGATCAGTCGTATCTATGAGGAGTTTATACCCAAGCGAAAAGACATTAAGCGAAAAGACATTACATATACTCCCGTACATTTGGTCAATTTCATGGTTGATGAATGTATGCCCGTTACTAAGCCAAAGGATGATATTTCCATTATTGACGTAAGCTGCGGGTCGGGAATTTTTCTTGTGGCTGCATTTAAGCGGATTGTTCAGTGGTGGCAGAAGGAGGAATATGAGAAAACTGATGAAAAAACTGACCAGATTAAAAAGCCAAAGATCGGAAAACTAAAATCCATTCTTAGGAAACAGATTTTCGGTGTTGATATTGAGCCAGAAGCCGTCAAGTTAGCAATTTTTAGCTTGACAGTTGCATTATGTGATATGCTTGAACCCAAAAAAGCGTGGGATGAATTAACAGAAGAAAAACTTATAGATTTGAGCAAAAACATTGTAGCGCAGGGTTTTTTTGATTTTGTTAAGACAAATAGAAAATTTGACCTGATAATAGGAAATCCACCTTTTAATCCCCCTGTGGAGGGAAAAAATGAGAAGGAAAAATATTGGCAGGACATAACAAATAAAATAGAAACAGATTATGCGATACCAGATAAAAATATAGCCCTTCTTTTCCTGCAGCAGTCTATGAAGCTGCTGAAAAAAGGCGCACGGCTTTCTCTTGTAATTCCTTCCGGGCCACTCTTATACAATGAAACGATCCAGCATCGGCACGAGTTTTTAAAGAGGTATAATGTACCACAAATTTTTGATTTTAGCTCTTTAAGTGGAGTTCTTTTTGAAGGAAGAAATTATCCAGTAGTTGTTTTATTCGTCCAAAATATTCCGCCCGATGACAAAGATATCTTACACGTTGCCATCAGGCGAACAAGGACATCGAAAGAAAAGTTATATTTTGAGATAGACAAGTATGACCTGTATTATGTGCCCAAAGAACTGGCAAAAACGGAACAATTAATATGGAAAGCTAATTATTTAGGTGGAGGTCATTTAAGCTATCTTATTAAACGCATACGACACTTAAGAACATTGGAAGAATTTCTAAAAGAAAAGAAAAAGTTGAACAGTGATTGGGAATTTGCAGAAGGGTATATTATTGGAGAAAACGGCACTAAGAAAGCGACACACTTGACCAACAAAAATATGATACCAACTAATAGATTTAACAGTGACACTATTGCCGATTCCGACATTCAAGTTGAACGAGCAAAATACTTTAAAAGTACCGCAGAAAGAAATAAAAAGATATTTGAAGCACCGCATATTTTAATAAAGGAAAGGCCATCATTGCCAGTTGCATTTAGAAAAGACGATTTAATATTTAAGCATGATATTATTGGTATTCATGCACCCCAAGGCCAAGAGTCAGAATTGCTCAACCTGCGGAAAAACATCATCAACAATCGGGTGCTGTATAAAATGCTCTCCATTTCTGGAAGCGGACGTGCAGGAATTAGTAGGTCCCCAAATACCATTTTGAAGTCTGACATCATGGAGTTGCCGTACCCAGATGATTTTAATAAGCTCAGATTGTCCAAGGCGGAGGAAATTATATGTGATGATGTTATTAAATACTATGCTAAGCAGTTGGCAAAAAATGAAGAAGCAGAGGTAAATACTGAAAATGCTAATGGGCAAATTCTTAAAGCCTTTGCTAAAGTTTTCTGTGATTCTTTGAACTCGATTTACAAAGAAGAAAGTAAGCAGTTTTATCCTCTGGAGAATATAGAATCGAACTCTTTTATCTGTCTTTCTTTTGCTTACGGCAATCCTAACAATCCCCAAGGAATATCTGAAACAGAGAAAAGGCAAATCGAAAAAGGGGACTTAAGCTGCCTTATTGACAATCATCAGGATTCTAATGTCTTGTATAAACGTATCATAAAGCTTTATCAGAAAGACAAGGTTTATTTGGTCAAACCCAAAATATTGCGATACTGGCTGAAATCAATCGCGTTGCGTGATGCGAATGAAGTATTTACAGACCTGGTGAGTAGCGGGTATTGATTATGCACTATGAGCAAAGCAAGCCAGATATTAAAAATGATTTAATTTACTCATTAGAATCAAGTCATCATCAAAAGAGTATTCTATCCTTTATTCGGGAAAATATTGTTGACGTTTTAAGCACACTTTCAGGAAAAGCAAATATTAACCTATCAATTCTTTGCGAGGATGATATATCTCGGGAAATTACAAATCTTTTGAATGATAAATTGAGAGAGTTAAGTGGTTATTTATTCAGATTTGAGGCAAAGAGTGGGCCAGATATCCTGATTTTTGCCTCACCATATATAGTATTTTCAGAACCACTCTTTTTTATTGAAGCTAAGAGACTTCCACCAACGAGTTCAAGGGATTATGTTAACTCTGGCATTGGCAGGTTTAAGAATAAAGACCACGGAAAAAACCATGATATTGCAGCGATGTTAGGTTATGTACAGAAGGAAGACTTTAATTATTGGCATAGTGAAGTCAATTCTTGGATAGACGATCTAATAGATAGTTCAGGTGATAATGTTAGATGGTCGGAACAGGATAAAATCGCGGCAATACAGGTATCTGAATTAGGTGAATACAAATCTACTCATTCACGTATAAAAATGAATCCGATTACTCTATATCATTTCTGGGTCAACCTTTGCAATAATTAGGTAGCAATGTTAACCTTTTCAATATTTTCTAAACTCTCTTTGCATCCTCTCCGGCTCCGGCTCGCGTCTACGCTCGGTACTACGGCAGGGCCTTCGCCCTGACGAGCGAGACGAGTGTGGCTTTAAATAGCGGGTAGCGTCCCCCATATTTTCTTTCAGAAAATAAGAATGGGGACAGGTAAAGCATTCAAGGGCTAAAATAACCACTCCCCGCTTCGCCATTATTCGTCGCTTGTCGCCCGTATCTCGTATCTCGCCAAATAACAGTATTTCTCTACTACCTCTCTTTTGAGTGAGGAGTTTAGGGATGGATGCAAGGCCCCGACCGTCCGCCAGCCGCAGATGTATTGTAATACTTCGAGGACGCCGCGAGGCGAAAGGAAACGCCGCAGACGCCCTAAAGAACCGCTCCCCGCTTCGCACTAAATAGAGGGCTTCGCAGGGCAGGCAAAACGAGAATTTTTACTCTAAGTGCCATGTGGATGTCACCCCACCAGAAAACCAGCCTATTTTTATCAACATTTATCCACTCCGGTTCGCCTTTGATAACATAAAGGGGAGAATTTGTGCACTGGGTTTTTAAGCTGGCCGCCGATTGCAGGGGACGGCGGCCAAGCCCTCGCCTCGGCCTGAGTTCGGGACGGGGTCTGCGGAATTTATTCAAAAAAACATTTGCAAAAAGCTCTTTGTCTTGTATAATTAGGAATATGAGTGAAAACTGTACATCTTGTCTGCCAGACGTAAGGCGGATAAACTTCATTCCAAAGGCCATTCTTGGCCTACATGCCCTCCTTTTGCGCCGCAAGGCGCAATAATATATCTACATAAAACCAATAACAACCTATCGTTTTTTTCGTAATTTCGTGGAAATTTTGCCCTGATTAGGGCATAATTAGTCAAATTAAGCCACGGATGAACACAGATTTGCACAGAATAAGTAAAAAACAGCAGTATAAAATTTGAATCAGAGCAATCAGTGAAATCTGTGGCAAAGAATAGAAATTTTGGAGAAAACACAGATGTCTAAAGAAAAAGTGATGATATTTGATACAACGTTACGCGACGGCGAGCAGGCCGCTGGCAGCCGATTAGGGTCCAGGGAGAAGCTCGAAATCGCCCGCCAGTTGACCCGTTTGAAGGTTGATATTATCGAGGCTGGTTTCCCGGCTTCATCACCCGAGGATTTTGAGGCGGTGCGTCTGATATCAGAGGAGCTTGAAGGCCCGATTATTTGCGGCCTGACCCGCGCCAGGGCAGAGGATATCGAGGTCTGCACGAAGGCCCTTGCCAAGGCCAAGCACTGCCGTATCCATACCGGTATCGGCGTCTCTGATATTCACATCGAGGGAAAGTTCGCGGATGACAAATATGGCAAAACAATGGGCGAAAAAAAGGCCAATATTATCAAAATGGCCGTCGAGGCCGTCAAGCAGTCCGCTGAATTTACGAAAGATGTGGAATTTTATGCCGAGGATTCCGGCCGGGCCGACATGAAGTATCTTTATGAGATGCTTGAAGCGGTTATTGACGCTGGCGCTACCGTTGTCAACATCCCCGATACCACCGGTTATTCAATGCCTCAGCAGTGGGGTGCGCTAATCAGCGACATTCGGGCCAATGTGCCGAACATTGCCAAGGCGACAATCAGCGTCCACTGTCACGACGACCTCGGATTGGCGGTAGCCAATTCGCTGGCTGGCGTCAAAAACGGCGCCCGCCAGGTCGAAGGGACGATTAACGGGATTGGTGAGCGGGCTGGTAATGCGGCTATCGAAGAGGTAGTGATGGCTATTCTTACGCGCAAGGATTTTTTTGATGAGGTAGAGACGGGCATTAATACCCGCGAGTTCTATCGAACAAGTCGGATGGTCGCTGATTTATTAGGTATGCCGGTGCCTGCAAATAAGGCAATTGTCGGGCATAATGCTTTTGCGCACAGCTCCGGAATCCATGTGGATGGATTTCTGAAAAAGCGTGAGACTTACGAGATAATGCGGCCTGAGACAATCGGCCTTGCAGAAAGTCGTGTTGTGCTGACGGCAAGGACGGGCCGGCACGGCCTTGTCCATCGGCTTGAAGAGATGGGATATGCACTGAGTGAAGATGAGGTTGAGAAAGCGTATCAGCGATTTTTAGTCGTTGCCGACAAGAAAAAAGAGGTCTTTGATGAGGACTTGGCGGCGATAATCAGCGATGAGATTCACCTCATTGAGCAGACTTATGAGCTGCTGCACCTGCACGTTGTAATTGATACCGACACCGCGCCTAAATCAAGTGTAAAAATGAGAGCAGCCGACAAAACAATACAGGCTGATGCCACCGGTGACGGTCCGGTTGATGCGGCGTATGAGGCTATCAGGCAAGCAACCGGCCAATCGCCAAAGCTTGAAAACTACTCGATAAGGGCTCTCACCGGCGGCAAAGAAGCGCTCGGCGAAGCCACCGTCAAGATTAGAGATGACAGCCGAAGCTACGTCGGCCGCGGAATCTCGACAGATATAATCGAAGCCAGCGCAAAGGCGTATGTCGATGCTATCAATCGAATGGTTTCGATGCAGAGTAAAGGTAAGGCGACCGAAGTGGAACCGGAAATCTAATGTAAGTCCGGGATTGAATAACTATGGGAATGACCCGGCTTCGCTTATGAGCTACGCCGTGGCAGGCAATATAGAATTAGGATAAATATTATGGCAATGACGATTACTGAAAAAATATTAGCAAAAGCGGCCGGGAAGAAGAAAGTTAGGCCTGGTGAGCTTATAGATGCAAATATTGACGTCGTTATGTGTCATGATGTTACGACGCCGGCGGCTATATCTATGCTTGTAGAAAAGGGAATCGATAAGGTGTTCGACAAAGAAAAGATTGTCGTAACGCCCGACCATTTTCAGCCGGCCAAGGACATCAAAAGCGCTGAGCTGCATAAACGGCTCGACGAATGGGCGAGGCGACACAATATAAAATACTATTACAAGCTCGGAAGAGCCGGAGTCTGTCATGCACTTCTGCCGGAGCAGGGACATATCCGCCCCGGTGAAGTTATCGTTGGGCCCGACTCGCACACGTGCACATACGGTGCCTTTGCGGCGTTTAGCACGGGCGTCGGCTCAACGGATGCAGCGGCGGCAATTGCGACAGGCAAGTTGTGGTTTAAGGTTCCGGCTTCGATAAAGATTGTGCTCAACGGAACACTTAGCCACGGCGTATATAGTAAAGACGTTATCCTTGTTGTAATTGCAAGGATTGGTGTTGACGGTGCATTATATAAAGCGATGGAATTTGTCGGGCCGGCCCTTGGCGATATGTCGATGGAAGCGCGGATGACAATTACCAATATGGCCATCGAAGCCGGGGCGAAAAATGGGATAATGCCTTTCGACGATGTGACAAAGCAGTATCTCGATGAGCATTTAAAAGACAAAACCGATTATACTGTGTATGAATCTGATGAAGATGCCGAGTATGTGGCTGTTGAGGAGTTTGACTGCTCAAAAATCGAACCGATGGTCGCTCTGCCGCATCTGCCGAGCGGCGGTGTCCCTATCGCCGAATGTGCCGGCAAAAAAATGGACCAGGCCTATATCGGAAGCTGCACGAACGGCCGAATCGAGGACCTGCGGATTGCAGCTAAAATTCTGAAAGGAAAACAGGTTGCCATCAGAACAATTGTTGTGCCTGCTACGCCTGTAATCTGGAAACAGGCGAAAGACGAAGGTCTTTTCGATATATTTTATGATGCCGGCTGTGTAATCGCCGCGCCGACCTGCGGGGCGTGCTTAGGCGGATTTATGGGCGTATTAGCTGAAGGCGAGAAGTGCGTCAGCACAACGAACAGGAACTTTGTCGGCAGAATGGGACATCCGAAAAGCGAAGTTTATTTGGCAAGTCCGGCTACAGCGGCTGCAAGTGCAGTTGAAGGAAAATTAACCGATGCCAGAAAGTACCTTTGAAAATTAGATATCAAAAATCAAAATGCAAAACGACAAGGCAAAAATTAAAAAGGAGTTCAAGAAGCGTCTTTATGGATTCACACTTAAACTCATTGAATTCTTAGATGCTTTGCCGAACGACAATGTCTCAAGGAGACTTGCGGATCAGTTATTGAGAAGTGGTACGAGTATTATCGCCAACTACGTTGAAGGCCAGGCGGCAAGTAGTAAGAAGGATTTCACTCATTACTTCAATATTTCTCTCAAGTCAGCAAACGAGAGCAAGCTCTGGTTTGCGCTACTGAGAGATAGCAAGAGAGCTAAGACTGAAAAAGTGACATGGTTTTTAAATGAGCTTGACGAGATAGCAAACATATTTGGTTCCAGTATATTAACTTTGAAAGGAAAGAAGTAATTTTTGTTTTTAATATGTAGTTTTGATTTTTACATTTTAATATTTAATTTTGTGAGAGCGACAAAAGGAATTAATTTATGACAAAAGCACATGTTTATAACAGAGGTCACATTAATACTGATGAGATAATACCGGCAAGATATCTCAATACGGATGACCGGACTGAGTTGGCGAAGCACTGTCTTGAAGATTTAGACCCTGATTTTGTCAACAAAGCCAAAAAAGGTGATATAATTGTTGCCGGTGAGGATTTCGGTTGCGGCTCATCCAGAGAGCACGCTGTCTGGGCTATTCGCGGAGCAGGCGTAAAAACCGTTATCGCAAAATCCTTCGCAAGAATATTCTACCGTAATGCTATTAACAACGGTTTTTATATTATCGAATCGTCAGATGCACCGGAGAAAATCAAAGATGGCGATGAGCTTGAGATTGATTTTAAATCCGGCTTGATAAAAAATAGAACCGCTGGTATTGATATTGAGTTTACTCCATTGCCGGACTTTGCACTGGAAATAATCAATGCCGGCGGGTTATTGAATAAGTTGGCCCAAAAGAATCGTTAAGAGAATTTTTGGGAGGTTTAAAAAAATGAGTGTCAGGCAAAATCCTGATGATAGTATTACGCTCAGTCAGCTCGAAGGCGTTCAGAGAAGTATCACCAACCGGCTGAAGCAGCTTCAAAAGAAAGTGCGCCAGAGTGAGAAAGAGCTCGTCTTTGAGCTGATACAATTGACCCGTGAGAATTTATACAGAAAGGCCCAGATTCTCTGCGAAGAAAGAGATTCCTGCAAAGGGAAGCTCCAGGCGATATGCAAGGTTCTGGAAAAGTAGAAGTTTATATAGCTTTGTGAATTTGTAATTCAATTACGTGATAAGCTGTGTAATCGGCTAAATTATAAACAAAGAATCGAATATAACAAGAAGGAGACAGTGACATGCCAATAGAAGGTGGCCAGCATCGGGCGAATATATCAATGGAATTTGCCAGTGCAGATGAAGGAATTAAGCAGCTAAAGGACAGGCTTAGCGCGGCACGTACAGTGCGAATCAGCAATATATCTGTTGGGCTACTTAATGAATTGCTGCCGGCATTAAAAGGCAAGGACGTAAAAATCATTTTACACAATGGAGCAAAGCCGACGGCAGAGATAAAGGAAGTCGGAGACCTGGCGATTCAAAAGGCGAGGATATATTCTAATTTTAATGGCGTTGAGGCAGATGAAGGCTCGATATATTTTTCGGATGTGGTGTTTCGCGTAGCATGGGCGGAGGACAAGATTCTGCAGATTTCCACCATGAAGTATGACAAAGATGTAGGGTGGTTTGAAATGGGCTGGCGACATGCTGAAAGGTTGGAGTGAGAGTTAGCTCATCATGAATATGAGAGAGAGAAGTTCCAGGCCGTATGCGGGACTCTGGGAAAACAGAAATTTATCTGATGCTAAACAGGAGCCCTTGAAATGCCAATAGTAGATGGTCAGTATCAGGCGAAGATATATTCTGATTTTAAGGGCGTTGAGGCCAATGAAGGTGCGGTATATTTTTCGGATGTGATGTTTTGCATTACGTGGGCGAAGGGCAAGATTCTGCAAATTGCCACTATGGAATATGATAAGTGTGTAAAGTGCATGAAAGGCACATTTGAAATGGGCTGGCGATATTCTCAGAAGGTCAAGTGAGATTTGCTACAACGTGAATATGAAAGGAATGTGGCGTGTATAAGATTGCTGTAATACCTGGTGACGGGACTGGGCCGGAAGTAACGGTTGAGGCGGTTAAGGTTTTAAAGGTTGCTGCAGACAAGTTCAAATTCAAAGTTGATTTGACCGAGTTTGATTTCGGCGGCGAAAGGTACAAAAGAACAGGCGAGACACTGCCGGACAGCTCTATCGAGGAGCTTCGTAAATTCGATGTTATTCTGTTAGGCGCTATCGGCCATCCGGACGTTGCGCCGGGTATCCTTGAAAAAGGTATACTTCTCAAGGCCCGGTTTGCGCTTGACCAGTATATAAACCTTCGGCCGGTCAAATTATATCCGGGAGTTGAAACGCCTTTGAAGGATAAAGGCCCCGACGATATCGATTTCGTCGTTGTTCGTGAAAACACCGGCGATGCATACACCGGCACAGGCGGATTTACTATGAAAGGAACGCCCAATGAAGTGGCTGTGCAGTCGGCTGTTTATAATCGTTTTCAGGTCGACCGCTGCTTAAAGTACGCATTCGAATACGCGCGCAAATACGGCAAAAAGGCACGTGGTAGAGGAAAAAATAATACGCTTGCTTTGTGCGGCAAGACCAACGTGCTGACATATATCTATGACCTCTGGGAGCGGGCTTTTCATGAAATGGGCGAAAGCCAATATCCTGATATAGTACGTGAGTATTAT
>Ga0307433_1000151_pt1 | contig 62773 bp, 60 predicted proteins | sample SalMarWE160210MG_FD_202166 | JGI IMG/M metagenome (GOLD analysis project Ga0307433, IMG submission 202166) | Salt marsh sediment microbial communities from the Plum Island Ecosystem LTER, Massachusetts, United States - WE1603-210 | ecosystem: Environmental > Aquatic > Marine > Intertidal zone >...
TTAATGAGGAGTATGTTCGACAGAGGCCTTCGGATGGCTGGGCCCGGCGAGTTTACAGCACGGGCATACCTGGCCGGCAAGATTGATTTAGCGCAGGCAGAGGCGGTGAACGAGATTGTTGTCAGCTCTAATACGTTTCAATTAGCTGTCGCTGAAAAACTTCTTAGCGGACGATTAGCTGAGGCTACTGCAAAAATACGGTCGGAACTGATGGATTGTCTCAGCTTAATCGAGGCAGGTCTTGATTTCAGCGGTGAGGATATTGAATTTATGACCCGAGATGAGGCCGAAAAAAGAATTTTCGGGATAAAGACAGAACTCAAGCAGTTACTTATCGGCAGTATCAGAAGCGAAACGATAATCGATTTACCGGCGGTGGGTATCGCGGGAGCGCCTAATGCCGGCAAGAGCAGCTTGCTGAATAAACTGCTCGGCGAAGAAAGAAGCATCGTATCGCAGCAGCACAAAACCACCAGAGATATCCTTACGGGACTGCTGTCTCTGGTGCATTGCAGGTGTGTGCTGTTCGATTGTGCGGGATTGGTGGCTGCCCCTAATAATATCCTTGATGAATTGGCACAACAGGCGGCAATCGAGGCACTGAGAAACAGTACGGTGGTTGTATTTTGTGTGGATGTATCAAAAAAGGGCTGGTCTGGGGACGTATCGATGCGTCAGCTTGTAGAGCCGAAGGTTCTCATACCTGTCGCAACTAAAGCGGATTTGCTCTCAGAAGAAATATTGGCTAATCGGCTTATTGAGCTAAACAACCTATTTAACACTGAGTTTTTGCCAGCTTCTGTCATAACCGGCCTTGGTTTGGAGCAGCTAAAGGATAGAATTGATAATCAACTCATCAAGCTTTCGCTTTCTGCAGGTTCGGAGGGTCAGGGTGCAGAGCAGGTATCGGTGGTTGCGCTTACTGCCCGGCATAGACAGGCAATTACAAATGCAATTGAGAATATCAACGAGGCCATAAATGAATTAAAGGCCGGTAATGATGAAGTGACTGCAATGATGCTGCGGGCTGCTTACAAAGAGATTGGTGATATCGAATCCACCACAGGCGGACATGTTGACGAAGAGATTCTAGACAGGATATTCAGCCGATTCTGTATAGGCAAATAAACTCGTTACTTGATACTCGTCCCTCACCTCGGAGGTGCGGGCACGGCCAAGATGGCCGTGCTACTCTTTTATTCTTCCTTCGTAATACCACGTCCGTGAGGGCGTAGATGGAGGTACCCGACAAAGTCAGGCGAGCTTTAGCTCGTCCCGAAAAATGCCACATCCGTAAGGGTGTGGAAATTTACTTATCTTTTGCCTCGAATTCGGCGTCGATTACGTCATCTCCGCCACCTTTTCTTTTAACTTCACCTTCAGGCGGCGGCCCCTCTTTGGGAGGCTCGGATGTATCTGAAGGTGCTGAAGCAGCCTGCTTTTTGGCGGCCTCTTCGTAGAGCACCTTGCCCAGCTCCTGGCTGGTGTTGCCGAGATTTTCGATGGCCTTTTTTATTGCGTCGGCATTATCGCCTTTTACGGCTTCTTTGAGGTTGTTAACGGCGCTTTCGATTTTTCCCCGGACCTCACTGGAGACCTTGTCGCCGTGCTCTTTGAGAGTCTTTTCAGTGGAATAAATCAGCTGGTCGGCCTGGTTCTTCAGGTCCACGACCTCTCTTTTCTTTTTGTCCTCTTCGGCGTGCGCCTCGGCGTCCTTGGTCATCTTTTTAACCTCATCATCACTGAGACCTGAGCTGGATTTAATCTCAATCGATTGCTGCTTGCCGGTGCCGAGGTCTTTTGCTGAGACGTTCAAGATGCCGTTGGCGTCAATATCGAATGCAACCTCAATCTGCGGAATACCCCGCGGGGCGGGTGGGATGTCGGTAAGCTGAAATCTGCCGAGTGTTCGGTTGTCCCGCGCAAACTCACGCTCGCCCTGAAGCACGTGGATGTCAACGGTTGTCTGGCTATCCGCAGCGGTCGAGAAAATCTCCTTCTTGCTGGTAGGGATAGTTGTGTTGTGCTCAATCAGTTTTGTCATAACTCCGCCGAGCGTCTCGACGCCCAGAGAAAGCGGCGTTACATCAAGAAGCAAAATATCCTTTACTCCCGCATCGCCGGCCAAAACTGCGCCCTGAATGGCGGCACCAAGAGCAACGACCTCATCAGGATTGATGCTTTTGTTCGGCTCTTTGGAGAAGATTTCTTTGACGATTTCCTGGACCTTCGGAATTCTTGTTGAGCCGCCGACCAACAGGGTCTCGGTGATATCGCCGGTTGAAAGTTTCGCATCTTCCATTGCTTTGTAGCACGGCTGTTTCAAACGTTCAAAAACGTGCTCGACGAGCGATTCGAACTTGCTTCGTGTGACGGTCATTTGCAGGTGCTTCGGGCCAGAAGCGTCGGCGGTTATAAAGGGTAGATTAATAGTAGCTTCAACCTGCGAGCTAAGCTCGCACTTTGCCTTTTCAGAGGCCTCCTTCAAACGTTGATGTGCCATAGCGTCATCGCGCAGGTCGATGCCTTCTTTCTTTTTGAACTCATCGGCGATATGGTTTATCAGGACGGCATCGAGGTCATCGCCGCCGAGATGGGTGTCACCGTTTGTGCTGAGAACTTCAAGAACGCCGCCTTCCTCGCCGAAGCCGCCGATATCGAGGATGGAGATATCGAATGTTCCGCCGCCGAAGTCAAAGACGGCTACTTTCTGGTCCTTTTTCTTCTCGACGCCGTAAGCAAGAGCCGCGGCAGTCGGCTCGTTGATAATCCTGCGGACATTGAGGCCTGCTATTTTACCTGCGTCCTTTGTGGCCTGTCGCTGAGAATCATTAAAGTAAGCAGGGACGGTAATAACGGCATCGGTAACCTTTTCGCCGAGGTAATCTTCAGCGGTCTTTTTCAAATCCTGCAGGACCATAGCTGAAACTTCCGGCGGGGTGTATTCCTTTTCGCGAACCTTTACTTTGACAAGCTCCTCCGGGCTGCCGGTAATTTTATAAGGGACAATCTTTTCTTCTGATGAGACCTCGCTGTGTCTTCGGCCCATGAAACGCTTGATGGAAAATACGGTGTTTTCAGGATTTGTTACCTGCTGATGTCGCGCAATCTGTCCGACGAGCCGCTCGCCTTTATCTGTGAAGCCGACTACCGAAGGCGTCAGCCGGGAGCCGGAAGAATTTATCAATACCTTCGGTGCCGAACCTTCCATAACGGCGACTACGGAATTTGTCGTTCCCAAATCTATGCCAATGATTTTAGCCATGATTGAGTTCCTTTCGTTATTTCGTATTGCGTATCGCGTATATCGTATTGCGTTCAAGGCAGTATAAAATATCTTTTGCCAAAGAAATAGTGCAAAGGCCGTGCCAGGAGCTGGGCATAATCTGCTTGAGTAAGTTAACCTCTTTAGTTTCAAGAAGTTAGGACTTCGGGCTTCTGTTTTCTGAATTTTACATTCTGGTTAATTGTGCCATTTTGGCAGCCCCGCACCTACTTTTGAGAATCCACAATCAAAGTAAAACGGAGGTTTTCTTACAATCTGGGCGGAAATATATGTTCAGGAGTAAAATCTCAAAAGTAGGTGCGGGATGGTGTGCGTGTACCGTCTAAATCTCTGTGAGTGTTTGAGCATTGGTTTTTGCTTGACATTTGGGAATAATGGTCTACAATAAATATTAGATTTGCGGTGATTTTCGATGCTCGTTCAATGGAGGAGGAGCATTTCTTAATTCCACACGGCGGTGAATAGTTTCTAAAAGACTTACTGAGCGAGGAGAAGAGTGATGAAGAGGAAATCAATTCTTTTGGTGGTAGTCATTTTATTTTTTGTTTCCAATATTGGTTATGCAGTAACGGCCAGTTTTCAGGGCCTGGGCGATTTGCCAGGAGGTGGATTTTGGAGCGAAGCTTGGGACGTCTCGGCCGATGGGCGAAACAGAATTATTTTAATTTCTGATGCAAATTAACCATTCAGTGCGGAGCGGATGATTTGTGCGCGAAGGGCATCTCTATGAGTGGAATCGAGCGGCTTTCCATAGTTTAACTGCAGATGTGCCGGCAGAGTCAGCATAAACAATCGATTTATGGTCGCAATGGAAAGGGTCTGTTTCCCATCGGCGCTGCTGAGCCGGCAGAGGCGTTCTATGGCGGGAGTCGAGGCCCCCATATTTTGGCTCATATTTATGCCCAGCCGTAAGTGGCTCAGCAAAAACAATGCCTCCTGCGAACTTATCAAATGGGCGTTTTGCAACAGTGCCATCGCGCGCGAGATTTTGTCGTTGAGAAGGTCGGCATCTTTCGTGAGCAGCCGGGACCTGGCAGCTTTTTCATAATCGATTATTTCCGGAATAATGGCGTTTTCAAATTGCAGGACGATGTCCTTTTCCGCGACGCCGAGCGATACCTGGTTGGAGAGCTGGTAGAAATCGCTTGCCGCCTCGGTGCCTTCGCCGAACAGGCCTCGTACAGCCAGGTTCATATCCTTTGTGGCATGAAGGAACTTGTCTATCTGGCCGGTTATCTTCAGGGCCGGCAGGTGCAGCATTACCGAGACCCGAATGGCCGTGCCGAGATTTGTAGGACAGGCCGTTAAATATCCGAAGCGAGGACTAAAAGCATAATCGACCTTTTGCTCTATCATATCGTCGATATTGTTTATCTGTTCGAGACATTGAGAGAGCTGACAGCCGGCTTTTAACACCTGTAGCCGCAAGTGGTCCTCTTCGTTAATCATAGCAGTGAAAGATTCCCGCTGGGCGATTACGGCGCCTCGCGGGCCTTTGCCAAAGGCATGGTGATGGCTGATAAGGTGTCTTTCCACCAGCAGATGGCGATTCAGGGTCGGGGCTTTGTCCACGCTGATATAGAAGACCTTGTCGCCAAGGTCAAGCGACATCAGAACATCTTTTAGCTTGTTGAGTATTTCGGTCTTTTCAGGATTTGAGCATCGGCTGAGGAATTTGTGGCCGGCGAGATTTCGGGCGAGTCGAATCCGTGAGGATATAATGATATCCGACAACGGCCCGGAGCCGCCGAACCATTCGTTTATATCATTACTTATGTCAGTTAATTTCATTTCGTATGGCTATTTCCCTTTTCCATTTGGTTTATTTTGTCCCGCAATTCAGCGGCCAGCTCGTAGTCCTCGCTTTGCACAGCAGCTTCAAGCTGTTGACGAAGGCTTAAAAGCTCCACCTGCTTTTTTGTATGATTTGGTGTTTTTGAGGGGAGCTTGCCACAGTGGGTTGTTTTGCCATTGTGGGCTTTCTCGATAAGCGGCAGCAGCGGCTTCTCAAAAACCTTATAATCGTATGGACAGCCTAAGACAGCCTCTTTGCGGAATTGGGATAGTGTAAAGCCGCAATTCGGGCAGTGAACCTGTACCGAATGGCCGGACGATTCATCGTCCGGCGGCTGGGCAGCAAGCAAATTACTAAGCAACTCATTTATAGGAATGTTGCTCTTGACAGCTATGCCCTGCTCGGCAGCACAATTCTCGCACAGGTGCATTTCTTTCCGCTTGCCATCTGTAATTTCGGTCAGATGGATAGTCGCATCATTTTTGTTACAAATCTGACATTGCATACTCGAACCTCGCGGAGATAACAAGCACCCCGCACCATTATTCTATTATATCAAAAACCAGACAGAACCGCCAACTATATATTACCCTTTAAAAACATCGGCAAAATTATGAGCCTGCTACAAGGACTAATTTATTTAGTTTGTCTTGTTTTTTTGATTGTTTCGTCCTGAGAGAATATTGCTGCACAACCCGGCTGTTCGATAACCTTAACGCTTTTGAGTATGACGGCTTTAGGCAGTTTGGCTCGCAGTTTATCATATATGTATCTGGCTACATTCTCTGCCGATGAGCCGTTCTTCTGAAAATAATCAACGCTGTTTAACGCCGTATTATCAAACCCGGCCACGATATTGCAAAGCAGCTTCCTGAGCTGGCTGAAATCCATCACAAGTCCCATACCGTTGAGCGAATCTGAGCCGACATCAGCGATAACCGACCAGTTATGATGGTGCTCAGGCTCTTTCGAGCCGTCAGCCAAGGCCAATCGATGCGATGCCCAAAAGTGCGTTTCAACGCTAACAATATACATATCTCGTAACTGGTTATCGGTAACTGGTTAACTATTTAACCAATTACCATTTGACTACTCACCTTTTTTAAGTCGTTGTTTCAAACGGTTATGGACGTTTTCCGGGATGAGGTTTGACAGGTCGCCACCCAGTGATGCCACTTCACGTATCAATGTCGAACTTGTAAAGCCATACTGCTCGCTGGTCATAATAAATACGGTTTCGATGCCTGCTACGGCACGGTTGGTCATAGCAAGCTGGAACTCGTATTGAACGTCGGTAAGAGAACGCAGGCCGCGTAGTATGACATCCGCCTTTTTTTTGGTGGCGTATTCGGCCGTTAGCCCCTCGAAGCTCTCAACCAAGACACCCGGCATTTGCCTTTTTTGAATTATTTCTTCTATCATTTCCACCCGCTCCTGGGGCGTAAAGAGTTGGTTTTTGAGCGGACTTCGACCGACCGCGATGACAAGTTCGTCAAAAAGCTTCATACCACGCTCGATAACGTCGAGATGGCCGTTTGTAATCGGGTCAAACGAGCCGGGAAAAACCGCCCTTACAAATTTTCGGTCCATCAGTAATCCTTTTCACTGGTACATTCATTTATTGGCGAAGTGTAGTATTATATAGTTGGAAGGAGAAACGTCAAATAAGTTTTTGGCTGATTCTTGCCCGTCTGGCAGAATCGACAATTGCAATTCGGAAATCGAAAATTCCCGGTTTATTCGGTCTGCTTTTCTTTTGTGAGCGTGATGGGAGTGTCGAGCCAGAAGGTTGAGCCCTTGCCAGGCTCACTTTCCAGGCCGATACTTCCAGCTAACATAGTGGCCAGTTCCTTGCTGATGGTGAGGCCGAGGCCGCTTCCATCCGTTTGGCGGGTTAAAGAGCCGTCAACCTGCTGGAATTTTTCAAAGATTTTTTCCTTGTCGGGCTCGGCGATGCCACAGCCAGTATCGGTAACTGCAATGCGAACCATATTTTCTTGCCGCAGCAGGCGGGCTCGAACTTCGATTCTGCCTCGCTCCGGTGTGAATTTAACAGCGTTGCTGAAAAAGTTGTAAAGTATCTGCTGTACTTTGCCTGCATCGGTTAAGAGCGTTGGAATATCGTCGTCGACAACAAGCTTGATTTTGATTTTCTTTTCCTTGGTCTGCAAAGAGAATTGTGCGATGATGTCTTTAACAAGCTCTGATATAGATGCCTGTTCAATATGCAGCTCCATTTTACCGGCCTCTGTCTTTGCGAGGCTGAGCAGGTCGTTAATCATAGTCAAAAGGCGATTTCCACTTGAGATGATATTTTCAGCGTACCTCTTGTTTTTATCGTTTTGTAAAAAACCGGTTTTGTCTCGCAGAACCTGCGCAAATCCAAGAATCGAATTTAAAGGTGTTTTGAACTCGTGTGAGATGTTGGCTAAAAATTCGCTCTTTAATTTATTGGCCTTGAATAATTCGATGTTCCGCTCGGAAAGCTCAGCTATTTTATCGTCGAGCTGCTTGTTTGTCTGCCGGAGTTTCTCCTGAAAAGCCTGCAGAGAATCAAGCATATGGTTAAAGGCATTGGCGAGCTTCTCGTATTCGTCGCCGGTTGTTATTGAGCTCCTTGAGTCGAGATTTCCTTCAGCGACGTTGTTGACCATCGCCCGCAGTTGTCGTATGGGCCGCAGGATGACCCGCTGAGTTATCATATAAAAGGCGACGATGGCACCTGTTCCGCCAATCAAACCAGCGACAATTATCCAGAGGAGGTTCATAAGGGTTGTATTGCTGACTTCATCGGCTGGTCGCTGAACAATCGCGGCGCCAATCGGCTCATTTTTGCTGAAAGGGTTGGCAGAGCCCTGCGGATTATGACAGCTTATACAGCTATCGTCGGCCCTGAAAATTCGCACATAGTTGCTGTGCAGCAGACCGTCATATCTGGCAAAAGTAACATTGTCGTCTCTGCTCTGGTCGTCTTTTAAGAGTTCAACCATTTTCCTTTGCTCGTCGGTAAGGATATGTCTGTCTTCGGCGGACTTATTATCCTGTTCTTTTGTGAAGCGAATCCACAGCAAATCAGGGGCGTTTACATCAAGCACGGCGCCGGTATTACCAAGTGCCGGCAACGTTGTTTCACCGACCTGTTGTTTCTGGAAGTGCCGGCGCAGCAGCATCTGTGACGAGGCCCGCCCGGCGTCCAGAGAGGCCTTTTTCGTGAGCTGAGCCATCCAGATGTAGGGTAAAATAAGAGCAACAGTCAGGACAAAGACCACCGCAGCTCCAAATGCAAGCTGGACCTTTCTCGCCAGCGACAAAGGTGTTAGCCGCAGCAACTTTAAAATCTTCAACACAATGGGCTTCAATCTAATCCGCATAGTATCAATAAGTCAAAACCTGCCCCCGTTCTTGTCTTCGCCAAGAAGACGCGGGGGGCAGGCTAAATACAAGATGCTGCGCCCTTCGACAAGCTCAGGGCTTCGCTTACAATGACAAACATCGCGATTTATTATTCCTGTTCGTCAGGTTTCTGTACGGGTTTGTGCGAATGTTTTTGTGTTCGCAGGTTCAACTCGTCAAGCTGTTTCTGGTCGACTTCGCTTGGCGCATCGGTTAAAAGACACTGGCCTCGCTGGGTCTTTGGAAATGCAATGACGTCTCTGATGTTATTCGTGCCCGTGAGTATCATAACCAGCCTGTCCAGGCCGAGAGCAATGCCGCCGTGCGGCGGGGCGCCGTATTCGAGGGCTTTTAAGAAAAAGCCGAATCGCTCCTGGGCCTGCTGTCTTGTGATTTTTAACAGGTCAAAGGCCTTCAGCTGAACCTTTGGGCTGTGGATACGGATGCTGCCTCCGCCAATCTCACTGCCGTTGACGACAATATCGTAGGCCTGAGAGCGGATATTGGAAGGGTCTGTGTCGAGCTTTTCCAAATCCTCGGGCACAGGAGAGGTAAACGGATGATGCAGAGAATCGTATCGCTTCTCATCCTCGTTCCATTCGAACAGCGGAAAGTCCACTACCCAGAGAAACTCAAATTTTTTCTCGTCGTAGAGTTTCAGTTCTCTTGCCAGCCGGCAGCGTAGAGGTGCCAGGGCCTTATTAACGACCGGCTTTTTGTCGGCGACAAACAAAAACATATCGCCGTTTTTTGCGCCGAAGCGTTCAATAACCTGCTGCTGCTGTTCGGTACTGAAGAACTTGGCGGAGCCGCCGGCCATTGCTAACTTGTTGTTTTCACTTTTAACCTTTGTCCAGGCCAGGCCTTTAGCACCGTAATCAGCTACAAAATTGGTCAGGGTTTTTTCGATATCGCTTCTGGAGTATTTTTCACCGGGTGCACAAAGTCCTTTTACAATTCCACACTGCTCAATTGTCGTTGTAAAGACTTTGAACGTACTTTGTTTTGCAATATCAGATATGTCTTTTAGCTTCATATCGAAGCGTAAATCCGGCCTGTCGGTGCCGTAATCGTCCATTGCTTTTTTGTAAGACAATCTCCGCATAGGCACCTTTACATCCAAGTCGAGAATCTGCTTGAAGATTTTTGCGACGAGGTTTTCGTGTAGGCCGATGACATCATTGCTGTCAACAAAGCTCATCTCGACATCTATCTGCGTAAATTCCGCCTGTCTGTCTGCCCGTGGGTCTTCATCGCGGAAGCAGCGGACTATCTGGAAGTATTTGTCGATGCCGCTTACCATCAGGATTTGCTTAAACAATTGCGGCGATTGTGGTAGTGCGTAGAAGCAGCTCGGAAGCAATCGGCTTGGTACGAGGAAATCCCTTGCCCCTTCCGGAGTGCTTTTTGCCAGCATGGGCGTTTCAATCTCCCAGAAACCCAGCGTATCGAAATAATCCCGTGTAATTTTTGTTACGCGGTGCCGAATTCTCAGGTTGTTCTGCATCTCTGGCCTGCGAAGGTCAATGTAACGAATTTTCAGCCGAAGCTCCTCGGATGTTTTTTCGAAGCTACCGACTTCAAAAGGTGGAGTCTTGGCGGTATTAAGTATATCCACCTGTTCAATGGCGACTTCAATCTGTCCTGTCGGCAGCTTGGGATTTTCCATGCCTTCGCTTCTCGGCTGGACAATACCTTTAGCAGCTATAACCCATTCGCATCGAATTGTTTTTGCCAGCATGTGTGCGTCGGGATGCCTCTCAGGATTAAATACGAGCTGGGTCAGGCCGTATCTGTCGCGTAAATCAATGAAAACCAGATTGCCGTGGTCGCGATAGGATTGAGCCCAGCCGGCCAGGACAACTTTTTTTCCGGCGTCATCCAGCCGAAGCTGCCCACAATTACATGTTCTTTTGAGCATTGCAAAATCTCTTTGTAATCTATATTCTGTGTCTGGATATATTAATTTAAGGTTATTTGTAAGCGTGTATTATACGCGTCATTATGATAGTCCATCGCAATTATTTCGTCAATAATTGGTTTTTGGCATTAGGACTTCAGTGGCGGTCGCCACGGCGCCCAGTCAGGGAGGGGTTAATTCTGCCAGTAAGACTTAATTTAAGGTTTTTATTTGGAAGTTAAACAGAGTTATTGGTTAGGTTTTATGGAAAAACAAAAAATTTTCAAATCGTTGCAATAAAAAGTGATACTGGCCCGTCCTCACCGAATATGACAGCATTTGTTTATAAGTATAGGCCAGAGTGAGATTTGTCAGCTTCTCCATGTTTTAGCAAAAAAAATTGTGAATTTTATTGATATAATACTTGACAGAGCATGATATGAAGCATATCATGTATAGTAGCGAGGCTATTAAAGATTATGAGGTTTTTAACAATGAGGCGTTTTTAAGCTGTAGTTCTCGCTATAAATGAACAATTTTTGACAACAGTAGTATAGCTTCGTAGAGTCTTTGATATACAAAAAATACTGAGCATTCAACAGGGCTGGGGATATCTCGCTTTTTCCTCTCCCTCCGCACCCAGCCCTGTTCTCCTTTTAAATGCAAATGTCCAGATGAGTTGGGGTTATATCTTGCCTTTTCTTGAATCACCATCTTTAGTATTATGGGCCTTTGCTTTGGGGGCAAAGCTGGAATTGACAGCAAAGAGATTAAGTCTGCCGGAAAATCCGGCTTGTTGCAGAAAGATTGTCCTGAAGTTTGCAGGGGTTTAGCTAATACTCGTTGTTCAAAAATTTGATTAGCTCATCGGGAACATAATCGTCGGCAAATGCAAGAATGCCGTTTATTTCGGCGGTAGTCAGATTGTCGGTGATTTTCAGATTATTTATATCGACGTTTACAATCAGGCCGAACCGAATATTTCCGCCATATTCCATAGCTTCTTTGCCTGATTGTTTAGCGTGGGTCGGTCTTATTTGAAGATTAATATTTTTGTCCTGGGTTGGGGTCTGAAGGGTGATAGTCAGATTTTTGAGCTTCTCTCTCCAGACGTCGTTTTTCAGGTTGCTGGCGAGAATCTGAATGGAGTCGATTTCGTCTGTGTCGAAAACCAGCTCGTTAATCACGCCCACTCGCGGCACCTTTTTGTCGGCGAATATATTTCTTAGCTCGTCAAGGGCTTTACGAAATATTTTATCCTTTTCGGGAATATCTATATCCTGCACCTTGTTAATGAACATCCGCTGTGGAAAAGTGAAAATAGGTCCACGTTCGGTTAATAGAAATGTTGGCAGTTCAATTCGCTTGTTGTTGGGTAAGATAAAAGTTTTATGCACTCGCAGCTGACTGGGCCCTGATATTATAGTCTCAAACGCCTGCGGGGACTGCTCAATCAGCCAGTTGCAATAGTCCTGCAGCTTGGCCTTGTCCTCGCTGATGGATATGACCGGACGAACATCAACGCCGTATTTTACGACGTGCTGCGAAATGTTCTCTTTACCAAACTCGTAATTCATAGCTTCGCCACCAAGGTTTTTAACCTCACACAGTGTATAAGAAATTTTATCACAAGTCAAAGAAAACCCAAAATGGCAAGTTTATCGCCATTTTTTATCATGAAAAAATAATCTGCAATTTTAGGCAATTCACGCTTTCGGTTTTCTTGTGCCGGTATAAAATAGCTGGATAGTGGTTGAAATCGGATGTTAGAGAAAGGAGACTGATTATGGCTACATTTATATCTCTTGTAAATTTCACCGAACAGGGCGTGCAGAATTTCCACGCTACCGCGGACAGGGCAGCTCAATTCAAGGCTATGGCTGATGGTGTGGGGGTAACAGTGAAAGAGGTCTATTGGACAATAGGAGCTCACGATGTGGTGATGATTTTGGAGGCCCCCGATGATAAGGCGGTCGCTGCGGCACTGCTTGGGCTTGCATCGCTTGGAAACGTGAGGACGCAGACCCTGCCGGCCTTTAGCTCCTCAGAGGTAAAAGAGATTATCTCTAAAGTGCCAAAAGCTAATTGATAGAAAGACTTTGTTTGATTTCAGACATTTCAGACTTGCAGATGGGAATTGCCAGCGAAGCATCGCCTTATTTGCGACGACGAAGGAACAAACCGCCAAGGCCGAGCAGAAAAATCGTGGCCAGCTTGCCTCGCCGAAGCCTTGGTCTAGATATCAGCATATTTGCGTTTGCGTCTTAAAGTTAAAAATAAACTACCCAATCCTAATATCATCGCGGAGGCGGGCTCGGGAATGGATGTTATTGTTAAATCAGCCGCTGGAGGAATTTCCAAAGAATTAAAAGCCAAGTATGGGCCATTTACCGCAATTGTAGAGGGAATTGCAAATTGGAAATTAAATCCGGCAAAATCATCACCGTTAGCATATAAATCCTTTATGAAATCTGTAACATCCAAGGTGATAAATGGTTCCAGCGAATACTCAAATGAGGTAAAAAAAGAACCTGCGTTAAAGTCATCCAGTGACAGTAAGCCATCGCCTGTATAGGTAAATACGTCAATCGTAAAAGGATAGGGCTGTTCTGAGCGATGGACGTTTAATGATAGTTGTGCCTGCACTATAGGCATCGGTATTACGGGAAGAGCGAACTCGATAATTCCGCGGTCTTCAAACGGCAACGAAGGCCTTTCAACATCTAATATTTGAATGGCAACGCCTTCTGTAATACCGTCTGGAATGCCGTCTTTGAGTGAGTATAGTCCATCCCGAATAAATCCATCTACATTAGACGTTAATGAGACCGCGATAACCGGCTGACTTTCAGTAAGTACCGAAAAAGCCAATATAATCGCAAATGTGAGCGCTTTAATCAGTCGTGTTTTCATCGTTATGACCCTTTCTACTCCGTTCTTGGGCAATAAACAGCGATTTTGTGTGTAAAGCTTGGAATGGCCTTTGCCGAGCTTCCATACCCAGCCTTCCTTGGTAAGGATATATCTAAAAGGATAAAGTAGAAAATGTCAAGGGGAAAATCGGCGGATGGAGTCAATATCTTCTGGATGTGGTTTTGGGTTTTGATTGATGGTTTACGAAGAAATAGCGTAAGGTGTCGATTGGGTGGTCGTAAATGCCGTCTTTCAACGGCAGCTCATTATCAGTAGTACCCGAATCCGGATAATGGTAACACTGCAAGGCCTCTATCAAACGGGGACATCTCGGCGAAATAACAAGCGAACTTCTGCCATCGCCCGAACGAGTCGCCCTTCTGATAAGCTCGATGCCTTCAAGGATAGCGCTTTTGCGATAGCGAACCTGTATCCCAAGCGAGCGAAGCTCGCGAACGGTGCTTGTGCCGGTAACGTCATTCACGCCTGCACCAGCGGGGTCGCAAAAGGTTGCTGCCACTTTTTCTTCACTGCAGGGCGTTCTGGTTTTCAGCTCATCGGCGTGGACGTCAACAGTTGCCCTTGTGCGGACATACTCATCTATCACCCGCACGACACCTGCGCTATCAACCTGAATCCATAAGCACACAAACGGATTGACAAAGCCGAAATCGAGCGAGCGATACAACAGCAGATTCGGGTCGAAGTCGATTGGCCTGACGTGAATTGCAGGGTCGAATTCATCGAAGACGACATTTTCAAGCGAAGGCCTTTTGCAGAGCATCTCGGCCTCGAAAGCGGCCCTGCTTGCGCGGCGCATCTGCGTAATGCAATCGTCAATCTTCAGATAGCCATCCGCCCGTTTTGCTTTGCCCTGGCAATCGCCCCATAACGGACACTGCGAGCAGTTTCTGTCGGTGCATTTTTCAATCACCTCCCAGATGCACCATTTGAAGATGGGTGTATTAAACTTCTGCGCATCTGAGACGATTTTTTGCATCAGGCCGTAAGGGCGGTGCATCGTACTGATTGTCTCCATTGCAGCGGTGATATTGTCCGTGCTTTGCGTTGTGAACTTCGCAGCAGAAAAGACATCTTCATCGAAAAGCTCGACTTCATCGCAGCGGAGCTTCTGGATGTGCTGGCCGCGAACACTGGTTGCCGACTGCGTCAGGACATCGATGGATGAGCCGTTGATAAATCGGCATTTTGTTTTAAGTGCAGGGCCATCGAGAAATTCATCGAAGCCGCTATTTAGAAAGCTGGTCATATATTCGTACATTCTGCCGGACTGCTCGCCCGAACCGCCGAGGATTCTGACGAGACAGTTGGGTTTGAAGATGCAGTCCAAAAGCGTGGCGACGGCTGCTAATTCAGTCTTGCCGCCTGCGCGGTTGGCCCATACGACGCAATCAGCATTACCTGTCGCTTCCGCCTTCGCTGAAGCTACGGCGGACAAGCGTCGCTCATGACCTGTGCCCCGTAAGCTTGGAAGGTCAGCGGTGAAGCTGTGCCAGAGGTAGTCCATAGGCGTGTTATGCTCCGGACAGATTTTTTTGTCCGGGACGTCGATGCCCAGAAAGGCCTTGACGTAATTTTTCAAATCCCGCCTTGTTATCGGTACTGTGCGCCTTAGCTGACGATAGATTTCTGCTGCCTTCTGCAGCCCTGTAGATTTTGGTTCATATAATGTCAGATTTGACATAGCGATTACCCTCCTTAGAGATTAAATACAGGCATGTTTTATTATTAACGTTGGCTTCGAGAAAATTTTTTTCATTTTTTCCGTCACGTGTCAAAAAATGGTTTATATTTTATATGGGGGTAGTCCCAGCAGGTCGTGCTGCGTGAGCTGGCCTGAAGGGGCAGCCTACAACACAGAGAGAGACGGACCAGGCAAGCGTGCCCAAGAGAAATAAAAAGCGTGGATTTCCGTCTCTCTTTTTTGTTATCTTCATTGATTTGAACAATATCACCCAGCCGTAAACTCCTGGTGTTACCTAGCGAAAGGTTTGTTTATAATTTCGAGGACCTTCTCAGCTATGAAAAATTTATTACGGCCGGCCGTAACAGCTTCCTTCAAGATGCCCGCTTTAATGAGTTTGTTAATGTTGTTCTTAGCTGCGGGATAAGATATATTTAAAATCTTCCTCACATAAACCGTTGTTATAAGCGGCCGCTCAATGAGAAGGTCAACGAGTCGGATTTGCATTGCAGTTCTTTTGGTAACATGAACTATTTTATGATACTGTTGCTGTAAGTCTATTAACTGCCTTGCCCTTTCGAAAGCATCATTTGACTGTTCGATGATACCTTGCAGAAAAAATTGTATCCATTCTGCCCATTGTCCGTGTGTGCTTACCTGCAGCAGAAGGTCGTTATACTGTTGGCGGTTACGTTCGAAATAAGCGCTAAGATATAAAAGCGGCTTATCCAGTACACCTTTGGCACACAACAAAAGAGTAATCATCAATCTGCCGATTCTGCCGTTGCCGTCGAGGAAAGGATGAATGGCCTCAAATTGATAGTGAATCATCGCCAGCCAGACGAGTACAGGCAGATTATCAAGCGGAGCGTTAATAAATTTCTCGAACGCATCAAGTGCTTTTAACATCTGTTCAGGCGGCGGAGGAACGTACCTTGCTTGCTTAATGTCAATGGTGGTGCCTATAGGGCCAATCCAGTTTTGAACGTTTCTGAATTGACCGGGTGCCCTTTGCTCACCACGAGTGCCTTTAAGCAAAATCTCATGCAGCTCTCGCATCAACCGCAAACACACCGGCAACTCCGTGAGTTTCTTAAGCCCAGATTCGAGAGCATGTACATAATTGGAAACTTCTCTGACGTCAGGTACCTTTGATTCGATTGGACGTTCTTGTACCTCAAATAAGTATAACTGTTCGATGTTTGCCTGTGTACCCTCAATCCTGCTGGACAGCTCTGCTTCTCGTCGGATGAAGGGAGTTATCAGTAAATTAGGATTTGGTAAATTAAGCCCTATACCGTGTAGCTGGCCAATAGCCAAGTTTGCGTCCGATAAGCAAGCGATTAATTCCGGCGTCCACTGTAATTTAGGGGGAAGCTCACTCGGCACAAAGGCTGTTTGGCCTTCAATCGTAGGAACAAGCTCGCTGGAGCTTTTGTTTGTGAAATCGCTGGCTTTCATACTTAATTATACTTTCGTTTAATTACTCAATTCTTATTAAACTTTTTAGCTAAAAAGTTTAATAAGTCAAGCCCCAAAAAGGGTAAAATTGTTACTAAACACACTTGCTCTTTCGTATCTTATTTATTTTCAAGAGGTTATGGCTTATTAAACTTTGGTTTAATTCGCGGATTCTTATTAAAGATTTCGGGCAAAAAGTTTAATAAGAGCGTTGGCGTCGAACTCTCAACCGGAGCAGGAGGGATTTTAGCCGCCACTCTGCTGAAGCGGAAAACGGTTTTGAAAACCGTTGAATTAAGCCGCTCAGCCACTCTGTTTTGCTGATTCTTTGATACTCTATTCATCCGTTATCTGTTTTCTGTCCTCTGTATTCTGTTGTTGTGCGAGGACTTCAAGAATTTTGCTGGCGGTTTCCGGCGATAGCGGCTGCTGATTTTCGATTTCCGATTTCCGATTGTCGATTGGCTGTTCAATCTTTCTGGAAGAAGAATTCTGCATCGAGATGATGTCGAGGCAGGCCTTGCGGGCGGTCTCCTGATTCTCCGACTCGGTAAGGCCGACGAGCTTGACAGCGGCCAGCGTTGCGTAACGGGCAACAAGAGCGGAGCTTTGCCGATATGCAGCGGTAATGCGGCGGTCAAACTGCCCGGCGAAAACTTCATCGGTAAGCCATCGGTAATAAACGCTTCTTTTGACGTTGTATTTGTCCAGCACCTGCTGCTCATCCAGCTCGCCGAGAAAGAGCTCATCGAGCACCGCAAGCTGCTTCTTCGTTAGATTTTTTGCTTTAGTCATTTTTCAATACTCCCAAATCTTTAATAACACTGCCGATGGCAACCGGTTGGCCGGGGCCCGGCGGTTTGCCGTTCGCCGGTTTTGATTGATTTCGGGCACTATCATCAGCCCTTCGACCTTGCTCAGGGCGGGTCGGCTGCTGCTGTTGAGCATTGCGGCACCGGGCGGGCAGCCGCGGTTTATAACTGATGTTGAGCTTCTCGTGCAGCTTGTCTTTGATTACCCAGTCGTAGGCCTCAGGGTCTTTCTCTTTTGCCTTCGGATAGCACTTGTACCAGCCGAGCATATTTTCGATTCTCTTTTCCTTCGACTGGGTGGTTCGTATCATTTCCCAGTGTTGTTCGAAGGTGTAGCCTTTTCTATCGCCATCCTGCGGAGCAGGTGGTCTTTCCGGCCTCGGCGGACGCAGCTTTTTGATGGTCTCGAGGAGTTTTTTCGTTCTCGGGCTTGAGGTGTCATCATATATTTTGTGGTGCTTTATGGCCCGGGTCAGCAGGGCCTTGTCGAACCTGCTGAAGGCGGCGAACCAGTCGGCCAGCGTTATATCGTTGACCTGCCATGTGGGCCAGCGTGGCAGCACCTGCCGGGTGAACCAGTCTGAAAATTCCTTCTTATTCATCGCTCAAAAACCTTTCTGCCGCCTGCTGCAGGGCGGCGTCAGCCTTTTCACAATCCATTTGATAAAAAGTCTTTGGTGGACCACCTCCTTCTTTTTTCTTATCGTTCTTTATATATTCTTGTTTATAGCTGGTTGTTTGCTTAACCTTGGCGGTGTCTTTCATCAAATCTTTCGCATGAGTTTCGTAGTTTGGCGAGCTTTGATAAGTTTCGTAATAGCGAATGGTTATAATGGTTCCCCGTGTGGTCCTTCTTTTTCCTATCAGGTGTCTTTCGCAGAGTCTTTCGAGCGATTTTCGTATAGCCTGGCTTGTTGGTTTTATTGAGGCATAACCTTTTCGATAGCACAGTGCATGTGCAATTTCGTTTGTAGTCGTCAGCGTCTGTCCCCGCTTAAGAGTTCCATCTTTGTGATTTGCCTTGCAGTTCAGCCACGTCCAGAGACATCTGTCCAACAGAGGTAAATTGCCGAGCATATCGAGAAAGCATCTGGGATAGAGGATGTATCCGCCTTTTATTTTCGGTCCTTTCGCTTCCATTTTATTTACCGTTGAAGAATTGCTCCAATTGTTCCGTTGTTTTTTGTGCCTGTTTATGGTCGAGGTAGTACTGGCAGACGGCCGACAGGGCCGATGCCCTTTGGGCGGCTTTTGTTTGTTTCGTACTGCGTATTGATTCAGTATAGTTAATCGCAGTTTCGACGACCTGCTGCTGCTCGTCGCTTACGAAAAAGACAAGCGGATTCAAGAAGCTCGATTCTCGATGCTTGATACTTGATACTCGTGAGGGATGCAGATTAGTTAACTTTTCGATTTGTTTTTTTGTCTGCGGCAGCAGCTTTGCAAGCTCACTGGTTTTTATTCGTTCGTTGAGCCGCTTTAGAAGCGACAGTTTCTTGTCAAGCATATCCTGTCCGCAGAGACGATTGAGCGTTGCAAGCAGTACGTCGGCCTCGCCATCGTCGATGTCCCAGACGACACAGTCAGCATCTTTTTTGCCGAGCTGCTTTAATGCCAGGGCGCGGTGATGGCCGTTGATGATTTGAAAGCAATCCTGCTCTTTGCAGGTTCGGGCAATCAGGGGTTCGTATCGGCCGGTCCGCTCGATGTTGCGAACGAGCTTTGCAAATGTTGCCTTGCTCATCCGATTGGGATTATCCGGATGAGGTACGAGTTTATCCAGCGGGATTGACTGAATCTGATTTGTCATATTTCTCGATTCTACATTCTCAATTCTAAATTCTTATTGAACCATATATAGTAAACCGGCCTTTCGGTCAGCTTGCTCAGCACGTATCTTGTCCTTTCAGGGCCGGGCGGCATCGTTCTGCGTTTACCATAGCTTTGCAGAAAGCGTCTGATTTCAAGCTCGATAAAGTCGGCCTGTTTTTCTGGGAGCCGGTCGAATATTCGTTGAACAAGTTCTGCATCGATGAGCTGATGTTCCTCTATGCCGATGTAACTTAGCGCCTCGATGAGCCGGACGCATCGGTCGGGAGTTTTCGCAGTAAAGGCCTTCATATTCGCTTTTTCAAAGAACGGATTTACCAGTCCCATCACCGCCATCGCCTCGATGATGGGGACATTGAGTAGCGGCATCGTCTCGCTGACTAATCGAGCCGCCAGGCCGAGCGAGCGAAACCTCGGCTCAATGATGACCCTGCTTATTCTGCGAATATTTCTGTTGATAAGCGCAAGTCGAGTGCTTCTATCCAGGCCGACGAATATGTCGCCGGTAGCGGTATTTCGAAGCTGGCAGCATGGCGTAGGCATTGTATAAACGATAACGCCGACAGTTTTTATCCCTGCTCGATGAGCCAATACGGAATCGCCCCTGAGTGCAAAGATGGCAGCGAACGGCCCAAGCCGAGAATCGCGATAGTGATAGTGTGACAGCGCCTCGTAATCCTCGATATTGCCAGGGACAACCTGAAGTCTTTTGCATATTGAGCAGCTTTTTCTTCTTTTATCCATTGTCTATCGTCTTGAGTCTTGTGTTTTATAAATAACTTGGGTCTGGCCTGACAGCTCTTGTGTAACCAGAACGTCCGGTGCCAAATCGAGCAGTATGTCATCGTGGCTCGCAGCCAGGATAAATGTTACGCCTTTTCGTTTTGCGAACTTGTGTATGTTGTGCGAAATCACAGCGGCGGTAATGCGGTCGAGGTTCGAGCAAAACTCGTCTGCAAAGATAAACTTTTTGCCCGCTGCCAGTGCCACTGCCAGGCGGAACCGATATTGTTGGCCCTCGCTTAAGTTTGCCGGCTGATTGAGGATACAAAAGACATCGTTGAGCCCCGCTATGCTGAGCGTTTTTAGACAGGAAAGAAAATCACCGTCTATGCAATCAATCAAGGTCTTATCTTTCGGCAGTTTTATTTGAGCGAGGTTGACTCTGTTAGTAGGGGGGATGGATTTTTCCAATTCGCAAAGCAGGACACTTTTGCCCGCTCCCGATGGGCCGGTGATATAAACGATGTCACCATCATTAATTTGAAGCCGGCAGTTAAAGGCAGCGTGATTTTTCCTGAGCCGGTCAACTGTCAGGCCGAACATCCGGCAAACCGAAGCGACCTTGCTCGCCTCGGCGGGGTCGGTGATATGTCCATCCCAATGAAAACTTTTCGATATATTGTACGTTGGCATAGTAAATTCAATTCTCCTGCGCACTGTTTTTTATGCGCTGTTGGATTTTTTTAATGGTTTTGTAAGCTCGGTAGTACGTCCAGCGTCTTCTTGCAGCGATTTTTTTTATTGGCAGGCCGAGCAAAAAGAACTCTTTTGCGATGGCCAATTCTGCTGTGTTGAGTCTGTTGCGGTTTTGCAGGCAGATAATATATTTCCTATCCATCAGCCGTTTGATAATCCTGCTTATTTTTCGAGAGATACTTGTCTCATCCATTCCTGCCAGCCGAGACATCTGCCGAAAGCTGTTTGAATTGTCCAGATACATCGTCATAAGGAGCTTGTCTTTTCCTTTGAGCAGATTCACCCTGCCTCGGAGCATCTCTATTCTGTCGCGACATTCGGCCTTTGCTTCCGGCATCTCTTGCAGAAGGTTATCGTGAACTTTCCCCATTTACGAGCCCCACGCCATCAACTTCATCCACTTTCTGGTCTGGCCCTCAAAAAGGCAGGGCTGGCCGAAACAGATGCTTAAGGGAACCGCCTTTTTTAGTATTTGTTAGCCTATTTGTTTTATAACTACTTAACATTAGTAGAATTTTAGCATACATTTGAATACCGTCAAGTATTTTGTAATATTTTTTTCAAATTTTTTAGAAAATTAGCTATATAGTGAATTTTAAGCTGATTTTTGGTGTATTAACGCGGTATTTGGGGATAAATACCATGTGAAATATGCGAACCGAAATCCCACGCGGGGTCAAAAACTGGGATAGGATTTGCTATTACGAATTCGCAGCGTAATCGTATAGAGATATTTAATACTTGCGGATTCGAATTCGAGCAATTTGGAAAATTGTTAACTCGAATTCGTTTCGAGTTGCGGCAGACGTATGGCGGATAAAAGTTCTCTCCGTAAGGAATCCCTAAGGCTGTGGCTAAACTTTTAAAAAGATTTTGCATTCATTAACAGGGAGATTATACTGGTCAGCATAGATGTTTTAATATCAGGGACAAAGATGTCGGCAAAGGTTCCCAAAGTAGTAGTGGTCGGCGGCACTTACGTTGATATGGCGGTAAAGTGCGGCCAAATCCCATCGCCCGGGCAGAGCGTTCTCGGCTCATCATTTTCCTGCAAGGCTACCGGCCCGGGGCCGAACCAGGCGGCACAGGCGGCTCTATGTGGATGCGAAGTGCATCTTATCAGCAAGGTCGGAGGCGATGCATTCGCTCAGATGGCCAGAGCAAGTCTCGCTGAGTTCGATGTTAATACCGACTATGTTTTTACTGCTGAGGCAAAAAACACCGGAGTTGTCGTAACGCTGGTTAATGCCGAAGGTGAAAACGCCACGTGTTACTACATGGGAGCAAACAGCGCTTTACAACCGAGGGATATTGACTTTGCTGAGCAGCTTGTTTCTGAAGCTGATGTGTGCCTGATACACGGCCGATTGCCACAAGATGCAATTGTAAGGGCCATTTGCTGCGCGGAGGTGCACGGCACAAAGGTCATATTCGACCCTGTAAGGCCGATAGAGCAGCCCAGCCGAATAACTCACGACCTGCCGAGCGAGTATTTCTCGGTCGATATCATGATACCCAATCTTTACGAAGCAGCCGACATCACCGACCATTCCGACGCGGGTATCCGTACTGCCAAACTAATCGGCTCTGACCTTGTAGCTCGTGGAGTGGGCTGTGCCGTGATAACGATGGGCAAGCGCGGCTGTATGATTGTTGACAGGACCGGAGCTGACCATATTCCTGCTTTTGAGGTTGAGCTTGTTGACCAGGCCGGAAGAGGCGATGCCTTCGCAGGGGCGCTGGCTGCTTCATGTGCCGTTGGAGATGATATACGAAAGGCGCTTCAGTTCGCATCTGCTGCGGGGGCGCTTGCCTGCACGAAGTTCGGCTCGATTGAGGCGATGCCTGCCAAAGCGGAGATTATAGAGCTATTGCAGAAACAAGAGTTGGAGTGAGAGACGAGGGGCAATTGACGAGGGATGACGGACGACAGAAGTCAGAATTATTGCGGTTTTTTTTCTTGACTTTTGGCGGAAATACCCTATAATAATACCAGATTTGCGGTAATTATTCTGTAAAACTGTAAACAGGCTCGTTCATCGGAGGAGCGGCCCCGCTTCGCCAAGGCTTCCGACTTCGTCCCTTAGGGACTATGCCGGACAAGTCGCCGAGGCGAGCATTTCTTAATTTCACACGGACGTAAATCTTTGCTTTTTGATATTTAATTTGCCTTCGAGGAGGTGTGAAAGTGAAAAGTGAAAGAAAAATCTTTCGTCCGTCGTCCATCATCCATCGTCCATCATCCATCGGTTATTTTATGGCATTGGTATTGTTTCTGTGTGCCTGCCCTGCAATTGGGACAATCTACCTCAACGACGGCGGGATACACGACATCGATTATAAAATCGAAGATTCTCTCTGGGTAGACTACGGGACGCCAGGGCTGTACACCACAGTAAATTGGCTGGATGGTGGAAAAATATCCGATGCCCTTTGTGGATATAAAAACAGCAGGATAAGTATCTCCGGTGGTACAGTAAGGAACCTTAACTCCTGGGATTCCAGCCAGGTAGATGTCTCCGGCGGCTCAATTTATGCCTATCTTGTCAGTTGCGATTCCAGCCAAGTAGATATCTTCGGCGGTTCAATATGCGAGCTTTGCAGTTACCATTCCAGCCAGGTAGATATCTCCGGCGGTTCGATAAGCGAGTTTGGCAGCTACGATTCCAGCCATGTAAAAATCTCCGGCGGCTCAATTTCAGGAGAGTGGCTTCGCAGCTACGATACCAGCCAGGTGGATATCTCCGGTGGCTCGATAGGTGTTGATGCGTTGTTTGAACTGTGTGATGAAAGTATGGTACAAATATTTGGCTATGATTTTGCGGTCGATGGCCAGCCGGTCGGTTACGGAGAGCTCACCAGTATCCATGGCGGCCATCCTTATAATGAGCCCCTCAGGCACCTGACCGGTACGTTATTAAGCGGCGAATTTATTGATAAGGATTTTCGTATTGGCCACGATGCCAAAATTGTTCTGACGATTCCCGAACCGGCGACGGTTTTGCTGCTTGGCCTGGGCGGACTGGCGCTGAGAAAAAGAAGGCGTTAGAAAGGGCGATTCACGAATCGCCCCTACTTTAAGTCCTTAATTCACAAGGGATTGTAAAAAAATCTGCTATAAGCACCTTCTATATATAGAGTTATAAAATATTTTCAATCAAATACGCAGGTAGTTGCGCGCAAAAATCGAAAAAAACAAAATTTTTTTTATTCATTTCTGAATAAGCACTTACGCAAATTCACTTCTTAAAAAATCGGCCGAATTTCAATCAAACGTGCAGGTTCGTCCAATTATAGAGAGCTTTGATATGGCTGCTCGACGACGAATGTTTGAAACAGAAAAGTGGAGATTGAGTATGGGATTTGAGTTTGAAATTTTTAACGCTGCTGAGAGCGGGCTGAATGTGGATTTCCTCGAATGGCTCGTTGATGAGCACTCGGTTGATGTGCAGAAGCACTTTACGAAGCTGTGGGAGTACTATGCAAATACGACATATGAGCTAAACGACATAAGCGGCTATGACAAAAGAGCGGGCGAGTCGGGCAGATGTTACGTGCAGGCGCAGGAGTACGGGCTGCCTGCGAGAATAACAGGGCTGGTGCATCGCAGTGATGCAGGAGTATTCGGCGGCCGGGCAGTCAAAGATGTGCAGCGAAAAGAAGTGGTCGTTGAAAATGATATTGCCTGGCGAATAAATTCAGCGGTCGATTTTTTGTTCGGTAAACCAGTTAGTTTTATATCGAGGTCGCCGGATAGCCAAAAACGCACAGAGATTGAGGCCATATTAAAGGCGGTTTTTGCGGCTAACGGCGGAATCGGATTTTTCCAGGATATGGCGGTGCTCGGAGGTGTTTACGGCTTTGTCGATTGTCTTGTCAGGCCTGGCACAGATATCTTCAAACGCACTTCGTCTTCCTTCTCTTCCTCCTCACCCTCTAAAAAAACTTCGTTTGAAGATGTGCTGCAATTGGCACGGACAATCGGCCTTGAGCTGATTGAAGCACCGAGAGCACTGCCTGTTCTGGATGAAAACGACTATAAAAAAATAAGATTCTACGTGCAGCACTTCTACCAGAAAAGAAATGCGATGACCAATAAGAACTCTTTTCTTTCCAACCTGTTTTTGTGGGGCAAGCAAAGCGGCGATACCCGGCAGGTGGTAGTGGTGACGGAGATTACTTCGGACTCGGCCTGGCAGAGATATGAAGACAAACAGCTCGTAGCGGAGGGTGAATTGCCGTGGGGATTTCTGCCGGTTGTGCATATCCAGAATGTTGCTCAGCCGTATTATTACGAGGGGCTGAGTGATGTGGAGCCGTTGATACCACTGCAGGATGAGCTTAATACGAGACTGTGCGACAGGGCAAACAGGATTACGTTCCAGTCATTCAAGATGTATCTTGGAAAAGGCATAGAGGGTTTTGAGGACAGGCCCGTCTCGCCGGGCAGGATGTGGCACACGGACAATCCGGATGCGTCTATCGAAGAATTTGGCGGAGATGCAGCGGCGCCGAGCGAGGCCTTGCACATCGCAGAAATCCGCGAGGCAATGGACAAGGCCAGCGGGGTAACGCCGGTTGTCGCGGGCGTATTGAAAAACAAACTCGGCAACCTTACCAGCGCGGTGGCCCTTCGACTGACGCTTATGGGAATGCTGTCCAAAACTGAACGAAAGAAATTTACATACAGCGAAGGGCTGAAAAAAATCTGCCGGTTTGTCCTGTCAATACTCGATAAGGCCGACATCTACAGGACCTCTGAGTTCCAAAGAGAGGTAGATGTTATTTTCCCCAGCCCGCTGCCGGAAAATATGATGGAAAAACTAAAAGAGGCCCAGCTCAAAAAAGAGCTGGGCGTATCAACTGAGCAGGTGCTCAAGGAATTAGGATATGAGAGTTTATAGTAAATAGTTCATTGTTTTGAGTTCATAGCTCATCGATGAACAACAAACTACGAATAATGAACACAAAGGAAATTGTATGAGTCAGATTGACACAGAAGATATTTTGTCAGAGACAGAAGAGTCAGCCGGTGACAGCGATAACTTAAAGCTTGTTCCGGTGGCTGAATCAATCCGCTATCGCAAGAGGGCGCAGAGCGCCGAGAAAAAGGCCGAGGTTCTGTCCGAGCAATTGGCACAGGCCGGGTCGCAGCTAACAAAGCTGTCTGAGCAGCTAAGCGACATCCAGACCGAGCAGAAACTGATGCGCAAACTGTCTGCTGCGGGGACGGTTGATATGGAAACGGCTGTGTTAATTGCAAAAGCCAGACTGAACGGCGAACAAAAAGCGGATTTGGAAAGTGTAGTTGAGCAGTTGAAAAAAGAAAAGCAATATCTGTTCGCAGGAGACAGTTCGACATTGAAGGTTACCAGGACGGCAGGAGTAAGGCAGCGAGTGACAAACAGTCAGGCGGCTCTTGAAAGAGCAGCCAAGAAAGCGGCAACCACAGGTAATCGAACAGATTTGCAGGAGTATCTGAAACTGCGAAGAAACTTCTTATAGCGTACAGCGTTAAGCAGGAAAGTGATTGAAAGGAGAATAAATAGATGGCTTTTACAGGAAAAGCGACATATTCAGCGGGAACGACTCTGCCGGAGCTGGCAGAGGATGTATCAGATTTAATCGGGATAATTTCGCCTTACGAGACGCCGTTGCTGGATGCTCTGGGCGACCCGATGAGAGAGGCAACGAGCACGCATCATGAGTGGCTTGAGGACGAGCTTTTGCCTAATAAGGACGCTATTAATGACAATACCTGGACCAACCCGGATTCCGATACAGAGTTCGATGTCGACAACGGCAGCAGATTTCGCATAGGTGACCAGATTCAGGTCGAAAGCAGCGAAGAGCTGATGCTCGTAACCGATATCAGCGGCGATACACTGACGGTAGTTCGCGGATATGCAGGGACAACGCCGGAGGACCTTGCTGATAACCAGGTAATCAACATCCTCGGAAATGCAGCCCTTGAGGGTGCGGACAAGCCCGGCGCCAGATTTACTAATCGCAGCCGGTGCAGTAACTACACGCAGATATTTACCGCTGCGGTGGAGGTCAGCGGAACGGATATGGCTGCGAGCCAGTTAGGTTTGTCTGACGAGATGGATTATCAAAAACAGGAGCGGCTGCGTGAGCTGCTTCGTGACCTTGAGAATACAGTTATCAATGGCGGCCAGACGGCGAGCAATCCCGAAGGCAGCGGCTCGGTACGAAGGTCGATGGAAGGAATTGTTCAACACCTTTCAACGAATGTATTTCGTGTTGGTGACAGCGGCTTTCCGACAGGCAGCGACCTTAATGAGGCCAAGATTAATTATGTGCTCAGGAAGGCTTGGGAGTCAAGTTCCGGCAACGTGGACCTGATAGTAGTCGGTGGTTTTCAGAAGCGAAAAATCAACACCTTCTGCTCTGGGAGCCGCAGCTACGGAGCCGGCGATACTACTTTCACCGATATGATTAGCGTTTACGAGAGTGATTTCGGTGTTTGCAGGATTGTTGCTTCGCGATGGATGCCGCAAGACGGGGTGCTGCTGCTGGATTCATCCCGCGTCAAAGTGCTGCCATTGGCGGGGCGGAGCTTTCATTTCAAGCCGTTGGCGAGCAGCGGTGACTATGAGTGCGGCGAACTGATTGGCGAATATACACTCGAGCTTAAAAACGAAGCGGCACACGGGCTTATTCGCGATTTGGCTACCGTTTAAAAACAGCGTACAGCGTGAGGCGTAGAGCGTACAGTTTTTCTTATACACTGTACGCTATACGCTAACCGCTGAGAAAGAGGATTAAAGATGGTTAGTTTCTCAAATGATGCAGACATTCTAAAATATGAGCCGATACTTTTCACGCAGCTTTATCTGCCGGGACAGGTATTAACAGCGGGAACGGATGGGACACTTACGGGGGCGATATTTACCGCAAGCGGTGCGGATTTTGTAAGCGCGCAGGTCTCGGCGGGCAAAGTTATATATCTGAAATCTGCGGATGGTTTGCTTGATGGTGCATATGAGATAGTGTCTGTGGATTCGGCGACACAGCTTGGCGTTTCAGTAATCAGGACATACTCGGATGATGAGTCGATAGCTCCACCGGCTGCGACAGACGTGTCCTATCGTATAAGTACTTTTGGACCACAGACAGCCGAAGCGGGACTTCGGCTGACTGAATACTTTGGTATTGCACCGGGTAATCCTGCCAGTGACTATTCTGCTGAGGATATTCTCGATACTGATGTCTTGAGGGCGTCGTCGGTTTTTGCGGTTATCTCAGGTGTGTATGCGATGTTGGCCAGTAAAGGCGAAGATGAGAATTTCTGGAAGAAGAGTTTGTACTATCAAAAACTTTTTGAAAAGGCAAGAGAGCGGTGCCGACTCAGTATTGATGTCGGCTCTGATGGGGTGGCTGATGTTACCAAAGCCGGAGCATCCGTAAGGTTGGTGCGAGACTGAAAATGAATGTAACTTTGGATGGACAAGATTTATTTGATGGGTCCGCCGCAGGCGGGTTGGAGATTAAGGCGTCGAGCATAAAGCGAGCTTCCATAGAAAGGGCGATGCCGGGACTGGATGGCGTGATTAGCATCGACCTGGGCCAACGCAGCAGGCAGGTAACGCAAAAGGGCGTGCTGCGCGCGGCAAGCAGGGCGCAAATGGATACCAGAATCAGCGCGATATCAGCTTATATGGATGGTAACACGCACACACTTATAGATGATACCGGCCGAAGCTTTACTCATCTTCGCATGGACGTTTTCAAAGTAAGTAATGAGCGGACGAGCGGCAGCGGTGTAGTTGTCGATTATGAAATTGTTTATACGCAGCTGAGGATTTAGTGGTAATGGAACTTATCAGAACTGGTATTGAAGACGTCAGGGTTTTCGAGCTGCCCTGCGGAATCTGGGCGGACGGTGAATATATCGCAAGTGCCCGGACAGCATTGGTGAGGTGGCGGTCAACCTTCAGCGATAAGTTCTATCAGGTTTATGTCAACGGCCGGTATGCGGGGACAACAATCGACAGCCAGCAAAGATGGATGCTTGTTTCGCTCCCTGCGTCTTTCGAGCTGCCGGCCAGGATTGAGGTCTTTGCAGTTGAAGCTGAGCAGGCGGATATTGATTTTAGCGACGAGCTTGATTTGCCTGCCGGTCAGAGCGGCCGGGTCAAAATCACTATGCTGCGTAGTCAGAATTTGCCGATTGGCGCAACCTGTCAATTTTACTATGACGCTGGTGAGGGCGAGATAGATTACGATAACCCGCTTAATGATTTTCCGGTAAGAATCTGGCCGGCGTGGCAGGATAAAGCGGGCTTTGGAATGAGCAGCTTTGGCAGAAGTGACTTTGGTTACGATTCGTCTGCTGCGGTTGGATTTGGAAAGGGTAGTTTCGGCCGAGGAAAGTTTGGCCTTGATGCCGATACGTTTGGATGGCTCAGTCCGCAACTTTCAGCGGGTACTTACAAATTCGCTGTCAAACTAACCGATGGGGTGGGCAATCAAGCCGGTGCCATCGAATCTGGGCCGTTCACGGTAACACCAATACCCAAACCTGCTGAGAAGCTGAGTATCTCTTCATTCGACAAACAGACAAATCAATTGGTACTGAGTATCTCATAAGAGTAACAAGGAGAATATTATGGCTGAAGTATATCCATCAGATAATGAGTTGCTGAATATCCAGTCTGACAGCGAGACCGGAGTCGAGTATGTTCCGACCGGCACAGCGCCGTATTACCTGCAATTTCGAAAGCTGCTGTATCGATTATTACTTTCAACACGACGGGCGAATGATTTACGGGTCTATGACGAAGACGGACTGGATATCGGCGTCAGGGCGGGCAAATTCTGGCTTGGTACTCAGCTGGTCAGTTACTCCGGCTCATCGGGCAATACCTTGGCGGATGATAAAGACGATATTTATATCTATTTGGATTCGGCTGGGAATCTCGTAACCAATGAATACAGCGATTTTCCGGATATGGCAGCGACGCCTCATATTAGATTGGCGATAGTAAGCACCTCAGGCGGTGACATTGATTTACTCACCGATTGTCGCTTAGGACATAACTTCGTGCTGCCTTATGGAGCCGGCGGTATAAAGAAAACCATCGAGGCCCATACAGACGATGATGCACTAACAGATGTAGAATCCGGCAGCGTTCACACGAATCTCGGTGCTGCCGGTACAGTCACAATTTCATTACCTGCTTCGGCGCCGGCAGGGACTGTGTTTACATTTGCGGTTCAAGCGGCGCAGGAACTGCGAGTTGACCCGGGCACAGCAGCAATCAGAGATGACAGCGGCCAGACGGCTGATAAATATAAATCGGCCAATGCTATCGGGGCGTGTTTGACATTGATTGCCGATTCAAACGGTGACTGGGCGACGATAGCAAAAAATGGAACATGGACTGAAGAAGCATAGGAGGAAATATGTATCATTTAGATTCATCACATATTTGGCACGTTGCTAAATCCGGTAACGATGGTAATAGCGGCCACGCGGGACAATATCCTGTCAATCTTGCTAATGATGCAAAGCTGACTATCGGTGCTGCTGTAGCCGCTGCTGCAAACGGTGACATCATTGTTATCTGGCCCGGGGATTATGTAGAGACTGTTAACCTCGATTCTACAAATAAAGGCCTGCGTCTAATCGGAACGCACCGTGATTTGTGCAGGATAACCCCTGATGCTGATGATGCTATCGTGATTGAAGATAACACGCAATTACATAATCTGTCTTTCATTACGGAGGTAACGGGTAAAAGAGGCATTGAAGGTGCAAACAAAAACAACATTATCATCAACAATTGTTATTCCTATGGTCCTTATGACGGCCTCTTTTTATCTTCTTGCACAAATGTACGCCTTACCAATAGCTATTTCAAAAGCACTTATGACGGTGCGAATATTGGTAACAAAGGATTCTTTATAGATGGTTGTATATTTGAAACTAATGGAGCGTCTGTAGGTGTACTGGCTACCGCATTGATTTTAGGCAATCATGAGTTTGATGACCTTGGGATGCTCGTAAGAAACACGATAGCGCGTGCAGTACGTACCGATGCTTCTAGCCAAAAATGTTATGCCATCATGTGCAAGAAAGGCAGAGTTATTCTTGAAAATTGTGACTTGGTAGCTGTCACTAAGGCCAGTGCCGCTGGTGATGCAAGTGCATTGTTGGCAGGTTTTATATCTGTCTTTAGCAGCGAATGGGCAATTAAGAATTGTAACTTCTATAGCAGCAGTATCGCAGGCACAGCCAGTGATATTGAAGCCTTTAATAGTTCAAAAATCGCTCTGTCAAACTGCGTTTACGACAGAACTAAAGTTTCAAAAGCAGGCTCAGCCAGCGTAGTTGACCTTTCCCAGGATGCTGCTAAAGCAGCTAAGGTTCTTTTGAATAAAGCCGTCCAAAACAAAATCACCGGTGCGATTGATTATTATGATGACGATGGCGAGACTATTATTTTGACCCATACTCCGAGCGATAATGAATCGACAATTGAGAGGACGCCGGGTTAATGGAAAAGCGCTTTTTAAAAGACGCCTTGTTTTCCGGCATGACAGGCAATGCCTACAAAATCGGCACTGTGCTTAGCTTGGGCTGGTTCTGGATGCGCATTGCCGGCTGCTCGGAGCTTTATCGTGGGCCGAGTATGAACCAGGTAGATTTTGATAATCTGCTGGTAGTAGCCGGTTTTAACGCCGGTACAATCTCGCCGCCGGATTATCTTCCGCATGATAACGGCTCGGCATATTTCTATGTTGTTCGCCGTGTCAATGGATGTGGGTATCAGGAACATACATTATCTGCCGCAGTTAAAGTTTCGCTCGATGCTGATGGCAATCTGGTAGAGCCGCAGCCGAATAAGATTTTCGGCTGGTGTGCCAAACAAGCCGACGGCGATAAGGTGCAACTGCTCTGGTATTATTGCCCTATCGGGCAGAAGTCCGCGCCAAAGTATTTCAGGATTTATTATGACGGCGGGACGGGTCAAATAGACTATGAAAGTCCTATTGCAACGATAGATTATAAGGGACGCAGGTTTTACAGTTACTTAACTGATGAACTTGACGCCGGCAGATACTTGTTTGCAATAAAGGCCGAAGATAACCATGGCGTAACCGATAGCACACAGGCCGTGTTAATAATCCAGCTTAGTACGATAAATCCGGATGCAATCAACATCTTAAACGCTGAAGCTGTCTAAAGAAAGAATGAAAGTCATTTGAGAGTTACCAAAATATGTCCAACAGAGTTGATTTTTTTCAGCCGGTTCAAAGTGAGTTAGCACTTCCGAGTGTTACTGTTTCGGTGCTGCTTGATGGGATATTGTGTCCGAATCTTGAGCTGTTAGGGATTGTGCGTGACGGCTGGCCGGATTTTAGCAGGGCTAAATTGGCTTACAATCCGGCGGCGTATCCGGCCGACGAAGTGAGAGATGCTGAAGAGATTGAGCCGGTGTTTGCTATGGGAAGGTCTGTTAGTATCCGGCGATACTTTAACGGTATACCGCCGGCAGCGGCGGCTTTTAGCCATTCTGTCTTTGAAGGTCAGATAGAAACCGTCGAGACAGAACTCGGCAACAACGGCGAAAGTGTGGAGATTATAGCGAGAGATTTCAGCGCGATAATGGAACGTATCACCGTATATGGTCAGCGGGTAAGCAGCTCGGATGGTTCGACCATGTTTTTGGCTGGTCTTGATACTGCATTTAATCCTGCAGGCAGGGCCAATGCGAGTCCGACGCCCACAGAAATTAACGGCAGCAGTTTCACGACCTTTTGTGCTGAGCCGTCGCAAAGTAAGCTCTTCAGCTATGCGGAAGTGATTGATTATCTTCTTTGTGAGTATTTGCCGGCGGGGCATTTGCAGAGACCCAGCATAGAGCGGCTGCTTGGCCTGACAGAGAACCAAATAGTTCGTGACCTTGATGTCACGGGATTAAATCTTGCTGAAGCGCTGCACCGATGTTGCGAGAGAATCGGCCTGGAGTTTAAATTCGTACCGCGATTTGCGGAGACCGGGCCGAATCAGGCAATTGTGTTCTATAAAAAAGGCGCAGGCAGGAAGGTTGAATTAAGCTGTCAGTTGAGCGGTGAGCAGTTTAGCATCTCAAAAACAAATATAGCAGCACTAAGCAGCAAAAAGAATTTCTGGCCCGTAACACATAAGTATATTGGTCAGGGTGATTTTAAGGTTTATGAAGCAACGTTTGATTTGGTCAGGGGCTGGGACCCGGCGGATGAGGATATCGATTATGATAAATTTTCACCTTCGACCAATCCTGATTTCTATAAGGTAAAGGACGTATATCGCAAATGGTGTCTCAATGAAGCGGGTGATTACAGCGGCGAGCCTTTTAACCAGGGCGATGCGTTTGACTTTTCAAAGATATTCGAGAGCTGTAATTACGCTGCCCATCGCAGACGTTTCTGGCCTGCCTTAACCACCGACAAACAGGGGAAATCGATGGGTTACTTTCTGCAGGTTTCGTTCGATGACGGCCTGCATTGGTGGCAGTACCTTTATGCTTTTAATAACCTGCTGGATGAGTGTGGAGTGTGGCTTAGCAGCGACCGGCTTGACCCTGATACGTGGGTGGCAGCCTTGAAGGGAGTGCTCAGATTCAGAATAACTGCATCGGTAATTAGCGATGAGAGATTAAGCTGCGAGATTGCCGATGGGCCTGTCAATTCAACTATCCCTGTGGTTGAGCATGTAATTACGCCCCTTAGGGGGTTCAAGTATCAAAAAGTGTCAGGTAAGAGTATTTTTGCAAACTCATCAGATGAAGGTCTCGGCGTTGCGGATGGGATTGATGATTCTGTTTCGTTGTATGAGTATATCCGTCACAGGGCGGATGTTTTATTTTCAGTCATCGAGGCGGTCGATGTTCAGACGCCGGTTCTATCGCTTGATTACGAAGTCGGTGACAGGGTTAATACCAGCCCTGAAAGCAGGGCCTTACTTGGCGCAAGAGACGATAATCGAAGTGTAAGTTATATTGAGCGGGTGAAGATGGATTTCGCAAAGCAGTGTACGAACCTGAAAATTGTGCGGAAGCGCTACAGATAAGGAAGCGATTATGCAGGAGATATCAATTGTTACGTCGCCCGGCGCTAGGGCAACTGCCTGGGCCATTAAGGTAAAAAGCCATAGCTCATATAACGTCTATAACGTCATTACGGTAGTAATAGGCGGCCCAGGCTCGTTGCCGGCCGAAATAGGAAAGCAAACACAGGCAATCAATCTGGCTGAATCATTTTATGAGCAAGGGACACTTCCGGAGGGGACATACGCGGTAATGTCCAGAGTCGGCGATAAGAACGTCTTTTACGCAATACCTTAATACTGAATTTTCTATATGTCATTGCGAGTCCGCCGCAGGCGGACGTGGCAATCTTAATTCGTTACCTTTGAGATTGCTTCGCTTCGCTCGCAATGACAAAGGGCGGCTTTTGAAGTGAGGGCTAATATGAGTGATATGAAAAATCAAAATCAGCGAAGCTGGCAGTTTAATCGCCAGATAAATGTCTCTGTGCTTGTTCAGTTGGTATTTTTGGCTTCATTAATTGTAGGCAGCTGGGTCAATTTGCAAAGGCAGTTAGACCTCCTGCAGCGTGATGTAACAATGCTGCTTCAGTGCCAGAAGGATTTTACGGCCAAGCAGGAGACGCTTTCCGCCCAAAGCATCTCCTACGAATATCGCCTGCGAGCGCTCGAGAAATATGTCTCTATAGCCGAAATAGAAACTAAAGAAAGTAACTAACAAAAAGGAGTGAAACGATGAAAAAACTACAAAAGAACACAAGTTATTTCTGTATTCTTGTCACGGCGAAGCGTGCCGTAGCCGGATGTGCCCTTATCGCATGTGCATTTGTTTGTGTGGGCTGTGAGAGTTTGCGATTTGCGCCGAGCGAGCAGCAAAAGCAAAACGCCTGGCTGCACAACCGTACCGCGATTGTAGCAGCCGAGACGGCAAAAGATGAAAACGCCTCGGAAAAACTAAAGGCATTGACAGAACTATCAGAGTTACAAAGCAGGTCTTTTGTCTCTTACAATGGCCTGCCGAAAGAGTCTCCGCTGGCTGAAACCGCGGAAGATATCCTCGTACAATCGAACTGGCAGCTTGCAAGAACAGCTCTGCTCGAATCGAACGATAGACCCGACCCTTGGCAGGCGGCGGATTCTGCCTTGGAGTTGGCAATCGCTATCAGCGCATTGTTGGGAGGAGTCTATGGTACAAGGGCGGTTAAGTTCTTAAATGATGCACGGACAAAATCAAAGGCCTTGAAGGAAATCATTGAGGGAAATGAACTTTTCAAGCAGCAGAACGAACCGGCCGTAGATGCCTTCAAGCAGGCCCAGCAGAACCAATCCACCACGACTCGCCAAATCGTGGCTGAAATGAAGGCGTGATTCGCTCTTAGGCGTAGCAAATAGCCGAATCTTCAGCCAAAGTCACCCTGCAAAAGTGTCGATAAAAGACATGCATTATTTAGCCGATTGGCATTTTTCAGGCCAACAAGAAAAGGGCTGGAGGGAGGAGATTGTGGAAGAGAGAAACTCCAGCCCCTTTCCGGTTTTACCGAGTTATCGTGTTTTTAGTGTGTAGCCAAAGCGAATAACCCAGCTATATTGATATCGGCATATCTTCCGATTTTTGTTTATCGTTAAAATCGCAGAATTTACCCTTTGTGGACTCTCTAAAATCTTCTTGGAAAATATAAGTTTCTTATTGAGTTTTGCCGATATTTATGTTAACCTGTATTGAGTTAGTTAACATAGGTTAACTAATTAGAGCGAAGCTAACATATATAATTCTTTTTACGACAAATGGTTAAGAAGGAATATATCACAGTACCGCAGTTGGCTAAATTGTTGGGTATAAGCCGTATCGCCGCATACAAAAAAGTCAAAAGCGGCCAGATACCAGCCGAAAAAATCGGCAGAAATTACGCCATTTCCAAAAGTGACGTAGCACGCAGTTTAACCGGCAAAATGACCGGCAAAAGTAAAAAGCAGATTGACTCAGCAGTTAGAAAAACTGTTCGGGAATACGGCAAGGCATTGAAGTGGCTTGGTAAAGAATAGTGAACATCATCACCATAGAAGAGGTTGAGTATATTGCTTTCCGTCTTGCGCAAGAGCACCTGTCTTTTAATGAGCCAATTCCGGATTTCACGACACGATATCCGCACATTCTTGAAAGCTGTTTGGCTGTGCCTTTTCAACGTTTTTCCAGGAAGGCCCTGTACCCATCGATGGTCTCCAAGGCGAGCATCCTTTTATACTTAATGGTCAAGAACCATCCTTTTCAAAATGGCAATAAAAGGATAGCTATAACAACGCTATTCGTATTTTTGCATAAAAACAACAAATGGTTGGTTTTGGACCCCAAAGAGCTTTACAATTTCACTGTATGGGTTGCGCAGAGTCCATCCAAAATTAAGGATTCTGTAGTTGCCGGTATAGAGCAGTTTATTCGGACGTATTTAGCAGACTTAAACAAAAAGCGTCGCGGGTAAATTCCTGAGGATTTATGCAATTTGTGCCAGCGCGCGGTTGATGTTGCTGATTGCCTCGTCGATTTCCTCAGTGCTCTTAAAGCCGATTACCACCGCATCGAGCAAACCGCACTGCATCGCAAAGTGGATAGACTTTTCACGTTCTTTTGGGTCGGTGAAATCGCCCTCTCCCATAATTTTCATTCCGATGATGCCGTGATTGTTTTTGCGCATAATTTTAATCTGCTTCATTGCCGCGGGGACATCGGAGGCCTCGCTCCAGGCGTTCCATCCCTCTGATGGCGTATCGATTTTCACACCCTGCGGGTTTATTCGTACCAGGTTCACATCTACCCAATCCAATTTGGCTGCAAGAGATAAGGCCGGCAAACTATGACATGAGACGCCGTGTGCGAGTATGATTTTCTTTTCCTTGGCCTGTTCGAGCGCATCGGTTACTCGTTTACGCCCCTTGTTCCAATTTTTACGGGTAGTGCAATGCACAAGGACGCTGTCAATGTAATCGGTATTCAGCTCCTGACGGAAGCGGTCCAGCACTTCAAGCGGCTCTTTGGGATTTCCACCTATCTTTGACTGGATAAAGAGTTTTTCTCTCGGCAGCGGCTCAATCGCCTCACGGACCCATTCGTGGGTCCTGTATGAGTCAGCGGCGTCGATATAAGTGATTCCATTATCGAATGCGTATCGGATAAGACGGTTGAATCCTTCATGGCCGAGATTTCGCTGAATACTGCCGCCTCTGGTGCCCGTGCCGATTCCCAGCCGGCTCAGCTTCAGGCCCGTCTTGCCAAGAGTTACCTGGTCAGCAGCAGTTCGTTTTATCTTTTGGCTATCGGTTTTCAGGGGTGAGCAGGATACAAAGGCCGCACCTGCAAGGGCGGAAGCGCCTTTGATAAATTCGCGGCGAGAGATTTTTTCTCTGTGCATAGTTGAGTTCCTTCATAAAACTTCAAGCAACTATTTTTTACGAAGCCTTTATTGCTTTGTTCGCAAGGCCAGATTATAAATCACAAAAGGCCTTGTTGAAACCCCTTTGTTTGTTATTTCACCCCTGATTTCTTGTTCCACGGATATCCATGTGGGTTATTCGCGGTTCTGCCAGGGGTCTTCAGTACTTGCCTTGGGGGTGGCACCAGTGATTGGAACATCAGGGCCAATCTCGGCTGGCCTGCGGACCGCTCGGGCCAAAGCTCTCTTGCTTACTTTAACAGGATGTTTTATCAGCTCTGGAGCACTATAGGTTTGCAGCAGGGAATCATAATAAGCGGGGTCTTCTTGCGGCAGGATGAAAGGCTTGTATGCCCGGCCATTTTCATCAATATAGCTGAAATATGTTCGGGTAAACAATCCGTCCGGTCTTTTACTGCTGAAGGCCAGCCATCGGCTATTGCTGGAGAAGCTGTGCCAGGATTCTGAGAACTCACTGTTGATTGCGAGCTTCTGGTACTGACCGGTTTGCAGATTCATCAGGTACAGGTCGCTGCTGTCCTGATATACTGGAAAGCAGCCATATTCGCACATGCAGAATATCAGAAATCTGCCATCCGGTGAAATACGGGGGCACAAAATACTTAGTCTTGTTTCTTCTGCTGAAAGAACTGTCTCAGGCTGACCCCATTCGTCTTTTTCCACGTTGTAACTGATTCGCATCAAATTGTATCTGACTTCTTCGTAACGCTCAGGCGGTACTTTGTTGCGGTCGGCCCACAGTATTGGAGCGCTGCAATAATAAAGGTATCGGCCGTCCGGAGACCACGTCGGATATGTTTCCAGGTTGTCTTTTTCGGATAATCCTGGTGCGGTTTTTATCTGTTGGCTGTCAACTATGTAATAGCATATAGCTGAGTCAAGGTCGACGACATCGCGAATTTCCTTTGTGGTTTCATGGAAAAACTGTTGAACCTTATTCATGGAGTATGCTGCCAGCCGGCCGCTCGGATGCCATGACGTATAGCCCCACCTTGTGCCGATTTTAGCGACATTTTTGTCTATTGCCATCAGTGTTGCACTGCCGTAGGTAGCGCTGCGGATACCTATTGTCATGCGCCTGCTGTCATTATTTAGAAATGTATGGCAGTTAAGACAGCCATGTTTGAACAAACGGCCGTGCAAAATCGGCCTATTATCATAATTACTGATGTTGCGTTGGTAGATACCAATGTTTTCCCACCAGTTAAATATCGGCTTCATAAAGCGATACACAAGATAGGAGTCAATTTCTTCCTCGGCAATCCTGTTACTTATTTTTTCATACCGGTTCCATTTGTTATCTTTATCCCTTACGCAAATGTCGAAGAATAATTCCTGCCCTCGGTTCTTGGCTAAAAGCTGTTTCCACTTTTCCAGCGGCGTTCTAATATTGGCGGTTTTGCTGAACACATCAAGAGGTTCACCATTTGTCGAGTTTATTTTAACCAGGTACGCTGTGCCGGGCTCAAGTACCATAAAGTTCAAAGGTGCTATATTGGGTGGAATAACCGTTCCTGTATAATCCGGTTCAATTCTTGCTGCCCTTGGGACGGACTTATAATCTTCTATAACCACTGTTTCAGTGCGCTCGATACGCCACAATACGAGCGCTATTGCAACAATCAAAAAAAGCAGTATTAGATAAACATATCGCTTCTTCATTTTATTATTTTAGGGCGTTCAAAAATATAGTAGAAAAAATAACTCTTTTCGAAATTTGATACGAGAGCGTCCCTGGCATTTTGTATATTGTGTCGATTAAGAGCATAAATCCTGCTGAATTCTGCGCCCTGCGTTATGGTTTCGGGCCTTAGTTTCCAGCCGTGCAGGTCCATATCCTTACCGCCTGTGCCCATCATATAGATTACAATCGCTTCCTCGTAATGCTGCGGCAATCTCTCATAGCCCATCTCGTTAAGGTAGCCGATATTTTCTACGATTTTTCCTGTCTGGCCGGTTAATAAATAAAAGGCCATCATAAATTCAAACGCCATCTTATTATTCTTATTTTTATCCAGAAGCTGATGAAAAAAAATATCTGAGTCAAGCCTAAGATGGACATTATCTTTTTCGCACGCGACCGAGCGTATATGTTGAATTGTTTTGTCATTGGCCAGTTCAGGGTCATCTTCGATACGCTGAAGCATCTCTTGCCCGCGGTGGCCAAGTATCAGGTCTTTGCTCAAGGCTCTCAAAAATATTTTTGCTGTCTTAATCTGGCCTTTGACCATCTTTATTTTCGCAAGCTGTTCAAGGATTAAAGGACTGTTTCCGACAATTTCCATAAATTCGAAAGCGTCTTTTTCAGCACTGCCGATGAGTCCGAGCTCCCAAAAAAACCGGCTGTTTTTCATAAGTACCTTTCCACTAAGTACTTTTGTGCCGATATTGGTAAGCAGCAAAGCTGAGAGCTGTTGTGGGTAACAGAACATCTCATCACCGAGTCTGCCGGTGTAATACAGTGCCCGGTTGATGTCGTGGATACAGAAATCATCGTATAATTCAGGCCGAATTTGGCGGGCTGTCTGGAGAACTTCAGGCCACATCCTTTGGTGCGCAAAGTAGTCTACCTGCACCAGTTTCTTCTTTGTACCATCGAATGAAGCAAAAAGGCATATCGCAAGAATAAGAGTTGGTAGAGTTGTTTCTATAATCCACGCAGCTTTGTTATTTTGGGAAAATCGCCATACCCCTGATTTTTTACTTTTTACTTTTAACTTTTTACTTTTAACTTTTGACTTCCATCCCCATAACCCCACTATGAATAACGTCAGCGGAAAGAAAAAATAAATACAAATTACGATAAGTCGCGTGTCATACCCTAATGGGGCCCCAAATAGTGGCAGATGTATAATTTCACTTTCTAAATCAACAAAAATATATCTGATGGCAAGATAGATTCCGATTGTCATTGTTAGAAATAGCACGCTGAGTATTCTGCGCCGCTCGGCAAAAAGTTCGTAAATCGTTGCCAAAAGTGCGAAGATAAAACTCGCTCCGCCGACAATATAGTATAGTAGGAAGAATTCAACCAAAAATACCACCATTCTGGCGGCACTGCTGCGAATGGCCATCTTTTCATACGCAACTGTGAACCATAGTACTGTCAGCAAAGCTATAAAAGCGGTTAATTGATTATCGTAGCGGTTATGTATTATCAGTAACATAACCGGTGGGATATAGCATATAAGCTTTAGGGCCTGCCCTCCATAGCCCGGAGGGCGTCGGAGGGTAAGCAGCTTGATAAGCGTCCTGGTGGCAATGTACAAAGAAAAGGCGATTGCTGTGACAATCAGTGCTCCCAGCCATGAGAAGTAATACAGTTGTGATAGAAGCCCCCCTACATACTCAACCATACCGCATGGATAACTCAGAGAGTTCTTGAGAAATCCCCAGTCCACCGAAAAGGCCTCATAATCTATGAAAGTTCCAAAGTTGTGGTCGTGATAAATAAGACAGGGTTCGATAAACAGCCAGGCATACAGATAGAAGCATGCAAAAAATATTATGGAACCAGCAGATACGTTCCAGTTTCGCCTGCTGCCTCGACTTGCATCGAAAATATTGAATTCCAGCTTAGAAAGCATATAATTACATTATCAGCTAAGGCCGAAAAATCAAGTCGGGAAAGGAATTGATATGATTATCGGTGTCTTAAAAGCACAACTGAATTTGCAGGGCGTAGCTTCGCTAAAGCAAAAGCGGAGTATCGTCAAGAGTCTGACAGGCCGATTGAAAAGCAGGTTCAATATCTCCATTTCTGAGGTTGACCATCAGGATAGTAAAGCGGTTGCTGTTATTGCGCTCGCGTTGGTATCGAATGATAACAGCTTCATTCATCAGCAGCTTGACGCCATCATCGACTTTATGCGGAACGACGGCCGATTCTATCTTGGCCAGGTTGAGCGGGAAACCTTCGGTTCATAAATCGATAATTGTTGTTTTATGCCTGTCCTGAGCGACGCCGAAGGGTTTGTTAGGGGACACTTTCAAGCCAGTTCTCAGCAAGGATACAAAAGTCTTTAAAGTTGATGATATCATCGTTAGGCGGATAAATATCGCAGGCAGGATTCCAGTTATCATCGCCGGGGCTGCTCAGCCAGGCTGTCGTCAGAATACACAGGTCGGACAAGCCCACTCTGCAATCCGGCTCAAAGTCACCAACCAGCGGCTCGCTGCCTGGCACATTCGAGATAAGCTTTATATTCGGAACACCTGAAGAAATTGATAGCAGAGGATGATAATATTCATCCCAGTACAGCGGGTCGCCATCACCGCTGTTAGAAGCTGCTGTCAACACACGGTCACTACCCATATCTGAAACCATACAATAACCGTCCGTAGAGTAATAGCTGTTATTGTGGCTGAAATCTATCATCAGATTATTGGTTCCGTTATATTCGAACGAATTCTGGAAGTGAAAATTCTTCCATCCTGTCGAGCTGATTGATTCATTGCTTTGATAGACGGTTGTCCATCCGCTCGTTTCGAAAAATGGAGAGCCGGAGTAGTAGCTTTTGCTGGTATGCTTCATTCGGATAGTCCAGTAGTTAAGTGTCTGTCCCGGAACTTGATAAACGTCCAGTGCCAGGTCGGTTATTGTCTGGGCGTCTCCAATTTCGCTGGCCAGGTAGATTACCTGTGTTCGGCTGTCGTGGTAGCTTGTTCGCATCGGCCAGGATGCATACAGATTTGTCTGTGGCTCGAAGGTCGTATATATAACATTGTTTGTATCGATAGAAACCGTTGCAGCTCCTGAATCACCTCCCTGTGGAGGTGTTCCGCCGTCATTGGCCTTGAAATCGAACGAATCCTCGCCGACAAAATATGAACAAGCCCTGTACTCGACGATATTGCCGTTACCCGCGAGCGTATAAGGCACATTTGTTATCTCATCTGCAGCCGGGTCAGTCAGTATGCTGTGCTCCGGCAGTGTGGTTATTATATAGCTCAATTGCCCAGGCGGATTTGGCAGACCATCATCTCCGGCGTTTAAGGTAATTGTTTCGGTTATGCCGGAAAGCGCTGTGACATCCTGGCTATATGCAACCGGAGGACCTGCGCTTGTAGAAGCAAAATCGATGCCCCATTTGTTACCGGAGGCGCCTGACCAGTCGGTGGACGTTCCTGTTGAAACATTATTATTTACAAATGTATAAGGGGGCTTGGTTGCGCTTACCGTAAAGCTTTGACTCGATGGCACGCTTTTCAGGGCGTAGATGCCGGTGTCATTGGTTGTTGCATAATATGTGCCTCCACCGGATGCAGTTACTGTTACGTCCGGTATTGGATTATTAACCATATCTGTTACTCGCCCGCTTATAATCTCGCCTGAGCTGGATGTGAATACATTATACGCACAGCCGGTAACACTGTTAAAATAATACGGCGATGAGTCAACATTCGGCAGGTTGTACCACGCATCTTCGCTGCCATTCCAGCCAAGATTAAGATGGTGATACAGGGTGGAGCTATTATAGCCATATCCATCACAAACGACTACATGTCCTCCGTATGGCCCGTCGAGACCTAACAGGACAGGCAGCTCCGCATCCAGATTCGGGTTCATCATATTATTAAGTGCGGTCCCAACGGAAGGATAGTATCCATAAATGGAATTGGCATAATAAAATGTGCTTTCTAATTCTTGGCTGGCGTCAGACAGCGAAGCTGATGAGCCGCCTGAGCCGTAAACCGTATCAACCGACTCAGCGGCATCATAGCATAGTGCCCCTATTGCCTGCCGTTCGGTCAGCGTAATACCGCTGTCGGGCTGAAGCGGCATATTGCTCCAGACGTACGGACCGCCGGACCCATTACCGCCAAGGTAAGGATAGCCGACGCCGATTACAGGATATTGGTGATATCGCATCAGTTGTGCCATCGCGGTTGCCACACAGCCACAAGGCCAGTTATTCAGCGTATAGTAGTTATAGCAGGTATAACCACCCACTGTGGTCTGGCCCCATGTGCTTTGTAAAAGCGGCGGAATCCGAACGTCAGAAATACTGGAGAAGCCCAATATGCCCGCAGGCGTATCGCTCATATCATCGTAGGTAGAGAGCTGGCTCCATTTGTCTTGTGCATTGATAGTAGCTTTTGGCCCTCTTTTAGTTATATCCAGAGACCTGACGGCGGCAATTCGAGCAGGTATGTCCTGGCTGACTAGCGCTCCGAGTGGAGTATCATCCGATGGGTTATAGGTTTGTCCCGCAGCTATGCATATAATTGGCTCGACCCTGTCATCGGCTGGCACAATTACAAAACCGCTTGGCTGTAAATAGATAACATAATACATCGGTTCTGCAGCTTCATTGTAGTAGGTCTCAGTGTTCTTAATCTGCCGACCGAGTAAAGCTCCGAAAGGTTTTGTATCTGTTTTCAGCCAGCCCCTGACCATTTTTTCGGCCTGCTGTTTTCCCACAGGCCCGGCAAGTGTAGTAGTTGAAAAAAGAAACAGCAGGAACAAGGCGGAAAACCCAATATAAAAACGCTTGTCTTTTCTGAGTTTGTTAAATTCCACTGCTTACCCTCACATCTGGCGTTGATAGCTTCGAAATTTGGACACAGGACAAATTGTAAAATGAATTAATCATTTATTATACCAGAAATTGTATTTTTTGGCAAGAGTTTTTTGCCTGATGTGGTTATTAGACCACAGTAAAAAACCTTTTTTTTCTTGATTTTTCCAAAAAACTGTGTATAATAGACGTCGGATTTGATTTTAAGGAGGAGTTTTGATGAAAAGAGCCATTTTTCCTTTATTTTTGCTCATTGTTTTGTTTCTACCTGTCTGCACAAACGCCGATACCGTCTACCAGGTCATCGATCTCGGTGGAGGATACGGCGAGGCCCGCTCAATCAGCGATGCCGGTCAGATTGTCGGGGGATATAGCCATGCAACTTTATTTGATCCCACCGGCAACGGTAACAACATTAACCTTGGTACGATTGGTGAGTATGGCAGTTGTGCCTTTTCAATCAACAACAGCGGACAAATCGTTGGATGGGTAGAAAGCAGCTTTGGTGTTTGGCAGGCGACTTTATTTGACCCTACAGGAGCAGGCAATAATACTTATCTTGGGGGTAAGTACGCCTATTCAATCAATAATGCTGGTCAGATTGTCGGGTCGGCAAGGGACCTTTGGTCTGGAAATACTTATGCGGTAATATTTGACCCTACGGGAAGCGGCAACAGGATATACCTTGGTTCAATACTTGGCTTTCAGGATAGTGCAGCCCTATCAATTAATGATAATGTACAGGTTGTAGGATATGGAATCAACCTACAAAAGCCGGCCCCGGGAACAACACCGGCTCAATTTCGTGCATTATTGTTTGACTCAAGCGGCAATGGCAATAATATAAGCCTCGGCACGCTTCCCGATTACACGAATAGTTATGCTCTGTCTATCAATGATGGCGGGCAGATTGTAGGAAGTGTTTTTGGCTCTGGGCTGTTTTCATTCTATCGTGCATCTTTATTTGACCCAAGTGGCAATGGTAATAATATCGACCTTGGTACACTGGGTGGTGATGAGAGTTTCGCTTGGTCAATCAATGACGTTGGGCAGATTGTTGGCTGGGCGGAAAACGACCAGGGTTATCATCGAGCTACTTTATTTGACCCCGCAGGAGGGGGCAACAATATTGACCTTAACACACTTATAGACCCTGCTTCTGGCTGGACTTTGGAAGCTGCGAGTTGTATAAATAATTCCGGCTGGATTGTGGGAGCAGGAATAAACCCTGATGGTGAATATCATGCATATCTTTTAACTCCTGAGCCTGCCACGCTCGCCTTACTTGGTCTGGGTGTTTTGTTTCTTAGAAAACGAAGGAAATGATTCTCGACAAGCCAACGTATTTACACATAAATACGTTAACTCATTTACTCATTCACACATTCACTCATCAGCGAGTTACAGAATCCTGTCGATGATAAATCTTGCGCTGAGGAATATATCCACTGCCATTGCTGAGCAGAGGACAATCCACCGCAGCAAAAGCAGGCGTTTCTTTGCACGGGCCATAAAGAATATTATGCTCACCGCAATTGCACCGAGTATATAGAGCTTGGCAGTATCGGTGAATAGTCGTGCAGCGTCTTTGCCTAAGCCGGCAAAAACTTCAAAATATTTCGTTGCCAGTAGCAGTGTCACGATGGCCAGGATACCCATAGAAACAATTATCGCCAGAACCCATTTTCTGTCGGCTTCACCTGCCAGGGCAAGGCCCTGCATACCTTCGCCTATGAGAACCGAGCAGCATAGGATGGGAATACTTAGCCAGATAATTGGGCTTACGTCGAGCAGCGATGGACACGATGCCAATATTATTCCGAGGCAGAAGATTATCAGCACGCCGAGCCGCCGGGCCATAAAAAGCATCAGCAATCCCATAATCAGCGCCGCTACAGGGACGTGATAAAAGCCGACCGATGTTGTGCTTCTGTTGATTATAGCTAACGGTGCTAACAGGCCGGCCAAGTTGGATAAATGGACTTGGGTCTGCGTCGGAATTGGAAATAAACGTAACTGTGCGGCTGCCCGAAAGAATAATATTATTGTCACAAAAGGCAGAACCGACAGCAGCATACTTAGCCAGTGCCACTTTCGTTTCCGGATAAATGCAGCGGGGCAGAAAAGCCACGGTATAGCCGCTGCTAAAAGAGTTGCTGTCGGGTGAAATTTAAGCAGCCCAAGTGTATATGGCCCGAAGCCGTAGATTGCTCCTGCAAACAGCGAGCCGAAAAATGTGCCAACCCAGCGTTTGCTTAGCACGTAGCAACCCAGACAACCAAGACAGACGTTTACTGGCAGGGAATATTGTAATTTATCGAAGCTCCTAAAATGTGGCAGAAATAAATATACAGTGAAGCTGCCGTAGAGACCTGCTGCAATAACGAACTTGCTCACGCCACGCATTGCCGGTGTCTTTCCCTATGTCCCGTTACTTTACTATTGGAAAAAGCTACTTGCTGATTTTAGTGTTCTCGTTTTGGTAGACCGCCGAACCGTAGCCAGATTAGTTCTTGCACCTGTTCAATTCCGCTACCAGCGTATCGCGGTCGTTGCGGAGGTTATAGAGGTCTATCGCTTCCCGGATAATCCTTTTTAGCTGACCTTCTTCTTTCCACGGCTTGGTGATGTACTTGAAAATCTCTCCGTCGTTGATGGCTGTCAGAAGGGTTGTTGGCTGCATATATCCAGAGAGAACTACCCGGATAATATTAGGATATCCCTCCTTGATTATTCGAAGAAGCTCAAGCCCACCCATGCCCGGCATACGCATATCGGTTACGATTACGTGCACCTTTTTTTCCTGCACGATTCTCAGCGCTTCTTCAGCGGTTTTGGCGAAAAGTTTGTTATATGGCTCGTCCTTAAGGTCTCTTTCGAGCGCCATCCGTATCACTGTGTCATCGTCCACAAACAATACGATTCTGTTTTCCATAAACCACCTTTGTTGTTCCTATGGTGATTCTGCCTGTTTTGTAGACCTTCTCGTTGTTTCAACGGCGTCTGCTTTTTATAGGAAAGTAGATATCTTATGTTTCGGCCAGTTTTCTTTTTTCCTGCACTTTTTTCTATATAATCCTGCTCATTCGGCTGCGGCTCAGGTTGCAAAAGCGGGCATGACAAGTTCTGCCTTCTTGCGCTCAATAGCAGAATAAATGGACTCACTTAGTGTCGGTATATCGAATTTGCCTTTGATAAGGTAGTCTTGAGCGCCTTTGGCAATTGCTTTTAGGTCAAAGCCCTCCCTGTCTAAACCTGTAATAACAACATTTGCTACGTGAGGATGTCTCTCGCTTACTTCAGCTACAGTGTCTATGCCGTAGCTGTCCGGAAGGTTTAAATCCAGTAGCGCAATGTCAAAGTCATCTGTGTCCAGAAGCGATAAGGCACGCTCGATGTATTCTGTGTGTATTATTTTGGAAATGGGCAGTGTTGTTTTTGATAGTAACCGCTTTAATTGTTCTACGTCAATCATGTCGTCTTCAACTATCAAAACTTTTAATGGCTCTATACTGGCGGTATTCATTTTTTTGCGCACTCCTCATAAATGGTTACCCCCAGTTTTAAACAATAACGATAAGCTTTTAACCTCACATCCGTGGATGATGTTACTTTTGATGGATTACATAACCGTAGGAACATATCGGCTAAAGCAGGGGGGTGCTTTTTCGATAGGATTAATTATAGGCAAGTCTTGTGGGCAATCTAAAACTATGTGTTGCTAATCTGGGTCTTATCGGCCTTGGTCTTAATGTGTTTAAGCAGGTTTGTTTTTTGGGACCTGAAATTTGTTGTGAAACTTCTTACTTGAGAACCAATTTGTCGGCTGGCCTTTAGCCGTTGAAAGTAGCTACTTGCTACTTGCCCCTGTTTTTTCTTTATACTGTTGTAGTTCTTGGAGCAAACTGTCGCGTTCGGTACGTAGATTATAATAATCTACCGCCTGTTGTAGAACTGTTTTAAAATCTTCCTCGAGTCTCCACGGTTTTGTGATGAACTTGAATATCTCTCCCTGATTGATTGCCGTCAGAAGGGTAGTTACTTGTGTATAACCGGAGAGAACCAGCCTGATGATATGTGGATACTTTTCCTTGACCATCCTGAGAAGGTCTAGGCCGGACATCTCCGGCATGCGCATATCGGTTACGATTATATGCACTTCGTTTTGTTCGAGTATTTCAAGTGCCTCTTTGCCGCTCTTGGCAAAGTAACAGTTATATGGCTCGTCTAAAAGGCCTCTTTCAAGTGACCTGAGGACTTTCTCCTCATCGTCTACAAACAATATCGTTCTTTTTTCCATTTTCCTCAACGTCCTTTATTGCTAATTTGAATCTTCTCGACATCCTACTTTCCTTCGCTTGTTATCATCACTGCTTCTTCTTTTTTACCATCTGCTTTCTTGTTGCTAATCGGCAGCTTGATTGTGAATTTCGCCCCCTTTCCGACGGCACTGTCGACAAGTAGTTTGCCTTTATGCTTGGTTACGATAATGTCATAAGAGACGCTAAGACCCAGCCCTGTTCCCTTGCCGGCCGGCTTGGTCGTGAAGAAAGGGTCGAAAATCTTTGTTAGTTTATCAGAATCAATACCTGGGCCATCATCTTCAATTTCACAGACGACTTCATTAGCACTTGAATATGTTCTGATGGTGATGGTTCCTTTTTCTCCTTCTCCTTGCCGGGCTTTTATTGCCTGAGCTGCGTTCACAAGGATGTTGAGGAATACTTGGTTTATCTGGCCTGAATTGCAGTAGATAGCAGGTACTTCGGAAAGCTCAGTCTTGACATCGGTATAATACTTGATTTCATTCCTTGCCACAACAAGGGTGGCCTTGATGCCTTCATTGATGTTGTATTCATCGAAGAATTCTGCCTGGTCGATTCTCGAAAAGTCTCTAAGGTTCTGAATAATATTGGTGACCCTCTCTAAGCCCTCTCTCGAATCGTCGAATAATCCCTGGATATCTTTGATGATAAAGTCTATCTTCATGCTATTTCGGGATTTATCTATAACACTCACTTTGTTCAGCAACATCTCTTTTTCTGAAGACTCGACTTCATTCGCCAACTCATCATACATTGTGAGCAAATCACGAAATTTGTTCATATAGCTTTGTAATGTCTGGAAATTGCTTGCTACGAAACCGACAGGGGTGTTCATTTCGTGCGCGACGCCGGCTGCGAGCTGGCCAATGGAGGCTAATTTCTCACTTTGTACCATTTGAGACTGCATTTCTTTCAGCTCCCGATTTGCTTTTTCGAGTTTTTCGTAAGCTAATCTTAGGGCTTCAGCTGCGCGTTTGCGCTCTGTAATGTCTCGAACCATCGCCTGCAATAACACTCCATCAGACAGCTCCAACGGATTCAAAGAAACCTCCGCATCAAATGGCGTGCCATCATATCGCTTGCATCGCCACTCGAAGAACTGAGGTTTTTTCTCTAAAGTCAGATTAATTTTCTCCTGTACTTTTTCTATAGAATCTTTCCCATCCGGCTGCAACTCAGGGGAGAATTGCAAAAGCGGCTGTTTCACAATTTGCTCTTTAGTGCAGCCGAATGTCCTCAAAGTTGATGGATTACAGTCGATGAGTTGCTCGCCCTTCACTATAAATATTGCTTCATTGGCAGACTCGAACAATAACCTGTATTGCGCCTCGCTCTCTCGCATAGCAAGCTCTGCCTTCTTACGCTCAATAGCATAATAAATAGACTTGCTTAGCATCTGTATGTTGAAATCGCCTTTGACAAGATAGTCTTGAGCGCCTTTGGCAACCGCTTTTAGGCCAAGGTTCTCGTTGTCTAAACCTGTAATAACTACATTTGCTGTGCGAGGATGTCTTTCGCTTACCTTAACTAAAGTGTCTATCCCTTTGCTATCAGGAAGATTTAGGTCCAGCAGCGCAATATCAAAATCATCCTGGTCCAGAAGCTCTAAAGCATTCTCGAGATATTCTGTACATTTTACTTCTGAAGTGGATAGAACTGATTTTGATAGCAACCTCTCTAATTGTTTTCTGTCTATCAGGTCATCTTCGACTATCAAGATTTTTAATGGTTTTGTACCGTTGGGACTCATTTTCTCATGTACTCTTTATAGTGTTTACTTTCAAATTTGGCACAATGCCGAAAGGTTTTTGAAATTACAGCCCCCTTGGTTAATGTTAATCCTGATGGATAGTATAACCATAGAAACATATCGGCTGAAGCAATGGAGTACTTTTTAGATACGACCAGTTGTAGACAAGTATTGTAGACAATATAAAACTATGTGCTGTTAATGTGGGTCTTATCGGCCTTGGTCTTAATGCGTCTAAGCGGATTTGTTTTTTTGGGACCTGAAATCTTCCCCGCTAAAGCGGGGACAAGCTTGCCCCTGCGAAGGCAGGGGCTTCTTTTCTACTTGAGAACCACTTTGCCGGTTCCCGTGGTGATTCTGCCAATTTTATAAACTTTTTCGCCGAATCTTTTCAATTTTTTAGCGATGGAGTTAGCAAAGTCCTCGGCCACTATCAGCACAAAGCCGATGCCCATATTAAAGACCCTGTACATCTCGTCTTCTTCAACGGGGCCTGCTTTTTGCAGTAATGTAAATATTTTGTGTGTCGGCCAGCTTTCTTTTTTAATTACTGCGTTGCAGTTTTTTGGCAGCACTCGCGGAATATTTCCCATTAATCCTCCGCCGGTTATATGTGCCATGCTGTGCACGGTTTTCTTAACCTTATACTGGCTCAATAGTTTCACTATTGGCCGAACGTAAATCCGTGTCGGCTCCAGCAGCACATCGCCCAGCACGGCGCCGTTAAGCTCATCCAAAGTATCCGTCATCTTCAGGTTTTTTTGCTTGAAGCAAATATTTCGTACAAGCGTATAGCCGTTGGAGTGCAGCCCGCTTGAAGCCAGCCCTAAAATAACGTCGCCGACTCTTACATTGTTTGTCATAACGATTTTTTTGCGTTCCACTACACCAACCGCAAAGCCTGCCATATCGAAGTCGCCTTTGGTGTATGTATCCGGCATCTCGGCGGTCTCGCCGCCGATTAGTGCGCAGTCGGCCTGTCGGCAGCCGGCTGCAATACTTTTTACCAGCTCAGCTATTATTTTCGGTTCGAGCTTGTGGACAGCCAGATAGTCCAGAAAGAATAATGGCTCAGCACCCTGTACAAGCATATCGTTGACGTTCATCGCAACGAGGTCAATCCCGACAGTGTCGTATTTTTTCATCTTGGCTGCGAGCTGTACCTTGCTGCCGACGCCGTCTGTGCAGGCAACCAGCACGGGATTCTTATAGTTCTTTTTGAACAGCCGTTCGTCGTAATCCAGCCGAAACATCCCCGCAAAGGCATTTTTGGATTCGATGACCCTCGGCCCAAATGTGCTGGCGACGTGCTCATGGATTTTCTCGACCATCTCGTCATTAGTATCGATGCTCACGCCTGATTGTTCATATGTGATATATTTACCCATTTGTTCTCGTATCAGGTATCGGTTTTGTCAAACATATTCATCTGATATCTTTCCATAGTAAATTTATTGATTGTGTAATCAGGCGGGACAGGGTATTTGCCTGTCCAGCAGGCGGTGCAATAGTGGTCTTTCGCAAGCGTCGCGCAGGATAACATTCCCTCCAGAGACAGGTAGCCCACGCTATCAACCTCAAGAAAATCTCTGATTTGCTCTAGGTTGCGATTATTCGCCAGTAGTTCTTCTTTGGTGGGAAAATCCACGCCATAAAAGCAGGGAAACCGCAGCGGTGGACAGCTCACTCGCATATGGATTTCTTTTGCGCCGGCTTGGCGCAAGGTTCTAATCTTGCCTCTGGTAGTTGTGCCGCGAACTATAGAATCATCTGCGACTACAACGCGTTTTTTGGCCACGACCTCTTTTACTATTGCCAGCTTGAGTTTGACCTGCAGCTCTCTTGATTTTTGCTCCGGTGAGATAAATGTCCTGCCTATATAGTGGCTTCTGACCATTCCCATATCGAAGGGTATCTTGCTCTGCTCTGCGTAGCCAATTGCCGCCGAGGTCCCTGAGTCCGGCACAGGTATTACGACATCCGCATCAACGGGGTGTTCTATTGCCAGTTGTCTGCCGAGCTTTTTTCTAAACTCGTGCACATTTTCACCGAAGATGGTGCTATTTTGCTTGGCGAAATAGATGTGCTCGAAAAGGCAATGGGCCGGTGTAACAGTACCCGGCTGGACAAAAAATCTGCTGGAAAGACCTTTCTTATCCAGCCGAACTATTTCGCCCGGTTCGACTTCGCGAATGAACTTTGCGTTTATAGTGTCGAAGGCGCAGCTCTCGCTGGCGACAACATAGCTGCCATTTTCTGTTTGGCCGATGCACAAAGGCCTGAAACCGTAAGGGTCGCGGGCCGCTTCAATGTGGTCGTCGAACAAAAACAAAAGACAATATGCTCCCTGCAGATGGTTCAATACATGCGCCACTGGGTCGGGATTGCTGGCATGGGTTGGTTTTGCAAGCAGGTGAATAATAACTTCCGTATCACATGTCGATTTGAATATGCTGCCGTAGGCCTCGTATTCGTCTCGCAGAAGCGCCGCATTTATAAGGTTGCCGTTATGTGCTACTGCAACCTGTCCACGGGAGTACTCGGATAAAAATGGCTGACTGTTCACAGCTTTACTGGCACCGGTTGTCGAATACCGCACATGGCCGATTGCTGTTGGATTACGCAGCTTTTGCAATATGTTTGAGCCGCTGCGAAAGACCCTGCTTACCGTACCCATCCCTGTATAGCACTGGATAAGCTCACCGTCGCTGGTGGCTATTCCTGCTGACTCTTGTCCGCGGTGTTGAAGATTATGTAAGCCAAAGTAGGTTTTTTCAACAGCTTCAGGGTCGCCAAAAATGCCGAAAAGACCACAGCTTTCCTTCATTTTGTTTCTCATTTCTCGACGCTTGTCATCCTCATGGGAGCGGATGATTTGGCCTAAAAATTAGGTTTTCCTTCGATACCCAGATGTTTCTCACGTTTTTACCGGACTCAACATAACATCAGGCATCCAGTATTTAGTATCCAGCATCCGGTATTGCCAGTCAAGCATCTTTTTTACTTGAGTTCTTGAAGTTTTTGTTGTATAATAGACAGCAGTTAAAATGTAGCCTTGTGATGAAAGGAGGATGGGCTGTTTTGAATTCCAAGAGAAGGAAAATATGGTTATGTATGATGCCTGTTCGGCCTATTTTTGGCGTAGTGGTAATTTTATTCTTTCTGATGTTTTTGGCGCAGGCGGGGTCTGATGCCAAGTCGCTGCAAAAGGCCAAGCTCGTCGCCGCAGATGGTGAGATCAACGACCATTTTGGCCTCGCTGTTGCTATAGATGGCGAGTATGCCGTCGTTGGGTCGGCTTGTGATGACGACTTGGGGACTGACTCCGGCTCGGCTTATGTATTCAGGTGCGATGGTACTAACTGGGTTCAGCAGCAGAAGCTCCTCGCTTCAGATGGTGTTGGCGGTGACTGGTTTGGTGGTGCTGTTGATATAGACGGTGATTATATCATCGTTGGGGCGCGTTATGGTGATGGCAAGGCAATTGACGCCGGCACGGCTTATGTATATCGGAGGAATGGCACTGGCTGGATTCAGCAGGCAGAGCTCACCGCCGAAGATACTTTTAGCGGCGCCTGCTTTGGGATATCTGTTTCTATAGACGGAAATAAGGCACTTGTGGGGGCGTTTTGTGATAGCGACGGGGGCTCGGCTTATATATTCAGGCGGGATGGAACTCGCTGGAGCCAGGAGAAAAAGCTCTTGGCCTTTGATACTGCTCCCGGAGACGCGTTTGGCAGGTCTGTTTCCATAGAAGGAGATAAGGCAATCGTAGGGGCTGATAGCTATGATGACCAGGGTACTGCTTATATATTCAAGTGGGATGTCAATGATTGGGTTGAGGAGCAAAAGCTCACTGCCCCAGATGGTGAAGATTACGACTGGTTTGGTAGGTCCGTCTCTATGAGTGGCGGTAAGGTAATCGTGGGCTCGTATTGGGATGACGATGGGGGAATTGACTCCGGCTCAGCTTATATATTCAGGTGGGATGACCCTAACTGGGTTTTAGAGCAGAAGCTCACTGCCAAAGATGGTGCTGCCAAGGACTGGTTTGGCTATTCTGCTTCTTTGCACGGAGATTATGCCATCGTAGGGGCGAGCAGTGATGATGACAAGGGGACTGACTCTGGTTCGGCTTATATATTCAGGTGGGATGGCACTGGCTGGGTTCAGCAGCGAAAGCTCACCGCCTCGGATGGTAAAGCTTACGCCTGGTTTGGCAGGTCTGTTTTTATGAACGGCGATAAAGTAATCGTGGGGGCAGTGTTAGATGATGACAAAGCGAGTAACGCTGGCTCGGCTTATATATTCACACCAATCGGGGGACCGGCACGCTGATAGTTCTATCGGGTATCAGGCCCGCCGTGCATGGCGCGGCAGGCATAGTGTCAGATAATGTTGCGTTCAAAAAAAATCCGGCTACGGCTCGGCGTTTTTATTCCTTCTGTGTATAGAGCATCGCCTACGCCGAGACGAGTCTTTTATGATATTATCATCCTCTGTCCGGCTTTGATGTGGAGTTGAGCATTTGCACTCGCATTTTTCAAGCTGATTTCCAGTGTGTTGTTTGAGCCTTCTATCAGGAATAATTCACCTTCTTTGGCTGAATCATAATTGAGATAGTACCGCATCGTATATTTCTTATCGCCCATTTCTACGGCGTAGTCGTCTTTATCCTGTTTAGCTATACTTGTCTGACGACAGTCAAGATTGGTTATGATGTTTCCGAACCTGTCGATTCTCACCACCATTCCTGCTCTACCATCGAGATAAAAATTCAGTTTTTCAATTATTTCTGTCTTTTTACCTATGGCCTTGAAGTTACCTTGATTGATGTTTGTAGCCGCTTTTGCAAATATATCTCTGCCGTGAAATGTTCTGCTGGCCTCAGTTGGGATGGGAATTTGCCTTATATCCAGGACTTTCTGCTCGCCGAGTGTTTCCCAGAGTAGGCCGTTGTCCGGCGCAACAAAATAGCAATCTTCCGTTTTTACCGCTAATGCCTTTCTTTGCGTCCCTACGCCTGGGTCAACCACGCAGCAAAAGACAGTTTCTTTTGGAAAGTATTTGTAGTTATTTTTTAGAATCCACGATGCCTCAATAATGCTTTGAGGCGCAATATCGTGACATAAATCAACGATTTTTGCATTTGGGTCGATACTGTAAATGACCCCCTTCATCACGCCCACATATTCACTTTGGCCAAAGTCTGTTAATAGCACTATCATATTGAACTCTTGGATGGACTAATCGTCTTGAGGATGCATAAATTCAGGTATTCGCCTGACCTTTCCGTCGGAATCGACGCAGGCGAGGGTGCTTGTGCCTTCAGCTAAAATCAGCCCGTTATCTTCGCGTGTGAGTTTATAGCTGTGCTGGACCTTGCTGGCAGTTACGCCTGTACATATCGTTTGCAGTTGCAGTTTTTCATCGTAAAAGGCGGCTTTGCGATATTTTATATTCAGCTCTGCCACAACAAAGAATACACCTGTTTCTTCGAGGTCTTTGTATGCTAAGCCGTTGGCCCGCAATAGCTCGGTTCTGCCCATCTCGAACCACACCGGATAGACGCTGTGATGCACCACACCGGCCTTGTCGGTTTCTGCGTATCGTGGCACGATTGTTATCATATGGCTTTTTATGGTTGTTCGTTTGGGGAAATCCATATTAAACTCCTGTCTTTACCCCGTTAGAAACAAAGTTTCTAACGGGGTTTACAGCTTTCGACCAAGCGCCTCAAATATTGCCAGCACATTTTCAACCGGCGTATCGTACTGGATATTATGGACCGTGCTGAAAACAAATCCATTGGTTTTTTTGAATATTTGCAGTTGCTCAGCGACCTGCCGGCGCACTTCATCGGGCTTTTCAAATATTAGCGACTTTTGTGCATCCGCTCCGCCTCCCCAGAAGACGATTCTGCCACCGTATTTATCAATTAGGTGTTTTGGGTCCATACCTTTGGCAGAGGTTTGTACGGGACTTAAGATATCAAAGCCGGCCTCGATAAAGCCCTCAATCAATGGCTCACAGCAGCCGCAGCAGTGTTTCATTGTTTTCCATCTGCTATGGGCGTGAATCCAGTCATTGAGTTTTTTACTGAACGGCAGATAAAGTTCGCGATAACCTTCAGGGCTGCAAAATAGTGTATCCTGCGCCGCAAGGTCTGTAGTATCCAGCAGGACAATATGTACTTTGTTGCCCACCGCATCGTAAATCCTCTCGAGATTTTTAATTGCGATTTCTGCTTGGCCTGCAAAGACCTCTTTAATATATTCTTTCCGGCTGACCGTGCTGATGTACCATTCTTCGATGTCACGAATTCCTTTTGGATGCTTCAGGGCCGGTGCCGGAACTAATGCGATATCTCCAAAGGCCGTACCTGGAAACTCAGCTGCTATTGCAAGATTGGTGTTTTGATAAAGCTTGTTTGCCTGCTGCTCATAGATTTTCAAAGCTTCATCGCTAATGGGCTTAAACTCCTCAAGATTATCAGCTGGATTAAGTCTGGCTTTGTCAATCGGCTCTTGTCGGATAATCGAGTCGAAGTAGAAACTGCCTTTGGGCATTCGTGCCGAAGCCGGTGCCGACTTGTCACCTTCCGGATACTGCAAGATGTCGCCGTTCGGTTCCGGCTCGGTGTTGAACTTGCCCGGCACCAGCACATCTGTTCCGTCGAATGTTCGCCATGGCTTAAAATCGGCATTCTTGAAGCCGAAAATGTTTTTAGGCCGGGGCAGATTAACAATATCGATGCCGAGCATTTCCTGCAGGTCTGAAGCTACTTCGCCGAGCATTTGATATGGCTCGATAACTTTTATCCGCCGTGCGTGTGGCGGATTTACCGGCTCATCCTTTTTCTGCATACCAAGCGCTCGGCGCAGCTTCGCTATGAAACCAACGTGGGCTCCTGTGCCGAGCGTGCCTCCAAAGTCCAGAGTAACGCGGTCCGCTTTTTTGTATTCGAGTGCCTGTAGCACTCGCTCTCTGCCGGTCAAAGCAGCTTTTGTTTTGGTATCATCGCTGAAATTTGTATTCATAATGGCCTTTTGAAACTTGCCCTTGCTTCTACAGGGGTAAACTCATCCCTGCGAAAGCGGGGGGGCAGAGGTTCTACAATGCTGGAATTTTATCATTTCACGGAAGTTTTATAAAGGGTACCTTATTTTGTGCTATATAAAATGTAGAAAAGAATAAACTTCGTTGTTTGTTGGTATATTGACAAAAAGTGCGGCTCAGGTACAATAGGGCTGCTTAACCCATTGAAATTTCCGGTGGGAGTAGCTCAGTTGGATAGAGCACCGGATTGTGGTTCCGGGGGTCGCGGGTTCAAATCCCGTCTCTCACCCTTTTAGTTAGTGGTTTGTGGCTTGTTGGAGGGATTCGCCCTGTGTCCATACAATGAAGCTCTTTGAGAGCTTTTCTCAAATTACGGACTTGGATAGCCCGGGTAATTACACCAAATAGAGGTCTCGCCCACAATATGGTCGGTGAACGTCTGGTTATCTGCGCTTATAGTACCTGTGCTATCCCGCACGCCGAGAGAGAAGGTGCATGAGCCAAAGCCAAAGCCCGGCTGGTCCGCCAAGCCGAAGGCCGACCCGTCATAGCTGCCGCCTTCACCGACGCCGGTAAACCTATCGCCCCCAGCAGCAGTAACGTCGAATTGATTGACCACAGCATCACCAACTAATGAGCCAGCACTATCGCGCTGTTCAAAGCGATTTTCAGCCGGGACGGTTACCGACTGGCCGGTCGCCTCTAATTCCTGGCCGACGCCTAAAGCCCATGTGTCGCCAACAGAGCATACACCAGTTTCACCGTAGACGTACAGGCCGGTCAACAATTGCCCTGCCGCTGTAAATTCCAGCGGGCCGACACCTGTGGCATTAACGCCCTGACTATTAATAAAGGTAGAGTTCAAATCGCTGCTATTCGTCCGAAAGGCGCTCGCCTTAAAGGACGAAGAGAAATTGCCCTCCGACGCGTAGTACGTTCCATACAGGGAAGTCCATCTTGTCTGGCTGTCTGTGCGACCCTCAAATGTTCCGTACGTCTGACCTGTGCCGGACAGTGCAAATTCCACGACGGCGTCCGTAGAGTTGACACCACCCTGGCCGGCCAACTCGGAGGTAATACTAAAATTCGGGTTTGTCACCACGAAATTGATAACGACATTAGGAGGGCTCGGGACAGCCATCACTGGATGAACGACCATTACCAAGGCAACAGCAATAATTGTCAAAATTATCTTCCTGCTCAACTCAAACCTCCTGCCGTCCGAATTCATAAAAGCTGAAAACATCTCACAGCCCAAACGGTCACCCGTTCGATATAATATAGAAATAACCATAGCGCCGGCCTTGTAGAATACTTCAAAGTTTCCTTCAGACCACACTATAATTCTATTCGAACCTTATCCTCCAGCCGAAGAGAGATAGTTCGTTTGTCTTACCAAGTTCCACCAATATAGGTTTCAAAATGCTCTTTGGCATTAGCATTGAAGTCAATGTCGAAACCAACATTTTCGGTTAGAATACTATCATCCCCTGAGGGGTAGATACCATCGGGTCCAGACCATGCCCTTTTGACAATCTGCTGGTTATCCTCTACGTCCAAGCTGGTCGAGAAGCTTGCTGTATCCTGTGCAAAGGCCGAACTTAAGTTATCGCCTTTTGATGTCCAAGATGTAGTCCCATCAGCAACACCAACAACCTTATAGTCCATCAGATTGATACCTTTTGTTTGGCCCCAAATGTTGGCAATGCCCGCGCCGCTTGATGAAGCGACTTCGCCGAATGCCCGGTACGTCGTGGGAATGCCCGTCAGGTCTCCCCAACTTTCAGTGTTGGTTCGCATCTCTACATATCCTGTACCGCTTGTCAGATTCAACTCTGCGTGAGCTGTCCCTCTTGTCCAGTCGAGCTCGGTCGTAACCCAGCCACCACCTGAAACATCAATATTTGCTCCTGCGTTTTGTCTTCCTCTATTCTGCCAGGAATTATCGATGGTAGCCATGTAATTTCCCGTAGTTTGGGTTGTGGCCAGAAATGGATGGTCGGTCACCTGCGTGTAGTCAGCCACATAAGTCATGCCACCTCCCAATGCCGGATTTGCGCTAAAACCTGTGATATTGAGCTGCTGATTTCCAACCTGCCTATCACCACACCAATAGTTCTTCGTGGTATAGTTTGTTGTTAAAGAACCAAATAGCGAATCATTTGCTGTTAAAGTCGCTGAAATCTGATTCGATGCCCCTGAGTAGACCGGACTGACCGTGTGTTGTACATTCAATGCACCTGTACCTTGAGAAAAGTTGGTCTGAACGTATCCATCTCCAAAAGCTACCGTTGTTATCCCGAGGGCCAACAAACATATTAAGCCTAATATAATAAGTTTCTTGCTCATTTCTAAACGCCCTTTCATCGCCCCCCATACCAATTCAAAAATTCAAAACCACTTAAACCAATCAACAATCCCCCCTATAGTACAAAATTTCATCTTGCCCTAAAAAATCCCTGTTTAATCCATAGGCATATCCTCCTTCATTAACTACTATAGGTTATATTTCTTCACTTATCGGTTCATCTCCATCTGCCGGCTCATCTACATTTGCCAGCTTGTTCTCATTTATCTGCTCATCTTCCTCGCCATCAGACTCATCCACTATCTCTTCAGTTTCCGGCTCATCGTTGTCTATCAGACTACTGCCGACCATCTGCTGCTCGTCACTTGCGGGTTCATCTGCTACCTGCTCGGCCTGCTGAGCGTCCGCTTGCTGGCTCGCCTGCTCAGTTTCTTCGACCTCCTCTATTTTGCTTATTGAACTCAGTGACTCATCACTTTCAGCAATGGGGGTCGCTTCGCTTAAGTCCGAAAGCTCAAGCTTCTCAGCGAGCTCTTTTGCCAGGTACTGAATCCTCCCTGCTCTGTAATGCAATCTTTTGGTGAGGTAATCCGGATTTGTCTCCATAAGTTTTTGAAAAGCCTTGTAGAACAAGAAGTCTACAAGCTCAACCTGAACCTGCTGCTTAATTATCTCCTTGGCGGTGTTATATTCAACGTTCAGGTATTCTTCCCTTCCATCAAACGAGATAATCCTGAAGCCCTCAGCTCCTATGCGCTGGGCAGTAACCCTGTTCTGTCCCATTACAGAAACAACAAGCTCCCCGGTATATGGGTCGGTTATCTCGAGACTTCCAGCCACGCTGGTCTGCACAACCTTTCCGGATATTCCGATTCCCGCAAAAGTGATACCCGCTGCAGTACTTTCCTCTCCGATAGTTACCTCGGTTAGAGAGCCGGTTATAAAAAATTCCGGAGGAATATTGTTTCCCCAGATTTGTTTTTTTATCACCTCCGGCGGCAAGGCCGTTAATTTCGTTAAAAGATTCCCCTCGCCTGTAACCTCAATAAGTACCTTTCTAATCTCGTTCCAATCATAAGGGTCCCTCAATGCAACCCTAAGAGCCTTAGACCTGTGGGCACTCCACAAAAAGTACTTTCGCGTAGCCAGGCCCATAACTGTGCTCTGGTCAATTTGTCCGGCTGCGGCTCTTTCGAAAACACCACTCTCATTTGCTATTTTTCCCCCAATAGCTACATACCACGGCCAAAGGAAATTCACCTTTTGTTCCCGGTCCAGCTTATTTTTTCCTGTAAAGACATACTCTGGAGCCGATATCTCATCTATGCAGGCCTGTTGAGTGGCCGGCTCAACTAAGCTTAAAGCGGGCCTGCCGGAAGTCATTTGACTCGTGGTGCAACCAACCGCCAGAAAAGAAAGCGGAACCACCAAGCCCATCAGCATGAAATTGCTCAGTAACTTTTTCATTATTTAATCCCCCTAATTATTTTTAATAAGTGCTGCTGTTATTGATTGTAACGTTAGCTCCACTGGTGGCACTGACGTCAAAGGTGTTGAAGGTTCCGGAGTTGAAGTTGTCTGTATAGTTGTAGTTGTATGTATATGTTGTTGTCGTATACCTATCTGTGATTCCCATCTTTGCATCGATGGCCATCTGGTACTTCAGTTGGCTAATCGTGGCATTGCCATTAGACCACCCAGCAAAAAATGAGCTAATATGAACACCTCTGTCAAGTGTCCCGGCCTGGGCGTGATTAGCTAATAACAACGATACAATTACAACTGTGAATACAACGAAGAACCGCTTCATTTTATTTTCCCCTTTCTGTATCAGGTCTTGTAAAAAACTATTCCTTAATTACTTTTGATTTTCTTCATGGCTATTTCCTAATTGAATTCTTTAAGCAAGGTGAAAGTAAAATAGCTTTAGTTGCAGATGGTTGTTACTTTCACTAAAACCCTCCATGTCAGATGCTGCCACTACATACTATCTATTTTTACTATTTTACCTAATTTCACACCCTTATGTCAAGATAATTCTTTCGATATCAAGAATTTGCGGGTCAAAATTACTTATGCGCCATACACCTATAACTGATGTGTTTCCTTAAATACGCCATTGGAAAAAAACATATAAAATTCCCATTGCGATAACTCTCGGCTAAATATTTGCAGGCGGTGTCCCTTCTTTACGCTCCTTAATACAACGTTTTAACATTATAATAGAGAACTTATAGGACACTGTTTGAATTTGCTCACATAATACTGAACTGAGTGCTTGCAAAATGAGGGGGATAAAATTGATACACTATAAATGCTTAGTATGCCTTAATACCGGCTCCGGTAAAAATAGCAAACGTCCGATAACGCTGAAATAATTTCTCAAGCTGATTCCTTGGCTGGCCTGCCAAGAATCCGAGTATGGCTTAGGAGGAACAAGGATTAGCTTTTCTTAATTTTGTCTATCATTTCCTGGACTTCTTCGGCGCCTTCGTCATAAAACCTCTGCTCATCCGGTGCGAGGTGCTTTAAGAGCCAAAGGAACTCGCCAGCGTGGACCCGCTCTTCATCAGCAATATCGGCCAGGACCTCCTGAGCGAGCGTGTCATCGGTAGATTCAGCAAGCTGCGTATAAAGCTGGATGGCCTCATACTCGGCGGCCACCATGAACCTTATGGCACGAATCAGCTCCGGCTGAGTGAGCTTTTTGTCCTTTGCCAATCCTGAAAATGGTGTTCCAAATTCCGGCATAATAAACCCCCTTTTCAAAATTCAAAACTATTGGTCAAGATAAATAAAACGCTGTGGTATTTTACCGCCGGGGCATGAAAAAAGTCAAGCAAAAAATTTTAGGCTTGTAAATATATATTATGGCGGTTAGATTCTTATTAGCTGTTTAATTAAGAAATTGAGGGAGATACAGGAGATATAAAATGAAACCTAAACTTGTAGTTATCGGTGCAGCCGGCCGAATGGGCAAACGTATCGTTTCGCTGGCCATACAGTCCGGCGAATTCAATATTGTCGGGGCGGTAGAAAGGCAGGACCATCCTGATATCGGCAAAGACGCGAGTCTTTTAGCGGCGGCTGAACCAATAAATGTTGAGCTTCTCTCTATCTATCCATATCCATCTGATGCGGGTGTAGCAATCGATTTTTCGATACCTGTAGCGGCGGTCAGGACTGTTGATTACTGTCTGGAAAATAACGTTGCTTTGGTATTGGGAACAACGGGTCTGAGTAATGAGCAGCTTGAAAAAATCAAAACCGCCTCTGAAAAAATCCCCATCCTCTATGCAACCAATATGAGCGTGGCGATGAATGTGTTATTTGACCTGGTTGGCAAAGTTGCTCAGATGCTCGGCGAAGAATACGATATAGAGATAATCGAGCAGCACCATCGCTTCAAAAAAGATGCGCCCAGCGGTACAGCTTTGACACTGGCTGAAAAGATTTACTCGGTAACCGGCAGGGATTGGCCGGGCGCTCTAACTCACGGCAGAAGCGGCATGGATAGTCTTAGACAGAAAGGCACTATTGGAATCCACGCTGTTCGGGCCGGCGATATCACCGGCATTCATTCGGTAATCTACAGCACATTGGGCGAGACACTTACGCTCACTCACACCGCCCACAGCAGAGATACTTTCGCCCGCGGGGCACTACAGGCGGCAAGATGGCTTGTCGGGAAAAAACCGGGACTGTATTCAATGGCTGATGCGCTGGGCCTTGC
>Ga0307433_1000152_pt1 | contig 62713 bp, 26 predicted proteins | sample SalMarWE160210MG_FD_202166 | JGI IMG/M metagenome (GOLD analysis project Ga0307433, IMG submission 202166) | Salt marsh sediment microbial communities from the Plum Island Ecosystem LTER, Massachusetts, United States - WE1603-210 | ecosystem: Environmental > Aquatic > Marine > Intertidal zone >...
GATGGCACCGGCGCCCCCACCGAGTGCTGTGAAGGTGTTCAAGTTTATCGAAACGATGGCATTTCCGATATGGACATCTGCTGCGAGCGGTGGAGCGAGGCCTGCAAGCCGCCCACGGGGACGATGGCGGCCATGGTTTTCTATGTGCTCCCCAACAAGGCTTATGCCTTTGTCGGTGGCGCAGACACTGACTGTACCCTTGAGGAAGGCGCTTTCTCATTCAGTCTGGATGACGGTGATACCTGGAACCAGGTGGGGCTGGTAGACACCTATATTAACTATCTGTCCGATGTTGCCAAATCACCCGACTGCAACAAGACCTGGGTGGTTACTGTTAACTTGGGACCAGGTAGCGTGGACGGTGTTGGCAGCTCCCCCGTAGGACAGGGCCCCGTAGGAAATGGCCTTGGTTGCGAATGCGACAGCGTGTGGCTGAAAGCTGACCCACTGCCCGAGGCTTCGGAATACAGCGGCGCCTGGATAAGGGAGTGGTGCAAAGAGCTTACTGATGATGAGGTGCTCAACAGCTGCCAGACTCCCGAGATGGGGCTGCTGAGGCTGGCTCCCGAGGAGACCGAGGAAGCGTTAACTGTTTACCTGGTTGACCGCGGCACCAGCACAGTTTACTACGATGGCACCGAAGGTCTGGGCTGCTGGGAGAAAGGAAGCTCGACTGTTGACGAGATATCCGATTTAGCTGTCCAGGATGAGGCTACCATCTATGCCGTGGGCTTCGATGCCAAGGTGGCAGTAAGCGATGACCATGGCGCTGCCGCTTCGTGGAGCAGCACGATGGACAGCAAGGTTGATGTGGGGCATACCATAGCCGTGCTTGGCGAGGGGAATGTCCTCGTTGGCGGCGCTGACGGCAAGGTGAGCTACTCCGACGATGACCTGGCCACCTTCAACGATGGTGAGGCCAGCTTTACCAAGCTGGATGACATCGGCGATGGACGAGTGCATGTTGCCTTCGACAGCTACTTTGACAGTAACAGCGTGATTTATGCCGCGGTGAGCATTGTCGATGTTGATAAGTCCGACTGCGAATATCCTGTCAACGCCGACGACAACGGCATTTACCGCTGGGTCATTGGTGAAAGCAGTGCGTTTACCGACCTTGGTGAATGTACCGGCACTGCAACGCCATCGGCGGCTCAACTTGGCTACGACACGTGTAGTCGGGTTGAGGTTGGCTACTACGGCATAGTCCTCAGTACTGCTGAGGGCAATCCCGAGACCGATGCTACCACTGGCGGCGTTCTGTACGCTGCCTTCTATGATGCGGACGGCAATGTCACCGGTGTGGCACGCTGTCTCAATCCCGCTGAGGAGGTAGCCTGCGGCGAAGCAATGTGGGATTACCTGATTCAGAGTATGGCTGATACTGCAGCATTCACGCTGGAGCCTTCCAGCTTGAAGATATGCGGCTGCCTTACTCCGGATACCAATGCCAGGCTGTGGGCTATCGATGACAACTGGTACTACCTTGACTTTGCCTGCGGTGATGTCGAGGACAGCAGTGTAGGTCGCCTGTGGACCTATGAAGACTGCTATGCCAAGGCGGGTCCAACGCTCAACAGCCCGGCATCTGATGCTGTGGTTGATGCCGACCCGTGCTACTGCTGGAACGATGCCTTCACTCTGAAGTGGGACAGGCAATGTGATGCCTGCTCTTACAACCTGCAGATATCTTTGGATGAAGACTTCACCGAGGTGGTACTCGACTGGAGTGGCAAGGATGGTGATTGTAATGAGATAGACTACGAGCCACCCAGTGGCACCAGTCCCAGCTACGTTGTTGCCAACGGAGCACTGGGCACTGGCAGCTGCGGCACCACCTTCTACTGGAGGGTTCGCTCTGCCGATGCTGAAACTGGTGAGATAATTCACAGTCCGTGGTCTGAGGTACGCAGCTTCACCGTTGCTGTTGGCCCTATGGCTGCGGTAACGCTGACCAATCCCAGCAATGGCGCTATTGGCGTCGCGGTGAGCAATATTCCGTTCACCTGGGATGCTGTTGCCGATTCCACTGGCTATGAGTTCAGCCTGGTGAATGCTGCGACTGATGCTGAGGTGGTATCAGCGACTGCAGTATCAGGGACGACTTACACCTATACCGGCACGCTTTCCTACGACACTTCTTACTTCTGGACGGTAAAGGCGTTCAAGGATACTACGGCGTTTGGTGACGCTACAGCGACCTTCACCACAGGTGCGGAGGGAGTTGTACCGCCTGCACCGAGTACTCCGGCATGGGTGTGGGTGATTATCGCCATTGGTGCTTTATTGGTGATTGTTACCATGGTGCTTATCTTCCGAACACGAAGGGTGTAATAACCCTTGCTCACTTAACCTCTCCCTTGACGGGAGAGGAATAAGGAGAGGGTGAAAAGGGGGGCTTTCGAGCCCCCCTTCCCTTTATTTGAGATTGCTTCGTCATCCCTCGCTTGGGCTCGGGATTCCTCGCAATGACACTTCCCATTATGTCGTTGCGAGGCACACCCCGCTTTGTCATTGCGAGGAGCGGTAGCGACGAAGCAATCCCCAGGTTAAAAATGTAGTTGCCCAATTTATTGGGCAACTGTGCCTGATGAATCAGGCAACTACAAAATGCGGAGGCCAAGCAACCTGGACTGATACCCTGCAGGTTAAATCCTAAACTCTAAGCACTAAACCCCGAACAAAATCAAAAATCAAAGATCAAAATTCAAAATTCAAAAAGCTTCCTCATTTTGATTTTTGAGTTTTGCTTTCCTGTTAGTAGCTATCAGCCATTGGCTAACTACTGACCACTGATTGCTGACCGCTGATTACTGACTACTGACCGCTAATCGCTGACTGCTGACCGCTGACATAGCAATAAGGGAACGGAGTTGCTATAATTCCATTTTGACTGTGGTTATATTCAGCATGACCTGGCAATCTGGTAAAGGAGAAAAGAACTACGGAATGAAGTTACTACGCTGCCTGATCATCGCTCTTGCCATCTGCCTGGTGGCTATCCCGGCGCTGGTTACCCCTGTGCAGGCGTGGGATGTAAAAATCTGGCTTTCACCGGACGAGGGCTGTGTGGGGGACAGGATAACCGTTCATGGTCATAACTTCGGTGACGAGGAAACGGTTGACGTTTACTACGATGACGTGCGACAGGATAGTACAGGAACATACAAGGGACAGCAGTGCCCGCACGGGTTCTTTGACGTATCTTTTACCGTGCCCGAGGGCTGCCAGGGATACCACGAGGTCTATGCCGAAAATACCAAGGGCAGAAATGCCACGGCACATTTTGTGGTTAATCCCGGAATAAGCCTGGACACGAAGTCGGGGCATACAGGGGATAGTGTGGAGGTAAGCGGAGGCGGCTTCCCGTGCGAAGCAGGTGGCATTAACATCCGGTATTACCTCGATGATGATTCCTATGTTGACTTCCCGGTCACCGCTGACGCTGACGAAGATGGCAGTTGGGAAGAAGGCTTCTCCGTGCCCGCTTCAGCGAAGGGAGAACACACCGTAGGTGCCTACTATGACGATGACAAGGGTACTTTGAGCGATGTTAGAGAAGCCAGTTTCGAAGTGGAGCCAATAATAATGTTGAATCCCGATTCGGGCTGCGCTGGCGACATTATTGACGTAAGCGGGACTGGCTTTGTGGCTACGGATGATATCAAGTTAAAGTATGATGGTCAGGAGTTTGGCCAGTACATAGCCGATGAATATGGCAGTTGGGGAGCGGTAACCTTTACCATACCCGAGTGCAGCCAAGGCAGTCATGTTATTGGAGCCTTTCATGGCGGCTCCATCGTGGCAACTGCCTCAGCCACGTTTACCCTGGGGGCGGGCATAGCGCTGCAGCCAGCAACGAGCCCCAGCTCGCCGGGTCACGTGGGACAGACTTTTAATGTCACTGGCAAGTCTTTCGACCCCAATGTCGCGGTAAGTATCAGCTATCAAAACGAGACAGCTAATGTCTTTACTGATGCCGAGGGCGATGTTCACGCGGTTACATTCACAGCCCGGGGAAGGCATGGCGAGCAGTATGTCGATGCCAGCTATAACGGCGAGACTGCTCCCTCGGCGATCTTTTATATGGAAGGGGATATACCTGATGAGCCAGTGCTCAACTCGCCCGTTGATACCAGGACTGGCCTCTTCGGCAGCTTTCTGGGCAGGGCATGCCCGACATTTACATGGTCGAATGTAACTGACCCCAGCGGAATCGCCAGCTACGATTTAGAGATATATGGCGGCGATAATCCTCCAGTCTCTATCGCGGTTCCAATAGAAGCTGTCAGCTTCCATGGCGATATTGTTGCCTATACCTTGCCCGGGAAATATGCCCTATCTTACGGCAGCTATTATTGGAAGGTAAGAGCCATAGATGGAGCGGAGAATGAAGGGAACTGGGCAGAGGCGAAATCCTTCCACGCTGGAGTTCTGCCGCAATGGGCAGCGATTACTATTGCACTGGGGCTGCTTCTGGTGGTCATCCTGGGAGTGGGCATGTTCATCAGGAGACGGTTGGGCTATTACTACTACGAGTAACATCAAAAATCAAAGATAAAAAGTCAAAATGACAAATCAAAGTTCAGTAGCTATCAGCCTTCAGATGACTGCTAACTGCTAACCGCTGATTACTGACCGCTCTTTTCATTTTTGGTCTGTCATTTTGCCCTTTGCTTTTCTGGGATTGCCGCGCTACGCTCGCAATGACAATTTAGTAGCTATCAGCTTTCAGCCTTCAGCCATTAGCTAACTGCTGATTACTGACCGCTCTTTCATATCCTTTGTCATTGCGAGGCACGCCAGTGCCGAAGCAATCCCCAGGTTAGTAGCTATCAGCTATCAACTTTCAGCCTTCAGCTATCGGTTGTTGGCCTTCAGTCGTTGGCTAGCTACTGACTACTGACTGTTTTTCATTTTTGCTCTGTCATTTTGCATTTTGATTTTTGAGTTTTGCTTTCCTCGGGGGTTGCCATTGACTTATGAATTTTTATACTATGTATTGCAATTCTCGATGAAGGTTGCTAATCTTGTTCAAATAATTAAAATGAATAATCGACACCGAAGCTAAGAAGGAGGGATTTTAGATGGACAAAAGAATAAAAGGGTGGGCTGGAAGATTATTTTACATCCTCATTGCAGTGGTAATGACTTTCGGCTTGCTTCTGGCGCCAGCTAGTGCTCCGCCAGTTAGCGCCGCTGAGGTGAATGCCGAGTGGGACAAAGTGGACACCCCCAATATGGATGATTGGAAGATTGCTCCAGGGGCCGATCTCTACGTACCTGCCCTGGGCATTGATGGTCAGAGGATTTATGTTATCGGCACTATGTGGGAGGATGAAAATGGCGATGGGTGGTTAAATTTTACCGAAGAAACCGCCCGACTGTGGAAATCTGAGGACGGCGGGGCTACTTGGGATGACATAACCGAGAACGTTATGAAGGAAATTTGCGATGAAGTCTACGGTTCTGATGAGACGATTCCCTGGACTGATATGGTTGCCTGGTTCAACTTCATTACCGCGGCTATGTACGATTCCAACTTTGTGGCCCTTGGTGCCTACCTTGGCGATATCAACGCTCCCGCTAACTGGCAGCAGGTGGTGCTCGTTACTACCGACGGAGGTGAGGAGTTCGAGCTCCTCCCCTACCCTATACGAGATACGTCGGCAGGCACCAATCTTACCGATATTTTCGGCATAAATGTTGCCCCCGAGGAGGTTGACGGCGTGCGTGACATCGCCATCGCTGGCATTGAAGACCCTAACCACAGCGTTGGTGTTACGGGTCACCCAGATAGTGATGTGGACGGTCGCATTTATCGCTACCAGACTGGCGGCCTTATCGGTCGGTGGGAGGATGCCACCACCGGGGTCGACGGCTGGGTTAATTGCACTGCAGTGACCTGGGTGTATTTCTCGGGTATGTTCACCAGTGACTGTACCGTGGTGGCTGTTACCCATAATACTGATATTAGCACGCCCGGTTGGACCGCCCACTGTGCACCTGACAATAATACCTATTTCCAGACTGGGACCTGGAGCAGGAGCAGTATGAACTGGAACGAGGCGGCTTCGCGTGGCGAGGCAGCGCTGTTAACCACCGAGCCAACTGCCTGGTGGGTCTCTAAAGGTTCAACCTCGGCGATAGCACTGCCCCTTGACTACGATGGGACGGATAAGAATTCAAGGTATGCCTGGGTAGTTGTGAATACTGCTGAAGGCGTCGACGAGCACACCGTAGGTACTATTTACCGCGTGGTCAATGGTAATGCTGAGCCCGTTACGCAGCAAGTCTCAGGGCAACCCTGGCTGGCAAGCGTTTTCTACGCGGGAATGATAGACGGTGGTAAAGCTGTTGCCGGGTTGCTGGGCACTGGTCATGTGACGGACGTCATTAGCATTGCGACGGCAGGTTTGGATCTGATGACCGGTTGTTGTGAGGGCGTTCAGGTTTATCGCAACGATGGCATCGCTGATATGGACATCTGCTGTCAGGCGTGGCAGCCAGCGTGCAAGCCGCCCACAGGGCATGGTGCTGTCGTGGCTATCCTCGCCCCACCCGGTTTCACCAAGGTCTATTGCGTTGTCACAGCACTCACGATCGGCATGGATGCTGATATGTTCCCATATACGTGGTGGAAGAACATGCATATGCTTGATAAATATGACGAGGGTGCCTTCTCGGTGAGCTTCGACGATGGCGATACCTTTAACCAGATCGGTTTGATTGATACCGATATGGATTACCTTACCGATGTTGTTCAGTCGCCCGATTGCAACACCACTTATCTCGCCAGCATAAACCTTAATCTACCCGGTGAGCGAAATGAAAATTACTTGATGCAAGACTATCTGCCATGTGGTGAGTGTGACAGCGTTTTCTTCAAGGCGAAGGACCTTACTAAGGATATTATTTACGCTCGAGGCTACGACGACCAGTGGTTCCGGGTGTGGAATGGGGAACTCACAAATAACACGGAGCTTAACGCTGACGATACTCCCCAAATTGGCCTCATCAGGCTGGCTCCTGAGGAAACCACGAAGATAGACACCGTTTACTTCATTGACCGCGGCAGCGACACCGTTTACTACGATGGAAACAAGGGTCTGGGCTGCTGGGAAAAAGGAAGCTCGACCGTTGACGAGATATCCGATTTGGCTGTCCAGGATGAAGCTACTATCTATGCCCTGGGCTTCGATGCTAGTGTGGCGGTGTCCGATGACCACGGGTATGCTGCTTCCTGGAGCAGCACGATGGACAGCAAGGTTGATGATGGGCATACCATTGCCGTGCTCGGCGAGGGGAATGTCCTCGTCGGCGGTGCCGACGGCAAGGTAAGCTACTCCGACGATGACCTGGCCACTTTCCTTGATGCCGAGGCCAGCTTCACCAAGCTGGATGACATCGGCGATGGACGAGTGCATGTTGCCTTTGACAGCTACTTTGATAGTAACAGCGTCATTTATGCTGCGGTGAGCAATGTCGGCGTCAACGACGACGACAACGGCATTTACCGCTGGGTCATTGACGAAAGCAGTGCGTTTACAGACCTTGGTGAATGTACCGGCACTGCAACGCCATATGAGGCTCAGCTTGGCTATGACACGTGTAGTCGGGTTGAGGTTGGCTACTACGGCATAGTCCTCAGCAATGCTGAGGGCAATCCCGAGACCGATGCCACCACTGGCGGTGTTCTGTACGCCGCCTTCTATGATGCGGACCGCAATGTCACCGGCGTGGCCCGCTGTCTCAATCCTGCTGAGGAAGTAGCCTGCGGCGAGGCAATGTGGGATTACCTCATTGAGGAGGTGAATGTGTATCGCGGGGCATTCACGCTTGAGCCTTCCAGCTTGGAGATATGCGGCTGCCTTAGCCCGGATACCAACAGCAAGCTGTGGACTATTGATGATGCCCTGTACTACAACGGCACTGTAGTTAAGGAGGATCCCCACTACATCGCTAGGCTTGGTCGCCTGTGGACCTATGAGGACTGCTATGCCAAGGCAGGTCCGGCGCTTCTTTCGCCGGCAAGCGATGCTTTGGTAGATGCCGACCCGTGCTACTGCTGGAACGATGCGTTCACCTTGAAGTGGGACAGGCAGTGCGATGCCTGCTCCTACAACCTGCAAATATCTCTGGATGAGGACTTCACCGAGGTGGTACTCGACTGGAGTGGCAAGGATGGTGATTGTAATGAAATAGACTACTCGCCATCCAGTGGCACCAATCCCAGCTATGTTGTTGGGAATATGGCACTGGGAACTGGCAGCTGCGGCACCAAGTTCTACTGGAGGGTGAGATCTGCCGATGCTGAGACCGGTGAGATAATTCACAGTCCGTGGTCTGAGGTACGGAGCTTCACCGTTGCTGCTGGTCCCATGGCTGCGGTAACGCTGACTAATCCCGGCAATGGCGCCACTGGCGTGGCGGTGAGCAATATTCCGTTCACCTGGGATGCCGTTGCCGATGCCACCGGGTATGAGTTCAGCCTGGTGAATGCTGCGACTGATGCTGAGGTAGTGTCAGCCACTGCAGTATCAGGGACGACTTACACCTATACCGGCACGCTTTCCCACAGCACTTCTTACTACTGGACAGTAAAGGCGATTAAGGACACTACGGTGTTTGGTGACGCTACGGGAACCTTCACCACAGGTGCGGAGGCAGTTGTACCGCCTGCACCTGCTACTGCGTCATGGTTGTGGGTGATTATTGCCATTGCTGCTGTGGTATGGCTGGTGATTCTGGTGCTTATCTTCCGAACGCGAAGGGTGTAAACCTTGACAGATAGGAAAGAACAGATAGGAAAGAACAGATAGGAAAGAACAGATAGGAAAGAAGGGAGGTCCCCTTTGTCATTGCGAGGCACGCCCCCTTTTGTCATTGCGAGGCACAACGTGCCGAAGCAATCTCACACACCCTGCCGGGATTGCCACGCCTTCGGCTCGCAATGACAGGTGAGGAAAGGGTGATAAATAACTACAATGTATTGACAAAGTTAGTGTGGTGATATAATAATGAATAGACGTTTATTACGGAGGTAAAAATGGCTAAACTCTGGAGATTCCTCTCAGTTCCAATTATCGTTGCGGTGTGTTTGGGGTTGATGCTGGTGCCGGGATTGGTTTCGCACAGCGGCAACACGGTGTACCTGAAAATAGAGCCTGCGGTCAAGTATGTATTACCGGGAGAGAACTTTACTCTGAATGTCACGGTGCCCATCACCGCTGGTGAGAACGTGTCTTCGGCCGAATGTCATATCGACTTCAATAGCACTTACTTTAACGTGACCAATGTTACCCCTGGCAACGGTCCTAGCGTGACGCTAAAGAACGTATGGGACAATTCTACTACACCGGGGACTGTTGATTTTGCTGCTGGTTCTGGTATAGGTGATCCTCCAAAGACGTCCAATTTTACCCTGTGCACTATAGAATGTCAGGCTCATGCGCTTGAGGGGAGTGCTGCAGTCGTTTTCGTCTATGTGGCGCCACAGAGAAAGACACAGGTTCTGGCTCCTAGCGCTGTGGACTACCTTACCGATTGGTCCACTCAGGTGACTAACGGCACGGTGAAAATTGGTTCTCCTAAGCTGACGGTAAATGTAGCCCCTCCTTTGAAGGGAAATGTGACTATAAATGCAACGACTCCACCCTCCTATCCCAACACCACCAACCGGAGCTGGGATGAGGTGGTAAATCTTACGGCAGTGGTATCAGTGCCAAACTGGACATTTACCCACTGGAGCGGTGACCTCACTGGAAGCGCCAATCCCACCAATATAACCATGGATGACAGTAAGAATGTGACTGCCAACTTCGCTCCAAATCGCACCCTGACCATGGCGGTAAATGGAAACGGCACAACTGTCCCTGCGGTAGGCAACTATACCTATGGAAATGGGACGGTGGTAAACATCAGTGCCAGCCCAGACCCAGGCTGGGAGTTTGTCAACTGGACTACTGCCAATATGAGTGAGATAACCAATGCTACTGCTAAATCGACCACCGTGACTGTGGATGAAAACAAGACGGTGACTGCCAACTTTGCTGAGGTAACCGCTGCAACTCTGGAAGGGAATGTTACTTTCCCGGGAGCTCCTCAGGGTCCGCGGTGGGTGCGGCAGTTTGAGGTAAGGTTCTTTAACTCGACAACTGGAAATGAGACGGCATGGTCGCCGATGAATGCCACCACCAACAGTACCGGGGTGTTCAACATCACCGGTCTTGACCCTGGTACGTATAATGTTTCAATTAAGAACTGGACATGCCTGAGTGAGGTGAACTCCAGCGTAACGCTGGGTGCTGGTAACACCACGGTGGCGGATTTTGGCATGACACGAGAGGGAGATTCCAATAACGATGATTGGATTGTTCTGGCGGACAGGACGATACTGTACACTGGTTGGGGGACGCAGCAAGGAGGGGCCGGGTGGAATGCTCATTGTGATTTCAATCGTGATGGATGGCTTACCCTGGCGGACAGGACGATAATGTATACTTACTGGGCTCAACATGGAGACTTAGTCTAAGAAAAAATGTTGTAGTAAGGGGTGACTGGTTTGGCTGAACATTTTAGCCGTTGATGAATCTGAAACAAGGTCTTGACAAGGCTTTCTGTTGTGTTTTACAGTTTGGCTCAATATGATGGAAATGATGTCGGAATTAAAGTTCGCAAGAAAGAGGTGAGTAGATGAGAAATAAGATTATTAGCGTCGTTTTATGTCTGGGGGTGATTTTGGCGCTGGCGCTGGTGCCAGGGACACCGCCAAAAGTGGCTTCGGCTAATGGAGCGAATGATTGGGGCTTTGAAATCCAGCCCAATGTGACCAAGGTGGGGTTTAACGAAGCCTTTACGGTAAATGCCGTGGTCACTCATTATGCAGGTAACTCGACTGCCTGGGCTATGTACCTGCTGTTCGACTCTACATTACTTGAGGTGACCGGGATAGATACGCCGAGCACCCTGCCTAATGGAGAAACGCCCGACCCGGCTCCTGGTATGCCGACCTGGAATAATGCTACAGGCTTTGCTCAACACGGGTATGGCCTACCATTCACTGCCACGACTGATATTAACGAGACTTTTGTCTATTGCACCATACATTTTCGCAGCAAGAGCGCTACCGGGGCCAGCTATCTGAACTTCGCCAGCACTGACCCAGCACATGCCACACAGGTTCTAGATGGACTTGGATTTGACCATCTCAACTGGACCATGGTGGTAAATGGCACGGTGATGATTGGCACTCCCCAACTGACGGTAAATGTAACCCCGGCTGGTAACGGAACTGTGAAGGCAAACGGAGTGACTCTGACTGGTTATCCCAACACCACCACCTGGGACTGGGATGATGTGGTTAACCTGACAGCAGTGAATTCAACACCAGGCTGGGGTTTTAATCACTGGAGTGGTGACCTTACGGGGAGCACGAATCCCACCAACATCACCATGGATGATTTTACCAAGAATGTAACCGCCAACTTCATGGAGCTGCCGCCGGCAATTTTGGCCCTCCCATCGAGCCTTAACTTCAGTGCCAATGTGGGAGAAAATCCTCCGAACCAGACACTTCAGATATGCAACGGTGGTGGATACGTACTGAACTGGTCGGCGAACATAACAGGTGGTAACGTGAGCTGGCTCAGTATGAGCCCGACGATGGGCATCAACCTCACTGCCGCTGACTGCAATTCTACCCAGGTGGCGGTTAACGTAACTGGCCTGACAGCGGGAACTTACCACGCCAATATCACCCTTAGCGAAGCGTTCATTGTGTTTGTAAGTCCTTCGCAAGGAGCTGGAAGTACTGCGATCGATGGGGTTGCCCCTGTCGTGGTGCCGGTCACTCTGAATCTTGGCGTTCCCGAAATCTCGGTTAGCCCGACACCCCTTACCTTCACTACTAATGAAGGAGAAAATCCTCCAAGCCAGACGCTTGAGATTTGCAACACGGGAACTGGAACACTGAACTGGAACATAACTGATGGTGCTGGCTGGCTCAGTGAAAATCCCACGAGCGGCAGCCTTGGTGCAGGTGAGTGTGAGGACGTAACCGTGTCAGTTGATACCACCGGTATGGCAGCCGGAGATTACACTGCTACAATCACCGTTACCGGGTCTGATGAGGTGTCAGTCCCGGTCAACTTGTATATAGTGTCGGGAATGCCGGAAATACCGGTGGAGCCGGCGAGTGTATCTGCCTCAGGCCTTGACATCTCGCCGCAGCAGGTTAAGCCTGACCAGGCGGTGACAATCTCCATCAGTGTCGCTAACACCGGTGGGGAAACTGGCAGCTATAACGCCGTTCTGTACATTAACGGTGCGGTTGAGGACAGCCAGTCGGTGTCCGTTGCCGGGGGCACAAGCAAGAACGTGATATTCACGGTAACCAAATCGAAGGCAGGCGTTTATGACGTTTCCCTGGCCGGGCAAACCGGGCAGTTCCAGGTAGTGGGTGGCGGCTGGTTTGGTGGTGGGCTCGGGCTGGGCACCGGTGGCATAATAGCCATTGTGGTGGTCGTTATCGTGCTTATCGTGGCCGTGATATTCATACTGAGAGGCACGGCGGGACCGGGATAAATTAAGCTGATATGTAATATAAAGGGCGGCTGCGAAGCCGCCCTTTCTTTTTGTAGTGCGACCCTTCAGGGTCGTGCGCACGAGGCTAAAGCCTCGCACTACATTTCTAAACATTTCTGTCATTGCGAGGCATGCCTCCGGATTTTGTAGTTGCCTGATTCATCAGGCACAATTGCCCAATAAATTGGGCAACTACACTGCCTGCTCGGGAAAGTCAAAAGTCAAAGATCAAAATGCAAAATGAGGAATGAGGGTTTTTGCTTTTTGAATTGTAATTTTGATTTTTTATGTTTAATTTTTGAACTTGTTTAGCAATCTCGGCGAAATATTGACAAATACGCCCCTTCCCAGTAACCTAAACGGTATACACATATCTAACAGTAACCCCCAGGATTTGCCGTGGGTGATTCAAGGAGGCTGAAATGAGGAAACTGGGATTTACCAGAAAGCTGGGATTTATTATCGGTATTATTGTGCTCCTGATGGCGGTAATGCCTGTCAATGACAGTTTACCGGCTCAGGCGGCGGAGCCACCTCCACCTGTACCACAGGAGATACCAAAGCTGCCGCCGCCGCAGTACCAACCGCTTCCGGTGATAGACGGGCACGGAACAGGTGCTCGAGCGCCAGAGATGGACCTCTCCTATATCACCGGGCAGAGAATGCCTGACGGCTCTATGGTTGGAGAGTCGCCGGTGGGACAGCCGGTTGTGTTTGACTGGCGCACACCACCAAATGGCACAAACAGGGTCACCTCGGTGAAGAACCAGGGCGGTTGCGGTGCCTGCTACGCCTTTGCCGCAATTGCCAATGTCGAATCCAAGGTATTAATCGACACCAACACCACTCCCCCCGGTCCCGACTACTCCGAGAACAATGCCAAGGAATGCAACTGGCGCGAGGTGAACAACTACCAGAATCCTCCCGGCACTCCATGGGGCAGCTGCGATGGAGGACACTACTATATGCTTGCCAGCCTGTTCTCCCAGAAGGGCATAGTCCGGGAGACAGATGACCCGTATGTGGCCGCTAATGTCGCCTGCAACTCCAGCTGTCCGTATAACAAGACGCTGCTGGACTGGAGAATCATATCGACTGGTTCGGTGCCCAATACCACGGTGCTGAAGACCTATATTCAGACATACGGTCCGGTTTATACCCACCTGTTTGTTGGTGATAACACTACTCTCAGTTGGAAGAATGAATTCGCCAGCTATAATGGCACTTATACCCTTTACTACGCACCTACGTATAGTCCCAACCACGCTGTGCTGATTGTTGGCTGGGATGACACCCTGCCTCATGCTGGGCCAGGCACCGGCGGCTGGATTGTGAAGAATTCCTGGAACACTACTTGGGGTAACCAGGGATACTTTACCATCGCCTACGGCTCGGCCAGCATCGGCTACTGGTCCTCATTTATGTACGACTGGCAGGACTATGATAACAACGGCAGCGTCTATTATTACGACGATGATTACTGGACAACTAGCTGGGGATATGGTTCCACCACCGGCTGGGGACTGTGCAATTTCACCCCGACAAACAACACCTATGCTACCCGCGTGGAGTTCTGGACCGCGGATGCCACCACTGACATCGATGTATACATCTATGATGACTTCAACGTGGCAACGACATCGCTGAGCAAACTGCTGGTCAGCCAGTTCAACTACGCCTTCAACGAACCTGGCTACCATTCAGTGGCATTAAACTCGCCCCTGCCGCTGACCACTGGCGATGATGTTATCGTGGTGGTGAAGTTCACTACTGTCACTACCACATTCCCTATCCCGGCAGACATGGTCGGCCCATCTGTAACCAACCTCACATATATCAGCGCGACTGGTGCAAATAACAGCTGGACTGACCTGGGGCCATATGCCAATGACGATGTCGCTATTCGTCTGCGCACCTCTACAGCCTTGCCCTGCGGTTGCGGCGATATCTGCGTCAGTACCACCGGCTGGTGGCGTAATGGGGGTACTTTCAATGCCAGTGCCACGCCCATTCAGGGTGCGGTCAGTAATGCCACCGGTGGAGAGACGGTTTGCGTTAAGGACGGCACATACCGCGAAAACGTGGACGTGAATACCGCTAATTTGACCATTAAATCCGAAACCAACGCTGCGAACTGCGTGGTCAACGCATCAAATTCAAATGACCATGTGTTCTATGTGACCGCAGATTGGGTGAACATCACCGGGTTCACGGTGAAAAATGCCACCGGAACCAGCAAGGCTGGAATATATCTTTCCAGCGCAGGGCATTGCAATATCTCCAATAACAATGCGACAAACAACGATATGGGCATCTACCTGCTTTCTTCAAGGGCCAACAAGGTAACGGGCAACAACATGACGGGTAGTAGATTCGGCTTCTACCTGACGCATTCAAACAACAACACGGTAGCGGGCAACAACGCAAATTCGAACACCGACGAGGGTATGTACCTGGCTTATTCAAGCAACAACACGGTAACGGGCAACAACGTAACGGGTGCGACTTATGGCATCTACCTGTTTCACTGCGACGACGATAACAGGCTAACAGGCAACACCGCAAACTCGAGCGACGTCTCCGGCATCACCCTGTATGAGTCGAGCAACAACACGCTGATGGGCAACAACGCAGCGCATAACAGTCGCGGCATCTCCCTGGAGTCTTCGAGCACCAACAACACTCTCAGGGACAATACCGCCTGGAATAACACGAACAGCGGCATCTACCTCTCTTCCTCGAGCAACAACACCCTCACCAACAACACCGCGAACTCGAATCCCGGGGAGGGCATCCAGCTGTCTTCCTCGAACAACAACAACCTCACCAACAATACCGCCTGGAATAATACCGGCCTCGGCGTCGTCCTGTATTCTTCCAACAGCAACAACCTCACCAGCAACAATGTCACCTCAAACCACGACGACGGCATCTCCCTGGGTTCTTCGAGCAACAATACCCTCATCAACAACATCGTAGACTCGAACGACTGCAAAGGCATCTTCCTGCTTTCTTCGAGCAACTATAACAACCTCACCAACAACACCGCCTCAAACAACGGCCACTATGGCATCTGGCTGGATTCTTCAAGCAACAACAACATCTATAACAACTACTTCAACAACACCAATAATGCCTGGGACAACGGGACCAACATCTGGAATACCACAAATAGTACCGGGCCTAATATCATCGGTGGACCATACCTTGGCGGAAACTACTGGTCGAATTACAGCGGGAATGATACCAATGGGGATGGCTTTGGGGACACTCCCTACAATATCAACGGGGGTTCGAATAAGGATTATCTGCCCCTGGTTTTCCCGGTCCACAACGTGGACACTGGAGAAGATTTCCTAACGATACAGGCTGCGATAGACGATTCTAATACTGCAAATGGGCACACAATTACCGTTGCCCCGGGGACATATAACGAGAATGTGAATATTTATAAACGATTAACCATTCGCTCGACTTCTGGAACCCCCGCCGATACGATTGTGAACGCATCAAATTCAAGTGACCATGTGTTCAATGTAACCGCAGATTGGGTGAATATAACCGGGTTCACGGTTCAAAATGCCACTGCAGACTATATGGCTGGAATTCATTTAGACAGCGTGCAGCATTGCCACATTTCCAGCAATCATGCCATAAATAACTACCATGGGATCACCCTGGGTTCTTCGAGCAACAACACGGTCGCTGACAATGCAGCTTCGAATAATAACCAGATAGGCATCTTCCTGGTTTCTTCGAGCAGCAACATACTCATGAACAACACTGCAACGAATAACACGCACGGCATCACGCTGCTTAGTTTCAGCAACAGCAACACCATCTACAACAACTACTTCAACAACACGGCTAATGTCTTCGATGACGGAACCAATACCTGGAACACCACAAATACTACCGGGCCGAACATCGTTGGTGGGCCGTATGTCGGCGGAAATTACTGGTCGGATTACACCGGCAATGATACCAGTGGGGATGGCTTTGGAGATGAGGGACTTCCCTATAATTGTACTGGAAGTATCCAGAATGGTGGGGATTATCTGCCGTTAGTGATGCCGACGGGTGCAACTCTGGAGGGGTATGTTAGCTTCCCGGGAGCTCCTCAGGGTTTGCGATGGGTGCGGGGACTTGATGTAAGGTTCTTTAACTCGACAACTGGAAATGAGACGGCATGGTCGCCGATGAATGCCACCACCAACAGTACCGGGGTGTTCAACATGACGGGTCTTGACCCTGGGACGTATAATATTTCCATTAAGAACTGGACATGCCTGAGTGAGGTGAACACCAGCGTAGCGTTGACTGCCGGTAACACCACGGTGGTAGATTTTGGGATGACACGAGAGGGAGATTCCAATAATGATGATTGGATTGTTCTGGCGGACAGGACGATATTGTACACAGGTTGGGGGACGCAGCAAGGAGGTGCCGGGTGGAATGCTCATTGTGATTTCAATCGTGATGGATGGCTTACCCTGGCGGACAGGACGATAATGTATACTTACTGGGCTCAGCATGGGGACTTAGCTTGATGTTGCTAAACATGGTTGAAGAGGTTAGTAGCTGTTAGCCTTCACCCCATGAAATAGTATTTCACGGGGTCAGCTATGAGCTTTCAGCCATTAGCTGACCGCTGATTGCTGATTACTGACTGCCATTGCAAGGCGTAGTTTAGAAATGTAGTTGCCCAATTTATTGGGTAATTGTGCCTGATGAATCAGGCAACTACGAAATCTCGGAGGCGAAGAAGCAATCCCATGCCCCACCGAGATTGCCGCGCTTCGCTCGCAATGACAATAGTAGAAAAAGCGGTCGCAATGACGCACCCCTTTGTCATTGCGAGGTACAACGTGCCGAAGCAATCTCCAAAGGCATGGGCGAGTGAAAACCTATTGACAGGGTAAATATGCCAGCTTATATTTAGCGCAATGCTCTATTTGGAGGCTTGAAATGGTCAAAGCATGGAAGTTGGTTTCGATTCTGCTGACACTGACACTGGTGCTGTTTTTGGGAATAGCGGCAACGCCTCGAGGGCAGGCGGAGGCAAACGGCCTGACTTGTAGCTGCGATATCTGCGTTAATGAGACTGGCTGGTGGTGCAACGGGAGTGCTTTCAGTGCCAGCGCTACGCCCATTCAGGATGCGGTCAATAACGCCACCGGTGGAGAGAAGATTTGCGTTAAGGATGGCAATTACCACGAGAATGTGAATGTGAATACCGCTAATTTGACCATCCAATCCGAGAACGGCACGGCAAACTGTGTGGTGAACGCAACAGATTCAAACGACTATGTGTTTAAAGTAACCGCTAACTATGTGAACATAACTGGATTCACGGTGGAAAATGCCACTGAAGCAACCAGGGCTGGAATATGTCTTTATGGTGTAAGCCACTGCAATATCTCCCACAATAATGCCAGGAACAACTGCTATGGCGTCTACCTGTATTCTTCAAGCAGCAACACACTCAGCAACAACACCGCCAGCAACAATACTGACGGCATCTGCCTTGATTCTTCGAGCACCACCCATAACACGCTTGCCAACAACACCGCAAACTCAAACGACGACTATGGTATCCACCTGATGGTTTCAAGCAGCAACAACACGCTTGTTAACAACACCGCAAATTCAAATAACCACACAGGCATCTGTCTGGAGACTTCGGGCAACAATACCCTTACCAACAACACTGCAAACTCAAACACCCTTTTCGGCATTTATTTGGCTCTTTCAAGCAGCAATACCCTCACCAACAACACCATTAACGGGAACAATCAGGGCATCTACCTGTCTTCTTCGAGCAGCAATACCATCTACAACAACTACTTCAACAATACCAACAAGGCCTGGGATGATGGAACCAACACCTGGAATACCACCAAGACAAATGGGACGAATATCATTGGTGGGCCCTGGCTTGGTGGAAACTACTGGTCGGATTATGCCGGAAGTGACACAGACAGAGATGGTTTGGGAGATACACCATACAATATCACGGGAGGTTCAAATAAAGATTATCTACCCCTGGTTCCGGGACCAGTCTACAACATCAACACAGGAGAGGATTTCTTTACCATTCAGGCTGCCATAGATGACAGTGATACGGAAAATGGGCATACGATTACGGTCGATGCCGGGACTTACGACGAGAATGTGGATGTTGATAAGGAATTAACAATTCGCTCAACCTCGGGAAATCCTGCCGATACCATCGTGAATGCAACATATTCATACTACCATGTGTTTAATATAATTGCTAGTAATGTAACCATCACCGGGTTCACGGTGGAAAATGCTGGAGACAATCATGCTGGAATACATTTAAGTAGCGTGCAACATTGTGTCATTTCCAACAATACCGCCACGAACAACTACTATGGCATCCACCTGGAATCTTCAAGCAGCAATAACCTCACCAACAACACCGCAACCTTAAGTGACTACTATGGCATCTACCTGTATTATTCGGGCAACAGCACGCTTACCAACAACACCGCAAATTCAAATACCCACGGCGGCATCCGGCTGCGTTATTCGAGCAACAGCACGCTTACCAATAATACTGTCTGGAACAACGGGGATGGCAGCATGGACGCTGGCATCTGGCTGGAGTCTTCGAACAGCACCAACCTTACCAACAACACCGCAAACTCGAACAACTACTACGGCATCTGGCTGGACTCTTCAAGCAACAACTGCACCCTTACCAGCAACACCGTAAAGAACAACACTGACGGCATCTACCTGAAGGATTCATGCAATTACAACACGCTTGCCAACAACACCGCCAGCAACAACACTGCGTATGGCATCTGGCTGTCTTCTTCAAGCAACAACACGCTCACGAACAACACCGCAAATAACAACTACGACGGCATCATCCTTACATCTTCAAGCAACAGTACACTGACCAACAACACCGCCAGTAACAACACTTTGGATGGTATTATCCTTACATCTTCAAGCCACAGTACACTGACCAACAACACCGCCAACTCGAACGTCGCCTACGGCATCTACCTGCAGTCTTCGAGCAATAATAACACGCTCATAAACAATACCGCGTCGAACAGCACCGGGGGCAGCAGCACTGGCATCGTTCTGTCTTCTTCGAGCAACAACACGCTTACGGACAACACCGCAAACTCAGATAACTGGCACGGCATCTGGCTGTATTCTTCGAGCAACTATAACACGCTTACCAATAACACCGCCGGTAACAACATCTATGGTATCTGCCTGGAAAATTCGAACAACAACAACCTCACTAACAATACCGCCTCAAACAACAGCGGCGGTCCTGGTAATGGCTATGGCATCTACCTGGATTCCTCGAACAACAGCACGCTTGTGGGCAACGATGCCTCAAACAACACCGGCAACGTCCAAACTGCTGGCATCTACCTGAATTCTTCATACGACAGCATGCTTGCGGACAACACTGCATCAAATAACACCGGCAACAGCATAATTGCCGGCATCTGGCTCTCATCTTCGAGCAACAACACCCTCACCAACAATACCGCCTCAAACAACACCGGCGGCAGCATCAGGTCCTACGGCATCTGCCTGGATTTTTCGAACAACAGCACGCTCACCAACAACACTGCAAACTGGAACGCTCAATACGGCATCTGTCTCACATCCTCGAGCAACAACAACCTCACCAACAACACTGCTAACTGGAACAACGACTACGGTATCTACCTGTGGTCTTCAAACAGCAACACGCTTATCAATAACACCGCCGAGAACAATGGGGATGGCAGCAGCAACGCTGGCATCTACCTGTATTCTTCGGGCAACAGCACGCTTACCAACAACACTGCAAACTCAAACACCAACTACGGCATCTACCTGCGTTTTTCGGGCAACAGCACGCTTACCAATAACACCGCCTGGAACAACACTATAAGCGGCATCCACCTGGATTCTTCGAGCAACAGCACGCTTACCAACAACACCGCCTGGAACAACAACTACGGCGTCCTCCTGGATTCTTCGAGCAACAACACCCTCACGAGCAACACCGTCTGGAACAACACCATGAACGGCATCCACCTGTCTTTTTCAAGCAGCAGCAACACACTCACCAACAACACCGTAAAACAGAACTCCAACTACGGCATCTACCTATCTTCTTCAAGCAACAACACCATCTACAACAATTACTTTGAGAACACGTTTAATGCCTGGGACAACGGGAACAACATCTGGAATACCACCAAGACAAGCGGAACAAATATCGTTGGCGGACTCTATCTCGGCGGGAACTACTGGAGCGATTACAGTGGGAATGATACCAACGGAGATGGCTTAGGAGATACCGAGATTCCGTATAATTCTACCGGGAATATACAAAATGGCGGGGATTATTTACCCCTGGTTCCCGGGCCAGTCCACAACCCGGACAGTAATAAATATTTCTTTACCATTCAGGCTGCCATAGATGACGCTGCTACAAAAAATGGACATACGATTACCGTTGATGCCGGAACTTACCACGAGAATGTAACTGTTAATAAGCAACTGATAATCAAATCAACCTCAGGAAATCCCGCCGATACCATCGTGGACGCGACAGGCCTGAATGATAATGTCTTTACTATAATTAATACTAATAATGTAACCATCACCGGGTTCACAGTGGAAAATGCCACTGGAGCGATTAATGCTGGAATATATCTCTATCCTTGGATAGCTCATTGTCACATTTCCAACAATAATATTATGAACAACACCTATGGCATCATCCTGAGTACTTCAAGTAACAACACCATCTATAACAACTACTTCAACAACACAAATAATGCCTATGATACTAGCTACAACACCTGGAACATTACAAAGACATTCGGGGTGAATATCATCGGCGGTCCTTACCTTGGAGGCAACTACTGGTCGGATTACGCTGGAAATGATACCGATGGAGATGGGCTTGGAGATACCGAGCTTCCATATAATAGCACATTTCATATTGTGCACGGCGGGGATTATTTGCCCCTGGTACCGGGACCCACTCCACCAGTCCACAACCTGGACACTATGGAGGATTTCGATACCATTCAGGCTGCCATAGATGACGATGATACATTAGATGAGCACACAATCACCGTTGATGCCGGGACTCACCGCGAGAATGTATATGTAGATAAACAACTGACCATAGAATCAACCTCAGGAAATCCCGCAGATACCATTGTGAACGCAACGGATCCAAGTGCCAATGTGTTTACGGTAACCGCAAATTGGGTGAACATCACCGGGTTCACGGTGGAAAATGCCACTGGACCTATCAAGGCTGGAATATATCTTGAGCTCGGAGCAAGTCACTGCAATATCTCTAACAACAATGCCATGAACAACTACTATGGCATCTGCCTGTCTTCCACGAGCAGCAACAACACACTCATCAACAACAGCGTCTGGAACAATACCTACGGCATTGCCCTGAGTTCTTCCAACAACAATCTCACGGACAACACCGCAAACTCAAACAACTATGGCATCTACCTGTCTTCTTCGAGCAACAGCACGCTCACCAACAACACCGCAAACGAAAACACCGACACTGGCATCTACCTGTATTCTTCCAACAGCAGCGAGCTCATCAGCAACACCGCGAACTCAAACTACTATGGCATCCGCCTGTTATCTTCGAGCAACAGCACGCTTATCAATAACACCGCCTGGAACAACGACCGCGGCATCTACCTGTGGTCTTCGAGCTACAACACGTTCATGAACAACGACGCAAATTCGAACAACGGCAACGGCATCACGCTGTATTCTTCGAGCAACGACAACAACCTCACCAGCAACATCGCCTGGAACAATACCTGGGCCGGCATCTACCTGTATTCTTCAAGCAGCAACAACCTCACCAATAACACCATACCAAACAACAGCTACGGCATCTACCTGGATTCTTCAAGCAATAACACCATTTACAACAACTACTTTGAGAACACGTTTAATGTCTGGGATGACGGGAACAATACCTGGAACACCACCAAGACACCTGGAACGAATATTATCGACGGGACATATCTCGGTGGGAACTACTGGAGCGATTACAATGGCAGCGATACCAATGGAGACGGACTTGGAGACACCGAGATTCCGTATAATTGTACAGGGGGTATACAATACGGCGGAGATTATTTGCCCCTGGTACCGGGACCCACTCCACCAGTCCACAACCTGGACACTATGGAGGATTTCAGTACCATTCAGGCTGCCATAGATGATTCCGATACTTTGGCTGGGCACACAATCACCGTTGATGCCGGGACTTACAATGAAAATGTAGATGTCAGCAAACAACTGACCATTCGCTCTACCTCGGGAAATCCTTCAGATACCATTGTGAACGCAACAAATCCAGATGACTATGTATTCAACGTTACCGCAGACTGGGTGAACATAACCGGGTTCACGGTGCAAAATGCCACTGGAGACAATGCCACCGGGATTTACCTTTATGGCGTGAATCACTGTAATATCTCGAACAATGTTATGTGTAGTAATAACATGAGTGGGATTTATCTAAATGCAACGCATAACAGTATTTTGGATAACAATACTGTATCCCATAGCCTGACAGGGATAGGTTTGGAGAATTCTACTTATAACAATGTGACCAGTAACAACATCAGCAATACCAGTTACGCTATCGCTGTATGGCGGCTCAGCCACTTCAATAGAGTCATAAATAACACCATAGTTAATACCACTAATTTTGTCCCTAGTCCTTCTGGCAACTACAGCTTTGCTATTGAAATAATGGGTTCTGGCGATAACACGGTAGATAACAATTATATCTCCAATACAACGGCATCAGGGACAAATGCCGGCGCTATGGGCATTTTTATAGCGTCTTTTTATGGACCTGCCAACAATAACACGATAACCAACAATGAAATATACAACACAACAGCGTACGGAACGAATGCGAGTGCTATGGGTATTTGTATAATGGGCGGACCTGCCAACAACAACACAATAGTTAACAACGAACTATACAATGCGACAGCATCCGGCGCAGGGTACACGGCTGGATTTGGAATTTATGTAATGAACGCAACCGACAATAGACTGCTCAATAACACTGTGACCTCAAATGATTTTGGAATAATGCTGGATTCAGCGAGTATTAATACGATGGTCAATAATACTGTGAGCTTGAACAGCTACTGCGGCATCCATCTGTCTTCCTCGAGCTACAACGACCTCACCAACAATACCGCCTGGAATAATACCGGCCTCGGCATCGTCCTGTATTCTTCGAGCAACAATAACCTCACCAACAACAATGTCACCTTAAACCACGACGACGGCATCTCCCTGGGTTCTTCGAGCAACAACACCCTCACCAACAACACTGTAGACTGGAACACCTGCAAAGGCATCTTCCTGCTTTCTTCGAGCAACTGTAACAACCTCACAAACAACACTGTCTCAAACAACGGCCACTACGGCATCTACCTGGAAAATTCCAGCAACAACACTATCTACAACAACTACTTCGACAACACGCATAATGCCTGGGACAACGGGACCAATACCTGGAACACCACAAATAGTACCGGGCCAAACATCGTTGGTGGGCCGTATGTCGGCGGCAACTACTGGTCGGATTATACCGGCAGTGACGCCAACGGGGATGGCTTTGGAGACACTCCTCACGATATCATAGGGGGTTCGAATAAGGATTATCTGCCCCTGGTTCTCCCGGTCCACAACGTGAACACTGGAGAAGATTTCCTAACGATACAGGCTGCGATAGACGCTGCTAATACTGCAAATGGGCACACAATTACCGTTGCCCCGGGGACTTACAATGAAAATGTGAATGTCACCAAGCGACTAACGATTCGCTCTACCTCAGGAAATCCCGCCGACACCATTGTGAACGCATCAAATGCAAGTGTCCATGTGTTCAATGTAACCGCTGATTGGGTGAACATCACCGGGTTCACGGTGGAGAATGCCACCGGGAAGGCTGGAATATATCTCAACTCAACGAGTCACTGTAACATTTCTAACAACAATGCCACGAATAACTACTTTGGCATCTGGCTGGAGAATTCAAGCAACAACACGCTCGAAAACAACACCGCCTCGTATAATACCGACGGCATCTACATATATTCTTCAAGCAACAACAATACAGTCACGCACAACACCGCCAACAATAACAGCCACAGCGGAATCCTTTTCTTCCTTTTCTCCAGCAACAACAATCTCACCAATAACACCGCCAGCAACAACGGCCACAGCGGCATCTTTTTCGTCGGCTACTCAAACGAAAACACGGTCGAATACAGCAGCCTGTCAAATAACACCCAGGCAGGAGTCACCCTCACCTGGACTTATGGCTCATGGTCATATGGAGGAAGCTCAAACAACACCCTGAAAGAAAATGAGATCAAGAACAACCAATACGGCATCAAGTTGGAGTCTTCGAGCAACAACACCATCTACAACAACTACTTCAACAACACGCCGACTAATGCCTGGGATAACGGAGCGAATACCTGGAATACCACGAATAGTACCGGACCGAATATAGTCGGGGGGCCATATATTGGCGGAAATTACTGGTCGGATTACAACGGCAGTGACGCCAACGGGGATGGCTTTGGAGACACTCCTCACGATATCATAGGGGGTTCGAACAAAGATTATCTGCCGTTGATTTTGACCGGTGCAACCATGGAAGGGCATGTTAGCTTTCCAGGAGCTTCTCAGGGTCCCAGGTGGGTGCGGGGACTTGATGTAAGGTTCTTTAACTCGACAACTGGAAATGAGACGGCATGGTCGCCGATGAATGCCACCACCAACAGTACCGGGGTGTTTACCATCACCGGCATTGCCCCCGACAGCTATAATGTTTCCATTAAGAACTGGACATGCCTGAGCGAGGTGAACACCAGCGTAACGTTGACTGCTGGTAGCACCACAGTGGTACATTTTGGCATGACACGAGAAGGGGATTCCAATAACGATGATTGGATTGTTCTTGCGGACAGGACGATACTGTACACAGGGTGGGGGACACAACAAGGAGATGCCGGGTGGAATGCTCATTGTGATTTCAATCGTGATGGATGGCTTACCCTGGCGGACAGGACGATAATGTATACTTACTGGGCTCAACATGGAGACCTGGTTTGATGTTGTTCAACATGGTTGAAGAGGTTAGTAGCTGTTAGCCTTCACCCCATGAAATAGTATTTCACGGGGTCAGCCATTACCTAACCGCTGATTGCTGACCGTCATTGCGAGGCACGTGAGTGCCGAAGCAATCTCATGCCCACCGAGATTGCCACGCTTCGCTCGCAATGACAATTTGTAGTGCGACCCTTCAGGGTCGTGCGCATGAGGCTTTAGCCTCGTGCTACATTCCTAAACATCTCTGTCATTGCCAGTCACTTACTCCCTCCTGTCATTGCGAGGCACGTGAGTGCCGAAGCAATCTCCAAAGGCATGGGCGAGTGAAAACCTATTGACAGGGTAGACATGTCAGATTATATTTGACGCAATGCTCCATTTGGTGGCCAGAATGGTCAAAGCGTGGAATTTAGTTTTGATTGTGATGGTTGTGGCAGTGGTGCTTTCTCTAGGGGTAGTGGCGGCACAACCTGCGGCAGACACAGTAGAGGCAAACGGCCTAACTTGTAGCTGCGATATCTGTGTCAATGAGACCGGCTGGTGGCGTGATGGAGGCGCTTTCAATGCCAGTGCCACGCCCATTCAGGCTGCGGTCAATAACGCCACCGGTGGAGACACGATTTGCGTTAAGGATGGCAATTACCACGAGAATGTGGACGTGAATACCGCTGATTTGACCATTAAATCTCAGAATGGCAATGTGAACTGCGCCGTGAGCGCAGCAAATCCAGATGACCATGTGTTCTATGTAACCGCAAGCTATGTGAGCATCACCGGGTTCACGGTGGAAAACGCCACTGGAGGCAGCAGGGCTGGAATATATCTTGGGAGCGGCACAGCTCACTGCAACATTTCCAGCAATAAGGCCACAAATAACTATTATGGGGTCTCCCTGTATTATTCGAGCAACAACATGCTTACAAACAACACCGCCAACTCGAATAACTTCTACAGCATCTACCTGTGTTACTCGAGCAACAATACCCTCATCAACAACACCGCCTCACACAATACTGGCACCTATGGCATCTATCTGGCTTCCTCGAGCAACAACACGCTCACCAATAACACCTGCTCAAACAACAGCATCGGCATCCGCCTGTCTTCTTCGAGTAACAACACGCTTGAGAACAACACCGCAAACTCAAACGACTATGGCATCTGGCTATGTACTTCGAGCAGCAACAACACGCTTGACAACAACACCGCAAACTCAAACGACTATGGCATCTGGCTATGTACTTCGAGCAGCAACAACACGCTCACCAACAACACAGCGTACAATAACACTGGCGCCGGCAACGGTAGTGGCATCTTTCTGTCTCTTTCGAGCAACAACACGCTTGAGAACAACACCGCAAACTCAAACCACTATGGCATCTACCTCGGTTCTTCGAGCAGCAACAACACGCTCAGGAGTAACACGGTCTGCGACAACGACTTTAACGGCATCCGCCTGGTTTCTTCGAGCAGCAACAACACCATCTACAACAACTACTTCAACAACACGCCGACTAATGCCTGGGATAACGGAGCGAATACCTGGAATACCACGAATAGTACCGGACCGAATATAGTCGGGGGGCCATATATTGGCGGAAATTACTGGTCGGATTACAACGGCAGTGACGCCAACGGGGATGGCTTTGGAGACACTCCTCACGATATCATAGGGGGTTCGAACAAAGATTATCTGCCGTTGATTTTGACCGGTGCAACCATGGAAGGGCATGTTAGCTTTCCAGGAGCTTCTCAGGGTCCCAGGTGGGTGCGGGGACTTGATGTAAGGTTCTTTAACTCGACAACTGGAAATGAGACGGCATGGTCGCCGATGAATGCCACCACCAACAGTACCGGGGTGTTTACCATCACCGGCATTGCCCCCGACAGCTATAATGTTTCCATTAAGAACTGGACATGCCTGAGCGAGGTGAACACCAGCGTAACGTTGACTGCTGGTAGCACCACAGTGGTACATTTTGGCATGACACGAGAAGGGGATTCCAATAACGATGATTGGATTGTTCTTGCGGACAGGACGATACTGTACACAGGGTGGGGGACACAACAAGGAGATGCCGGGTGGAATGCTCATTGTGATTTCAATCGTGATGGATGGCTTACCCTGGCGGACAGGACGATAATGTATACTTACTGGGCTCAACATGGAGACCTGGTGTGATGTTGATAAACAAGTTCAAAAATCAAATATAAAAAATCAAAATTACAGGTCAAAGTTCAGTAGCTTTCAGCTATCAGCGAATAGCTTTCAGCCTACAGCTAACAGCACTCAGAACCCCACCTCCTCCCCCCTGATTGCCGATGGCTGACTGCTAACCGCTAACTGCTGATTACTGACCGCTGACGACTGACTGCTGATTGCTTTTTGCGTTTCGGCTTCCTATTGACAAGGCAGATATGCCAGCTTATATTTAGCGCAATGCTCCATTTGGTGGCCAGAATGGTCAAAGCGTGGAAATTGTTTTCGATTCTTGTGGTTGTGCTATTGGTGCTGTCTTTTGGGATAGTGGCAATGCCTCAAGAGACAGCGGAGGCAAGTGGGACTATTTACGTCCCCGATGATTACACAAAGATTCAATGGGCGGTGGATAATGCCACCTCTGGCGATACCATAATTGTTCGCGATGGCACATACTACGAGAATGTGGATGTGAATACCGCTAATTTAACCATCCAATCCGAGAATGGCTATACGAACTGTGTCGTGAACGCATCAGATTCAAATGACCATGTGTTCTATGTAACCGCCGATTGGGTAAACATAACCGGGTTCACGGTGGAAAATGCCACTGGAACTGGTAGAGCTGGAATACTTCTCAACTCAACGAGCCATTGTAACATTTCCGGTAATAATATAATAAATAACTACCATGGCATCTACCTGGGTTCTTCGAACAACAATAACCTCACCACCAACATTGCGAACTCAAACACTATTTACGGCATCATCCTGGAGCATACGAGCAACAACAACAACCTCATCAACAACACCGCAAACTTGAACGACTGCGGCATCTGGCTATTCTCAAGCAACAACACGCTTGAGAACAACACCGCCAACTCGAATGATGAAGTTGGCATCTACCTGTATTCTTCGAGCAACAACACACTTGAGAACAACACCGCCAACTCGAACGAGTACGGCATCTACCTGCTTTTTGGGAGCAACAACAATATGCTCACCAAGAACGTTGCCAACTCGAACGACTATGGCATCTGGCTAGCTTATCCGAGCAACAACACACTTGAGAATAACACCGCCAACTCAAACGAGTACGGCATCTACTTGGGGTATTCGAGTAACAACAACTCGATAACGAGCAACACCGCGTCAAACAATACCGAGTATGGCATCCGCCTGGTTTCTTCGAGCAACAATACCATCTACAACAACTACTTCAACAACACCAACAATGCCTGGGACAACGGAACGAACACCTGGAACACCACCAATAGTACCGGGCCGAACATCGTCGGCGGACCGTACATTGGCGGCAATTACTGGTCGGATTACACCGGGAATGATACCGATGGGGATGGCTTTGGAGATACTCCTTACAATATCACCGGGGATTCAAACAAGGACTATCTGCCCTTGATTCCGACCGGTGCACCCCTGGAGGGGCATGTTACCTTCCCGGGAGCTCTTCAGGGTCCCAGGTGGGTGCGGGGACTTGATGTAAGGTTCTTTAACTCGACAACTGGAAATGAGACGGCATGGTCGCCGATGAATGCCACCACCAACAGTACCGGGGTGTTCAACATCACCGGCATTGACCCTGGGACGTATAATATTTCCATTAAGAACTGGACATGCCTGAGTGAGGTGAACTCCAGCGTAACGCTGGGTGCTGGCAACACCACGGTGGTAGATTTTGGGATGACACGAGAGGGGGATTCCAATAACGATGATTGGATTGTTCTGGCGGACAGGACGATACTGTACACAGGGTGGGGGACGCAACAAGGAGGTGCCGGGTGGAATGCTCATTGTGATTTCAATCGTGATGGATGGCTTACCCTGGCGGACAGGACGATAATGTATACTTACTGGGCTCAGCACGGAGACCTGGTGTGATGTTGATAAACAAGTTCAAAAATTAAATATAAAAATCAAAATTACAGGTCAAAGTTCAGTAGCTTTCAACTATCAGCGAATAGCTTTCAGCCTACAGCTAACAGCACTCAGAACCCCACCTCCTCCCCCCTGATTGCCGATGGCTGACTGCTAATTGCTCGTTCCTGACTGCTAACCGCTAACCGCTAACCGCTGACTGCTGATTACTGACTGCTGACTGCTCTTTTACATTGTTTAGAATTTGCTTTCCCGAGATTGCCGCGCTTCGCTCGCAATGACAATAGTAGAAAAAGCGGTCGCAATGACGCACCCCTTTGTCATTGCGAGGTACAACGTGCCGAAGCAATCCCCAACTTAGTAGCTATCAGCTTTCAGCCATTAGCTGACCGCTGACTACTGACCGCTGATTGCTGACCGCTGACTACTGACCGCTGACTGCTAACCGCTGACTACTGACCGCTGACTGCTGACCGCTGACTACTGACCGCTTTTGCCTTTTGCGTTTTTAGCCTATTCACAAAATTAGTGTGGTGATATAGTAATGAAATAAACGTTTATCACGGAGGTAAAGATGGCTAAACTCTGGAGATTCCTGTCAGTTCCAATTGTCGCTGCGGTGTGTTTGGGGCTGCTATTGGTGCCGGGATTGGTTTCGCACAGCGGCAACACGGTGTACCTGAAAATAGAACCTGCGGTCAAGTATGTATTACCGGGAGCGAACTTTACTCTGAATGTCACGGTGCCCATCACCGCTGGGGAAGACGTGGCTGCGGCCGAATGTCATATCGACTTCGATAGCGCTTACTTTAACGTGACCAATGTATCCGCTGGCAACGGTCCCAGCTTCGTGCTAAAGAACGTATGGGACAATTCTACTACACCGGGGACTGTTGATTTTGCTGCTGGTTCTGGTATAGGTGATCCTCCAAAGACGTCCAATTTTATCCTGTGCACTATAGAATGTCAGGCTCATGCGCTTGAGGGGAGTGCTGCAGTCGATTTCGTTTACGTAGCACCAAGGAGAAAGACACAGGTCCTGGACCCTGGCGCTGTGGACTACCTTACCGATTGGTCTACTCAGGTGGTTAACGGCATGGTGAAAGTTGGGGGGCCGCCAGCTATCTCCATCAGTCCGAACAGCCTCGCCTTCAACGTTATTGAGGAGGGAGAGAATCCTCCAGACCGGACGCTTGAGGTATGCAACTTGGGAACTGGCACACTGAACTGGAACGCAACTGATAATGATGGCTGGCTCAGTGAAAGTCCCATGAGTGGCAGCCTTGGCGAAGATGGGTGTGAGGACGTAACGGTGTCAGTTGATGTCACCGGCATGAAAGCCGGGGATTACAGCGCAACCATCACCATTACCGGGTCTGCTGCGGTGGAAATTCCGGTCAGCTTGCATATAGAGTCAGCAACGGTACCTATTCCAGGGGGGCCGGCGAATCTCTCCGCCTCTGCACTTAGCATATCGCCGCAGCAGGTTCAGCCTGGTCAGGAGGTGACAATCTCAATCAATGTTGCCAACACCGGCGGGGAGACTGGCAGCTATAATGCCGTTCTGTATATCAATGAAGTGGTTGAGGATAGCCAGACTATGTCTGTTGCCGCGGGGGCAAGCAAGAATGTGACATTTACGGTAACCAAATCGCAGGCAGGCGTTTATGACATTTCCCTGGCGGGGCAGAGCGGACAGTTTGAGGTGGTGAGTGGTGGTTTCTTTGGTGGTGGATTGAGTACTGGCAGCATAATAGTCATTGTGGTGGCTGTTATAGTACTTATCGTGGGGCTATTCTTGATACGCAGGGGGACGAGAAGGGAAACATAGATTCAGGTTAGTAGCTATCAGCCTTCAGTTATCAGCCATCAGCTGACTGCTCTGTCATTTTTGCCCTTTGATTTTTAACTTTTGCTTTGCTGAGATTGCCACGCCCCGTTTGATAGTAAGCGTCTGGCAGGGATCGTAATGATCACAAAAAAGACCACAGCGACACCCCCTTTTGTCATTGCGAGGCACGCCAAAAGTATCGAGAAAAATTCGAATTTTTTGTAGCTAAATGTAGCTTATGGTAACTAAATGAAAGTTGACAAGATTCGGGAGGAGTGGTAGCATATAAACTAAAGTACTAAAAAATGTTAGTACTAAAATACTATAAGTAAGGGAGGTTTTTGATGAGAAAAGCTGGGTTTTCTTTGTTTGTCGCATTTCTTTTGGTCCTGTCATTCCTTGCGGTACCCGCAGTGGCGCCACCGGTGGCATCAGCACAGGGAATTGCTGATCTACCGAACCCGCTGACCGTGAGCTTCAGCGCAAGTGTTAGCGAGGGTACTTCTTATTCTTTGAATGTGGTACCTAACGCTACTATTGGTAGTGTGATCAGCCAGTTCAGCAGACCATGGATGATCATTGATAGAGCCGCTCATAATAATACTGCTGCTCGCTTTTTCAACATGTCTACGGCATCGGGGTCCATTTCGGGTGACCTGAGTGGTAGTATAGACTTCCAGTGGAACAGGCTTGATTTTGCGGAGCCGTATTTTAATAGTTCAGATTGGTTTATTAGTAGCCCTACTGGCTGTGGCATTCTGTATATTAACGCTACCATGACGGACACCATACTGGGCAATCTTACCATCGTCGGTGTTGCTGACCTTGATTATAAAGGCACATCAACAAAAGGCGAAGGCCGTGTGATGACAGTGGAGAGTTGGGATACGGGACTGACTACCGCTCCTGACCGTGTCCTCATTGGGGACGTTAGCTATACGATTAGTGGAACGACAATTACCGGCACGTTTGATTTGAGAAATTACAGTAAAACCCCTGTGGGCCTGGAGGGCAGGGTTAACACCACACAGGAGTATCTGTTGCTTGAAGGCCAATTAAAAACCGACGAGGAAGATTGGATTACCAATGAGACGGTCAGGTTTAGCCAGTACAGCCAACCTCCTGTCGACGCAGGTGTTATCCCCGGTTTCAGGATAGTTCTGGAGGAAATGGCCCCTGGTAGGGAGGTCAACCAGACTATAACTGCTGGCGACATGGGCGTAGGTGGGACGATTAGCTTGATGAGAACCGGTGTGCTAGAGGTGTATAAGGTTAGTGGTCAGGACGTCCCGCAGGCATCTGTCACTGCCACGAGGACTATTGAGAATAATTGGGGTAGTGACATGTCAGCTACGATGGGGGGTATCGCTAGGACCATAGTCCTTGTTGATATGAGCAACTTCACTTTAACTACCGGCGTAGACCAACGGTCATATACGATTATGCCTAGTTATTCAGAAGGATATGAGTGCACAGGTTATTACGCTGGATTTGAGTCGTACGTTGTCCCCGATACGCACATCAGCTTGAGTTTATTTTTGGCAGGCATCGATTACAGGTATGTTCTTATGCCCACTCCGGTAGTTAGCTCGGTGAGCCCGGTTGCGGGCTACCCGAACGATAGTTTTCAAGCGACCATCAACGGCAAATGGTTTTTGGTAAACACGACTTTCCATCCGTTAACCATCGACTTTGGCGCAGGCATAACGGCCGATTGGCAGAACTGCACGGTGGTTAGCGACACCGAGGTAAAAGTGAACATAACCATCGCCGGTGGTGCTGCCACTGGTCCCCGGGATGTCTCGGTAAAGAAGCGTGGTCAGACGGGGACGTTGGTTGATGGCTTCGGCGTTGGCGCCGGCATCAACGGGCATGTTGACCTTCAGTCGAGACCGGCTCCACCTAACGCACAGTGGGCAATTCCCATTGAAGTAAGGTTCTTCCAGGGTGCTAGCCAGGTAAGGAGTGCGAATGTTACCCTCGATCAAAACGGTAATTTCAGTGTCGGAGGCCTTGCCAATGGCACTTACGATATTGGGGTCAAATCTCCTCTCACCACAAGCAGACTAAAGAGTAGCATAGCGGTAGCGGGTATAACCGCGGTCGATTGTGGTACTCTTCTTTCAGGGGATGTCAATGATGGGCGTGTCGGTGAGGATCCGGACTATATAAGCCTTGGTGATTACACCCGGACCGTTACTGCCTATGACTCAGTTCCCACTTCCGGTAACTGGAACATTGCCTGTGACTTTAATGTTGACAGTTACGTAGGTCTTGATGATTATACCCTGGCTGTTACCAACTATGACACGGTGGGAGAGATGTATGGGATGTGATTTGACATCAACTGATGAAGTGAGATACAAGGAAACTTTTTGATATTACATAAGGAGGTGAATGAAGATGAGAAGTAAAATAATGGGGGTGGTGTTGTGTGTGGCTGTAACGTTAGGTCTGATGCTGGTGCCTGCGGTACCTGCAGTGTTGGCCGGCGGTACAGTGTCTATAGCAGTAGATCCTGCAACGACGAAAGCGTTACCGCTAACGGCTTTTAATCTGGCTGTCAAGGTCGGTATTTCCGCTGGTGAGAACGTGTCTTCGGCCGAAGCTCATCTGGACTTCGATAACACTTACTTTACCGTGACCGGTGTTACCCCTGGCGACGGTCCTAGCGTGACCCTAAAGAACGTATGGAGCAATGCCACGGGGACTGTTGATTTTGCCGCTGGTTCTGGTATAGGTGAGACTCCGAAGACGGCCGATTTTACCCTGTGCACTATAGCGTGTACGGCTAAGGCGGCTTCGGGAACCAGTAATGTCTCTTTCGTCTATGTAGCGCCAACGAGAAAGACACAGGTCCTGGATCCTTCTGCTGTGGACTACCTTGCCGATTGGTCTACTCAAGTGACTAACGGCACGGTAATAGTTGGTACCCCTCAACTGACGCTTAATGTAACTCCCCAGGTTCCCAGTCCCCCTGCCCCGCCCCCCGGTTTGGCTATGGGAAGTGTAGGGATAGGCTATAACATAACGTGGTCAGCGGGTCCTGGAAGTATACCTCTTTACTATGACTTTCTGGTTATGCTGCACAATTCCACGTTTCCCAACACCACCAGCTGGAGCTGGGGTGAGTGGCTGATTTTGGCAGGGGCAGATACCATGCCAGGTTGGACGTTTGATACCTCTACCAACTTTAGCCCAATGTTAGGTCCCATGTTACCTGGAAACCATTACATAAACTACTCGGGGATGAACGTTACCATTTATCCAATGGTCATCCCGGGGATGAATGTACTGGCTATGAGTACCACGGCGCCCTTCGTTCAGAAAGCTGCGGCAATCGGCGTTGCGCCACCGAGCCTTTCCTTCGAGGCCTTTGAAGGGACAAGCCCTGCTCCTGGCGGTGTGATGCTGTGGAACGCTGGTGGAGGGGTACTCGCCTGGAACGCAACCACCGATGCTGGCTGGCTTAGTGTGGCTCCCGCAAATGGCAGCCTGATTATGGACTGGTACGCTCAGGATACTCAGGCTGTGGGCGTCTTTGTGAATGTGGCCGGTCTGTTAGCCGGTAACTATGTCGGTAACATCACCATAAACGGGGCTTCCAACGTGACTGTTCCGGTAGGCCTGTGGGTTAAGCCGGCGACGGCTGTCGACAGTTGCAGAGACATTGTAGGTAGTGGAGATTCCGGCAAGCCCGGGGAGACAACCGAGCTGTATGCCGGGGAGACGTTTGATGTCTACGTGAACTTCACTGCACCGCCGACTGACCCGCCCAATGGGTTTAACTCTATCGGTCTCACCGATGTTGCGCCTGATGGTTGGGAGGTGACGGTTAATAAGAGCTGGTGCTGGCTCAATGGTGCTCCGGCATCCGCCCTGAAGGTTAATGCTATCGGGAATAAGGCAGAGATCATGTTGGCTGGACCTTATGCTACGGGCACTAACATTTCCGTAATGTACAAGGTGACCGTCCCGACCACTGCCACACCAGGAATCAATACCTGGGAGAAGTGTCCTGACATGACTGAATCCTGGTTGGAGTACTACTTCAACGAGGACCGATGGACAAACTGCATAGGGTGCGACAACGAGGTTGTAGTAACACAACCCGGCAACCTGGTGGGAGAGACCCGCGAGGTTAATAGCGCCGCGTTACCCGATGTAGATGTGCGGCTGATGCTTGTTGGTCCTGGCTACTTGTGGAGTGACATAAGTACCCCGCAATACGTCAATACCGCCTGGGTAACCGGAACGTACTGGCTGACTGGTAACTTGACCAGGTTCTATGAGTTGGACATTTCAGATGGCGTGATGCTGCCTGGAGCCGACTTCACCATAGACCTGTCAACTCAAGCACTACTAGCCGCGGGAAACACCTTTGACTTCGAAGGTGACTACGGACTTATCCCCAGAGCATGCACCATGTCCTACGTTCTGAAATGCGTCAACCTATGGAAGATTGGTTCTTCAGCCAATCCAGAGTGGGACCTTTCTGAGTGGAAGGCCATGGACACGGCTAACTCCTGGCTATATCCAAGCTAACCTAGTCGTGTGAATACAGCTAACCCCCTTCCACTCGGAAGGGGGTTAGTGTTATAATGGTGTTATGATGAAGGAAATGAAAGCGCCTAGACTGTTTGTAGCTATACTGGTACTGGTGGCACTTGTTGTCCTCCCTGTGCATATAGCTTTGGCGCAGCCACCTCCACCTAATCCGACCAGGAGCTTGCCCGATAAGGTGGAAAGGGGGGGGACATTCAATGTCACCATTAATTTTACTTGCCCTGAAGCTGAGTTCAACGGTATCTCGCTCCGTGACACTGCCCCCGATGGATGGAGTGTGGAAGCTAACGAAATGTGGTGTACCCCGCCTGCCGATGGGGCCAAGGTTGAAGGAGGTAATCAAGTACAGCTCGTCTGGATGGGGCCGTACTACCCCCCCAAGAACTTCACTGTAAGGTATGAGGTTGCCGTTCCCTGTAATGCCTCTCTGGGAAACCATAGCTTCAGCGTTGATTATCCTTCTGAGACTATGTTCCGCTGGCACATTTTCAACGTAGTTAACTTGACAAACATAACCGGACCTTCTGTTCTAGAGGTCATTGGACCGACCATTAACTTTATCCCAACGAGCATTGACTTCTATGGTGCTGTTAATGGGACGAACCCGCAGGACCAGACTATGAAGCTGTGGAGCTCAACTGAATGCATGCTTAACTGGTCGCTGAGCGATGATGCTGCCTGGCTCAGCGAAAGCCCCACAAGCGGCAACTGCACCAATGTGCATGGTTCTGCAACACTGTCGGTGAATAGCTCCGGCATGCTTGAGGGCGAGTATTTCGCTAACATAACCATCAACTCTTCTGAAGCGAACAATCCCCAACATATAGTTCCTGTTACCTTGCATATGAGCATGACCAGCAACCTGAAAGCGCATGTCAATTTTTTTGGAAGAGGTGCTGCTCCTGATGATAGGTGGATAGAGCCATTTGAGGTGTGGTTATTTAATCCCGGTACTACCGATGTGGTGTGGGAAGGGGTTCGCACCACCAACAATACCGGGTGGTTCAACATCAGCGATGTTGTTGTCGGCACCTATGATATGGGAATTAAGAACTGGACCTGCTTGAGCGAGGTGGTGACCAACGTGACGGTGAGTGAGGGTGTGGGCGCCGTGGTTGATTTTGGCACTACTCGTGAGGGCGATGTGAATAATGATGATTATGTAGGGCTTGATGATTACACCCAAGTCACCACCGCGTATGATTCAATTCCCAGTGACCCTCATTGGGATGTTCACTGTGACTTCACTCGCGACAGTTACGTAGGTCTTGACGATTACACTATGGTTGTTGCCAATTACGACATGACAGGAGACCTCATCAGCTAAATTTAAATTGAATAAACAAAGTTGGTAAGAAATGAGATTACTATCGTTATTTGTTGTTATACTGGCACTGACGGCTGTTGCTTTCCTGCCCCTGGGTGTAATTTTGGCGCAGGAAGTGAATCCCAGCAGGACTTTGCCAGACGCGGTCCACAAGGGCGAGACATTTGATGTCACCGTGACCTTCAGTTCGCCTGCGGATGAATTTAATGGCATTGGCCTGACCGACCTTTGCCCCGATGGTTGGGAGGTCACTCTTGATGAAGCGTGGTGTACCCCAGATGCCGGATTTGTTAAAGCTACGGACAATAAAGCTGAGATTATGTGGTTTGGGCCCTATGAGAGCGGTACCACAGTTAGTGCCTTATATAAGGTGACTGTGGCTGATGATGCCTCGACAGGGATTTATGCCTTCAATAATGGCTTTGTGGAATATTATGTTGGCGAAGAAGGACCTTACTTGGAGAACATAACCGGCAGCTCTCAAGTAGAGGTCGTTCCAGGTGGCAGTATAAGTATGTGGTGGATAGTTGGCATCGTCGTTGCTATAGCCGTTATTGTGGCTGCGGCTCTACTGGTTAGGCGCCGCAAAACATGAGATTAATTCGGTCGAATGACCGAAGGAGGTGTGCTTGTGATGACAAGAGGGAGCAAATTGCCCCCTTTTTGATTTTTGGATTTGTTTAGCAATCCTGAGGAGGGGTGCTCCTCGATGACAGAGAAGGAGGTGGACATTATAAATCATAAAAAAGGAAGCGAGGTTTCATTAATAATATGAAGGTATAGTACCTCGGTTATTTTTACAAAAGTCAGCCAAAATTTGGCAGATGATTTAAGGAGGTTGAAATGAGAAAACTGGAATTTATGAAAAAGTCGGGATTTATTATCGGTATTATCGTGCTCCTGATGGCGGTGATGCCGATGAGCGACGGGTTAGCTGTTCAGGCTCAGGACTGGCTGGAGTTTGGCGATGCCCCTGACCCAACATACCCGTCTCTCCTTGCCAGCAGTGGCGCGCGGCATGTGTTTACTGAGACCGAAATACTTGGCCTGGGCTTGAGTATGGGTGATTGGAAGGACCCCGAGCCTAATGCCAATGTCCCTGATATGGATCCCTTCGACGATGGCCTGAACACCTTTGTCATAACGGCCGGTAATCCGGCGGCAACGGTCACGTTTGAGGTGACCAACTGGTTGGTGGGCTATCCCGACCTCTTTGTTAATATCCTGATTGACCTGAATATAGATGGCGACTGGAATGACGCTGGAGAGCACGTGGTTCAAAATCAGCCAATATTCCTACCTGCTGTTGCCGAGAGCCCCTTTGTGTCCACGCCGTTCTCAACCGTGGGGGCAACCCCCGGTGTAACATACCTCAGACTTACGCTGACCAGAGTGCCGATTGCGCCTGGGTGGGACGGCACAGTGCTGATACCGTTCGAGTGCGGTGAGACCGAGGACCACGAGATATACATAGAGCCTGGGGACCTCCCTGACCTGGTAGTGGTAGAGAAGTGGGAGGAGGTTGAAGGCTGCCTGTACTGGGTACACTACACCGTGTACAACCAGGGTAACGCACCTGCTGGTGCAAGCACGACGTGCATTTACGCTAACGGTATACAGGTAGCAACTGCCCCTTGCCCGTCACTGCTGGTCGGCGGGAGCAACACCACATATGTCGGGCCGTTAGAATGCCCGGGCGGTACCATTGTGCCGATTGTGGTCGAAGCCGACAACTACGATGATGTTGCCGAGAGTGATGAGGAGAACAACTGCAAGGAGAACTTGATGGAGCAGCCACTGGAGTTCGGTGATGCTCCTGACCCAACATACCCGTCTCTCCTTGCCAGCGATGGCTCGCGGCACTGCCCTACTGACACCGAACTACTTGGCTTGGGCTGGTTCGGGCAAGACTGCAAGGACTTCGAGCTTGATGCCTTGGTCATTGATAATGATGCTTGCTGCGATGGCCTGGTAACCACTACCCTGGCTTCAGGCGACCCAGCGGCAACGGTCACGTTCGAGGTGACCAACTTCATTACCACTGACGACCTCATTGTTAATATCCTGATTGACCTGAATCAAGATGGCGACTGGATTGACCCTGGAGAGCACGTGGTTCAAAATCAGGCAATATCGCTACCTGGTCCTGCCGAGGCTACCTTTGTCTCCAATACATTCTCAACCGTGGGGGCAATGACTGGTCCAACATGGCTCAGACTTACGCTGAGCAGGACCCCGGTTACCGTCCCGTGGGACGGCACAGGACTGTTCGCGTGCGGTGAAACCGAGGACTGGAACATAACCATAGAAGAAGAGGAGCCAGAGGAATGGTACTATAAGCCTAACCAGACTGACTATGCCCCGAGCGGCATGCCTGACTTCGACCAGAAGCAGGATTTGTGGCAGAATCCTCCTGGAGGGCCGTGGTCCTATTGCGGACCGGTGGCGGTTGCCAACTCCCTGTGGTGGTTCGATTCCAGGGAGGAGACTGGCGGTATCCCGCCACCTACGATCAGTGATAGCTACGGTCTGGTGACAAACTACAGTCAGCCGTGGGACGACCACAACGCCAGTAACGTACAGTGGCTGGTCAACGACCTGGCATGGCTTATGGACACCGATGGCTGGGCAAGTGGCATTCCCCATAACGGCACCGACGTCTTCGACATGCAAAAGGGGATACGGGATTACCTCAATGCCACCGGCTACAATGACAGTTACTATGAGCATACAGAGCCTTGGCCGAACTTCTACTGGATTGAGGAGGAGGTGGAGAGATGTCAGGATGTAATCCTGCTTCTCGGCTTCTACCATAATATGAGTGGCTACTATGAGCGCATTGGCGGGCACTATGTCACCTGCGCCGGAGTGAACTCCCCGGGTTTGCAGCTCGGCATCAGTGACCCCTATTGGGATAACGCTGAGGCGGGGGGACCAGGTCGGATACCCGTGCCTCATCCGGCACACCCCGGTAATGGCACTGTGCATAACGACGCCCAGTATGTCTCCCACGATACCTACACTGTTGCTCAGGTCTTCCCGGGTCCCATACCCCCTATGCCTCCTACTGGGTGCTGGGCTTTGCAAAACTATGCCGTTGGGAAGAACATCACCAACTTCATAAGTCAGAACGGGGGTCCGGGATGGTACAATCAAGGTGCGCCGGTGGAGGTCATTATCGAGTACGCCGTTGCCGTGTCACCGATTGCTGTAAACGCTACCCTGGAAGGGCATGTTGACCTTCAGGCGAGACCGGTCCCACCTAACCCACAGTGGGCAATCAACCTTACTGTGAGGTTCTTCCAGGGAGGTAATGAAACAGCGTGGTCGCCTGTAAATGTGACCACCGATATGAACGGCAATTTCACTGTTTCAGGCATTGCCAGTGGCACTTACGATATTGGAGTCAAATCTCCTCTCACCACAAGCAGGCTGATGAGTGGCGTAGTGCTATCAGGTAATACTCAGGTGGATTTTGGTACTCTTCTTTCCGGGGATGTCAATGATGGTCGTATCGGTGAGGATCCGGACTATATAAGCCTTGGTGATTACACCCGGACCGTTACTGCCTATGACTCAGTCCCCGGTTCCGGTAACTGGAACATTGCCTGTGACTTTAATGTTGACAGTTACGTAGGTCTTGATGATTACACCCTGGCTGTTACCAACTATGACACGGTGGGGGAGATGTATGGGATGTAATTGGTAAGAACTGCGATTAGTATCGCTATTTGTTGGTACAGTGACAGTGATGATGGTCGCCTCCGGCCTCCGGGTTTAGCCCGAGGAGGTGCAGGGGGGGACACATCACTGTCACTGTGACCTTTACCGCCCCGCCCCGGCAGATAACTTCAATGCCGTCTCCATAACCGACCTTGCCCCCGATGGCTGGAACGTGCAGGTTGATGAAACATGGTGTACCCCGACAGCAAACGCAACTAAGGGGGGTGTGTCATTGCGGTGAGCTGAAACCCCGAGCCCTTCGCTCCCCCTGTCATTCTGAGCCGAAGCGAAGAATCTCACCGCTCAGGACAGGCTCCGCGTGCCAATCTCAGCAGAAAGTCTCCTCTCCCTTGACGGGAGAGGATTAAAGTGAGGGTGAAATTCCCCCTCCCTCTAACTCCCTCCCGCCAGGGGGGAGAATCCACGGGGATTGCGGAGCTTGTTCCGAGTAAAATGAGGAATCTGTTGCTCCGAGATTGCTTCGTCGTCCGTCGCCTGACGGACTTCCTCGCAATGACAGAAGGAGGTGTCATTGCGAGCGAAGCGTGGCAATCCCGGCGGGGCATTGGCAAATACCGCCTTTCCCCATGGCTCGGTGGTATAATATATCTAGACCCTGAGAACCGCCATAAGTAATTTAAGAAGCTGAAATGAGAAGATTAGGATTTATTATCGGGATTATCCTCCTCCTCATCGCTGTAATGCCGGTCAGTGATAATTTACCGGCTCAGGCTGCTGAGCCACCTGTACCACAGGAGGCACCGAGGCTGCCGCCGCCGCAGCAACCGCCTCCGGTGATAGACGGGCACGGAACGGGGTTCATAGCACCAACGATGGACCTTTCCCATATCACCGGGCTGAGAATGCCTGACGGCTCTCTGGCGGGAGGGTCACCGGTGGGACAACCGCCAGCTTCATTTGATTGGCGCACACAAGGGAAAGTCACCTCGGTGAAGAACCAGGGAGGCTGCGGTTCCTGCTACGCCTTTGCCGCAATTGGTAATGTCGAATCGAAGATACTAATCGACACTAACACCACTGCCCCGGTCAACTACTCCGAGAACAATGCCAAGGAATGCAACTGGCGCGAGCTAAACAGCTATGGGTGTCCTGGGCAGTGCTGGGGCAGTTGCGCTGGTGGGGACTACAGGATGCTCGCCAGCCTGTTCTCCCAGAAAGGCATAGTGCTGGAGTCAGATGACCCATATGTAGCTACTGATGTTGCCTGCAACTCCTCCTGTCCGTATAGCAAGACGCTGCTGGACTGGAGAATCATATCGACCGGTTCGGTGCCCAATACCAACGTGCTGAAGAACTATATTATGACCTATGGACCGGTCTATACCACGGTATATGCGGATTCATCCCAGGGGTTCGATGGCAGCTATGACGGCTCGTACACCTTCAACTACACTAGCAGCGGTACAAACCACGCTGTGTTGATTGTGGGCTGGAATAACACTCTTCCCCCCGACCAGGTAACCGGCCAGCCTGGAGATGGCTGGATTGTGAAGAATTCCTGGGGCGCCGGCTGGGGTGTTGGTGGATATTTCTATATGCACTACACTGCAGCAAATATCGGCTGCTGGTCCTCATTTATGTACGATTGGCAGGATTACGATAATAACGGCGGCATCATGTATTACGATGATGATTGTGGGGATGCTGCCTGGGGATATTCATCCACCACCGCCTGGGGACTGTGCAATTTCACCCCGACAAACAATACCGATGCTACCCGCGTGGAGTTCTGGGCCTGGGATGCCACCACTGATGTCGATATATACATCTACGATGACTTCGATGGGTCATCGCTGGGCAACCTGTTGGTTAGCCAGGTGAACTACAATTTCACTGAGGCGGGTTACCATTCGGTGGCATTAAACTCGCCCCTGCCGCTGACCAGTGGTGACGATGTTATCGTGGTGGTGAAGTTCACCAATAGCGCTTCCCTGTACCCTGTCACGGCTGACCCGAACGGACCGAGTGTAACGGGACGGACATACATCAGCTCCAGTGGTGCCAACGGCTCATGGTACGACCTGGGACTGAATAAAAATGACGATGTCGCTATTCGCCTGCGCACCTTAGAAGTTGTACCCTCTTACACCCTGACCATGGTAGTGAATGGCAATGGAACAACAACTCCGGCGGTGGGAGGTCATGCCTGCACAGCGGGGACGGTGGTAAACATCAACGCCACACCAGATTCCGGATGGCAGTTTGTGAACTGGACCACCGCTAATATGAGTGAGATAGCCAATGCTACTGCGGCATCGACTACAGTAACCGTGGATGAGAACAAGACGGTAGCGGCTAACTTCGCTGAGGTAACCAACGCTACCCTGCAAGGGCATGTTGACCTCCAGGCGAGACCGAATCCACCTAACCAACAGTGGGTAACTAGCCTTACAATGAGGTTCTTCCGGGGGGGTAATGAAACAACGTGGTCACCTGTAAATGTCACCACCGATCAATACGGCAATTTCAGTTATGGAAGCTTTCCCGGTGGAACTTATGATATTGGGGTCAAGGCTAATACCACCCTAAGCAGGCTGAATAGTGGCGTAGTGCTATCAGGTGATACCACGGTGGATTTTGGTACTCTTCTTTCGGGGGATGTCAATGATGGTGTCAGTGAGGATCCGGACTGTATAAGCCTTGGTGACTACACCGAGACCGTGACTGCCTACGACTCAGTCCCCGGTGCCGGTAACTGGAATGCTGCCTGTGACTTCAATTGCGACAGTTACGTAGGTCTTGATGATTACACCCTGGTTGTTACCAACTATGACACGGTGGGAGAGATGTGGGGGATGTGATTGGTAAGGACTGCGATTACTATCGCTATTTGTTGGTACGGTGGCAGTGATGGTCGTTCTCCTCCTGCCTTTAGGTGTAGCTTTGGCGCAGGAAGCCAATAGCTCCAAAGACTGTAAGCCTTCAGACATGGTTCAGCCCACATCAAGCCTCCGATAAAGCTTCAAACTATCCTCGAACTTAGCAACCCCAATTTTGTATTGCGTATTTCCTGACGGCTACCTTAGATAATTGGAAGGGGGTGTGTCTTTGGGTTGTCCAAACCATCTCTAAGCCTGCAAAAACTAATGAGAATATTGACAAAGTTGAAGTAGGGTATGATACAATATAATCAACCGCTGCACACGACTAGTTAATACGAGACGCATAGACGTCTTCCTGAGAACTAGATAGGCTTGGGAGTTGGGGATGGGAGAGGAGCACTGGAATCGTTGTTTGATAGCGGCTACTGGTGACTTTTTGCCTAAGGTGCTAAAACAATAAATACGGGAGGTGACCTGTGGTCAAACTAGGTAAGCCCTTTTCTATTCTTGTTGCGGTTCTTTTGAGCATGTCATTGCTTGCGGTACCCGGATTGGTGCCACGGGCGGCATCAGCAAATGGTATTGCTGATTTACCTAACCCGCTGACGGTGGCTTTCAGCGGCCTAAGTATTAGCGGGGGTGATAGTTATTCCTTCAACGTGGTACCTAACTCTACCCCCCGTGGTTCTGTGATCAACCAGTACACCCGTGACCCAATGTGGATTAATCTAACCGGTTATAATAATACTGGTGCTCGCTTTTTCAACGTGTCTACGGCATCGGGGTCCATTTCGGGTGACCTGAGTGGTGGTATAGTCTTCAATTGGTCCAGGCTTGATTTTGCGACCCCATATTTTAATGGTCCAGATTGGTTTATTGCTAGCCCTGATGGCTGTGGCCTTCTGTATATTAGGGGTTACATGACGGACACCATACTGGGCGATCTTACCTTCGTCGGTGTTGCCGACCTTGATTATAAAGGCACCACAGCAAAAGGCGAAGGCGTTGTGTGGACCGTGGAACCGTGGGCGGAGCCTCCCACCATTCCTGACCGCGTCCTCATTGGGGAGATGAGCTATCAAATTAGTGGCGGAAAACTTACCGGCACGTTTGATTTGAGAAATTACAGTAAGAACCCTGTGGGCTTGGAAGGCAAGGTTAACTCCACAGTGGGCGTTATGAATCTTTCAGGCCAATTAACAAGCGATGATGATGATTGGATTACCAATGAGACGGTTAGTTTTAACCAGTTCACCAGAGACCCTGTCGACGCAGGTGTTATCCCCGGTTTCAGGATAGTTATGGAGGAAATGGATTCTTATAGAGAGGACCCACAGAACATAAATAGTGGCTACCTGGGTGTAGGTGGGACGATTAGCTTGATGAGAACCGGTGTGCTGGAAGTGTATGAAGTTAGTGGACAGGACGTCCCGCAGGTCTCTTGTACTGCCACCAGGACTGTTGAGGATAATTGGAATAGTAACGATACAACTAAGCGGGGTATCGCTAACACCGTAGTCCTTGTTGATATGACCAACTTCACTTTAACGACCGGCGTAGACCAACAGTCATATACTGCGATGCCTAGTTATTCATACGATTATATGGGCACAGGTTATTACGCTGGAATTGAGTCCTACGTCATCGCGGCAACGCACATCTCTCTAACTTTATGGCTGAGTGGCCCCAATTACATGATTAGTCTTTTTCCCACTCCGGTAGTTAGCTCGGTGAGCCCGGTTGCGGGCTACCCGAACAATAGTTTTGAAGTGACCATCAACGGCAAGTGGTTCTGGACAAACACGAGTTACAACCCGTTAAACGGGACATTTGGTGCAGGGATAACGGCCGATTGGCAGAACTGCACGGTGGTTAGCGACACCGAGGTAAAAGTGAACATAACCATTGCTGGTGGTGCTGCCGCTGGACCCCGGAATGTCACGGTAACAAAGAATGGTCAGTCGGGGACGTTGGTTGATGGCTTCGGCGTTGGCGCCGGCATCAACGGGCATGTTGACCTTCAGTCGAGACCGGCTCCACCTAACGCACAGTGGGCAATTCCCATTGAAGTAAGGTTCTTCCAGGGTGCTAGCCAGGTAAGGAGTGCGAATGTTACCCTCGATCAAAACGGTAATTTCAGTGTCGGAGGCCTTGCCAATGGCACTTACGATATTGGGGTTAAGTCTCCTCTCACCGCAAGCAGACTGAACAGTAGCATAGCGGTAACAGGTATAACCGTGGTCGATTTTGGCACTCTTCTTTCAGGGGATGTCAATGATGGGCGTGTCGGTGAGGATCCGGACTATATAAGCCTTGGTGATTACACCCGGACCGTTACTGCCTATGACTCAGTTCCCGCTTCCGGTAACTGGAACATTGCCTGTGACTTTAATGTTGACAGTTACGTAGGTCTTGATGATTACACCCTGGCTGTTACCAACTATGACACGGTGGGGGAGATGTATGGGATGTAATTGGTAAGAACTGCGATTAGTATCGCTATTTGTTGGTACGGTGGCAGTGGTGGGTGTTGCCGTCATGCTTGGTGATATAGCTCTAGGGCAGGAAGCCAATCCAGACATGGTTCAGCCCGCATCAAGCCTACGATAAAGCTTCAAGCTATCCTCGAACTTAGCAACCCCAATTTTGTATTGCGTATTTCCTGACGCCTACCTTAGATAATTAGAGGGGGGTGTGTCTTTGGGGTTTCAATATACTGTGTCGGTCAACAATTCCCCATTTATGCATACACGGTGGCAAAGCTACGTAAAGCTGGGGAATTATGCACCTACGTCTAGAAGAACATTAACCAAGCTTCAATAGGCGTACCCATTTGGGTTGTCCAAACCATCTCTAAGCCTGTAAAAACTAATGAGAATATTGACAAAGTGTGAAGCAAGGGATAATATAATCAAGCACCGCACACGAATAATTAATACGAAACGCCTAGGCGTTTTTCTGATAACTACATAAGCTTGGGAGTTGGGGGTGAAAGGGAGAAAGACCGCCACTGCTGGAAATTGTTGAAAAACCGAAAAGCAAAAAGGAGGAATGAGAAATGAAAACTAACACAAAGATAGGGTTGATTCTAGTTTCACTAGTATCTCTTTTGCTGTTCCCTGGACAACCAAGTGTACGTGCCGACGACGCTGATTCGGGTGGTGTACAACAAGGGGTGCAGGTGCGCGAAACCTGGAGAATACACCAAAACAAATACGATACTGCTACTGACCTTCATTTTAAGCTGTGGCAAAAGGAAGATAACATCAATGTAAATGGCTGGGAGGTAGAAGTTAGCCACTTTACGAGTCTAAGTAGCCAACGTGGTAATCAGCCGGAACCACAGCATTCGACATTAAAAAATCTGCCAGGATTGCCTAAGACAGACGACCCTGACAATGGCCAGCATGCCGTAGATGTTACTGCCAGTGGAGCAAATATCGCTTACTGCACTTGGGTTACGGTTAAGGCGAAATTCTGGCTAACACATTGGAATACTAAGCGGATAGAAGCTTCATGGACGAAAGAAGCGCAGCCAGAGAAAAAAGCTGTGCCCAAGCATGGTTGGGATATTGATTGGCCAAAACCAGACCCTCAGAACCTCACGCAGTATCTCCATCCGTTTTGTATTACTAATGATGATACTGTAGATAATCTTAATATAACCGGGTTAGCGTTCAATCCTACCATGAATTGGTACGACGATCTTACGAACATAACTTTCTCATCTCCATACCCTAATTTTACTTTGGCTCCTGGGGAAAGCTGGTTCACGAATATAACCACTTTAGGTCCACTCTATGGCGGACATATCTACTTCACATATAACATAACAGGTTCGGGAATCATTTCGAAAGATTGGGTAGATCATCCTGTTACTAAGCCTTGCGTTGCTGAGCCTTCGGATTTGCCCAACCCGCTGACCGTGAGCTTCAGCGCAAGTGTTAGCGAGGGTACTTCTTATTCTTTGAATGTGGTACCTAACGCTACTATTGGTTCTGTGATCAGCCAGTTCAGCAGACCCTGGATGATCCTTAATCAACCCGGTGATAATAATACTGGTGCTCGCTTTTTCAACATGTCTACGGCATCGGGGTCCATTTCGGGTGACCTGAGTGGTAGTATAGACTTCCAGTGGAACAGGCTTGATTTTGCTACGCCATATTTTAATAATTCAGATTGGTTTATTACTACCCCTACTGGCTGTGGCATTCTGTATATTAACGCTACCATGACGGACACCATACTGGGCAATCTTACCATCGTCGGTGTTGCTGACCTTGATTATAAAGGCACATCAACAAAAGGCGAAGGCCGTGTGATGACAGTGGAGAGTTGGGATACGGGACTGACTACCGCTCCTGACCGTGTCCTCATTGGGGACGTTAGCTATACGATTAGTGGAACGACAATTACCGGCACGTTTGATTTGAGAAATTACAGTAAAACCCCTGTGGGCCTGGAGGGCAGGGTTAACACCACACAGGAGTATCTGTTGCTTGAAGGCCAATTAAAAACCGACGAGGAAGATTGGATTACCAATGAGACGGTCAGGTTTAGCCAGTACAGCCAACCTCCTGTCGACGCAGGTGTTATCCCCGGTTTCAGGATAGTTCTGGAGGAAATGGCCCCTGGTAGGGAGGTCAACCAGACTATAACTGCTGGCGACATGGGCGTAGGTGGGACGATTAGCTTGATGAGAACCGGTGTGCTAGAGGTGTATAAGGTTAGTGGTCAGGACGTCCCGCAGGCATCTGTCACTGCCACGAGGACTATTGAGAATAATTGGGGTAGTGACATGTCAGCTACGATGGGGGGTATCGCTAGGACCATAGTCCTTGTTGATATGAGCAACTTCACTTTAACTACCGGCGTAGACCAACGGTCATATACGATTATGCCTAGTTATTCAGAAGGATATGAGTGCACAGGTTATTACGCTGGATTTGAGTCGTACGTTGTCCCCGATACGCACATCAGCTTGAGTTTATTTTTGGCAGGCATCGATTACAGGTATGTTCTTATGCCCACTCCGGTAGTTAGCTCGGTGAGCCCGGTTGCGGGCTACCCGAACGATAGTTTTCAAGCGACCATCAACGGCAAATGGTTTTTGGTAAACACGACTTTCCATCCGTTAACCATCGACTTTGGCGCAGGCATAACGGCCGATTGGCAGAACTGCACGGTGGTTAGCGACACCGAGGTAAAAGTGAACATAACCATCGCCGGTGGTGCTGCCACTGGTCCCCGGGATGTCTCGGTAAAGAAGCGTGGTCAGACGGGGACGTTGGTTGATGGCTTCGGCGTTGGCGCCGGCATCAACGGGCATGTTGACCTTCAGTCGAGACCGGCTCCACCTAACGCACAGTGGGCAATTCCCATTGAAGTAAGGTTCTTCCAGGGTGCTAGCCAGGTAAGGAGTGCGAATGTTACCCTCGATCAAAACGGTAATTTCAGTGTCGGAGGCCTTGCCAATGGCACTTACGATATTGGGGTTAAGTCTCCTCTCACCGCAAGCAGACTGAACAGTAGCATAGCGGTAACAGGTATAACCGTGGTCGATTTTGGCACTCTTCTTTCAGGGGATGTCAATGATGGGCGTGTCGGTGAGGATCCGGACTATATAAGCCTTGGTGATTACACCCGGACCGTTACTGCCTATGACTCAGTTCCCGCTTCCGGTAACTGGAACATTGCCTGTGACTTTAATGTTGACAGTTACGTAGGTCTTGATGATTACACCCTGGCTGTTACCAACTATGACACGGTGGGGGAGATGTATGGGATGTAATTGGTAAGAACTGCGATTAGTATCGCTATTTGTTGGTACGGTGGCAGTGGTGGGTGTTGCCGTCATGCTTGGTGATATAGCTCTAGGGCAGGAAGCCAATCCAGACATGGTTCAGCCCGCATCAAGCCTACGATAAAGCTTCAAGCTATCCTCGAACTTAGCAACCCCAATTTTGTATTGCGTATTTCCTGACGCCTACCTTAGATAATTGGAAGGGGGTGTGTCTTTGGGTTGTCCAAACCATCTCTAAGCCTGCAAAAACTAATGGGTTTATTGGCAAAGTTGAAGTAGGGGATAATATAATCGAGCACCGCACACGAATAATTAATACGAGATTTGTAGACGCTTTCCCACAACTGCATAAGCTTAGGAGTTGAGGGTGAAGGAAGGTGAGGATTATGAAAAGTAAGAAGTTTCTATTCGGAATAGCGATTGTTCTTCTGATGATGATTTCAGTTCTGCACGGTTGCCATAAAGAGCAGCAACTAGTAATACCTTCATCCTTGAGCCCACAGGAGGCTAAGGCGATAGCACGAGTTGAGGTTGCATAAGATTGGCAAACCACCCCCCAGGAGGATAAAATTGTTCAAGCAGGGAGAGTGTAATGAAGGGGAAATTGATGTTGGGAAATAAGATTAAAGTTTTTTCAAACTTTGTGGCGATGTAGAATATATTAGTGTCATGCTCAAAGATGGACGAGGATCAGGTCACTACGAGTTGATATGGGAAATCCCGGTTAAAAGCACAAACTATCAATGATGATGAAAAGGTTGTTATTTAGCTTATTGGCTGTCACTCTTGTGTCTGGTCTGGCCTTAGTGGTTGCGGCATGCGGGGAAGGAAGACAAAGTAATTACGAGTGGAACTGGGCAGCAGACAATCAAGATATTGTTGCCGGGACTCTGCATATGCAGCTAACCTATACCGTAATCTATACCGGTCAAATGCATTTTACCGTCAGAATCAATGACGATGACTACAATGACTGGGACTACCTGTGGATGGTTCTTGATCAAAATCAAAATGGCAAGATTGACCTTGGAACTATTGACAGTCCCTATGGATTATGGGCAAATAATATGACAGCGCCGGCGGGGCTATTTCAAAACCGGCTAGCTTTTGCTGAAGTCCCCCCGAGCCAGGACCGCACAAATGTATCTTTGATCTCAACACAGGCTACACCTTTGACGTTTCCATCTTCATCCCAGAAGGGGCAGACTCTGTTCTGCTACGCTTAGGCTTTGTTGACATGGATGTTCCCTACGGCAGCATAGGTGCAGTCAATACCAGTGATGTCACCATAATAATAGCAAAGGAAGGGCAAAATGAAGTATAAAGTTTTAATGTCACTTGTGATTATCGCTCTAATGATTATCCCAGTATCGTGCGTGCAGCCAGTGGAACAAGTTCCTCCTCAAAACTGGACTGTGACAAATGAGACGGGGTTTCTTAATAAATGTCAGCAGAACAACGTAACTTTCTTCGAAAAGTCTGGTTCTGAGAAGCACATTGTTTACTCGTATCATCGAGAGATAGATAACGCAATCGTGGAACTCGACCGCATAGTGTATATATTCGATAGGGAAACAGGAGAATTTGTCGAAAAGCATGTCCATTGGAGGGATGACTTGCCAGACGAGCTACCATCGGTAATCAGTAAACAGGAAGCAATGGCCATTGGTGGAGGAACTAAAGCGTGGTTAATCTATATCGACCCTGAGTCAGTCGTTTTCGCTGACGTGGAGCCAACACCAAAGAACCCTTGCTGGGCTGTTCTAGTCTATGATGAAAGATATGGTTATAACACTGATGTTGTAGTGGTCGACGCTGTAACTGGCGAGATAGTGGGACATGGTGAACCGATACCGTAAGGGGGTGAGAATGAAGTATTATGAGTGAATGGATTATCAAAAGAAAGGAGGTAAGGAAATGAAAAAGGTTTTTGGAGTGATACTTGTCTTGTTACTAGCAACAAGTTTTCTGGCATCATGTGGGTGGGCAGGCATTAAGGAGGCTGAGTTTATACTTTCTGACGTAACTATTTCGCCAGTTGTTAATGGCACGGTTAATATCTCTGCTACTGCCACTAATATAGGCGAAGTGACTGGCAGCTGCAAAGTTATCTTAACCATCGATGGATACTCAGATAGCAAGACCATTGTTCTGGCTAACGGTGGAAACACAACTGTCGTCTTTAGTTACACTGCAACAACCGAAGGTAACTATACCGTGACTCTCTCTACTCCTGATGCTAATGTGACAAGGAAGGTGAAGATATGAAAAAGTTGATACTAATAGCAATTAGTGTACTAATAGCTGGAGTTGGAGTAACTGCGGGTGGCGGTAGTCTAACTGGGGGAGAAGCAGACCAGACTATCTATAATAGGACTATGGAGGCCTCAAGGATAGTTTATGGTAATAATGCAACATTCGTTACTCCAGGTGAGGATAAGCTTCTGGGCAAATGTGAGGATGGTAACTTGTCGTTTGCCAAGCTTGAGAGGCATGGTAGAGTAATCTACTGGCATCATCGTATAATAGACGGTGCTATTGTAGAACTTGACCGAAAAGTGGACATTTTTGATGCAGAAACAGAAGAACTTATTGAGAGTAGTGTTCTCAACTGGCGGGATGACTTGCCAGACCATCTACCACCAATAATCACTAAGGAAGAAGCGGAAGGCATAGCTGGTGGTAGTTCTGCTACCCTATACTTTATTGACCCAGAATCAATAAGGTTCTACGAAATGACACCTACATCACATCCTTGCTGGGTTGTTTGGAATAGCACAGAGAAAACAATAGATGGATATACATATAACCGTATAATCATCACTGCTGTTGATGCTACTAATGGCGAAATACTGGGTTATGGAACACCACCACCATACGAGGGATTCACGTCTGAAGGACCCTTTGATGATGACCCTTGCACGCCAATGTGGCCTCTATATTGTGCAAATGTCAAAGCGTGGTTTGAGAATATGGGGTATCCAACTCTATCAATACAATATCCCAACGAGACGCAGATTAGAGCCCAGATTCAGAGCAATGATATAGCTGTGTTTTATGAGGCGGGGCATGGTAATTCTTTTTCCTTCTTGCATGGATGCGCCCCTGAGCCAATTGATGGAAGGATAACTAATGCCGATGACGTTCAGAGCTGGATTGCTGATTATCCTAAAATGCCATTTACTCTCTTGTATTCGTGTGAGGCTATGGCAAATACTGGTCCTGGATACTTTGAGTATGAGTTCAGAAAAGGAGTAGATACTGGAACAGCTGTTGTTGGTGGATACTATCTAGGTGATGAACCTTGCCTCGGAACATGTGGAGGCTACCTAGACTTTTTCTGGCAAGGTGAACTCCTTAATAAGCTGAATCAAAGTTGGACAGTGGAAGAGGCTTTTAATTGGGCTAACGATAAGTGGAGTGCTTGTGATGGATGCTTCAAATTTGCTGGTGACCCAAACCTCAAGCTAGTTCCGAAGGTCTATAGATACCCAGTTGTTGGTCACATAACTGGAGAAGTCCGTGATGTTAATAGCAATCTGTTATCCAATGTGGAGGTTTCACTATATGAATATGGGAATGGCCTTTATGGAAGTGATGTGGCTTCTCCAGACTACTGCATCGAGGTTAACCAAACCGGGCAGTACTGGCTACTTGGCACTAAAGCTGACTTCTATGAAATAGACACCACTGATATGCTCACGATACCACCACTGCACATAGACTTAACAACACCAGAGAAATTGGCTGCAGGATACGTATTTGACTTCGAAGGCGACTACGGGCTTGTCCCCAGAGCATGCATCATGTCCTACGTTCTGAAATGCGTCAACCTATGGAAGATTGGCTCTTCAGCCCATCCAGAGTGGAACCTTTCTGAGTGGAAGGCCATGGACACGGCTAACTCCTGGCTATATCCAAGCTAACCTAGGCGGGTGAATGGATAGCATGAGATTGGGCGTAGTGTTGGTTGCTATGGCGGCCTCGATAGCTGTTATCGTGCCTGCGGATATAGCTCTAGGGCAGGAAGCCAATCCAGACACAGTTCAGCCCGCATCAAGCCTACGATAAAGCTTCAAGCTATCCTCGAACTTAGCAACCCCAATTTTGTATTGCGTATTTCCTGACGGCTACCTTAGAATTCAAAGAGGCGTACCCCCTTTGGGTTTTCTTTTCTAGCAACCAAGATATAACCCGATGCTTTCAACAGTTCTATAAGGTCTTTTATTTGAAGTTAGGGGAGGGCTATAATAAGCTCAAACGCAGGTGTGTGTCGAGGCAAGAGGGAGGTCCAGATGAAAAGTAAACCAAGACGGTTGCCAATTTTGCTTCTTGGAATAATCATCTTATTAGCTAGTATAGTCCCAGCGTGCTCTTAGCCACAGGAACCACCTCAAAACTGGACTGTGGCGAATGAGACGGAGTTCCTGGCCAAATGTTCAGCAAAAGTCTCCAAGGATTATCACAAGCTTACCGTGTGGCTATTGGTGGGGTAATGGGATAAAATAGAAAATGAAGGCGGATTGAAAAAAGGCATGAAGCATAAAGGAAAGTTCATGGTTCTGGCTGCTTGCGTTATTCTTACCACTATACTGCTCGTGGGTTGTGTCAGCCCAGCGCAAGGACATCTGAACAAAGGCATCGCTTACTACGACCAAGAAAAATTTGATGAAGCCATTGAGGAGTTTGCCGAGGCGATTGAGCTTGACCCGGAATATGCCAAAGCTTATTACCATCGAGGATTGGCTTATTGGGCAAAAACCGAATGTGACAAAGCCATGGATGATTTTAATAAAGCGATTGAGCTTGACCCGGAATATGCCCCAGCTTATAACCATCGAGGATGGGCTTATCATTACAAAGGCGAATATGATAAGGCCATGGCTGATTATAACAAAGCGATTGAGCTTGACCCTGAGCTTGATTTGGCTTATTTTAACCGCGGCTATCTTTACATGGGGCTAGGAGAAAAAGAGAAGGCAATCAGCGACTTTGAGAAATGCATTGAGGTATCGAAGAACCCAGCTCTTACCGAGCGAGTGCAGGAGATATTGGATGAGCTGAGGGCATGATTTTTTTCAATAACTATGATAACCCCACCTTTGCCTGATTTGGTGGGAATCGTGGGGATGGATTTTATACCATATTAAGTGATACACTACTACTGGGAAAATGCGATTGCCTGCAGTCTTTGTTATTGTGACCGTGGTTGCTGTTTCTCTCCTGCCGCTGGGTATGGCTTTGGCGCAGGAAGCGAATCCAGACAGGACTTTGCCCGACATCGTGGAAAGAGGGGACCAGTTCGATGTCACTGTGACCTTTACCGCCGCCGCAGATGAATTCAATTCTGTCGGCCTGACCGACCTTTGCCCCGAAGGTTGGGAGGTGGAGGTTAATAAAGAGTGGTGTACCCCAAAAGCCGACTTTGTTAAAGCTACGGGCAACAAAGCTGAGATTATGTGGTTTGGACCCTATGCTGAGGGCGATGACTTTAGCGTAACGTATGAGGTAACGGTGCCTGTTTATGCCTGTGCGGGAAATCATACCTTCGATGGTTCTCTGGAATATTATCTTGAAGAAGAAGGACCTTATTTGGAAAAGATTACCGGTGATGTTAAGGTGGAGGTTCCTGTATACTCTACCAAGCCACTTATCTGCTGTAGCCCGAAAAGCTTGAACTTCAGTGCTGTTGAGGGAGGTTCAAGCCCGGCAAACCGGATACTGGAGATTTCGAACTCAGGCGCTGGTACAATTAGCTGGACGCTGAGTGATGACGCTGGGTGGCTCAGCGAGAATCCCACGGGTGGCGGCTCAACAGGTCCAGGCGATGAGACTTCGGTGGTTGTTTCCGTTGATAAAACAGGAATGTCTGCCGGAGACTATTCCGCCGACATCACCATAACCGCTGATGGGGCAGACAACAGTCCGCAGACAGTCCCGGTTAGCCTGCATATTAGCTCACCGGCGCCACAGATATCCTGCGAGCCTGAAAGTCTTAGCTTCACTGCTGTTGAAGGAAGTTCAGCCCCTGCAGACAAGACGCTTGAAATTTGGAATTCAGGTACAGGGACACTGAATTGGTCCCTGAGCGATGGTGCTGCCTGGCTCAGCGAGGATCCCACGAGCGGCAGCTCTATAGGCGAGCATGATACGGTAGCTGTACGGGTTGATATAGCAGGTATGTCTGCTGGAGATTATTCCGCCGACATCACCATAACCGCTGATGGGGCAAGCAACAGTCCGCAGACAGTCTCCGTTAGCCTGCATATTAGCTCAGCAGCCCCAGAGATATCCTTCAAGCCCAAAAGTCTTAGCTTCACTGCTGGTGAAGGAGGTTCAAACCCGGCAAACGAGACGCTGGAGATCTGGAATTCAGGCGTCGATACACTTCACTGGACGCTGAGTGATGATGCTGAGTGGCTCAGCGAGAATCCGACAAGCGGCAGCTCTATGACCGAGCGTGATACAGTAGTTCTATCGGTTGATATAGCAGGAATGTCTGATGGCGATTATTCCACCAGTATCACCATAACCGCCCCCGGCGTGAGCAATAGTCCGCAGACAGTTCCGGTTACTCTGTATGTGGGAGGAATAGGCCCACCGTTACCCGCACAATTTACCATAACTAACCTTGATGTCACTCCTGGGCAAGTACCGCCAGGACAGCCAGTAACCGTGAGCGTCCAGGTTGCCAACATTGGTGGTAGTGAGGGTAGCTATACTGTGAACCTTACCGTAAACGGGCAGGTAGAGCAGACAAAGATGGTAACCCTGGCTCCTGAAGCAATGGAGACGGTAACCTTCACCGTGACTAAGGAAACGCCAGGCAGTTACACCATATCGATAGGGGACTTGACTAAAGAGTTTACTGTTGCCGCTTCATCATGGCTCAGCCGATACTGGTGGACGATAGTAGTCGGGGCAGTTGCTGTTGTGCTTTTGGCTTACTTCCTGTGGCGAAAAAGAGCAGCCTAGATTGTCTGGCAGCTTTCAGCTATCAGCCTTCAGCCTGGTGACCAAAACCGAAAGAGTGGGGGAAAATGCAACTAAATGTAACTAAAGTTAACTAAACGTAGTTGATGTTTTCCACACGGCGGTGTAAAATGTAGATAAGGCACCAGGACTTTAGTCCTGGATATTGTCACAATCTATAATGTTGGAGTTAAGAATTAGACTAGCCTGAGTAAGATGGCGGCAGGTAAGACGTTCAGCACAGGTAACATTACTACGATTGACTTTGGTTTGCTTGCTGAAGATAGGCGAAGCTGGGAAGCTCGCGGGTTGGTACGAATAGAATGAGAGTGGCATGGGTGCTTGTTGCTCTGGCGGTTTTGATGTTTGCTGCTGTTGTCCCTGTGGACACAGCCTTGGCGCAAACAGCCAACCCAAGCAGGGTTCTGCCCGACAAGGTGCAGAGGGGGGAGACATTCAATGTCACCGTAACCTTCACTTCGCCCGCGAATATGCTCCATTCTATCTACCTCCGCGACTTTGCTCCCGCTGGTTGGTCGGTGATTGTCGATAAAACGTGGTGCGTCCCGAATGCCGATGACGCTAACGCTACCGGCAACAAAGCGGAGCTTGGTTGGTGGGCTGGGCAGTATGCTAACGGCACTGCGTTCACCGCGCTGTATAAGGTAACTGTGCCTCATGATGCCGAACTGGGAATTCATGCCTTTACTGGCATACTCCGATATTGGCTTGGTTCTAAAGGACCTTACCTGGAAAACATAACCGGTGATTATGAAGTAGAGGCCATTTTGCCAGTTATCTCCTTTAGCCCCACAGACTTCAGCTTCACTGCTATGGAAGGAGAACCAAATCCGCCGAGCCAGACGTTGACGATATGGACTTTGAGGGAGGAGACTGTCAACTGGACGATTCATGATGATGCTGACTGGCTTGAGGAAACCCCGGCAAGCGGCAGCCTTGCTTCAGGTGAGTACGACTATGTGGGGGTATCTGTTGCTACAGCAGGGCTGGCGTCAGGAATGTATAGTGCCAACATTTCCCTCCAAGCAGTTAATGCTACGTGGAGGATTCCGGTAAGCCTGGAGATTAGGGGGGCAATCGTTATCAATGTCACCAGATACATTAATGAAACTATGAAACTGCCGAACGAGTTGTATTCCGGGGACATATTTACTGTTATCGTTAATTGGACTGCACCTCTGAATAACTTCTCTGCTATTGGTCTCACCGACCTTGCCCCCCCTGGTTTTGAGGTTGAGGTAAATGCCACCTGGTGTAACCCGGATGCCGATGAACTTAACGCTATTGGCAGTAAAGTGGAGATTGCCTGGTTTGGGCCCTATGATAATGGCACTAACTTCATGGCAATGTATAAGGTGACTGTCCCCAGTACTGCTGCACCAGGGAGTCATTTCTTTCCCTATAATAACTGTTCACTGGGCTGGCTGGAATACTATTTTGGCGAGGAGTGGGTATTTACATCGTGCACAATGGGAGATTATGAGGTAGTGGTAACAGTCCCCGGCAATATAGTGGGAGAGACTCGTAGTGTTAATGCTAATGAGCTATCCGATGTGACCGTCACCCTGTATAAAGATAGTTCAAGCATAGCAAGCGATATAAGTACTCCAAATTACAGTATAGGGGTCAATGAAACCGGGGAGTACTGGCTCCTTGCTAGCGAAAGTACGTCTTATGAGATAAATACGACCAATATGCTTGTTTTGCCTGACTTATATATAAACCTGACAACTCCAGAACTACTGGCCGCGGGATATACCTTTGACTTCGAAGGTGATTATGGGCTTGTCCCCACGAGCTGCAACATGGCGTATGCTTTAAAGAGCGTCAATCTGTGGCTATCCCCACCGTTAGCGCATCCCGAGTGGGGTATTTCTGAGTGGAAGGCGATGGATTCCATTAGCTCCTGGCTATATCCAAGCTAAGTTTCAGTACGCAGGTAATATCTCGAGCTCCTCTCACTTGATTTTCATTAGTGCTATAATTAGTAAAATGAGATTGTCCATAGCATTTGTTATTGTGGTGGCAGTAATAGCTGTTGTCGTCATGCCTGCGGGTACAGCTCTGGGGCAAACAGCCAATCCAGGCAGAGAGCTGCCCGACAGTGTGCAGAGGGGGCAGACATTTGATGTCACCGTTAATTTTACCGCCCTTGCAGATGATTTCAACAGTATCGCGCTCCGTGACACTGCCCCGGATGGATGGAATGTGACCGTTAACGAAGCATGGTGTGACCCGTATGCCGATGGGGCTAAGGCTACAGGCAATCAAGCATCGTTCATCTGGATTGGGCCCTATGAAAACGGCACTAGCTTTACTGCAAAGTATAAGGTTACCGTTCCCCGTGGTGCCTCTCCGGGGAATCATAGCTTTAATGTTAGTTTTCCTTCTAATATTTTTCTCATCTATCATATTGAGGGTAGCAGCAAAATTGCCGAAAACATAACTGGAGATTTTGAAGTGGAGGTCGTTGTACCCACCACGCCGATTATCTCCCATAGCCCGGCAAGCTTCGGTTTTGGTGCTACCCAGGGAGGTTCAAACCCTGAAAATCAGACACTGGAGATTTGGAACTCGGGCATTGATACACTTAACTGGACGCTAAGCGACGATGCCGAGTGGCTTAGCGAGAATCCCACAAGCGGCAGCTCCACGGGCGAGCATGATATAGTAGTTCTATCGGTTGATATAGCAGGAATGTCTGCCGGGGATTATTCCGCTAATATCACCATAACTGCCGCCGGGGCGAGCAATAGTCCGCAGACAGTTCCGGTTACTCTGTGCGTGGAAGGAATAGGCCCACTGTTTACCATAACTAGCCTTGATGTTACTCCTGAGCAAGTACCGCCCAGACAGCCAGTAACCGTGAGTGTCCAGGTTGCCAACACTGGTGATAGCGAGGGTAGCTATACTGTGAACCTCACCGTAAACGGGCAGGTAGAGCAGACAAAGATGGTAACCCTGGCTCCTGAGGCAATGGAGACGGTAACCTTCACCGTGACTAAGGAAACGCCAGGCAGTTACACCATATCGATAGGGGACTTGACTAAAGAGCTTACTGTTGCCGCTCCATCATGGCTCAACCGATACTGGTGGATGATAGCAGTCGGGATAGTCGCTGTTGTGCTTTTGGTTTACTTGCTGCGGCGAAAAACAACAGTCTAGATTGTTTAGTAGCTATCAGCTTTCAGCCTTCAGTCATTAGCTAGCTGCTGACTGCTTTTTTATATTGTTTAGTATGTAGCTATCAGCCTTGAGTCATTAGCTAACCGCTGATTACTGGCCGCTTTTTCATTTTTGCTCTGTCATTTTGCCCTTTGATTTTTGAGTTTTGCTTTCCTGGGATTGCCGCGCTTCCCTCGCAATGACGATAAAAAAGGCTGGCAATGACCTTCTGTCGTTGTGAAGCCCCCCTTTTGTAGTGCGACCCTTCAGGGTCGTGCGCACGAGGCTAAAGCCTCGCACTACATTTTTAGACATCTTCTGTCATTGTGAGGGACGCCGCCTTGTCATTGCGAGGAGCGTTAGCGACGAAGCAATCTCGGTTTAAGAATGTAGTTGCCCAATTTATTGGGCAAGTGTGCCTGATGAATCAGGCAACTACAAAATCCGGGGGCGAAGCAACTGACAATGACTCCCCTTTGTCATTGCGAGGCACGCCCCCTCCTGTCATTGCGAGGAGCGCTAGCGACGAAGCAATCTAGAGCGGGATTCCTCGTTTCACTCGGAACAAGCTCCGCAATCTCATGAGGGGACGGTTTTCTTAATTAAAGAGCAAAAAAGTTGAAAAAAAGGGAACGATTTGGAACTAAATACAACTAAAGGTAACTAAATGGAACTTGCAATCTCTGACACGGTGGCGTAGAATATACAAAGGTACTACGACTAAAGTACCATAACGGTACTATAGGCGCGGGGGTTTCATGTGAAGCGAATAGCGTTTTCGCTACTTAGCGTTCTCATTCTTATCGCTATGGTACTGCCCGCCGGTAGCGGAGCAGTGCTGGCAGATGGGGGTGACGTTGATTACATTGTAATCTCACCTGATAATGCCTTCATAGATGGCGGTGGTGCAGAGACACAGGCTTACAGTGCTGAAGCTTTCGATGCTCAAGAAATTAGTCTGGGCGATGTTACCCAGGATACAAACTTCACCGTAGAGCCCGAGGCTGGCGGAAGCTGGGAAGGATGTACATATACTTCAGAGCACATAGGAGACTGGCTGGTAACAGGCACTCATACCACCGGAAAGACCGGCACAGCTGGCTTACACGTCCTGGAAACCCCGGAATATCCCGGGGGTGAGCCTGCTCCTCCCGGGGGTGGCGCTAGTTCGTCCGCCCCATCAGGTACAACCACGGAAACTGAGCCACCAGTTCAGTCAACGCCACTGGTAGGTGGCGGTTGTGAGCCACCCCATCTGGAAGTGGACAAGAGCGTATCTCCCGAGACTATTTGCCTAGATGACCAGGCAACGGTAACCCTCAACGTTACCGGCGCCGGTGAGCCAGCGGAGGAGCACTTTCCCATAGACGTCATGCTCGTCATCGACCGCTCAGGGTCAATGGATGGTAAGCTCGCTGATGCTAAGACTGCTGCCAAAACTTTCGTGGGACTGCTTAACTCTACCAGTGACCGTTCAGGGCTGGTGTCTTTCTTATACTGGCACTCGACGGGATGGTGGTGGGGGTACTGGGAGGCAAAACTTGATCAAAATTTGACATTTGACCAGTCAGCGACAAACAGCTCCATAGATAGCTTGACTGCCTGGGGTAATACCGCTATAGGCGAGGGCATTTATGAGGCTAACGCGGAGCTTATTGATAATGGCAGGAATAGGCCGCCCACCGTTTATGCTGAGATTCTGCTTTCCGATGGGCATAACAATAGAGGTCGCAATCCTATAGGCGCAGCACAAGAGGCCGCTAACAATAGTATTGTCATTTACACCATTGGACTGGGAGGCGAGGCCGATAATGCCACGATGTGGAATATCGCCAATATAACCGGTGGCAAATACTACTATGCTCCAAACTCAACTGACCTGGAGGCTATATATCAAGATATCGCCGGAGAGTTGTCCGCCACGGCTGGCACCGATGTCGTGGTGACCGAGGTTTTGCCCGATGATGTGAATTATGTGAATGGAACTGCTGTTCCTACTCCAGATTCAACAAGTGGCCAGAACCTGACCTGGGAATTAGGTTCCATCAGCATAGGCGATACCAAGACCATAACGTTCAATGTAACCTTTGATAACCCTGGCTATCAACCAGTGGACGTATATCCCGACACGCGGGTAAACTACACCAATTATCTGGGTAACCCGGCAAGCAAAGCGTTCCCTGAGACAAACATCACGGTAGAGGGTGCTATAGAGTATAACCTGACGGTAAATGTAACCCCCACTGATACAGGAAATGTGACCATAAACGACACAATTACTCCAACTTCCTATCCCAACACCACTACCTGGGCCAATGGGACGGTGGTAAATATCGCCGCCACGCCTGATGCTTATTGGTACTTTGTGAACTGGACGGGAGATGTTGGCAACCCTGACTCAGCATCTACAACAGTAACGGTGGATGCTAACAAGACGGTAACGGCGAACTTTGCCCGGGTTAGCTATACCCTTACCATGGCGGTAAGCGGGAATGGCACAACGAGCCCCACGATAGGAGGGCATAGTTATGCCAATGGGACGGTGGTAAATATCGCCGCCACGCCTGATGCTTATTGGTACTTT
>Ga0307433_1000154_pt1 | contig 62466 bp, 42 predicted proteins | sample SalMarWE160210MG_FD_202166 | JGI IMG/M metagenome (GOLD analysis project Ga0307433, IMG submission 202166) | Salt marsh sediment microbial communities from the Plum Island Ecosystem LTER, Massachusetts, United States - WE1603-210 | ecosystem: Environmental > Aquatic > Marine > Intertidal zone >...
TGCCTACGCCGTAAGCGTCAAATCGATTAAGGGCGTCCCATGCAGGTATTTGTTGAGCCCATGTACTGTTTCTGCCGCCGGAACGAGGCAATTCATCCTCGTAATCGTTGGCATAGATCAGCATGGCCTTTCCGAGACCTGACAGATTTGTTCCGCAGACCATTCGGAAGGCAATTTGCCTCACCCTGGCCAGCGCGGGCATCAGGATACCCATGAGCAGTGCTATGATCGCAATAACGACCAGCAGCTCAACTAATGTAAAACCGTTACGTTTCATTTTACTTCTCCTTCACTTTTTCGGAGATTCGCCTACCGGCCGATTTTAAGCACTTTTTAACAATTAATAAGTGCAACTAACTACCGTGATCGCATCATGATAAGTCCCTGTAAAAAGTAACTTATAGCGTTAAACGCCGTTTCTTAGCGAATCTCCATGTTTCATTTTTTCGCTCAAAAACGGCCGGTTCAAGCAAATTCATAAAACCGGATTCGGCGACAACTTCCGCGCAATTGGGTCGTTTCGCCCTTAAGGCTGCTTGTGTCATAAGAATCTAAGCCGAACATCCGGCAGGCAGGTCGAAGATATGAAACAAAAACGAAAATGATAACAACTTAAAATTATGATAAGTTTTTCAAACCTGCCTATTTGTTTTGTCTTCCATAAGGGCGCAAATCTTGTGCGCAAAACTGTCCTCGACTCATAAGGTTTAAGCCAGAATGAAAAAGAACCTTCACTTTGGCAGGCGGGTTCAGGATATGATATAACAAACAAATATGATTATGATAACGACTCAAAATATAATAAATTCAAGCCTGCCTGTATCTATATACGATTATAGCACAAATAAGTTTTCTCTATCCAGTAAATATCGTCAAATTCCGCAGATTTTCTTGAAAACTTTGCTCAATCCGGCTGACTACCTCTATATCGGGCCGTAATCGCATAAACAGGTTGTATTGATGCCGTTTATGCATGGCCGGATTATCCGGCGATGTTTTGTAAATCGTTTGATTATTTTGCGGATATTCTTATGATAGCAGGCGAAATGGAAGAAAACCAAAACATATATCGAGAATCAGCCCGGGCCTTTGCCGAGGCCCGCCGGGTTCTGCCGGGCGGCGTTAATTCGCCTGTGCGGGCCTTTGGCGGCGTGGATATGGGTCCGGTTTTTGTCGCCGGTGCAAAAGGCTCCAAAATCTTTGACATCGACGGCAATGAATACATCGACTATGTCGGCTCGTGGGGTCCTATGATCCTGGGCCATGCCCATCCGAGCGTGATTGGAGCGGTCGAGGCCGCAGCCCGGAAGGGCACTTCGTTCGGAGCGCCGACGCTGGCCGAAACGGCGCTGGCGCAGAAAATCATCGCCGCCTTCGACTCGATCGAGAAGGTTCGTCTTCTCAGTAGCGGTACCGAGGCGGTCATGACGGCTATCCGTTTGGCCCGCGGATATACCAAAAAGGACATCATCATAAAAATGGCCGGCTGCTATCACGGGCACAGCGATTCTTTGCTGGTCGCTGCGGGTTCAGGCCTGGCCGAGAGCGCCATCGCCTCAAGCGCCGGCGTTCCGGATGCGGTCGCGAAATTGACCGTTGTGGTTCCTTATAACGATATAGAAGCGGTCAAGGCGGCGCTTGCCAGGCACAAAGGCAAAATCGCAGCGGTTCTGGTTGAGCCTGTGGGCGCGAATATGGGAGTGGTGCCCCCGGTGGCAGGTTATCTGGAGACGATTCGGGAATTATGCGACGCCGGTGAGGTGCTTTTGATTTTTGACGAGGTAATCACGGGTTTTCGGCTCGCGCTCGGCGGCGCCCAGGAGCGTTTCGGCATCAAAGCGGATATAACGTGCCTCGGCAAGATCATCGGGGGAGGCCTGCCCGCGGCGGCTGTTGGCGGCAGGGCCGATATTATGGACATACTGGCCCCGACCGGGCCGGTCTATCAGGCGGGGACCCTGTCAGGTAATCCGATTGCAACCGCAGCGGCGAACACGACACTCGATATTTTAGCCGAAGAAGGTTGCTACGAGAAACTCGAATCTTCGGCGGCCATGCTTGAAGCCGGCCTGATGGAAGCGGCTAAAGAGGCCGGCGTTGCCGTGACAATCAATCGGGTAGGCTCGATTCAGAGTTGTTTCTTCACCGACCGGCCAGTGCGGACTTTCGCCGATGTGCAATCTACCGATATCCAACGGTTCAAAAAATTCTTTGCCGGGATGCTCGGGCGGGGGATTTATCTTGCTCCAAGTGCTTATGAGGCGATGTTTGTCTCGTTAGCTCACAACACGGACGACATCGAAAGGACAATTGGAGCCGCCAGGGCCAGTTTCCACGAAATCGGAGAATAAAAAGGATGCCCGTCAAAAGACAAAGGCGATATCTTTGTTTATTTGTCCTCGTAGCTACTGTTCTCGATAGGGCGATCGAGCTGATCGGCTCAAAAAATATTTCTTTGCATTTATGACCGAGATAAATTATAATTGGTGGATTGATCATGAAGCTCGCATCAAACAAATGCGAGTCTGAGCTTGTATGATGTGCGGCGACAATTTTGTACGTTAAATGCTGAATACTGAATTAGGGAGATATAAAAATGAACGAGAGCCAAGCCAGTCCTAACAATTTGCTTGATACTACCGATTGTCTTGAGGCTGTTGGAGTTTTCAAGGGATGGAAGAATTTTCTCTTCGTTATCGTCCTTTTGTGCCTTCTGCTGTTGCAGACGTCCTTTTTACTTGTGGATACCGGTTACATCAAAATTGAGGACCAGGCCGGCGGCAGCGAACCAGCCGTTACGAGTGGCCTCACCGATCCCGATGAACAGAATGTGAAACCTGTCAGTGAAGACGTACAGGCAATTATCCAGCCTATGCAGAAATTAGCTGTGGAGGCAAAAAAGCCTGTTGAAGCAATTGTGCCGGAGGAAGCTGCTGATCCCGAAGAAGCCACCGAACCGAACGAAGCTGCCGAGCCAAATCAACCTGACGAGGAGATTACCAAAGCGGCGGGGCATAATCTGCAGCGTGCCATTGCGTGGCCCCCGGCGGAGTTCTTGTCCGGTCTGACGTTCGAGTATTTGAGCTGGGTAATTCGGATTGTTAATGCCGTGCTTATACTCACGGCTTCGCTTTATTGTTTGTCGATGCTCTTTAGCCTGAAAGTCTCGATGCTCGGCAGACTCGGCGGAATCAACCATATCAGCAGGGCGTTTTTCCTGTCACTGCTTATGCTTGTTCTGTTATTACCGTGGCAAAGAATCTTTGCCGGCATAGTTCCGGGAGCGATATTTACTCCCGAAGAACTGGTGAAGTGGTCTTCTGCCAAGGGCGGCGACATATTCGATGTCGTCATTTACTATTTGCGTTTCAGCGGCTATTGGCTGTTGGTGTTTTTATTGCTTATACTCTCGCAGATCCGCAGCATTCGCTGGGGAAAGGCTATTCTTCGCCGACTCGAGATTATTTAAAAGGTTCCCACCGCTGCTTGAGAAATGAAAATGGCGGAAATCGAACGTATCGGGGTGTCACTCGATAAAGAGCTGCTTTCGATGTTTGACAAGCTCATTGCCGGGCAGGGTTATAAGAGCCGGTCCGAGGCGATACGCGATCTTGTTCGGCGGCAGCTTAGTGAAGAGCGGCTTGGCAATCCGAAAGCCAAAGCGGTAGCCGCCGTGTTTCTGGTTTACAACCATCACTCAACAAAACTGACCGAGTCGCTCATAGAGCTCCAGCATACGCATACTTTGGATTCGTCCCAGCAGGTGATATCTTCTCTGCACGTTCACCTTGACGAGCACGATTGTCTGGAAGTAATAATAATGCGGGGCCGTGTCGGCGAAATAAATAAGATGGCGGAAACAATATTAAGCATGAAGGGCGTTAAACTCGGACGCGTCAACATTGTCGCAACTTAATTTTAGTTGACGATTTACAAGTTGCCGGCTATAATTAATTTTCCTCTGATTCGATTAGGGACAAAAGTCAAAAAACGACAGGGCGATTAGCTCAGTTGGCTAGAGCGCACGGATCACACCCGTGAGGTCACAGGTTCGAGTCCTGTATCGCCCATTTCTGTAAGCATTTGTAAGAAGCGGGTTTACGAGGACTTGTGTATTTTATAACATTTAATTCTTGGATTAATTGTATTTTTCTTTGTGCAGTATTCGTGCAGTTTGTAGCTTTCTGGGGCGACCTCGGCCATGTTTCCGGTTGCCATTAGCGGCCACCAGGTCAAGTTCTGCGTTGTTCAACCCGGGCAATGATTCCGGCAAGAAATCGAATGTGTGGTGTGATGCACAGTACAGCAAGGTACGTTTTGATCCGCTTAAAAATGTTTTGACGCTACAGTTTTGGCGATCGACACGGGCCCTCCTCGAGTAGGACGTTATTAAGGTTCGGTCAGAGATTGGGCGGCATGTCTTCTCACCCTTCGCTCTCCCGAGTGAAAATGAAACGGTCACCTATGAAGAGCTCAAAGTCAAATACTAAAATCCCTATTGCCACAATTTTTTTGAGGCATCCAGGGTAAGATTTAGCACCGTCCATTGAAACCGTTCATAATTTTTTTAAAGCCTTGGTGCTATAGAGCTTACGAATCAGACATTTTCGTAGAATTGGCAGAAAACGAGGTTTTGGATTGTACAAGGGTTGTATAAGCAAGCAGCAGGCCGAAGTACAGGCAAACAATGCCGACTATTGAAGCGGCAACTTATGCAATCCGATAAAGTCCCTAAAAAACGCTAACATATCTTGTTCCAAAAAATCAGTTCTGAATATGTGGCGGATATTAGGCGGACCTTTTATTGTACAATGTATTTATAAATATTAAAATTGCCTTTTTTCAATACTGATAATGAGGCTTGCTTGGATTTTGAAACTACTTGCCTTTAAGTTAGGAAGTCCGACAAAGTGTCTAAATACATGGAGTTAGGAGAAAAATTTAAATATTCATAGGTAAGCAACCGTTATTATCTAAAAACCTCCGTGCAGAAAGGGAACTGAATGAGGAATGACGAAATCACAAGTTCGGTGGACATCCAGAAAAATACCTCTTCAGGTTTACAAATCATTACGCTGAATAGAGGGGCGTTCCATGAATATTTTATGACCTCGGTCCCCGAGGGCAACGAGCCTGCACAGTCACTTTTTCAGAGAATGGCAGATGCTGTTCGGGCGAGAAAGGCACATGTAATCTCACAGGAGGTATTCGGCATACCGGACAGAAACGGGGCCGGGATGCAGATGCTCAAGGACGCTATGGGCGGAATTGACGCACCAGTTACGTGGCTTGAGGATGGGCATGCTTCGGATCTTTGCGGAGCGCACCTGCGAGCAATTTCAGGGACATCGGTCAAGCGACTGGAACTGGATGGTAGAATAGTAGGAAGCGTAATCGAGGATGACTATGCCCGGTATTGCCATCTGGGTGGGTTGCTGCCGAGACGTGATCATCTATCGCGAAGTGAGCAGGCAAGCGTGATATTAGATCAGATGGAAGAGATGCTTGAGGCTGCCGGGATGGAATTCAGCCATGTTTTACGGACATGGTTTTATAATAATAATATTTTGGACTGGTATGGTGATTTCAACAAGGTTCGTGACGGCTTTTTTAATAAAAAGCGGGTTTATGAAGGATTGGTTCCGGCCAGTACGGGCGTAGGCGGGTGCAATTCTGCCGGGACGGCGCTGGTAGGCGGTCTGCTGGCAGTGAAAGCCAAGAGTAAAGAGGTGCGGGCCTTTGAAGTGCGCTCGCCATTGCAATCTGCTGCTGTCGAATACGGTAGCTCATTCAGCCGGGCGGTGGAACTTGACCTGCCGGGTCATCGACGATTGTATATTTCCGGTACGGCCAGTATAGACCCGAACGGAATAACGGCACATGTAGGTGACTCGGAGGCCCAGGTGACGCTGACAATGCAGGTAGTGCACGCGATTCTGGAGTCACGAGGCATGGACTGGGCTGACGTCACGAGAGGCCTGGCCTATTTCAAACATGCTGAAGACGCGCCGCTATTCAAGAAGTACCGCATCAGTAATAAAATTCCCCTATTCCCTGTGGTAATTGCGGAAAATTGTATTTGCAGAGATGACCTGCTGTATGAGATTGAGGTGGATGCAATTCGGATCGGTTAGAGAATTGCTGCTAAGACGCCGAATTCTATGTCTGTTACCGTTACGGGAAGAAGAGATTTTACTTGACTATTTTCGTGTTTTTTTATATATAAAACGACACGAATATTACCTTAGGATTGTATCGCAGCATGGGACTGACTTTACTTTTTGTCTAATGTAAATGGAAACTCTGGGGCAAGACTCCTGAAGTATATACTTTTTCATTTTCAGAATAAAAGGTGCTTGAGTGAACAAGGCCTGTTTTGGACATAATGGATATAGCCGGAAGTGCTCAGGAAGTCTCCTTTTCTGCTGTGCTATTATTTTATTGAGTGAAATTGTCACACAGGCTTCGGGACTGAGCACAACTTCGGTGTCACCGCTGAGTGGCCGCATTGAGAATGCGTTGATTGTCACACAACTGCCTCCGGCGTCGAATCAACAGACAGAAACGGCACTTGAGCGGCAGAAATCCGCGGCCAATTGGTTCCTGGATTTCGGCGAAGGAGCACGCCTTGTTAAGGTATACCCGAATTCCTCCATAGAAGAATTGAGCCGGGATTTCCACAGCGCCTGTGATCCTTCTATTTCATTCGACGCTTCCCACATCCTTTTTGCCGGAAAGAAAACACCCGACAATAACTGGAATATCTATGAGATGGAGATAGACGGCTCGAATGTAAGACAGATCACGAACGGCACAGGTAACTATCGAAGCCCGGATTACCAGGCAACACTTTACACGATTGTATCTACGGAGCCCTGGTACCAGTTGACTTTTGTGGGCATGGAAAACGGAACTTCGGATGAATATGGTGCCGGCACGACCACAAATCTGTATTCCTGTAAACTCGACGGTTCGGCGGTACGCCGCCTGACTTTCAACCTGTCCGGCAACATGGATCCGTTTATCATGTCCGATGGGCGCCTGCTCTTTGCGAGCCAGCGTCGTTCTACACTCAATCTGGAACATTCCGGACGCATTTCTCTGTTCGGGATTAACATCGACGGTGCGGATTATGCGTTGTTCCATGCCGATAAGGGCAAGCCAATTAAACGTATGCCGTGCACGACCACAAAAGGTCTGGCTGTTTATATCGAAGCCGACAAGCTTCGGTGGGACGGTGCAGGCAGTATCGGTTCTACACTTTTGCGAAGACCGCTTCGTTCTTATCGACAGATCACGCGGGAATCGGATGGCCTATTCCACTCTCCTTCAGCACTTGCCGATGGGAAAATACTCGTGTCTCGAAGATCGCAAGATGATACCGATACACACGGTGTTTATCGACTTGATCCTTCCAGTGGACAGCTTGAGAAGATTTTTGACGACCCCAACTATCATGACATACAGGCGAAGATTGTATATCCCCGTCCCGAACCCGATGGGCGATCGAGCGTGGTCACGGAAAAGGACCCGAACGGTAAACTTTATTGTTTAGATGTTTATATTTCCGACCTTGTTAAGCCGGAGTGGATGCCCCGCGGAACTGTCAAAAGACTTCGTGTTCTTGAAGGCGTTTTATCAGCCGGAACAGAAATTCCAAGTGTCTTTCGCAATGAACAGATGCCCCTGGTGCAGCGACGAATTCTTGGTGAAATAGACATCGAACAGGGTGGCTCTTTCAATATTGAGATACCCGCCAACACTCCTGTTGAGCTTCAAATATTGGACGCTGATGGTATCGCTCTGCGAAGCTGTGGCTGGATTTGGGCCAAGAATCATGAACCGAGAGGGTGTATTGGATGTCACGAGGATGGTGAACTCACGCCGGAGAATGTTCTGGTGAAAGCTGTTACTAAATCTTCTATCAAACTCAACTTACCTGCTGAACAAAGACGAACAGTCGATTTCCGGCGGGATGTTATGCCGATCATAGCAAATAAATGCGTCCGATGTCACAGCCAGGCTGTTCCTGCTCTACGCCTTACAGACGATCTCTCATCGGCCGCTCAAGCCGACGATAAAACCCGCTTTAACCGCAGTTATGAGAGCCTTCTTACCCCGGGGGATCGACCGGGTTCCGGGAAATATGTCCATCCGGGCAGGGCGCGTACCAGCCTTCTTATATGGCGCATATTCGGGCGAAACACCTCAAGACCGTGGGACGATACATTTTCACAGCAAAAGATATCTCGGATGCCGCCGGGTGGAAATGATGCATTGACCAATGATGAGAAACGAACCTTCGCCGAATGGACAGATATGGGAGCTCTTTGGGATGGCATACTGAAGTCGAACAACTTGCGGGAATCCAAACAGCACAATGGAGGAGCTAACCAGTGAATTTCTTGAGAATTCTAATTTTTCTGCTAATGTTTCAGGTTTCAGTCAGCAGCGGAGCAGAGCAAACTCTGCCGGTTTTTACCGATGTGACCGGGCAGGCGGGTATTAAATTCAAGCATAGCTATGGGGACTTTGATCTCAGCAACATCGTCGAAGGAACGGGCGCTGGAACGATATTTTTTGATTATGATGGCGATGGTTGGCTTGATATCTATTTTGTCAATGGTTGCTGGCTCAAAACCGTCAATGATAATCGGGGCCGGACTCTTCGAGGAAAACTTACCAATTCACTGTATCGAAATAACAAAGATGGAACATTCAGTGACGTCACCAAAGAAGCCGGTGTCGGCCACGAAGGTTTTGGATTCGGCTGCTCAGCAGCGGATTTCGACAATGATGGCGACCTCGACCTTTATGTCTTGAATTACGGGCCTAATGTTTTGTACCGCAATAATGGAGACGGGACCTTTACCGACATATCAGAATCATCAGGGCTCGACAATTCCAACTGGAGCCTTTCGTCGCCGTGGTTTGATTATGATGGCGATGGAGACCTTGATGTTTATGTCGCAAATTATCTCGAATATGACAGCGGCAAATTTCGTTCTTATTATGCGGCGGCGGGTTATCCCGGACCACTCAGCTACAGAGGCCAGCCGGACACGCTGTATCGTAACAACGGTGATGGAACTTTTACCGATGTCACCAAAGCAGCGGGAATCTTTCAGCCAAACGGACGAGCAATGAGCGCTACACTTACAGATCTGAACAATGATGGATTCCTGGATCTATACATTCCCAACGATGCAATGGAGAACTACTATTTTAAGAACACGGGTAAAGGGACATTCGAAAACGAAGGTCTTACGATGGGCCTGGCTTTTGGCGAAGGGGGGCAGGGTGTTTCTTCAATGGGGCCGGCGGTCGGCGATATAGACCGTGACGGCTGGCTCGATATTTACATTCCCGACATGGGATACGGCTGTCTTCTTATGAACAGAAAAGATTATTTTGAAGACCGCACGGAGCCGGCCAACCTTGCCGTTGTCTGCGGGCAGTACACCGGGTGGGGCGGCGTTTTGTTCGATTATGACTGTGACGGTTATTTGGATATCTTCATCGCCAATGGCAACGCCCATCATGAATATACGGAAGAAGATGTGCTCATGCGAAACGACGGTACGGGACGTTTTGTGGATGTCGCGAATAAATCAGGCTCCTATTTCAGAAAGAAATATGTCGGGCGTGGTGCCACTTACGGCGATTACGACAATGATGGAGACCTTGACCTGCTGGTAATTAATCTGAACGATTCCCCAAGGCTTCTGCGGAATGATGGCGGCAACAAAAACAATTGGCTGACTGTCCAGGCAAGGCTGCCGGGAGGTAAAAGTGATGCTGTTGGGGCGCGGGTTATCGTTACTGCCGGTTCGCTTACACAAATGCGGGATCTGATTCCTGTAACCGGCTATCTTTCACAGGCCGATCCGAGATGCCATTTCGGACTCGGCAAAAGCAAAAAAGCGGATACGGTTGAAATCCGCTGGCCGGACAAACAAATCACAAACCTTAAAGACGTGGACTCGAATCAAATTATAAATGTAATCCAGGGGTCCTGATATGGACAAGAACTATAAGATGCGTGTTTATCTTCTGATTCTAATCATGACATTGGTTATTTCATGTCTTCTTTTAGCTCACGAAGAGAGCCAAAAGCATCCGGTTTACGTTGGGGTAAAAGTCTGCGCGACCTGCCACCAGGGCAAAGGTATGGAGCACCAGTTCAGCAAATGGCTGGCTTCCAAACACGCCCGGGCGTATGCCGTCCTGTCAAAGCCGGAAGCAAAGAAAATCGCCGAACTGAGCGGTATACCCCAGGAGCCGCAGGAATCGCCAATGTGTCTCGGCTGCCACGCGACCGGTGCCCATGTGGAGGAATGGGAAAGAGACGAGACATTTTTCTTTCAAGATGGAGTGCAATGTGAAAAATGTCACGGTCCAGGCAGCGAGTACATGGATGCGGCCATCATGATGGATCGCCAGGCGGCGGAAAAAGCGGGCCTGATGATGCCGACCGTGAGTGACTGCATGGGATGCCACCAGGTAAAGGGTTCTCACGTTGCTATCCACAAATTGCCCAAGCTTGATATAACAAAGGCTATGTCTAATATAGCGCATCCCACCCCCAAAGACTTCAAGATTGGATCTGTGCCGCAATTACCGGATGTGACGGATTCTAAAAAAGGCGAAGGTAGATACATAGGGACCCTGACCTGTGCAGCCTGCCATAAAGGCACCGCGATGGGTTATCAGTTCAGCAAATGGCGCATGAGTGTTCATGCAAGTGCATACGCTGTACTTGCGAGTGATGAAGCGTACGAAATTGCGAAAGAGCAGGGATTGAAAGATGCTCCTCAGATCAGCCAGGAGTGTTTGAGATGCCATACGACCGCTTATCATCAGCCCCCAAAAGGTGTGATAGAATCATATTCATTGTACGAAGGTGTCGGATGTGAGGCATGTCACGGTGCGGGCAGCGATTATTATCCGGAAGCGATAATGAGAGATCCACGTGCGGCAAAAGCGGCCGGCCTCAAAGATGTTACACGTCAGACCTGTCTCGGATGTCATGAAAACGCGCATGACAAGCCTTTTGATTTTGACGAGGCTTTGAAAAAGATTGCCCATCCGACGGAGCCTCAAGTAGTTAATCAAGCACTTCGCTACAAGACGCCGCTCAATATGGCCCTAAGCCCTGATGGCGAGGAAATTTACGTCACATGTGAAACCTCTCACACAATCATTGTTGTAAGTGTCCCAAAGTTGCAGAAGGTTGCTGAGATAGCAGTCGGTCATCATCCGACGGACGTAACTTTCAGCCCCGATGGGATGAGAGCATATGTGAGTAATCGTCTTGATGATACTGTGACTGTTGTCGACGTTCCTTCTCGAAAAGTCCTTGCTACCATTCCCGTAGGCGACGAACCGCATGGTGTGCTGACTGATGCTTCCGGAAAGCATTTATATGTCCTCAATACATCCGCAGACAGTATTTTAGTGATTGATACGATTACGTTGAAAGAAATCAAACGTCTCACTGCGTCTCGAAGCCCCTGGTCATTATCACGCTCTCCCGATGGTTCGCTCATCTATGTTACCAATAACCTTTCACGTTTTGTGGAATTCCGCACGCCATCAAAGTCTGAGGTTACAGTTATTGATACCGCCGGAACCGTAATACAAGACCGCTTTGTTGTCCCGGCGGCAAACCTTCTTCAGGGCATCGAATGGCACCCAAGCGGGAAATTCGCTCTGATTACACTCAACCGCACTAAAAATCTTGTACCGATGACCCGGCTGCTTCAGGGCTGGACGATTACTAACGGACTTGGAATTGTATGGAAGGACGGCCGGGTGGACCAGGTGCTCCTTGATGAGCCCGGTATGTGTTTTCCCGATCCGGCAGATGTAGCAATCACGCCGGACGGCAAGCTGGCCCTGGTGACAAGTTCCGGCTCGAATCGCATCGCCGTAGTAGATGTCCCAAAGCTCATATCAATGCTTCAAGAAGCTTCCACCCATGAACGCGAGCACGTGTTCCCGAACCACCTGGGCAAGCCTACCGAATTCATTATAACGCATATCCCCACGAAGCACAGTCCGCGGGGGATTATAATTACTCCGGATGGAAAAACTGCCTTCGCTGCGAACGCCCTGGATGACTCGCTGACGGCAATCGACCTCGACAAGCTCGAATCGGTTGCAAGAATTGATCTCGGAGGTCCTGATGTAATTACGAAAGTACGCTATGGCGAGCGCCTTTTTCACAGCGCCAACATCACTTTTCGCCGCCAGTTTTCATGCCACTCCTGCCATCCGGATGGGCATGTCGACGGGCTGACCTACGATATAGAGCCGGACGGGATTGGAATTTGTCCCGTTGATAACCGAACACTGAGGGGGATACTCGATACCGCACCATTCAAATGGGAAGGAACGAATCCGAGCTTGCAAAGACAGTGCGGCCCACGCTTAGCGGTTTTTTTTACACGGATTCAGCCATTTACGCCCGAGGAACTCTCCGCATTGGACAATTACATTTGCACGATACCCCGGCCTCCAAACCGTTACCGTCCATTAGGAGCGGAGCTTACGGGAGCGCAACGCCGGGGAAAAAAGATGTTCGAAAGGATGATGGCCAATGACGGAAGGGTTATCCCGAAAGGTAATCGCTGCGCCACCTGTCATTTTCCTCCGCTTTTTACCGACCGGCAACGACACAATATCGGGACAAAACTCGTCTTAGACCGTGAATCGGAATTTGACACGCCACATCTTAATAACATCTATGATTCCGCTCCTTATCTGCATAATGGAATTGCAGAAACTCTCGAAGAGATATGGACGAGATATAATCCCGATGACCAACATGGTGTTACAAATGATATGACTAAAGACCAGCTCAATGACTTAATAGAGTACATTAAAACACTGTAGTTAGATGAAAATAAAAAAGAAGAGGCAATATTATATGAAATATTTGATAGCCGTGATAGAATTTTTATTGTTGTTTTCACTTGGGGAAACAGCACTATGCCAGGCCGAACAAACCACGACGAAAGAAAAACTGCCTTATGTTTATACGCAATGGAAGCATTTTACGGTTAAAGACGGCCTTCCCAATGACCATATATTCGCTGTTAAAGCGGATGGTTCAAATGTCTGGGTGGGTAGCGAAGACGGTCTTGCCTGTATTGACAAAAAAACCTTAAAGATCAAAAGCTGGAAAGAAGAGGATGGTCTGCCCTGGCGCGTGGTCTCTGCTCTGGATATAAATCCCAAGACCGGAGAGCTTTGGATGGGGCTTTTTGGCGGTGGGCTTGCACGGTTTAGCGGAGGCAGATTCGACCACTGGCATCAGCTCAATAGCGGCCTGGTAAACGATGTCGTCTATGGAGTGGCGGTGGAAAACGATAACATCTGGGCGGCTACAACCGCCGGTGCCAGCAGATTTAATACGGTAACCGGGGAATGGTCAATATATACGGAAAAAAACTCACCTATGGAAGAGATATGGAACTACGGCGTCTCCTATAACGATGGAAAGGTTTATCTTGGCATCTGGGGAAGCGGCGTGCTGGAATTCGATATTACTACCGAAACATGGAAGGATTATCTCGATCCGGATGGTGAGATGGAAATCGACCTGTATCGAGATGACGGCATAGTTCATGTAATCACTACCGGTACGAGTTACATCGACGGTATTTTATGGGTGTCTTCTTACTTTGGCATGTGCCGATACGATGGTCGGCATTGGCGCGGCTTCTACGAACATGAGACGGGCCTGCCCAGCGACTTCGGCAATGCCGTCAAAGGCCGTGATGCCAACGAAGCATGGTTTGCAACCGATAAAGGCCTGGGTGTGCTGACTGATTTTCCCTCAGATACATGGGTCACGTATACCATGGATCCCAATACACACAGGGGCAAAGCGGTTGTTAGTCGAAACAAAGAAATTCTCGAAGTCATTGATATGCCGAAAAGCATTCCCCATAATTACGCCCTATGGACGGAATTCGACGCCAATGATGTCTGGGTGGGAACCTCAAAGGGGCTCGGATGGGCAATCGGTACCGGATATTACAAAGGATTGAGAGAAAGAATCCCAGACAAGCCGGAAAAATCTGATTAAAATAGCTAAAAATTAAACGGAAATATGGTAAAATGGCAGTTAGTTCATTATCCAAATTTATATGGTTGTCATTGCGAGGAGGTCAAAATATGAAACGCTATATAATTCTTCTTTTCGCTGCATTAATCATAGGCGCTCTATCCTGTACCGAGCAGAAAGAGATAAAAACAGAAGCAAAATCATCCACTATCGACATTGACCCTGAAACAACTGAATTGCTTCAGAAAATCAACTCTGCCAGTGCCTATGAAGTCCCTGATTTGGGGCTGCGACAGGATACGATTTATGCAAAGACGGCACAGGATGTCGAGCCATTCCGGCATGTAAAACCCTACAAAGAACACTTTCTGCTGCAAATGGAATATACCGGTCCCGGTCGGGCTAAACCTGAGCCGGAGGACATAGAGACTGTTAAAATTGGATTTATTGGTCCGATTATGTCTACTGTCTCGGTTGCTACCGGCGGGAAAAGCCATGAGGAACCGTTGGGAATTAAGATGCTTCAGGGCGCACGACTTGCCATCGAACAAGCAAACACCGAAGGAGGATATCTCAAGCGTAATATCCCCTTCGAACTGGTCATTAGCAACGATAATGGGCTCTGGGGTGCCTCCGGGAACGAAATCGTCAAACTGGCATATAAAGACAAAGTCTGGGCGATTCTCGGCACAATCGATGGTGCCAACAGCCACATTGCTATCCGCGTTGCGCTAAAGGCCGAAATCGTCATGATGAATTCCGGTGACACGGACCCCACATTCATCGAAACGAATATCCCCTGGGTCTTCCGCTGTATCAGTGACGACCGGCAGCAAAGTTATTTGCTTGTTGATTACATATACAGAAAACTCGGTCTTAAAAGAGTTGGAATCATTCGTGCAAGTAACCGTTATGGTCGCTTTGGTGTTCGTGAAATCAGCGATGGAAGTCGGCGCCTCGGCTATCCGGTTATTCTGGAAATGGCCTATAATCTGGGAATCGACGATTTCTCTTTACAACTGGAACGTCTAAAGGAAGCAAATCTGGATGCAATTATCCATTGGGGCGATGCTCCTGAGGGTGCACAGATTCTTAATCAGATGCGAGCAATGGGGATGGAGCACCCTTATTTTGCCTGTGACCGGTGCCTATTGGACGAGTTTGCCGAAATTGCCGGCGAAAACACCGAAGGAGTCATCTGCACTTCTCCCTGGAATCCCGATAGTAAAAGCAAGAGGTATACTCAATTTTGTGAGGCATTCAAGAAGCGTTTTGGTGAAGAGCCGGAAACCTTTGCAGCTCATGCTTATGATGGAACGAACATGCTTATCTGGGCGGTGCAGGTAGCAGGTCTTAACCGGGCAAAAATCCGAGATGTACTGGCTTACAGAACTGTACCATTGAAAGGTGTAACAGGTGACGTTGTCCTGAGCGCCTGTCTCGATGACGTTGGTGATGTGTACTTAGCAAAACGAGAAAACGACAAATGGAATTACTATAGCCGAGAAGACCTTAAAATCCCACGAGGATATATTCCTCTTCGTGATAGAGTCAATCGACCCCTGGCGGCTGAGCGTTAATGCTGAGTCTCCGAAAGGATAAAACGACACAGATGTCCAGGATTCTCTATACGAGTTTCATGATTTTTGCCCTGTCTTCTATGATATGGGCGGGGGACACTCACTTCCCAAAACGCTCATCTCACGGAGCATTTTTTGAGGCAAGAACCCGCCAAGCAGAATACGCGGGTCCGGGCCGCGAGAAGAGCCCTCCCACCGATGTCAAAGAAGTGCTGATTGGATACTTCGGCCCCGGTACAGCATGTCATCCGCAAGGAGGTGATATGTGGAATGCAGCGAACCTGGCCGTTGAACATGCCAACCAGGCCGGCGGTTATAATGGTCTGCCATTTCGATTGGTTGCGGGCTGGTCGGACAATCCCTGGGGCTCGGGTGTCACGGAAGTAACCCGTATGGCCTACGTTCACAAAGTCTGGGCGATCATCGGCGGAATCGACGGGCCATCGACACATCTGGCAGAACAGGTAGTTGCGAAGGCCCGCTTGACCTTGCTTAGTCCTGCAAGCACGGATAAGACGGTAAATCTTGCTAATGTGCCATGGATGTTTTCGTGCCTGCCGGCTGACCACCTGCAGGCACCGGTTTTAGCGCAGGCGATTGCATCAGAAGTCGGGGATGAATCATTTCTCCTTGTATCGGCCGTGGACCACGATTCACACCTTTTCACGGTCGAGCTGACCAGGTCTTTTATCCGACACAAGTTGGCGCCGTCTTACCACTTTGAGTTTAAGCCTGGGCAAAGGAATTATGGCAGTCTTGTGGAGGAAATTGTGCACACACGGGCACGAGCCCTGGTTCTTATTGCCGCAGCCCGGCAGAGTTCTCAAATTATCTCTGCTGTCCGGCAGAAAGGATTCAAGGGCCTTATTTTCGGCGGGCCATGGATGGGCAACCGAAGTTTTCTTGAACAAGCAGCTAACGCGGTCGAAGGTACAGTCTTCCCATTGTTATATACGCCCGGCAAAGAATCGAGCAGTTTTGAAAAAGAATTCACTGCACGATTTAGGAAAAAACCGGATTATCTTGCCGCCCATACCTACGATGCCGTTAATCTTCTGATTGCAGCGATACGCAAAGCAGGACTTAATCGCGTATTAATTCGTGACGCCATCAGTGAACTATCGCCGTGGAACGGCGTGACCGGCACCATCAAGTGGGACTCGTTAGGTGGCAACAACCGAGCCGTGCGTCTCGGTACGGTCAGGGACGGCCGTGTGATATCCGCTTTAAAGCCTCACGACCTTGACGAGTCGATGCCTCGTTACTCTCGATGGTAATCTTGCCATTGCTGCCCCGGCCGGCTGGATATATCTGATGTTTATAAGCAGTATAGGCCTCAGTTCGCAGGTGAGCTAACATTTGATGTCCGCGGCGGCGCTTCCGTTCGGCGCGCAAGGCGGCCAGGTCGATTGGGCCCACAACGATTTTCTCACCCGTCCCCGGCTCGGTCTGGGCGAGCAAACGGCCATCGTAGTCGATAATCATACTGCCTCCGGGCCAGCTAAAAGGCGGATAGTTTTGCAGGCTGGCTGCCTGGTTGACTGCGACCACGTAGGCCATATTTTCCAGCGCTCGCACTCGGTTAACTGTTGTCCACCAATCCAAAGGCTGGGCTGTTCCCCAGGGGTCCATATAAGCCGAAACTCGTATGAGCAGCTCTGCACCACCGAGGCTAAGCTGGCGAATTGCCTCGGGGAACAGCCAATCGTAACAGATGGCGGTGCCGATCTTGCCGATTTCGGTGTCCGCAACAGGAAACATTGGCTCATTGTAATCCGCCAGGTCGTGTGGACTGGTGTGCACTTCCCAGGGCGTCCATGTGTGCACCTTACGGTACTTCGAGACAATACCATCCGGGCCGATCAGGCAGGTCGTGTTAAAGACGTGGCCGGGCCACTGATCGTCCGATTCCAAAAACGAGCCGGTTTGAATGTAGATATTTAACTCGTTGGCTTTTTCCTGATAGCGTTGAGTATGTTCGTTTGGGATCGGAACCGCCAGGCTGTCGAGCAGCTCTTCGACCGTGGGATAAATTGGTGCTGCATGGGCAAACTCCGGAAACACCACGAGTCGTACGTCGAAAAAGGGCTCGTAGCCGGTTACAGCCTGTTCGATAAGCTCCAGCATTCGGTCAACCCGGCTTGCAATTTCGTTGCGGTGCGTGGGATTAGGCATGTCAAGTTGACACGCTGCTACATAATATCTGTCGATGGAACTCTTCATTATCCTTTCCTCTGCCAGGTATAGCTGCGCAGTGCGCATTATTGCGCATGGCCGGAGCCTTCAGTGATTGTTAAAAGCTGATCAACTTCAACATCCTTGAGAATATCGATCCCGCCGCCTATCCAACGGACCTCGATGCGGTCAATTTTGTCACGGTTGCCAAGACCGAAGTGAAGCCGCATGCCGTAATGGCTCTGGTAACCGCGCCCGCTGTGAACTTCGTCTATAAGAGTCAAGTCGCCCGAAACCACTTTAACACGTGCACCTATCCCGTCCCGGTTAGTTTTTACACCTTTCAAATGAACTTGAAGCCAATGATTTTTAGCTGGTGAATCATTTCTCAAAACAGTAGGTTCCCGGCGGGAATTTAATATGACAACATCCACATCGCCGTCGTTATCCAAATCGTCAAAGCCCGCAGCCCGGCTGCGCAATTTTACCTTCATGCCGTTGCCGCCTTGATCCGATACGTCGACGAATTTTCCGTCTCCAGTATTCATCAGGAGCGTATTTTGCACAAAAGAAGTGGTGGTATTATTGTAAAATTCAATATTGTCCTGCAGGTGACCACAGGCAACAAAGATATCGCGGTCGCCATCGTTATCGAAATCGACCATGCTGTTGCCCCATGTGACATATTCCATGGTTCCCGCACCGGCACCAGTGACCATTGTCACATCTTCGAACATACTATCGCCCAGATTTCTATAGAGGGCGGCAAGCTCCTCGGCGTAGGATGTTTGATAGAAGTCGAGCCAGCCGTCATTGTCATAGTCGCCGCTATCTACGCCCATGCTCCCTTGATCGTCGCCGTGCAGGTCATAGGCAAGCCCGGCGATAAGCCCTATTTCATCAAATTTGCCGGTCCCGTCATTCTCGAACAGGAAGTTTGCATAAACGTCGTTGGCGATATAGACATCTGTGTCGCCGTCGTTATCGAAATCGGCGCAGACTCCGCCCATTCCCCATCCTTTGTGCTCGGCCACTCCGGACTCGACGCTTACGTCCGTGAATGTCCCATCCCCATTGTTGCGGAACAAGTTATTCGGCATCGGAGGAAAATCCATCGGCCCCGCGTATTTGGGTATTCCCTTTGAGGTTCTTATCATATGATTCTCGTACGTAAAATCCAGATAGTTGGCAACGAACAAATCAAGATCGCCGTCCTTATCCATATCGAGGAAATGCGTGGCTGCCCCCACCTTGTGGCCGTTGGCCACGCCCGCCTCTGATGTCACGTTGGTAAAAGTTTCATCGCCGTTATTACGGTACAGGACATTCGGGCCGTAGTTGTTCACATAGATATCAAGGTCGCCGTCATTGTCGTAATCGCCCACGGCCACGCCGAGCCCGAATCCGGTATCTCCTACGCCGGCCTGTTCTGTGACATTCGTAAATCTCCAGCCACCTTCGTTGCGATAAAGCTCATTTATAGGCGCCTTGTCGAATTTTGTTCCCTTAAGAGGAGCGCCATTGAGAAAATAGATATCAACGTCGCTGTCTCCATCGTAATCAAAAAGCGCTAATCCAGAGCTTACGGATTCGATGATATATCGTTGACCACTGCTGCCATCGGTGTGTATGAAGGTAATTCCTGTTTCTTTGGTGATATCGCTGAACACGATGGCCCCATCAGCATATGCGCAGGCGGAGATACACAACAACGCCAGCACGTCGACAATAAGCCGTCCGGCACTCAATCCAAAAACTCGATCATCCATAAATATCATTACACTAATACCCCCGTTGGATTTGTTTATACAGACGCGGATATTGTTGATTGCCCGGATCTAACTCAATGGCCCGTTTAACAGTCGGAAGCGCGTTAGTAATATCTCCGTTTGCGTAACAAGCCCAGCTTAATACGAAGTAGTTGGGAGCGTTCGCCTCCAATGCTAACGCTTTTTCAGCAAGTTGCCGGGCTTGAGGGAATTTTTGCCCTGTTTTCAGATATAGTCGGGCAAGCTCTCGATACCCATCGGACTTCTGTGGCGCCAGCGTAATCAATTTCCGGAAGGCTTCTTCTGAATCGTCATACCGCTTTAAATGGGATGACAAAATCCCAATCACAAGGTAAGAAACAGCAGATTCCGGCTGTATATCACGTATCTTTTTGTACATCTGAAGGGCTTTTGATGGCTGTTTGCTTACCTGATATAGCGTTGCCAGCTCCAGAAAGCACACGATGTTTTCCGGATCAAGCCCTGCGGCTTGTTTCAGCAGTTCTTCGGCTTTGACCAACTTCCCATTTTCCCGGTACGCCTGCCCAACATTGATATATGTTATAGCAGCACTTTTTTGTGTCTCAACGAAGTCATCGTACTTGATCTTACGGCCCTTAAGACTTTTACGCTCTTCAGCTTTAAGTTTTTTGAAATTTTCCGAGTATTCCTTCGCTTTATCACGATTGCCGAGTTTGGCATAGACGGAAGCAATGCCATAATATGCATTGGTGTATCCCGGATTGATCTTAATTGCCGCCTCGTAGTTTTCCTTTGCCTTCTCGTATTCTTTCTGCTGCAGATATGCCTGGCCAAGTAAAAAGTAAGCGAACCCAGAGTTTGGTGAAATTTGAATTTCCTTTTCAAGTACCTTGATTGCTTCTTTTGTCTGGCCTGACATCATAAGTGCATGACCCATATTACTGTACACATCGGGAAGCTGGGGTTCTATCTCCAGGGCTTTTAGGAATTGTGCGACCGCATCGGCAAACTTGCCCTTTTTCATAGATGACAAGGCCATGCTTCTGTATACGTCGGACCGCTTCGGGTTTATCTCCAGAGCTTTATTCCAGAATTCCAGTGCCTTAATAACATTGCCGTGCCTATAGCATAAGTTTCCCATTATTACCAGCGAGTCATCACGGCCCGGAAAATCTCTCATTAGTTGTTCAGCAAGCTCCATTTCCTCATTTTTCAGAGCAACGATCTCTTGCTTCGTGCTAAGCGGCTCCCTGACAGGTAGCATCACTAAGTCTTCTGTCTGATTTGAGGATTGCTCTATTCTCCATGGTTGTCCATTTGAGCAAGGTAGGAATCTTACAGAAAAAACGCCGGCTATGACGGCACATATAATCACCAAAATGACTAATGCCCGGACGGCATTTCTTCGAGTTGACAAGAAAGAAGGCTGTGAATTTCCGGAAATTCCTGTTTTACGTTGACCTGTTTTCCTGTCCATGCTCATCACAGACTATCCATCCCCTTGACCTTCAATAAGAGTTACCATCTTATCCACAGCGATATTCTCGAAAACATCGACCGGGCCGCCTATCCAACGGACTTCAACGCGGTCAACTTTTTCATGGTTGCCCAGTCCAAAGTAAAGACGTGAGCCGAAATGGCCTTGGTACCCGCGCCCGCTGTGAACTTCGTCTATTTGAGTCAAATCACCCGCTCCGACCTTTACATGTGCACCTATCCCATCCCGATTGGTTTTCACGCCCCGCAAACGGACTTGTAACCAATGCTCCCTTGAAGGTGAGTCGTTTCTCAAAATAGTAGGTTCCCGGCGTGAATTTAATATCACAACATCCACATCGCCGTCGTTATCCAGGTCATCGAAGCCCGCGCCTCGGCTGCTCAGCTTTATCTTCATGCCGTCGCCGCTTTGGTCGGATATATCTATGAATTTTCCGTCACCGGTATTCAATAGGAGTAAGTTTCGTGCGAAATATGTGGTTGTATCGTCAAATTTTTCGACATTGTCCTGCAGGTGACCGCACGCGACGAAAATGTCTCGAATTCCATTATTATCAAAATCGACGAAACTGTTGCCCCACGTCACATGAGGGAGGGTTCCTGTTCCTGAGCCCGTTACCAGTGTTACGTCCTCGAACATGTCGCTGCCCAGATTCCTGTAGAGCGTGGCAAGCTGCCCCTGGTACGAAGTCACATAGAAGTCCAGCAGTCCGTCGTTGTCATAGTCGCCGCAGCCGACTCCCATGCTTCCCTGCTCGTCACCGTGAAGGTCATAAGCGGCGCCCGTCATTAATCCGACTTCCTCAAACTTGCCCGTCCCGTCATTTTGGAAAAGGAAATTCTCCCCCACATCGTTTCCGATAAAAACATCCGTATCGCCGTCGTTATCGTAATCGCCGCATACAATTCCCATCCCCCATCCCGCATGATTTCCAACCCCGGATGATTTACTTACATCGGTGAACGTGCCGTCGCCATTGTTACGGTATAGAAAATCGGGCATGGGAGGATAAAAGCGGGGATTTGCATACACGGGAAATCCCTTGGTTGTGGTAGTGACATGTTTCTCATAAGAGAAATCAAGATAAATTGAAACATAAAGGTCTAAATCACCATCCTTATCCGCATCGAGAAAGCAGGTACCCGCCCCCACATGAAATCCGTTGTCCACACCCGCTTTCTCAGCGACGTCTGTAAACGTGCCGTCACCATTATTGCGGTACAGGACATTCGGCCCGTAATTATTCAAGTATATATCAAGATCCCCATCATTATCATAGTCACCGACGGTAACGCCCAAACCGTATCCACTGTCACCGACGCCGGCCTGCTCTGTAACATCCGTGAATTTCCATCCGCCTTCGTTGCGATAGAGCGCATTCTTCGGCTTAACGTCAACTTCTGTTCCTTTGAGCGGGGCACCATTTAGAAAATATATATCGACATCCCCGTCATTGTCATAGTCAAAAAGCGCCAATCCCGCACTCACCGTCTCCATTATGTAGTGCCGGCCGGATCCGCCATCGGTGTGCGTGAAGGTTATTGACGTCTCTTTTGTAACATCGCGAAGCAGTATGGGACTATCGGCGAACGCATCGACGGATAGATGCAATACTAAGAGCACAGCCACGAACCAACACCCGATATTCCTCCAATGATCCTGTCTTTCTGCGGAACTAATCGTCTTAATTCTTGCTCTTAATATGCTCATACACATTCCTGTATTTCAAGTTGGCCGGCTCCAGTTGTATTGCCCTTTTTATTGCCTTGATCGCGTTTTGCGAGTCACCGTTCATATCACATGCCCAGCAGAGCACAAAATAATTGAGGGCGGTCGGTTCCAGCGCCACTGCTTTTTCCGCAAGTGCTCTGGCTTCCGGATATCCTCTGCCTGCTCTGAGGTATAGCTGAGCGAGCTCGCGATAACCACCGGAGAACCCCGGAGCCACCTCGATAACGTTGTGGAAAGCTTTTTCTGCTTTTTCCAACTGTTTTAAGCGCATCGAAAGGATTCCGATATTCAAGTGGCATATCGGATCTTTGGGATCAATTTCACTGATTTTTCTGTACAATGAAATCGCATCAGTTATACGGTTGCTCGTTAGATACAAAGATGCCAGCTTTTCAAGGCAAAGGATATTATTCGGATCAAGTGTCGTTGCCCCTTTCAGGAGTTCTTCGGCTTTTTGAAAATCCCCTTCAGCCTGATACATTTGTCCGGCGAGCATATAAGTTTCGGCCGCACCTTTTTGCATCTGAATAAGATCGTCAACGGCTTTATTGCGATCCTTCAGAATCTTCATGTCCTCGGCTTTGAGTTTTTTGAATACCGCCATGTATTCCTTAGCTTTGTCTTGCTGCTTCAATCTGATGGAAAGGGTAAAAAGGCCGTAGTAAGCATTAGTATGGTTGGGCTCAATCTCTATTGCCTTTTCGTAATAGTTTCTGGCCTTCTCATACTCTTTCTGGCGTAGATATAACTGTCCGAGCAGAAAATAACTTAAGCTGGAACGAGGAGAAATTTGAATGTCCTTCTCTAATTCTCCGATTGCCTGGCTTTGTTTGTTCTGCCCCATCAAAGCCAGGGCGATATCATGATGCACACCGGGAGTGTTGGGATCGATTTGAAGTGCCTTTTGCCAATATTCGATTGCCTGCTCGTATTGCTCCTTATTCATGAAAAACCACCCTATGCTTTTATAGACATCGGGCCGCTCCGGATCCTGCTCTAATGCTTTATCGAAGTATTCCAACGCCTTTGTAGCGTCACCGTGCCGTTCCCACAAATTACCCATGTGTATGATCGCATTTATGCTGTCGGGGAAGTCTTTCATGAGCCTTTCGGCAAGTTCCAACTCTTCCTTTTTCAGCACGGCAATTTCTTGTTCCGGCTTTAGTGCAGGACCGGTCGATTCATTTAGCTCGTTCAAATTCGAGGTTGTAACTGTTTTTTGTGAATTTTCGTCAGACTGCGGGAAAGCGGCCACTTGAAATAAATAGCAATTAAAGGCACATACGATGAATCCTGCCAGTAATACCGATAGAGTTTTCTTTGGAGCATGCGAATCGGGCTGTTGCGGTCCTCCGGTATTACCTGTATCCCGCCCCTCAGTTATTGTACACCTCTCCATACAAATAGCCTCGATCAGAGTGTTCATATATGGCGAATTACGCTCTATATCGACCTGTTCTCTCCCTATCATAAAGAATAAGTGACTCTATTGCAAGACACCTCCAATCGGCGATTTTTTAGGACCAACTTCTAAGGCTTGGTACAAATCCTATTCTGTTTTCAAGCCTCCTACCCGCCGGGTATTAAAACGCCTGCGATATTCCCGCCGCTTTTCATCATCAGGATATTTTTCATTCGCACCGTATGGATATGTGCTCATAGAATGAAAGGGAAGCGGTTCTACGGTGTCGGGGTATGCCGAGTAAAGGTCCATGTCCTTGCAGAAGCTGTCGGTTTTGAGGATGAACGAACGGCGGAATCCTTCGGGCGTAGGATTGAAGTCGCCTGCCAAAAAGCGAAGTGTAATTTCTTCTCCCCGCCCCATGATAACGTAACAATCGTCCGCCTTATCCAGAAGCTCCGTCACTTCGCCATAACGGGTGTAATCGCCCTCCATAATTTTCCAGGCAACGGCGCCGCTGACACTATCGTAATCATATAGAGTCGGATGTCGCCCGTCGGGAGAATATTCCTGCGGATAACCCAGGAAATGAAGATCCGCACTTTTCACCGGCAATTCCTGGATTCTGAGTCCCGCGTTCTCAAGGACAGGAGCGACGAAGATCTGGTCCCAATACAGTTCCATATTACTGGAGATGCGAATTCGCCGGTCGCTTGGCAGCAGCTTTCCGGTCACATCGAGAGTCATCATGTGCCGGATACCGGCAGGGTATCCCACCTCGTTAAATAGCTCCAACCACCGGCCATCGCGAAAGACATGGATGCTCGGAGCGTGGCAGCGTAAACCTGCCTGGCTGGCGGCATAGTTCGTCGCAGAATATGGGTACTCGACCCACCCGTGCAGAAACAGCACCAGACGCGATTGAGGCGATACCGCCTGGAGTCTGTCACCGAAGTCAAGCTCTACGATATGGTCTCTGGCCAGTCCTATGAAGCGATGGTCTGGTTCGGTCGCTCCGGCATAACGCCGGTCAACCAGACGTATCTTTTCAGTGACATCGATACCTCTATCATCTACAGCACGTATCGGTTCAATCGGATTGTTGAAGCAGAAAAGCTCGAAGGATACGGGCGGGATACTAATCGCCATCATCTCATGGGGATAAACTTGCGTTCCTTCCGGATGGTCAACCGCGATTAGTTTGGCCTGGTCGAAATAAACGACTTCCTCGATTGGTTCCAGCGCCTGAAAGACATATTCGCCGTCACGCGGCTTAATATTCGGAATGGGCAAATACTCCGTCGGATCAGGCTTGGCGTATTCGTCCGGCGCTACGAGATAACCCATGCCTCCCATACCTCCGAAATCGGATACGAACTCAAAATGCGAACCGTCCCACACAAAGAGATGCGGGCATGAAGAAGTCTTACGCTGCAACTCGGTAATCGTTATCACCTGATCCGCAGGCAGTTCAAGCTCCGCCTGAAGAACGGCATCGGGCCACATTATCCGCAACCAATCGACCTTGGAGTATTGCCCTAAGCCGGCATGAATCCGGTACGGAGGCACGGCCACTTGTCCCGAGGACGTCCCCACTACAAATTGCTGGAAAACAGAACCGGTCTTGATCTCCACGCGAGCTCCGATGGCTGAATTATTTGAGCGGGTTTTCTTATCCTGCTCGCGGGTACCACGAAGGTCAATTTCAATCCAATGGCCGCCCGGCGTTAAATTTTCCACGAGGAAGGGTTTCTCGCCTATTGGGGCCAGAAGAATATCGCAATTCCCATTACCGGTAAAATCCGCCACTACACAACTGGCGTTGCCCGGGTAATTGATGGCCGAGAGCATATTCCCGGGATCAATCTCAAGAGCGTTGATGAAACGACCTTCAGGCCAGTTGTTAATAAGCATTGCCGGGCCCCGGCTGCCGTCGCGTCTGAAAGCGTCGGCGATAACAATATCCAAATCGCCGTCATTATCCATATCAGCAAACTGTCCGCCGGTTCCACCGATCCGGCCGCAGCTCGCGGAAAAATCCGAGTGAGGCTTAAAAACGAATCCGCCCTGGTTTATAAAGAGTCGTATTCCTTGATTGGTAAAAATCAGAAGGTCGCGGTCACCATCCTTGTCAGGATCCCCGGAAGTGGCGCTGAGAACGCCTTGAACCTTAAGGCCGGTTGTTTCGGCATCAAGCACGTGATATTTCAACGCCCGATCGTTCACCCAGCCGATCGTTCCCCCGCGTGATGAAAATATTACCAAATCTAAATCCCGGTCGTTATCGAAATCATCATACACTGTAGCGGTGGCGGGATTATTTTCGAGCGTAAGGCCAAGTTGTCCGGCAATGTCGGCGAATGAACCGTCCCTGTTGTTGTTATATAGACTGCCGCTTGTATTACGAAACGCCAGGAAATCCAAATCGCCGTCGCTGTCGATGTCGACGGTCCTGGCAAAGTGAGTAATGAATTTTCCGCCGGCAACCGTTGCGTCCGGATTCGTTATGAAATTCGCCTTCCCATCGTTTTCAAAATAAATGTCCGGACCCGCGCAGCCAAGCCAAAGATCGAGGTCCCCGTCGTTATCCACATCGCCGAAGCAGGGGCAGATACCCTGCTGCGCCAAAGTTGCATCGTGAGAAAATCCGCCGGTGCCGTCGTTACGCCATAAATATACACTTCCATCGTCGCCGAACGCTGTAATACAAAGATCGAGGTCCCCGTCCTCATCTACGTCGCCGACGGTAATTCCCGGAAGCTCTATATTCCCGCCGGGGAATTTCCATGCTGAAGTGGCGTCGCTTAATGCTTTTAGCTCGGGTGAAAATATAATCCTTTTCTGTGGAAACGCCGCTACAGGCGGCAAAGGCAGATTGTCCGCACCAAGTGCCATATAATATTTCCCCACTGATCCATAAGCCTTGAGAACCGTAAAAGTCCCGCCGGTAAGTTCTGCGTTTTTTAGTTCCTTGAAGCGGGCAAAAAGAGCCCTTGCCTCATCGCGTTTTTGCGTTCGCTGGTATTGGATGGCAAGCCGATATACAGCGGAAATAAAACCCGGATCGAGGGTAACGATCTTTTCGAGCATTTCCGTGCCTTCTTCCGCGGAGCCGAGATTAATAAGGACCTCGGCGTATTTATAAAGAACATAGGGATCTTTGCCATCGGCTTCGTATACTTTCCTGAAACATTCGATCGCCTTTTCGTTTTCACCCTGGTGTTGAAAATATAGACCGAGGCAGAATCGTGCGTGCAGGTGGTTGGGATCGGATTCCAGCACGGCCTCGAACGCCTTTTGTGCCGAATCGAGATAGCTTTGCGCTCCGGGTTTTTCCTGCATATTCAAATAGGCCAGTCCGAGATTAAAGCGTGCCGCGGTCCAGTCGGGCGCCGTGGCTAAAACCGATTCGAACGCTCCGGCCGCTTCGATGTAATTGTACTGTTCGAGAAGGGCCGCGCCGCGATTGAAATTAACAAGTGCTTTAGCGATAGATTCGGATATAGCCGGTTCGGAATCTCTCGAAGCCGAAACCTGATTTGCCTTTTGAGGCTGTTCCGTCCGGTTGCCGCAGCCGAGAAGCATCGAACACAACAAAAGAAAGAATCCGATCTTTCGTGAAACCCTGATCATCCTGAATATTTCCATAAAAGACCTCATTTTTACAGCTTGTGCCCTGAAAGTTTTATATTGTTTCTTTTTGAAGATAGGGCCTTCAGTAATGTTTGTCAACGATGGTGTTTAACGCATCGTATCCTATAGACCATAGTCCGGAGCATTTTCACTTGTATCTGAGGCTGTAAGGTGTTATGATATATTTCATAGCAACAGCGGAAGCGGACTAAAGTATTTCATCAAGGATTGATATATCGGCGAGCGAATCGATTAGCGGCTCTGTGAAATTCAGGTGAGATAAAGGAGATTAAAAATGAACAGATATATTTTATTGATAGCGCTGATGGCAGGTATTTTGTTGGTTATGTTTCCGCAATCGTCGTATGGGCAGGATGGCGAAGATGTTTCCGATCAGAATGATGTGGATTCGATAATAATAGCCCTTACCCGGCTGGATGTGAATGACCTGATCCTTGACGTAAACGACCAAATCCCGGATGTGAATAATCAGCCTTTAGATCCTAACGGCGAGACTTTAAATATAGTCGAGACAACTCTGGAATTACGCTGGAAGATAAAGAACAATTCCGACCAGGATGTTTGGGTCTGCGACAGCGTGGGTTTTATTGAAGATGAATTTGAAGTGTTCTTGGAAGATGACCAAACCCTTCTGATACGCAGACGGCTCGACGTACTGACATTGCCAACGTTTTACATATGGCCCGAAGGTCAGTACGTTCGTTTGCGAGCAGGTGAGAAGATGGTTAAATCCTTGTCGATTACTCTGCCCGTCCATAACCATTGGATCTTCTGGCCCAGAGCGGGGGAACAGGGTGTAATGTATGCCCGGCGCCTGGTTTTAGAGATCGGCTACCACACCAAAGATCTTGCTCAGATAATTTTGGACTTAAAGGGTTCCGATGACGACCCGAATCTATATAATACGGCCATTATATCTTATTTGCACTCAGCCAATGAGGGTGAGCACGTTCTCCGGATAAAAGTGGACGGCGTCCTTATTCCTTACAAAGATGTGTGGGTGCAAGACCCTCAAGGTAATGACGAACTCGGATATTAGTTTTATGAACACTGCTTCAAAGCAGGTTAAATGTACGGCAGGAGTTTTTGTCTGAGGATCGCTTCCAGCTCCGGATCCTGCACGTAATATATGTCAGGTATGTCCAGGCATATTATTTTTTCAGCCGGCTGATGAAATTCCTTTTCCAGGATTTCCTTCATATAGTCCTCCATAAGGAATATAATATCGGCCTTGTCGGCCATCTTTTTCGTCACCCGTCTTACGGCCATCGGATGGATGCCCGCCGATTCGCATTGGATGTCCCTGTTTTCCGCCTGGACCAATTGGCTGCAAACCAACTCCGCGGTCCTGCTGCGGTTCTGATTCACCGCACAGATAAATAAATAATGTTTACCTGCCATTTCAGCCCTTTTTATGTTGCCGGTGTATGCGGCTAAAACTTTACACTGTTTTGCTCGCGGGCACAATAGAGGCCATGCGTAAAACGGTTCTTTCTTGCTAAAATGGGCGGGCGGACTATAATTTTCGGCGTTGTAGAGTTTATCTTATGATATGAAAATCGACAATTTATGGCTTAGCCATCGAAAATCTTTAAATGTATATGCATATCCCGTTAACCAGGATACAAAAGCTGATCGGCCGAAGGATGCTGAAATCCAAGCAGAGCAAGGCCTGCTTTTACCTCGAAGCCAAAGCGGATGTAACCGAGTTGATGGCCCTTCGGCCCAAGCTCCGGAAATCGCTCGGCGTCAGAATAACCACGAACGCCTTTTATATTCACATTCTGGGCCTGGCGGCACAAAAATATCCTCTTGTGGTCGGCCGGCTTCAAGGCGACAGCATAACAATCGCCGAACGTGTTAACGTTGGTTTTGCGGTCAATGCTCCGCAGGGTCTTGTTGTGCCGGTGGTGAAAGATGCCGGGGATAAAACGTTACCTGAGATCGCCCGTGAGGAGAAGCTGCTGACAGATAAAGCACGCGATAATAAACTGACGCTCGAAGAGATCGAAGGCGAGACGATCGCGCTGAGCAATCTCGGCGCGTATGACATCGATTCTTTTCTGGGAATCATCCCGCCGCCGGCCAGCACGATTCTGTCCGTCGGTAACGTCGTGGCCACGGTTGTCTGCAGAGACGGCGAAATAACGGCGCGGAAAATGCTAAGCCTGTCTGTTGCTGCCGACCGCAGAGTGCTCAGCGAGACTTATGCCGCCGAGTTTCTAAACTTCATTAAAGACCGATTGCAAAATCCGCAGCAGGTGATTTGAAAAAAAGCCGGAATATTAATTTGTTAAGCTTACATATGTAATACCAATTGTGATTAAAATCTGCGCCTCTGTCATCTCGACCGGAGGGCCGCGGAGCGGCCTGAAGTGGAGAGATCTGGCTGCGAACGAAAAGCAAGTTCAGTTTGAATCCAGATTTCTCGACTCCGCTTCGCTGCGCTCGAAATGACACGAACAAGCGCATTGATTATGCACAATTGGTATAAGTTGTCATTCCCGCGAAGGCGGGAATCCATTGTTGTATTTATAGATTCCGGCTTAAGACTGGAATAACAGAATAGTAGAAGTTATACTAATTTAATAGAAGCAGTAACAGGATGAAAGAACACAAGAATTTTTAGTAAAATACGGATGTTACTCCGGGTAAAATTAACGGCTTTTTTTAGGAGAGAACGAGATGAATCGGGACATTAGAATCGCTTTTGTTTGCATAATTACTTTGATGATATTTGCTGTGACGGTGCCGGCCGGACAAGCGGCAACCTCACCGCATGAGGTCGAGCTGCTCTGGCCCGATGGCGCCCCGGGCGCCAAAGGAACTGACGAGGGCGACAAGCCGAATCTGACAATCTACCTGCCGGACAAGGAAAAGGCGACCGGTGCCGCGGTGGTGATTTTTCCCGGCGGCGGTTACGGCCATCTGGCAGTTGATCACGAGGGACATCAGATCGCCCAGTGGCTCAACTCGATCGGCGTGGCCGGTTTTATTCTGAAGTACCGCCACAGCAACAGCGGAGCTGGCTATGGTCATCCGGCGCCGTTGCAGGACGCCCAGCGTGCGGTTAGGATGGTTCGCAGCAGGGCAAAACAGTGGGGTGTCAATCCAGGCAGAATCGGTATTATCGGCTTTTCGGCGGGGGGACATCTGGCATCGAGCGCCGGCACACATTTTCAGAACCGATACGGCGAGGCAAAAGATTCGATTGACCAATGCAGTTGCCGGCCTGATTTCATGATTCTTATGTATCCGGTCGTCTCATTTACCGAATGGTACACCCACAAGGGCTCTCGAAGGAATCTGTTAGGTGAAAATCCCGATGCCGATCTTGTCGAGAACTTTTCAAATGAAAAGCAGGTGACGCCCGAGACGCCGCCCACGTTCCTGGTTCACGCCGACGATGATAATGGTGTGCCGTCCGAGAACAGCATCGCTTTCTACCTTGCTCTGCGAAAGGCCAAGGTCCCTGCTGAAATGCACATATATGAAAAAGGGGGCCACGGATTCGGGCCGGGCGTCGGTAAGGGCGCCTGTTCGAGCTGGATGGTTCGCTGCGCCGACTGGATGAAAGGGCGCGGACTGCTGGATTAAACAAAAGACCAGGGCGGACAAAAATAATACGAAATCCTAATTTATAGATGCGCTGGACATCTTGAGCAGGTCGGGATGTTTATGTCGTTTGTGTTTTTAAAGCGCTTGGAGAGTAAATAAACTACGGCATAAATATCCCACGGGCTAATTTTCTATTATCGTATAATGATTCCTACTCGAATCCAGATTCCTCCACTACGGGATACTTCGCATCCCTCCGGTCGGAATGACAATGAAGCATTTTGCCATTTCAAGAGTGCCGCCTTCCCCTTTGTCATTTCGAGCGAAGCCGAGATATCTGGACGGCGCGCAATATCAATCGTACCAGCCATCACTGAGGTCATGCCAGTCGGGATTCTCCTGATTAATAAGCCTTACCTTTTTCTCACGACGCCATCGCTTGATCTGCTTTTCTTTGGCTATCCCGGAGGTTGCATCGCTAAATGTCTCGAAATAAATGAGCGTATCGATCTTATAGTGACTCGTGAAGCCCTCGACAAGACCTTCATTGTGCTGCATGATTCTCTGTTGGATATTATTGGTGAATCCAACGTACAAAGTCCGTGATTGATTGGTCATTATGTAAACGTAGTAGGTCTTGCTGGCTGACATGCAGGTATTATAGATGTGGCTCCTTCTCGAATCCAGAATTCTTTGTAAGACGTAAGCCAGATTCCTCCGCTACATGATGCTTCGCATCATTCCGGTCGGAATGACAATGAAGGGACTTGTCATGTTCTTTGGATTTATTTAGGCTTACGGGGTTTCATGGCCTGCGGGATCAATATTCGCCGTATCCGGTTTCGTGCTGGTTCGGATCTCTGTTTGACGGCGTAAATTCCGTTGGTGTATGAGGTTCGGATTGCGGGATCGATCTGATTTGGAACGGGGGTTTTTCCTGGCCCTGGTCATCCGCGGCGGGTTCTGCAGGTGACTCTGGCGGCGCATGCGAGTCGGGCTGCGATACCGGCTCGGGAGTCGTTAAGGGCTCATCCGCATTTTCGTCGAATTCCTGCGGTTGTATTTCGGTCGCCGGAGGTTCCGGGAAATCGGGCTCATCCTGAATCTCACCGGCGGTAACGGGCTGCGGTATTTCGGACTGTGCTGGCGGTTGGAATTGCGCGTGTACGAATTGGGCTACTTTTTTATAGTCCTCGGCGCCGTGACAGTTTTGCTCGTACTCGAAAATTGTCTGGCCGTAGCTGGGTGCCTCGGCGAGCTTGATATTTCTCCGGATAAACGTGGGCAGAATCCGGGCATCGGCCCAGGCGCTGTTGGTTCCCCTCGCGTTTTCGAGGAACTGTTCGATGTCGGCCCTGACCTCGTTGGGTAGTGACGCTCTGCTGTCGAACATGCAAAGCAAAATCCCCTTTACCTTAAGGTTCGGATTGATTCTCTTGTTGACCAGATCGACGGTTTGGAGCAGTTGTCCGAATCCCTGCAGGGCGAGGAAATGTGGCTGCAGCGGAATTAAAACCTCATCGGCGGCAGCCAGGGCGTTGAGTGTCAGCAGCCCCAGAGAAGGGGCGCAGTCGATGATACAATAATCGAACTTATCTTTGCTCGATTCGATTGCCTCTCGCAGAATAGTTTCCCTGCCGACCACACTTACCAGCTCGCTTTCGGCGCCGACCAGGTTGATGTTCGCCGGCAGCAGCCATAGATTGGGACGCACGAGCATAATTTGCTCTTCGAATTTGGCCGACTGGGTCAGGATTTTGTACGAGCCGGCCTCGACGATTTGCGGCTCCAGGCCGAGGTGTATTGTCAGGTGGGCCTGCGGGTCGAGATCGATTGCGACGACCCGCGAGCCGGCCGTGGCAAGGGCCGCTGCCATGTTGGCCACGGTTGTGGTCTTACCCACTCCTCCTTTTTGGTTTAGTACTGCGATCGTTCTCATAATATTTTTCTTGTCGCCCACGGCTCGCGGCGAATCATTCGAGCCGTCAGTCACGGTGCTCGATTTTTTTCAGCACTGCATCGAGCACACCGTTAACAAACCCCGGTGACTTATCGGTGCTGTACTTCTTGGCAAGCTCGATAGCCTCGTTTATAACAACTTTGGGCGGGATGTCAGTGCAGAATTTCAACTGATAGACCGACAGTCTCAGAATGCTTTTATCGACGGGTGAGAGTCTTGTGAATTGCCACTTTATTGTCGAGCTGGTTATCAATTTGTCACACTGCTGAAGATTTTCCCAGGTCCCTTTTGACCAGTCCGAGGCGAGATTTCGGACGAAATCATCCGGATCTGCTTCTCGAAAGAACGGCCCTAAATGCTCGAACACAACCGGGCCCTGCACATCGAGTTGGTATAATGCCTGCATTGTCAGCTCTCTGGCCCTTGTTCTTTTATCCATGTGCATAGTTCGTAGTCAACGTGCTACGATCCAGTAACTACAAACTGCTAATCTGTTGTATAACGTTGGCCATTTCCATAGCTGTCAAAGCAGCGTCGGCGCCGGCGTTGCCCATTTTCGTGCCGGCCCTTTCTACGGCCTGTTCGATCGTCTCGCAGGTCAGCACGCCGAATACCGCCGGGGTCGATGAATCATAATTGATTTGCCCGATACCACGGACTACCTGCTGACAGACATAATCATAATGGGCGGTTTGGCCTCGTATTACCGCCCCGAGGCAGAGTACTGCGACGTATTTGCCGCTGCCGGCCAGTGTCTTACCGGCCTGCGTAATTTCACAGGCGCCCGGCACCCATACCACGGATATTTGCTCGTCAGCGGCACCATGACGCTGGAGACAATCTATCGCACCGCCCAGCAGCTTTGACGTTATGAATTCGTTGAATCTGCTCACGACAATAGCGTAACTGCCTTTGCCCGCTGTTATCTGGCCTTTTATCTCTTTAACCATAGCTTCGATTCTCCAAGTAACTTCTGCTTATAGCGTTCATTTTTTAATCATTATCCGCTATTTTCAGCTCACACATTATAAGACTATCAGCGGCAACTTTCCAGAAAATACAGATCAGTACCGAATTAACTCCGGCACATGATCTTTTAGCAATAAAAGCTAACTTTTGCAATTATAAGAGTTTATAAGCCAATGTTGCAACAAAATTTTACTTCGAACAAAAAGCTTTCGAATTGCCGGGAAACTACTAAGGCGGTGGTGTTTTGTTGGCGATAAGTCCGTTGGTAATATTTTACTTATTGGGCTAAAAATAAAGTAAAGGATTATTTATGATTTTCGATGATATGGAATTCGGCTCTTATGATAAAGCTGAGCAGAAGGCTCACAAGGCTTTTGAACTTTACGAAGACGGAAATATGACTCAGGCTCTCGACGAACTGGAGACTGCTATCGAGATAAATCCCGCCAATAGTTCGTGGCATTTCAACAAGGCGCTTACTCTGGATTCGATAAGCCGGTTTGACGATGCGATTAGCGAATACGAAACCGCTCTTGAACTGAATCCCAATGACCTGGAGATATTGAATTCGCTGGCGGTCGATTATACTCGAACCGGCCAATACGATCTGGCCATCGATACTTTCGAGCGTATTCAGGATCTGGATTCGGAGTTCGAGCCAAGTTACTGTAACCGGATTATTACCTATACCGAGATGGGCCTGCACGATCTGGCCGAGCAGATGTTCTATCTTGCCCAGCAGATAAAACCGGATTGTGCTTTGTGCTATTATAATATCGGCAACAGTCTTTTCGCTCGTGGCGAGTATAAACGGGCGATTCGCTGCTGGCTGCGTACGGCTGAGCTTGAGCCGACGCACCCGCAGATCAACTACCGGATTGCCCAGGCTTACTGGTCGGACGGCAAAACCGAACAAGGCCGGGAGCATTTCCTGGCCGAGCTTCGTATCAATCCCGGCGATATAGACGTTATTTTCGATTTTGGCATGTTTCTGCTTGAGGCCGGCGATATCGAAGCGGCAAAGGAGAAGTTCAACAGGATTCTCGAGATGGATCCGGATTTTGCCGCTGCTTTCTTTTATCTCGGAGAAATTGCTTTTAACAGCAACGATTGCGAGCGGTCGGTGGGACTGTACAATCGGGCGTTTCAGAAAGACAGTGCACTTCAGGGGCCGTGCTACAGGCTGGCCCAGCACGCGTTGATGAAAGACAAAAAGACGGAGGCCAGGGCTTATCTGGTTTCCGAGTTAAAGCTGGCTTTGGAGGACGTGGATACGTTGGTCTCTATGGGATCGATGTTTTTGGCAATCGAGGATCTCGACTATGCGACGCATTGCCTGCTGCGGGCCGTTGATATAGACTGTGCCAATGCGGAAGCTTATTATTATCTTGGAGTAATCAGTGCTATAAAGGGCCAGTTCGAGGATGCGGCGGAGCTTTTCGCCCATACGCTCGATATTAAAAGCGAGCACATTCCGACTTTGCGCGATTCGGCTTCTGTTTACCTGGCAATGGGTAAATTGACCGACGCTGCGGAGAAAATCAGCCAAGCACGGGCTCTGGACGGCAGCGATCCGCAGTTGAAAAGGCTTCAAAATACCATCATTCTGGTCCGTATAAAGCGGCGAATAATGGATTCTATCTCCCGATTCAGGTCCGTATTTTACCACCAGAATTCAATTCTCTAATTTTTCACACCGATCTTTATTTGCAAATTCGCGCCAAATACGTTAGTCTATTGCGCTTGGCCGAGTGGCGGAACGGCAGACGCTGGGGACTTAAAATCCCCTGCCCGATAGGGCGTGTGGGTTCGACTCCCACCTCGGCTATTGTTCGTGTGAAGAAATTACACGGTAGATTACGAATAGAATAAGAACCCTGAGCGAAAACGAGGGGTAATTAAGCTGGGCTTTGTCAGCCGGCTATATTTTGGAGATAATGATGGCAAATAAGAATCCTAAGCTTGTGGATGTAGGACAACCTAACCTATATCGTGAAACGTTTCCATATTCCGAATTTCCGGCGGTAGTATTCGACAACGAACGAATTGAGTATGATATCCCGGAAAAAATCTGGATTACCGATACTACATTCCGCGACGGCCAGCAGGCCAGGCCGCCTTATAAACCAGAGCAAATCCTCAGGATTTACGACTTATTGCACGAGATCGACGGCGGGACCGGCCTGATTCGCCAATGCGAATTCTTTTTGTATTCGGATCGCGACAGAGAAGCGGTCGAATTGTGCAAAGGGCGAGATTACAAATACCCCGAAGTTACCGGCTGGATCAGGGCTGTAGCGGCAGATTTTAAGCTGGTCTCGCAGATGGGGCTGGCCGAAACCGGCATCCTGACCTCGGCAAGCGATTATCATATATTCCTGAAGCTGCGAAAAACGCGGGCCCAGGCGTTGAATGGGTATCTCGATATTGCCAGTGCGGCTTTGGACAGCGGCGTGATTCCTCGCTGCCACTTCGAGGATATTACGCGGGCCGATTACGATGGTTTCGTGCTGCCTTTTGCCGCTGCGTTGATGAAACTCGCCGAAGAGTACGACAAGCCGGTTAAGATTCGCCTTTGCGATACTCTTGGATTCGGCCTTCCGTGGTCGGGAGTTGCCCTGCCGCGGAGCGTTCCGAAACTCATCCACGGGCTTCGAGAGATCGGGGTCCCCTCCGAGTGGCTCGAATGGCACGGGCATAACGATTTTCATAAGGTTCAGGTGGACGCCGCCACGGCGTGGCTTTACGGTTGCTGTGCCGCCAATGCCTCGATATTCGGCAATGGCGAGCGGACAGGCAACCCGCCGCTCGAAGCGCTCGTCGTCGAGCACGCTCAACTCAAAGGAATGACAAAGGGCGTTAACTACGGAGCGATCACGGAACTGGCCGAATACGCGCGAACAGAGCTGGATGTCGAGATTCCGGGGAACTATCCGCTGGTTGGAAAGGATTTCAACGTCACAAGGGCCGGCATTCACGCTGACGGCCTGTTGAAAAACGAGGAAATATATAACTGCTTCGATACGCTCAAGCTGCTCGATCGCCCGATCGGCGTGGCGATCACAGACAAAACCGGGGCGGCGGGAATCAAGCACTGGATCGAGGCCAGGTTCGAGATTCAAATCCCAAAGCACGACCCGAAAATCACCTGGATCAAAGATCAAATTGACGCCGAGTACGCAGTGGACAGAGTATCGAGTATATCGGACAAGGAAATGTTCCAATGGGTGCGGGAAGCCTTCGGCGACGATGTGCCGAAAGAAAAATCGAATATTAAAAATTAAATGTCAAAAAGCCATTCTTTCAGGCGTTCTGATTTGTAATTTTGCACTGTGATTTTTGCATTTTAATCTTATATGAGATCGAATGCGCGATAGGGGACACGAAATCAAGGCAGTATTGTTCGACCTTGGCGAAACTTTGCTGGACTTCGGCAAAATCAAGGCAACCCGGCTGTTTCGGCAGGGGGCGAAATTATCGTACGATTTTCTCAAAAGCTGCGGCCAGCCGGTCGGCAACTTCGAATATTACTGCTGGAGCAATCTGATCGCACTGCGCTTTCGGCACTTTATTTCCAATATCACGAAAAACGATATCAATTCATCGGCGCTGTTACGGGGGATCGGCACAAAAAAAGGCATAAAACTCGATACGCAGCAGTGGCGGGATTTTGCGTGGCTCTGGTACGAGCCCCTGAGCAAAATCGCCACGACCGAACCGAAAATTAAAGAGACTTTAATCTCACTTAAAGGATTGGGCCTCAAGCTCGGCATTCTTTCCAATACCTTTGTAAACGCCCATTCTCTGGAGAAGCATCTAAAGCAACTGGGCATCCTGGATTTCTTTACGGTCAGAATGTATTCGTACGAATTTGATTTTCGCAAGCCCGATGCCCGTATCTTCAAGATCGCCGCCGAGCGGATCGGCGAGGCGGCCGAGAACATCATGTACGTCGGAGACCGTATCGACAAGGACATCATACCGGCGCTAAAAATCGGCTTCAAGCCGGTCTTAAAAGCCGCCTACACCAACGCCGGAAAAACACCGCCCAACGGAGCCTTCAAAATAACCCACCTCTCCGAGCTGCCGGCCCTGATAAAAAAAATCAACGCAGCAGCATCAAATTAACACGGCATTCCCACATGGATAGGAACCTAAGAAACAAATCGTACTGACCTTGTTGATATTCTCGATTGATGACGTGACAAGTTGATGACGGTCATTCAATCCGTGGAACTCGCTTCAAGGTGATACCGTATCAGGGTTCGGGGAAATGCCGGGCTTTCGGAAATTGTTGCAGGTATTTGTCGATCTCTTTCTGCATTCTTTGGGTAGATGTAGCATTGAAATCTTTTATCAGACATACTCCTTTTTCTCTGAGCACACTGATCGCCCAACGGCCTGATTTACCTTCATAAGCAACAAACTCATTGGTAATGACCAGAGCGTTTTCCTCGGTTGCGTAGATATCTCCCACCTTGATATTTTCGATACCGGGCAATGTCTTCATGTTTGTCACCACGCGGGAAGCCCGAGGCTCTTTGTATTTGAGCATCTTGATAGCATCGACGTTACGTCCATCGACAATCGCGGTATAAAAATCTTCAATCAACTTCTTTGCCTCCCGGCTGACCTGTTCCGGTGTCGCGAGCTGTTCTCGTTTAACCGGTGCGAGCGAGCCGATATGATCTCGTGCCTCGGCTGCCGCCTTCTGGGATGACTCGAACAGATCCGTCCTGTTGCGAATCTGCTTCGCCAGTGCCAGCAGGTTATCGTAAGCCATTTCCGCAGGCATGACCTGGATATCCGACAGCTCCTTTATGGCAGACCGAATATATTGTGAGAAGTTCTGTGCAGTAATCGCGAAGCTGGTTATGAACCAGGAAGGTTCTTGTGCGGAGTCCTTTTTCTTTGGATTATTAAATCTTATGAACGCAACGTTGTCTGTACTAATGCCTTCGACAGAGATCTCTCGTTGTGGAATGTAAAGGGCCCACTCATAGTGGCAATCCGCTTTGCTCGTGACCATCAGATGACGACCTACGTAGTGGATATTATATCCTGGTTTGTTCCTGTCTTTATAGGACATCAGGGCAAACAACTCAGTCGGCGCCTTTGGCAAGTCTCCACCGAAAACAAGATTTTCATAGATCGCATCAGGGCCTGATCCGATTGAATCATGAGTTCCACACCAGCAAATAAGGACGCTGCCGTCTTCAAGTGTGAAACTTGCAGGGGCTATCAGGTTATATCCCTGAATGCTACGAAAGACATCCAAATGTAAACCTACAATGTCAGCAGTAGCCTTTTGATTCTTCAGTGTGTAACCAGCCGGGGATTCTGTGAGGAAAATATCCACTGGCGGCTCTGCATCGATTTCGATCTGGTCGGTCTCGACTACCTTCTCCCACTCTTTTAGTCTATCGGACTTGTGCCAGTACGTCATGCGTCCCACGTCTCCGGAGGCAGGGGAAACACAATACTCATACCTGAATCTTGGATACTCCGAATCCACTGACCCGGAGCGCGAGCCACCTGAGCTTACTAATCTGAACTCTCTTTGCCAGATATCATATCGTTTTCCATCGATATGTTCCTGGCCAACTTTGGTATACTGATCAAGATTCTGGATATCTGGGAGGATGCTCTTTGAAATCCTATCAATCATGATACGTTGCATGGGTTCCTCCATGCATGACAGCAATTTCCCGAAACTAACGGTCTTCTTCGTGAGGTTCACCTTCATGACAAACCGGCCATCAAATACGTTCTCGGTGATATATTTAATAGTTTGCAAGCCGTCAGGTCCTTCTTCGGATCCAATGCCTTCGTAGTAATGATACGACCGTCCTTTATCCACATCCGTCCAAAATTCCTGTCGCAATTCATGGCCAGCACTGAACCAACGCATTCGTAAATGAATGACCTTTGTTGCTTGTCCGATGATTTGTGGAACGTCCGTTAGAGCGTACACAGTAGTCGTAAAGTTCATGCTATACCAAATAACAAAAGCTAAAATAAGGATGGCGGCAGCACCGGCAAGCTTATTAAATGGACTTTTCATAAATATTCTTCCTATTCCAAATATCCAAACAGAACGTGAGATCTTCTGTTCGGCTGTTTGTGATTCGAAAATGCCTATCTCTTTCTTGTGTGTTTGTTTCCATTTATCAAAATCGAACTTAGGTCTATCCCGGCCGATGGCCCTTGCGATGAGATCGTCGAATTTTTTATTGTTTTTGCACGCATTCATAACCGGCTCTCCGGAAAACCATTTTTTCTTAAATAGTCTGCCATTTTTCTTTTTGCCCTTGTCAGGCGTCCGTTGATCGATGCCTTTGAAATTCCCAAAATGGAGCTGATTTGCTCGTAAGACAGGCCGTCGTAATATCGCAATACGACCAGGTCTTTCGCGGATTCCGGTAGCTGCTCAATCGCTCGACGAATCGCGCGGTCGTTTTCGTCATGATTCTCGACCTCATCTACTTGTGATATATCTTCCGTTCTAATCTGCTTTGCCCTGGTCGCGATTATATCTTTGGCAACGTTTCTGCAAATTGCCGCGAGCCACTGTGCGAATTTCGCTCTTTCTTTCAGGCTTTTTATCCTGACAAGGGCTCTGGCGAAGCTTTCCTGGGCGGCGTCCTCGGCAAGCTGATGGTCGCTCAGAACCGCGTACCCAACCGCGACCATCGCAGCGTAATATCGCCGGCAGAGTTCGCCGAAGCTCTCGATGTCGCCGTCGATGGCCGCTTCTATCAGATGTATTTCCGATCTCTCAGGCACGTCTCAAAGGTTAACCTCCAAACTCGTCATTCGCCAATCAGCGTCCATTATATAGTCTGGCTGAAGGGGAGAAAATAAGCGCGAAAAATATCTCTTTTATTCTTATTTTAGCTTTTATCGCCGCAAATCGGTCACAAAAAGTCAATTCTTAGAGGAAAAAGGGAGTAATTAAAGATGCACAGTACATTTTCTGATTCGCTCTGCAAAACGCTCTGTTATTACTACCCCGTTCGACATGACAGCACAGCACGTAGTACGCAATACGCAATCCTATGGACTCCACCGTAAGGCGTCCTGTGGACTTACGGAGCACGCACTACAAACGCCGTCTCACGGAGACCTTGCCATTGACTATTTACGATTTACTATTGATTATTTGATCTCTTCTCTTTGACCTTACCGACCTCTGTGGCTGAATAATGAACGCCGTGTAATGGAGATTTTTCCGGAATTAGCCCGCCCTTGTATGTAATATTTCGTATAATACTTAACGAATTCGTATATCGTATTTCGTATGTCGTATGTAGAATTGGGAAATATAGAAGAAAAAAAGGCAAAATAATGAAAAAAACAGGTGAAAAAGAGTAGAAAACGACGAAAATTTGAGCTTAACTTGAAAAAACAAAGCCAATTTGCGGTAGGGCGTAAATGGCGCAAAGTTTTATGTGAAAGGTGATTATGAAGAATTTCACGCTTTGAGACGGCGAAAAAACAAACCCAATTCAAAGCCAAACAAACCCAATCTTAGTTAGCCCCCAGACCTGTGCTGGGGGTTGAAAAAACAAAGCCAATTTGCCCCGGCACAAGTTGGCGCAAAGTCTTTTATGAAAGAGGATTATGACAATATAGCGGCCGGCGGAGTCTAAAAAAACAAAGCCAAACAAAGCCAATTTTTGTACCGGCGGCCCGATTCATCGCTTATAATGGCGAGCTTGTGCAAGAAAGGCCATTAGCTTCGTATGCCGACGTTCGACATACTTTCATTCGATATACGCAATACGAATTATGTAATACGAGATACGAGAATATGACTGACGCTGCTTATCAAAAGTGTATAAATCCCGGCTGCGGTGCGGAATTTGACTGCGGCCAGGCGATGTTCAAATGTCCATCCTGCGGCGAATTGCTGGATATCCGCTATAACTGGGACGACATTTACGTTCCGAGCAAATTGAGCGAGTTCGCAAAACGCTGGGCAACCAGGGACAATCCGCTGGATTTTTCGGGCGTTTGGCGGTTCCGCGAGCTGCTGAACTTCTGTGAAGACGAAGACAGAATAACAATCGGCGAAGGCCAGACGATCCTGCAGCAAAATGACGCCGTCGCTGAATATGTCGATATGCAGCCCGGGAGTTTGTTTCTGCAGTACGAAGGGCTGAATCCCTCCGGCTCTTTCAAAGACAACGGGATGACCGCGGCGTTCAGCCACGCGAAAATGGTCGGCGCCACCTCGAGCGCGTGCGCATCGACGGGCAATACTTCGGCATCGGTTGCGTTATACGCCCATAGCTGCGGCGTGAAATGCACCGTCTTTATCGGCTCGGGAAGAATCGCGTTCGGCAAGCTTAGCCAGGCGATGGATTACGGGGCCCAGACGATTCAAATACTCGGCGACTTCGACGACTGCATGAGGCAGGTCCAGGATGTCTGCACAAAGCTCGGACTTTACCTGCTCAATTCACTAAACCCGTTCCGGCTCGAAGGGCAGAAGACCATCATGTATCGCATTATCGAGGGCCTCGGCTGGGAGGTGCCGGACTGGATCGTGGTGCCAGGCGGGAATCTCGGCAACTCCAGCGCCTTCGGCAAGGCCTTCTCTGAGCTGAAACAACTCGGCCTGATCGATCAGGTGCCGAGAATGGCGATAATTAACGCGACCGGCGCCGATACTTTGACCGACCTGGTCAATAACAAGAAGCTCACCTGGAATGACAGTCGCGTTGACCAGGCAATCATCGACGATTATTACGCCGATTTGACGGCCCGGAACTTTTCGCCGCACACCTGTGCCTCAGCGATAGAAATATCCCGGCCGGTCAATCTGAAAAAGTGCCTGCGGGCGATCGACGTCTGCGACGGCGTCGTACGTGCGGTCACGGATGAGGAGATTCTCGACGCCAAGGCGATTATCGGCAAACACGGTCTGGGCTGCGAGCCGGCCTCGGCGGCGACAATTGCCGGCTTAAAACACCTCCGGGCCGAAGGGCTGATTGACGCCGAGCAGCGTGTTGCCTGCGTACTCACGGGCCATGCGCTCAAGGATCCGGACAGAACGGTCAACTACCACAAGGACAAACAGGGGCAGTTCAGCAATCCGCCGATAGAAGCACCGAACGACCTCGATGAAATTCTCAAGCTGATAAGCTAAAAAATCAAAATGCAAAATTTAAGAAGTCGTTGCCGAAGAGCGGCGAGCGGGAATTCCGCTATTTTGATTTTCAAATTTTCTTGTAGCCGGCTTGGGAGTGGAGGACATCGATGAAGGCCAGCATGTTTTCCAGGGGGACGTCACCCTCGACGGCGTGTGCCGGGGCGAAGACGTATCCTCCGTCGGCGCCGGCAGCCAGGAGTTTTCTCGTTGCGCTTTTTACGTCTTCGGCCGAGCCGTACGGCAGCGTTCGCTGCGTGGAGAGTCCGCCGTGGAATGCGAGCCGGCCCCGGTACCTTTTAAGAATGTCGAAGACGTCCATGACCTCCGGCTGGAACGGATTGAAGCAATTCAGCCCGATATCGATAAGGTCATCGAAAAGCTCGTCGACCTTGCCGCACGAATGTATGAAGACGCATTTCCCGGCGTCACGAACCGGCGAATACATCCGTTTTAATTCCGGGAAGATGAACTGCCGCCAGAGTCGCGGCCCCATCTGTAAGCCCGTCTGCTGGCCCCAGTCGTCGCCGAAATATACCGCGTCGATATCGTATTTCAATGCTTCGGTAAACTGGGCGATATTATAGTCGGCTATCGAACTAAGCAAACGCCGCACAAAGTCAGGATGATCCAGGAAATCCATCATCAGGTTCTCCATCCCGCGCAGCGTCCAGGCCCGTTCGTATGAGGATCGGGAAAATCATAGCCCCGAAGTGTGGGCTCCGGCAAAATACGTCCTTCGACGACACCGATGTCTTTGTCAACGCTGCGATCCCAGACGACGCCGAAGATATCGCGGAAACGGTCGTTGCCGAGATCGGTAAAAAAACCTATGTCACGACCCAGTTTGACAAAATGGTTGTCCAGGACCTGCTCCAGGTCATCCCGGCCGAAATGCTTTCGCAGCTTGCCGGCCGCCTCCAGGGTGAAACCGCAGTTCCACGGGATATACGGGACCTCGTGTCCCTCAATCGCCAGTCTGACTACTTGCCTCTTATTCATTGACTGGTTCCGATACCGTGTAAACCTCGAAGCTGGTATCAGGCTCAGGAAAAATTTCGCCCATCGCTTTTCCGGTCAGGCCGCGAAAGCGAACATCATCGCCGAAACAATCGATTTCAACATTATGCAGACCGATAGCTTCCGACAGCTCGGCCATCGGCCCGGTTATGCCGATGCTGCCCTGTGCCCCAAGTATCTTCGGTGCGATGTAAACGACAATTTCGTCGGCAAGGTTCTCCCTCAGGAATGACGTCAATAAAGTGGGCCCGCCTTCGACGAGTAATTGAGCGATGCCGCGATTACTCAGCTCATCAAGTAGAAAATGCAGATTGGAAGAACCATGCGTATCCGGGTAGACGAGCAGTTCAGCCCCTTTGCCGGACAACTCTTCGGCCGCATTTGGATTTGTCTGGATTGCGTTTTGGCTTGTGCAGATTATAACGGGACACTTATTAACTGTCGCAAGAAGCTGAGAGTCCGTCGGAGTTCTAAGATGGCTGTCCATAACGATCCTGATGGCGTTTTTTCCTTTGCTCGGGCGGGCTGTCAATAGCGGGTCATCGGCGATGATTGTATTGATGCCGACTAAGATTGCCTGTGCACGCCGGCGTAGTTTGTGCGTGTCTTTTCTGCTTTGCTCGTTGGAAATCCATCGCTGGTCACTTCCGTTGGCCCAGGCGACTTTTCCATCGATGCTTTGCGCCCACTTTAATGTCACCCAACACTTGCCGGTAGCGGCGAATTTGATGAAAGGAGCGTTGAGCAATTTTGCCTGAGTCTCACAAATTCCGGCCTGTACCTCGATACCGGCCTGGCGCAATTGCTCGATACCTTTGCCGCCGGCGTGCTCCGATGGATCGGTCATTGCGACGAAGACTTTCGCTATACCGGCCGATATGATAGCTTCCGTGCAGGGGCCGGTTTTGCCCTGGTGAGAGCACGGTTCGAGAGTGACGTACATCGTAGCACCGTTGGGCTTGACGCCTAATGTATGGCAGTCTTCCAGGGCGTTGATTTCTGCATGGGGGCCGCCGAACTTTTTATGCCAGCCTCGGCCTATAATCTGATTGGCTTTTATGATGATAGCTCCGACCGCCGGATTCGGCTCCACCGAGCCGATACCTCGCCGGGCCAGTTTCAATGCCATCTCCATAAACTTCTCGTCTTTGATACTCATTTTACAGCATCCTTTTGAGAGTGAGCCAATTGCTTTTAAGCCAGGTTTATTTTCTACAATTCGAGCAAAACTTGAACTGTTTATCAAGAAAGTAAATCTGTTAAGCCGGCTTTATGACTATTCTATCATTTTCAAAAACTGCTTTTCGTCTATCACATCGACTCCGAATTTCCTTGCCTTGTCAAGTTTACTACCCGGATTCTCGCCGGCCAGCACAAAATCGGTTTTTTTACTGATAGAGCCCGATGACTTTCCTCCGGCCTGCCTGATTGCCTGCTCGGCCTGCTGTCGGCTGAGATTTTCCAGCGTCCCGGTGACAACGATTGTCTTTCCGGCCAGTTTGTCCGAACGCCGGATCTTTGGCTGCTCAGGCTTTACTTTGGCGGCTGATAACTGAACGATTACGGAGTGATTCTCAGGGTCGCGAAAATATTCATAAATACTTTTTGCCATCGTCGGCCCGATCTGGTCTATCTCCGCAAGCTCCTCTTGCCCGGCTGCCATCAGGGCGCTGAGTGAACCGAAATGTTCGGCCAATATTTGTGCCGACTGGCCCCCGATATGACGGATTCCCAAAGCGGCAATCAAACGCCACAGCGGGCGGGTTTTGCTTTCTTCGATTGCTTTTATCACATTGGCGGCACTTTTTTCGGCCATTCGCTCTAACCCGGCAAGCTGGTCTTCACTAAGCTTATAGAGGTCCGCGAAATTTCCGACCAGCCCGCTCTCTATCAGTTGGTCGATCAAAGCCGGACCGAGATTTTCAATGTCCATTTGTCCTCGCCCGGCGAAATATTTCAGACGTTCCTTCAACTGGCCCGGGCAATCCCGGTTCATGCACCTGATATATACGCCGTCTTCGTCTTTGACAGCGGCTGAGCCGCAAATCGGGCACGTTTTGGGTACCTCAAATACAGGAACGTTCGCCGTAGCTTTTGTCTTTACTTCAATGACCTGCGGTATAATCTCGCCGGCCTTCTCGATGATTACCGTGTCACCTTGTCCGACGCCCAAACGTTTCAGCTCGTCGAAATTGTGCAGGCTGGCGCGCTTTACAGTGGTCCCTGCTAAAAGCACCGGCGTCAGATTCGCAACCGGTGTTAAAATTCCGCTCTTGCCGACCTGCACGTCGATGGATTCAATGGTCGTCTCGGCCTGCTCGGCGGCGAATTTATAGGAGATGCACCATCGAGGCGCCCGGCCCGTAGCGCCGAGAATGTCCCGCTGCTCGAAGCGATTGATCTTTATGACCATGCCGTCAATTTGATAATCCAGGTCTGAGCGTTTTTCGCTCCAACCATTACAAATCTTGATAGCATCGTTAATATCTTTTGCTTTTTTAATGTTAGGATTTACGGGCAGGCCGAGTTCTTTGAATCTCCCGAGGCTCTCGTAGTGATTTGCAGCCAACGGCTCGGAAACCTGGCCGGTGGCGTAAGCGAAGAAAGACAGGTTCCTGGCGGCGGTGATTCTGGAATCCAGCAGTTTCAAAGAGCCTGCCGCGGCGTTTCGCGGATTTGCGAATGCCGGCTCGCCGGCCTCGGCGCGAAGCCTGTTTAATTCGACGAACGAGCTTGTGGGCATATAAACCTCGCCCCGGACTTCGAGCACTGCGGGAATTTTGCTAGCGCCCAATAGAACGAGCGGTACCGCTCTGATCGTACGCACGTTGGCGGTGACATCGTCGCCTACCTCACCGTTGCCGCGAGTGGCGGCCGTGACAAGGGTGCCTTCTTCGTAGCGAAGACTTATCGCGAGACCATCGATTTTCAGCTCGATCACATAATCGTAATCTCTGGAAGCCAGCTGCTTTGCTACTCTCTCGTCGAACGCCCTCAGCTCATCGGCGTTGTAGGTGTTGTCCATGCTCAGCATCGGTACGGCGTGCCTGACGGTGGTAAAACCTTCCAATGGCTGGTCGGAAACGCGCTGAGTCGGTGAATCGGCGGTTACAAATTTCGGATTCGCCGCTTCAAGCTTCTTCAATTCGGCAAAGAGTCTGTCGTACTGCCGGTCGGTGATTCTGGGCTGATTGAGCACGTAATAAAGATAATCGTGCTCACGAATTTTTTTCCGAAGCTGCTCAATTTGTTCCTTTACATCTTTTGCCATAACGGCTTAGTTTATACGCTTTTTCAGCATATTTTGCAAGTATTGTAATGTGCAAGTGCTTTTGGAGAAAATCCATCCGGGCTGTGAAATTATCTTGAACTAATACGCAGATTAAAGTAAAATACCGCTTATAGAGGAATCGAAATGTCTTTTACTTAGTCCGGCCGGCAGAGTGTGCTTTGAGTTTCAGATATTGTGCTGACGAAAAAACAATAAGGAGGCAAGACAATGCAAAGCAGTAAAGCATCTATTGTAGTAGTATCTATCCTGCTCCTGAGCGTTCTATCTCAACCGGTCTGTGGACTTACATTTGATTATCTCACCACTGCTAATGCCCTGGCTGAGGTCGGCTGGTATGACTATTTAGGCTTAGTCGCGGCTTATGACGATGACACTAAAGAAGCGAATAACGCCCGATCTTTTGCTACGGCCTTTTTTGATGAAATCCAGTATATGGGTAATGTTGGGATTTCCGCTTTAGCGGAGGTTTCTGTCGAGCCGAATGAAGTGGTTCTATCCGCCGAGGTTACCGGTTCGTACGAATTTGATATTGGATGGGAGCTTATGGAGTATTTCTACCAGGATGCCAACGGCACAGTAGAAGGACTGCTTCGAATCGCCGAATTTCCCACCGGTGCTCCGTGCAGCCTGCAAATAGATATTTCATTCCCGAATGAGACCTGGAATAGTATATGGTTCTGGCAGCTTTATATAGAGAGTTCTTCGGATTATTTTGTCGCCGGCCGGGATGAATTCGGAGATTTCGGTGGACGCTCCGGTACCTTAGACGCTTATGCCGGCGAGGAAATTTACGTATTCCTGGGTTTTGCCGCCGCTGGCTACGCCGACCACGATATCGAGGACCTGGGAGATGGAAAGTTCACAATAAATTCAACCCTTACAGCCACAAAAAAGGTTATGACAAAGGCCTATAATCCCACCCCTTCTGACGGCAGTCTTTATAACGATACTGCTGTGAGTCTCGGCTGGTGGCCGGGAAATACTGCGATCTCGCACGATGTGTACTTCGGCACCAGTTTTGACGATGTAAACGACCGAACCAATGAGACATTTCAAGGCAACCAGGCCGAAACGTATTTTATTGTCGGTTCTCCCGAATCTCCCAGCCCGGACGGTCTCGTTCCGGGCACAACTTATTACTGGCGAATCGATGAAGTTGAAGCGGACGGCACAAAGCACAAGGGCGACATCTGGAGCTTCTCGATTCCCCCCAGGACAGCTTATGACCCTGATCCCGCTGATGGCGCCGAGTTCATAGATACGAGCGCGACTCTTAGCTGGGCACCAGGCTTTGAGGCGAAATCGCACACTGTTTATTTCGGTGACAATTTCAACGATGTAAACAATGCCTCCGGAGGCCCCTCACAGGAATTTACTACCTATACCCCCGACCTGCTTGAATCAGAGAAGGTTTATTACTGGCGGGTGGATGAGGATGACGGCCTCGCCACGTACAAAGGCGAGATCTGGAGCTTTTCGACTCCGGGCGCCGTCGGAAGTCCGAATCCGTATAATGGCGCCGAGAATGTAAAGCAAACAACAATGCTCAGGTGGGTTGCTGGAGATAGCGCCGGCTCACATCAGGTCTATTTAGGAACGGACAAAGTTGCTGTATATAACGCAACAACCGCTTCGCCAGAGTACAAGGGCACTAAGAACCTTGACGATGTGCAATATGATCCCGGATCCCTCATGGGAGGCACGAATTACTACTGGCGTATCGATGAGGTTAATAACCTTAATCCGAACAGCCCCTGGAAAGGCGGCGTCTGGGCATTCACTACGGCCGGTTATCTTGTTGTGGACGACATAGAGTCCTACAATGATATCGATCCGCCTAATCCGGGCAGCAATACGATATTTGCATATTGGATTGACGGTTATTCCACTCCCACTTTAAACGGTGTTCTTGTCGGCAATGACCCACCTCTTCCGTATACCGAGCGGACTGTAGTTCATGGCGGTAGGCAATCAATGCCGTATGTCTATGACATTAACGGTAAGTATGCTGAGGCGACCCTAATCCTGGATTCTCCGCGTGACTGGACTGCGTCGGACGTCAAGACGCTGACTATTTGGCTCCACGGTGATTATGCTAACGATGCTGCTCCGATATATGTTGCTATAGCTAATATCACAGGCACACCTGCGGTTGTGACGCATGATGATTCGGCCGCGACCCAGATACACGCCTGGACGCGATGGGATATCTCCCTGCAGGAATTTGCAGATAAGGGTATAGACCTGACAGATGTCAATACGATTACTATCGGTATTGGTGATAAGGCCAATCCGCCTGGCGGTCTTGGTAAAATGTACTTCGATGATATTGGTCTGCATCGACCGGCTGAGGAACCACAGCCGTAAGCAGAGATTTGGCCGGCAACGAGGAATATGTGTTTGCGTGGCAATACTCGTCGGCAGCGATAAGGCCGTTACATGAAAATTTCAGCTTTATTCCCCCCTTTATAACGGTTGCCAAGTTGTCTTATTCATTTTTTGGACGAATATCATAGTGAAATAGTCGGAATTACTCGAACACAATATACCCCCGGGGGGTATATACCCAGTAAGTTAAAAAGGCATGTAGAAATGGAACAGAATCCAGACCATCAGGATAATATAGTCGCATTAAGGCGAATTGAAGGGCAAGTCCGCGGCGTACAAAAGATGATTGAAGATCGTGAGTATTGTGTTGATATTTTGAACCAGATTAATGCCGCCAAAGGTGCCCTTGCCAGCGTGGAAGAAAAGATTCTGCAAAAACACTTTAGGCACTGCGTAACTACGGCTGTAATGGGAAGTTCTGAAAACCAAAAGCAGCAGAAACTGGATGAAATTCTCAAGCTTATAAATCGGACGCGCCGAGGATAATCGGGAGGACTAAGTATGAAACCACAAATAGTCTTCATTATGATGGTAATTGCCCTTGTACTTGCATACGGTGCGGGTGCCTCCGAGGGTTCCGGCGATGCCAATGCCCCGGTTGAGCTTGGGGATTATCTGTCATTTGCGGCACTTCATAATGCCGGCCTTCAGGTCGCGTTCGAGCAGTGGAAGATTGCTGTCGAGCAGGTCCCGCAGGCCAGGTCGCTTCCGGACCCGAAATTCACCTATGGGTATTTCATCGAGGAGGTCGAGACGAGGGTCGGTCCGCAGAGGAACAAACTGGAAATCATGCAGACGTTTCCCTGGTTTGGCGAGATTGAGGCGCGGACGGATGTCGCCGCTGCCGCTGCCAAAGCTGCCCGGAAACGATATGAAGCGACAAAACTAAAGCTCTATTCCGAGGTTAAGGATGCGTTTTACGAATACTCCTACCTGGCGAAGGCGATTGAGATAGCGAAGGAAAATCTCGAACTGATTCAGCATTTCGAAGAAGTGGCTCGGACAAAATACATAACAGCGGCGACGGGCCACCCTGATGTGATCCGCGCACAGATAGAACTGGCTAAGCTCGAAGAGAAGTTGAAGACACTTAAGGAACTGCGCACGCCGATCGTCGCCAGGCTAAACGCTGTGCTGAACAGGCAAAGTCTGGAAATGCTGCCGTGGCCTCGCAAAGCGGAACTCCGCACGGCAGAAGTAACCCGTGACAAGATGATCCAGTTGCTTCGGGCGAGAAATCCCGAGCTTGAGGCTTTGGACTTTGAGCTTCAGGCGGCAAAGAACAGAGTCGAGTTGGCAAAGAAAAAATTCTGGCCGGATGTGGGTGTGGGCGTCGGCTGGACCGATACGGGAAGTGCCTTGAATTCGGGTATGTCTGACAGCGGAAAAGACCCGATCATCCTGATGTTTACGATGAATCTGCCTATCTGGCGAGAAGGTTATAAGGCCGCTGAGTTGCAGGCTAAAGCGAATGTCCGGAAAGCATCGCATCAGAAAAAAGAGGCGGAAAACACAATAATAGCTCGTGCCGAGCGCTCGCTGTATGATTTCGAGAACAGTGACAGGAAGCGAAAGCTCTATGGAGATGTCCTGATACCGAAGAGCGAAGAACTGCTGGTAGCATCGGAGACTGCGTATAAAGCCGGCACTATCGATTTTCTCAGCCTGATTAACGCTCAGCAGAAACTGCTTGAGTTTCAGTTGTATTATGAAAGGGCCATGACCGATAATCAACAGGAACTGGCCAGACTGGAAATGCTCGTGGGAGCTGAATTGTAGCGGAAGAAAACCGGCGAGGTTCTTAAAAAAGGAGTGTTAGGCTCCTGAGAAAACTTATTTTCCTTGACAAGATTAAAACGCCGAACAAAAATCCTACTAAATCTGTATGAAATGGAAGCATTTGAAGGTGGATAGCATTAGAAACTCGACTCCCAAAGCAAGGTTCGGCCGGGCCGGACTGAAATTAATACTCATTATTATAGTGGCTTTCGTTGTTGGCTACGCGGTCAGGGGTTTTAGAGTTTCGGCTCCGGCGGACAATGGTCATGACCACGCCTCTGATGCGGGCCGGAGCGAAGCGCCACAATGGTGGACTTGCTCGATGCACCCGCAGATTCACCAGCCCAAACAAGGTAAATGTCCCATATGTTTTATGGATCTGATTCCTGTCACTTCCGAGAGTGGTGACATCGGCGAGCGGCAGATTTCCTTCTCTCAAGCGGCCATCAAGCTGATGGAGGTTGAGACTACGCCGGTCGAGCGGAAATTTGTCGAGGCCGAGATTCGCATGGTGGGCAAGGTCGATTACGATGAGACGCGCGTGAAAAATGTCACGGCCTGGGTGCCTGGCAGAATCAACCGCCTGTATGTTGACTTTACCGGCATTACGGTCAGCAAGGGCGACCATATGGTCGATCTTTACAGTCCCGAGCTGATCAGCGCCCAGGCTGAGCTGCTCCAGGCACTCAAAGCGGCAGGCAATGTCAAGACCTCAACCTCCGAGATGGTGACACGAACCACGCTGGCGACGCTGGAGGCGTCCAGGGAAAAACTGCGGCTACTCGGTCTTAGCGATGAGCAGATCGGCAAAATTGAAAGCTCCGGCAAACCCGTCACTCACATCACGATTTACTCGCCTATGGGCGGCGTTGTCATCCATAAGAACGCCGCCGAAGGGCTCTATGTTAACACGGGCACACCAATATATCAGGTGGCGGACCTTTCGCGCTTGTGGGTGAAGCTGGATGCTTACGAATCGGATTTGTCCTGGATTCGGTACGGCCAGAATGTAGAGTTTGCCGCCGAGGCTTATTCGGGAGAAGTTTTCAAAGGCAAAATCAGTTTTATCGACCCGGTGCTCAATGACAAGACAAGAACCGTTAAGCTGCGGATGAATGTGGATAACGGCGATGGCAGGCTCAAGCCCGGGATGTTTGTAAGAGCGACCGTTCGCTCCGGCGTTGCAATGGGCGGGCGGATTATGGACCCGGACATGGCGGGCAAGTGGATTTGCCCAATGCACCCGGCGGTGGTTAAGACCGAAGCGGCAAGCTGCGATATCTGCGGCATGGACCTGGTGATTACCGAATCGCTCGGCTATGTAGTCGATACGCCTAATGAAGCGCCGCTGGTGATTCCCGCGTCGGCGCCTTTGATTACCGGAGTCCGCGCCGTGGTTTATGTTCGGCTGCCGGATAAAGAAAAGCCGACCTTCGAAGGACGGCAAGTGACTCTCGGCCCAAGGGCCGGCGAGCATTACCTGGTAAAAGAAGGTTTGACTGAGGGCGAGCTTGTCGTAACCAAAGGCAACTTCAAAATTGATTCGGCACTTCAGATCCAGGCCAAGCCCAGCATGATGAGCGCCGAAGTTATCAAGACAATAAGTGCACATGAATGAAATTACATTATGGAAACCTATTTTTAAGGAGCAGAAAATGAACGCTAAAAAGAAACAATTGGTCACAATGTTGTTGCTTGCAGGATTACTGCTTGCCGGATCGGTCTTCGTCTATGGCTGCAAGAAGTCAGAACCCGAACCGACTGCGCCAGCGGCACCGACCGCGGCGCAGGTGGCAGAAGACGCGGCGAGCCAGGTCGTACAGGCTGTCGAGCAGACTACTTGCCCGGTTATGGGCGGAGCCGTTAGCAAGGCGATCTTCACCGAGTACAAAGGTAAGAAGGTGTATTTCTGCTGCGAACCCTGCAAGGAGAAATTCGAAGCAACTCCCGAGCAGTACGTTGCCAAGCTGCCGCAGTTCAAACAATAAGAATAGACGCAGTGACCAATGGACGAGCGACTGATAGACATCAACGGCCAATCTACAGGTCCACTGAGTAAGCTGATCCGGTTTTGTCTTGAGAACAAGCTGGTTGTGGGGCTTTTTATTGTCCTTATTGTGGGCGCGGGCCTTTATGTTGCGCCATTCGACTGGGACTTGTGGGGTATGCCCCGTAATCCGGTTCCGGTCGATGCCATCCCGGATATCGGCGAGAACCAGCAGATAGTTTTCACTCAATGGATGGGCCGCTCGCCGCAGGACGTCGAGAACCAGATCACGTATCCGCTGACGGTATCGCTGCTGGGCATTCCCGGCGTCAAAACGGTTCGCAGCTATTCGTTCTTTGGCTTTTCGAGCATATACATAATCTTTGACGAAAGTATCGACTTCTATTGGTCCCGAAGCCGCGTTCTTGAGAAGCTCAACAGTCTGCCGGCCGGGACGGTGCCGGATGGTGTCAAGCCGACGCTGGGTCCTGATGCGACCGCTCTGGGGCAGATATTCTGGTATACGCTCGAAGGCCGGGACCCGGACGGAAATCCCGCTGGCGGATGGGATCAGGACGAACTGCGGACCGTGCAGGACTGGTACGTCCGCTACAGCCTGCTCAGTGCCGAAGGTGTCAGTGAGGTTGCCTCAGTGGGAGGTTTTGTCAGGGAGTATCAGATCGATGTGGATCCGGATGCGATGCGGGCCCATAACGTTGCCCTGGGTGACATATTCAAGGCGGTCAAAGCATCTAATATCGACGTTGGTGCACGAACGATTGAAATTAATAAGGTCGAATACGTCATTCGCGGGCTCGGTTTTTTCAAGGCCACATCTGACATCGAAATGACTGTTGTTAAGGTCAACGAGAATGTCCCGATCTATATTAAAGACCTGGCCAAAGTTTCTTATGGTCCCGCATTGCGGCGAGGCGCGCTGGACAAGGGCGGGGCCGAGGCCGTGGGCGGCGTGGTCGTTGTCCGCTACGGCTACAATCCGCTCGAAGCCATCAAAAACGTCAAAAAGAAGTTAGAGGAGATATCTGCCGGCCTGCCCAAAAAGACGCTGGACGATGGCACGGTCTCACAGGTGACAATTATCCCGTTTTACGATCGAACGGGGCTCATCTATGAAACGTTGGGCACGCTTCGCACCGCGCTGACCGAGGAAATATTAGTTACTATAATAGTCGTTATCGTCCTTGTCATGCACCTTCGAAGTTCGGCGCTCATCAGTGGTCTTCTTCCGCTGGCTGTGCTGATGTGCTTTGTCGCGATGAAGGCAGGCCGGATCGATGCGAATGTTGTGGCGCTGTCGGGTATCGCGATTGCTATCGGCACAATGGTGGATATGGGTATTGTAATTTGCGAGAACATCCTCAATCGCCTCGATGAGGCCGGCCCGGGGGATAATTCGCTGGACGTTGTTTATTCCGCTACGACGGAAGTCGGTGGGGCGGTCCTGACCGCGGTTGCCACGACGGTGGTGAGTTTTCTGCCGGTTTTCACGATGACCGGACCCGAAGGCAAACTATTCAAACCGCTGGCCTTTACCAAGACCTTCGCACTTGTCGCTTCGATTATCGTGGCGCTTACGATCCTTCCGCCGGCGGCACATATTCTCTTTACGAAGAAAGTGACGCTTAAAAGAGCTAAGCGATACATCTTGGGGACCATCCTGATTGTCGCCGCTGTCGTAGCGGCTTTACAGCTTAACTGGTGGATCGGAATCCTGATCGGCGCGATCGGGTTTTATCATCTGCTCAGAAACCGCATGCCGAAGAAAGTAGTCGGCCTGGTGCCTGTGCTTGCCAACATCCTGGCGGTGATTGCCGTTGGTATCATTCTGACCAGTCACTGGTTACCACTCGGGCCGGCCAGGGGGTTTGTGCGAAACATCATTTTCGTCGCTTTAATGATCGGCGGTCTGCTTGTGTTCTTCCGAATCTTCCAGAAATTCTACGGGCAAATCCTCGCCTGGTGTCTGGCGCACAAAGTTTTGTTTCTGTCGATCCCTACGCTGCTGATTATATTTGGCGGCGTGATCTGGATGGGTTTTGGGAGAGTCTTTTTCTTCGTGCCGCAGCGGTTGCGGGCCAATGCGGTATGGTCGAAGGCGGCACATACCTTTCCGGGTCTCGGCAAAGAATTCATGCCGCCGCTGGACGAAGGTTCGTATCTGTACATGCCCACAACGATGCCTCACGCGTCCATCGGAGAGTGCCTGGATGTTTTGCAGAAACAGGATGCTGCGTTCGCGTCCATTCCCGAAATCGAATCGGCGGTTGGAAAGATCGGCCGGGTGGATTCGCCGCTCGATCCGGCACCAATATCCATGATCGAGACGATCATCAATTATAAGTCCGAATATATCATCGACAAGGATGGGCATCCGATTCGCTTCCGGTACGATCGAATTAAAGGCCGGTTCGCCCGCGACGAGGACGGCGAGCTAATTCCTGACCCCAAAGGCAGACCGTTCAGACAATGGCGGGACCATATCAAGAGCCCGGATGATATCTGGGACGAGATCGTAAAAGCTGGTCAGATTCCCGGCACAACTTCGGCGCCGAAACTACAGCCGATTGCCGCGCGAATTGTCATGCTGCAAAGCGGCATGCGCGCCCCGATGGGCGTGAAGGTCAAAGGGCCGGACCTGGATACGATCGAACGTGTCGGTTTGGAAATCGAGCGCTTTCTCAAGGACGTCCCCGGCGTCGAGCCCACAACCGTCATCGCGGACCGCATAGTCGGCAAGCCGTACCTGGAGATCGATATCAACCGCCAGGCGATAGCAAGGTACGGGGTGACAATCGGCCAGGTACAGGATGTGATTGAAGTGGCCGTCGGGGGCAGACGCGTCACGACCACCGTTGAGGGCCGCGAGCGCTACCCGGTAAGGATCCGGTACATGCGGGAGCTGAGGGACAGTATTGAAACCCTGGGCAAGATTTTGATTCCAGCGGCCGATGGGGCTCAGATACCGCTGATTCAATTGGCGGAGATTCGCTACGTGCGAGGTCCGCAGGCGGTCAAAAGCGAAGATACTTTTCTTCTCGGGTACGTCGTATTCGACAAGAAGCCCGGCTATGCGGAGGTGGACGTTGTAGAACAATGCCAGCGGTATTTGCAGGAGAAAATCGCGGCCGGCGAGTTTGTGGTTCCCGAGGGCGTCAATTACACCTTCTCCGGCACGTACGAGAGCCAGGTTCGCGCCCAGAAAACGCTTACAATCGTTGTCCCTCTGGCGCTTCTGATTATCTTTTTGATTCTGTATTTCCAGTTCCATTCAGTATCGACGAGCCTGCTGATATTCTCCGGCATCGCCGTTGCCTGGAGCGGCGGCTTTTTGATGATCTGGTTTTATGCCCAGCCGTGGTTCCTCGACTTTGACGTGTTCGGCGTCAATATGCGGGGTCTTTTCCAGATGCACCCGATCAATCTGAGCGTAGCAATCTGGGTGGGGTTCCTGGCATTGTTCGGGATTGCATCGGACGATGGCGTTGTGATGTGTACATATCTGAAACAATCCTTCCAGAGCAAGACGCCTGCGAGTGTCGACGAGACCCGTCAGATGGTAATCAAGGCGGGGATGCGCAGGATTCGACCCTGCCTGATGACAACCGCAACGACGATTCTGGCGCTGATTCCGGTTTTGACCTCAACGGGGCGCGGCTCGGATATTATGGTGCCGATGGCGATTCCTTCTTTTGGCGGGATGACAATTGAGATACTCACTATGCTCGTTGTGCCGGTTCTGTACTGTTGGATTAAAGAAAGCAAAATAATTTCACAGCAGCCGAAGAATTCAGCCTAAACGATTTTCTGCGTCAGAGACAAAAACCATCTCCAACAACAAGCCGCACCGCCATTGAGACCACCCTGTGCGTATAATGGCTTTTGGGTATTGCCAAATCGTCCATGGCCGCCTTTTATAGTTGCGGCTGCGCCGTACACGTTTTGGTCTCGGCAAATCCTCAAAACGGGTAATTCCTTGTGTTTTATCTGCTACATATTCTCCTGGTCCGAGCATTTCGATAACCTCCAGCATAGATTCAAGTTTCCATGTTGGAATATCGGCACCTGGACACAAGATACGTCCAAAAAACTCTGTGTTGCTGCTACAGTCTCAGAAATTGTGTTATTATGAGATTTGGAGCTTGCAGGGGTGTTTTTGTGAAGTGTAAATGGGAAATTCCTGCATAATCTGGTTCCTCATCCCTGTTATGATCAAGCAAAAAACATGAGATTTTCCTTGACGGGAAGGTAGGTAATTTGGTACAAGTAAATTTAGTGAGGCGCATTTTGTGTAGGTTTACATCTGTGAATTCTGGTCTTCGAGCACCAGCATTAAATTGTTTTTATTTCAGGTCGTTTTGCTGAAATTTTACTGAGGAAGGCACAGAGTTGCCGGCAGGAGCTTTGTGCCCAATAGTGGCTTTTTTTGCTTATAGTCAATGGTTAGCTTTCTAAGGAAAGGAGGTGGTAGCAAATCGCAAGTATTCATCCCGAACAAGGATGAATTGAATGTGGTGCAGCTAAAAACTATTATCAATCATTATATTTGAAGGAGGCGTATTATGTTTAGAAAACTGGTTTATGTATTTTCATTTGTTTTTGTGCTGAGTTTGGTTAGCATGGTACCCGCTCAGGATGCGGTCATCCCCAGCCCGGGGACCATGCCGATACTCGACGGTATCGTCGATGAGATATGGTTTTTTTCGTCAGAACATACGATAGGAACCAGCCAGGTCGGCACCGCCCCAAGTTCGCCTGAAGATTGCTCTGGTACCTGGCGGGCCCTCTGGAACTGGGAAGGTCTGTATGTGCTGGCCATAGTGAATGATGAGGCTTTGCTCAATGACACACCAGCCAGCTTATGGCAGGATGATAGTGTTGAGGTCTACGTCGATGGCGACAATAGCAAAGGCTCTTCAGTGGACGAAAATGACCACCAGTACACTTTTCGGTGGAATACTGAAGTGGAAGCGCCCACGGCTATCCACAACGGAGATCCCAGCTTAGTGGGTGTTGAATACGCTGTAGCTACGACCGAGAACGGTTATCTTTTTGAAATCAAGCTGCCGTGGATGAGCATAATGGGTGAGGCGGCAGAACCCGGCCAACTGATTGGTTTCGATGTATGGATTAACGACGATGACGATGGTGCTGATACACGAGAATCGCAGGTTTCCTGGTTTTCAACGGATGGAAATGGTTGGCAAGATCCGAGTGTGTGGGGAGTTGCTATACTCGAAGCGAGTAAAAAGGCGGCGAATCCCATCCCTGCTGACGGGGGCATCCATACGGAAACATGGGCAACTCTTGGCTGGCTGGCGGCACCATCTGCTGTCTCGCACGATGTGTACTTTGGTGAAAGTTTTGCTGATGTAGAGGCTGGAACCGGCGACACGTTCCGGGTCAATCAGGATTTAACATTTTTTATCGTCGGTTTTCCCGGGTATCCGTATCCGGACGGTCTTGTTCCGGGCACGACTTATTACTGGAAGATCGATGAGGTTAGTGCCGATGGTACGATATACGCTGGTGATGTGTGGAGCTTTTTGGTTCCCCCCAAATCGGCCTATAAACCCGATCCGGCTGACGACGGCAAATTTGTGAATAGGGATGTAACTCTTAGCTGGACAGCAGGTCATGGTGCGAAATTGCACACCATATATTTCGGTGATGATTTTGATACCGTGAGCAATGCTACCGAAGGTGTTCAAAAAGTATCTACAAACTATAATCCCGGCACTCTTGAATTTGAGAAGACCTATTATTGGCGGGTTGATGAGTACGATGGCTCCGCCACATATACAGGGGAAGTCTGGAGCTTTAAGACTGCAAAAGCTAGTGGAGGTCTGCGAGCAGATTACTACAGAGGTACGGACTTTGGGACTTTCGTTTTGACCCGCACAGATCCTCAAATCAACTTTAACTGGATGGATCCCGAAGAGCCGGATCCAGCGGTCGGCGATAATGACTTCTCAATCAGATGGACCGGAGAAGTAGAGGCTGGATATACCGAGACCTACACCTTCTACCCCAAGACCGATGATGGTGTGCGACTATGGGTGGACGGCAGGCAGCTTGTTGATTCTTGGGAAACGGTTGACATATATCCAATCGAACACAGTGGAACGATTGACCTTATCGCCGGCAATACTTACAGTATTGTAATGGAGTATTTTGAGAGTTCTGATAATGCGATAGCAGAGCTGCGATGGAAAAGCCCATCGACTCCGAAGCAGCTCATTCCGCAGGCTGCATTGGCACTGCCTATAAAAGCCAGCAGCCCGAATCCACGTAATTTCGCTCCGGGTGTAACGCAAACACCTGTACTCAAGTGGGGAGCAGGGGATTATGCCGCTTCACACGAGGTGTACTTCGGTACGGATGAAGAAGCCGTCAAGAATGCCACCACAGCTTCGCCCGAGCATAAAGGCACAAAGGCACTTGATGACGAGAGCTATGATCCCGGGAAACTTGCCTGGGCTACTACTTACTACTGGCGCGTTGACGAAGTCAATAGCGTCAATCCCGACAGTCCGTGGATTGGCAGCATTTGGAGCTTTACGACGGGTGATTTCCTTGTTGTGGACAGTTTTGAGGACTACAATACCGAAGATAACCAGATATGGTTTGCGTGGAATGATGGGCTTGGCGCCGGCGCGCCTGGCACTCCCGGTTACATTCCTGGTAACGGCACCGGTTCGGCTGTTGGTGACGACACTACCGGCTCTTATACCGAGGAAAGTATCGTCCATAGTGGTGTCCAGTCGATGCCGTTCTTGTACGACAACAATAAGCAGGGCTTTGCGAATTATTCAGAAGCAGTGAAAACGCTGTCAGCCCCGCGTGACTGGACTGAAGAAGGCGTCACGGAATTTTCGCTCTGGTTCCGAGGCTACTCAGCTTCGGTTGGCAGCTTTGCTGAAGGACCGGTTGGAACCTATACGATGACGGGCTCTGGTACAGATATCTGGGCGGTTGACGATGTGGAAGCCGATGAGTTCCATTTTGCCTATAAGACACTCACCGGCCCCGGCTCGATGGTCGCAAAGGTCCAGAGCATCGATAACACCAACGATTGGGCAAAAGCCGGCGTGATGATTCGTGAAACGCTCAATCCCGACTCGGCACACGCGACGATGGTTGTAACTCCCGGTTCAGGTGTGTCCTTCCAGCGCCGTCCCGGCACGGGCCAGACCAGCCTCGATACGACGACCGGCGAGATTACTGCACCCTACTGGGTGAAGATCGAGCGTGATATGTCCGGGAACTTTACGGCGTATCATTCAGCCAACGGCTCGACGTGGACGATGCAGGGCACAGAGCCCATCCCGATGGGATCGAATGTCCACATCGGTTTGGCGCTTACAAGCCATGACGCTGCTTTAACGTGTCAGGCCGTATTTACTAACGTAACGTTCACCGGTAATGTTGGCACGCAGTGGGCGAACCAGGATATCGGCATACTCAACAACGATCCTGAGCCGCTGTATGTGGCTGTGTCCAACAGTACCGGCACACCTGCGGTGGTGGTCCACGATGATCCGGCTGCGACACAGATAGGCACCTGGACGGAGTGGATTATTCCGCTCCGGACTTTTGCCGATCAGGGCATAGTCCTGACCGATGTTGACAAGATTGCGATTGGCCTTGGTACTGCGGGTAACATGATGGTACCCGGCGGTTCGGGCAAGATGTACTTTGACGATATCCGCCTGTATCGGCCTAAGCCGGTCGATATTGAAAACCCCAGCTTTGAACTGCCCGGCACCGAGAAAATCAAGGGTTGGAACGGTGAAGGTGTAGCTGATACTCCTGCTGTCGATATTCCCGGCTGGAGCGCCGATGGGCCTTGTGCCGATTCCGGAGTAGAAACCGGGTTTACGGCTACTGATGGAGATTGGACCGCTTTTCTGATGAGTGGTGATCCTTCGATCTGGCAGTTGACGGGTCATACGATAGTGGGAGGCGACGTTCTGGAGCTGAAAGTGGATGCCCGGATTACCTGGGCCGCCACGACTTTACAGATGACCATCTACTATGATGATAACGGCACCAGGGTCCCGGCTGCAACAAGTGACATAGCGCTTACTGATGATATGCAGGAGTATACCCTGACGTTTTCAGCCGACGAAGTTCCGGAATCAGTCGGTCACCAAATCGGTATTGAATTTGCCAATGTAAGTTCCGGTGACACGTGGATTGGTTTGGATAATGTTCGTCTTGTACCCCCAGCTAATTAACACGGCTGCTCCTGGTACTGGTTTTCTCGATTGAAGAAGACCTGAATCGGGACAGTATAGCTGAATCAGCATGAATCTGGGGCCTATACTGATTTTGTTCGGTATAGGCCCTTTCTTGTGTGCCGAGCATGTTCGGCAACTTGGAGGTGAAAGTCCTCTACACAACCTGATGGAGGTGAAGTGTTAGCGAAGCGCAAGAGCGTTGTCGCGAGGCAGGGTTCTAAGGAAGCGTGTAG
>Ga0307433_1000164_pt1 | contig 60730 bp, 49 predicted proteins | sample SalMarWE160210MG_FD_202166 | JGI IMG/M metagenome (GOLD analysis project Ga0307433, IMG submission 202166) | Salt marsh sediment microbial communities from the Plum Island Ecosystem LTER, Massachusetts, United States - WE1603-210 | ecosystem: Environmental > Aquatic > Marine > Intertidal zone >...
CCAAATACGCCAAACTCTTTTTTACCAGCATCACCAAACATGAAGTGACCTGTTGGCTGGTGAACACAGGCCTGGTTGGTGGAGGATTTGGTATAGGCAAAAGAATATCTCTTCCTCACACCAGAGATTTGATACATATGGCGATAAGCGGTGAGCTTCTACAGGCCCCCATGGAGAAAGACCCGATATTTGGATTCCACATACCCAGCAGCTGCGGCAACGTTCCCCGTGAAATACTAAAGCCTGCACAAGCATGGAGGGATAGTAGTGCCTATGCCAGTGAGGTAAAAAAGCTGGCGGCGAAGTTCATTAAAAACTTTAGACACTTCAAGCGCGATATTCCACGAACAGTCGCCAAATCCGGGCCTATTCTGGACAGTGATTAACCAGTTAATTTCATGGGCGAGCTACCCCTGAAAAAAATCCCAGTATTAATATTATAGTGGAAGATTAGCAAGCGCTTTAGACCTATGTTTCTATTATGGATTAACATACATCCCCATGTTCGTGCAGCGGTGATATTCTCCTAATAGAAAAGGTAAACGGGCTCAAACCGTTGCACACATCACTGGACAAACACAACTATATTTACGTAGCTAGCACGTACGCATGGAAGGGCAAACATCCCGATGTTCATCCAATGGTACCTATATATGACATTTCTGCTTTTCGTCTCATTTTGGTAAAAATATTACGAAGTCATCCCAAACGGACCGAAAGATCGACGGTTCGTCCAACATGCAAAATCTCCCCCAAAAACGCTACTGGGAGTTTCAACGACTAGAGCTGCCCTTCCTTACCACTGCCTTGCCCCGCTCTTCCCTCGTTCCTCCTTCGCTCTTCCCCCGCTCTTACGCACTTCCACTTTGTTGTGCATGCTCTTTTTACACAAGAGCAACAGAGCGAAGAGCGGGGAGGCAGGATCAGATCAACTCGAGGGAAATATTTCGCAGGCAACAAAACGATGGATTGTGATGCAATTCTATTGATAATGCTAACTGCGAACACTGAATTGGATGCTGGCTTACTTGTCCAGTTTCTGGAACCATGTATTGGAACATGGAATTGGAGCCGCGAACTCACAGATTACAACTTATTAGCTACGAGTCATGAGATCCAAGTTCCATATTATTAGCTATGAGTTTCAGGTTCCAGGCTCCACTTTCCAACCTCTGAGCGAGTAGTTCTACGGTTCTAAATTATACGGTTCTATGGTTCTAGCTTATTAGCTGTGCGTTTCAGGTTCCAGGCTCCACCTTCCAATCTATGCGCTAGTAGTTCTATGGTTCTAGGTTCTAACTCAAAGAACTAGCAGTTCAAACTCAGAATCAACAGTAGAACCAGAACCTAGAACGAACTCGAGTAGATACTAAACTGGATACTAGTGGAAACTGAAGCGGAACCAGGAAGTAAATCTTGAGTACACAATTTGGCTGATTGTTATATGTAGTCGACCCAAGGTCGTTTATATTTCTCGATGGCAGCCTCTATCTTCTCCCAGGCATCTTTTTCCTCCCCACGCATCATTGGTATTTGGAACGTAAAGAGTTTCCCAAATCGTGAAAAATATATTCCTAGCTTCTCCAATTCCCCATACATGTTGTTTTCTCTCTTATTCAGTATGTAATACCCCATCAATTGCCTGAAGTATTCTCTCTCAAATTCTAGAGACTTGGTTGTCTTTATCTCCATCAGAGTGTCATCGATTATGAAATCAGCATCCGCTCCCTTTAAATCGAGGCTACTCTGCCCAAAACGGGGATAAAGAATGCACCGTCTAACAGCGGTAAAAGATGCGCGGTCGACCAATTTCACCAAGCACTGAAGGTCTTTAACGTCTTCCTCAGCTGTATCGAAAATTTGACTGTTTGGGAAATTTCGGTGGCTTCTAGCAACGTTTTCCAGCCAAGCGAGTACCATACAATCAGGCATTAGCTCAGCTATATCAAGCTGTCCTTTCAAGAAGGCTTCTTTTCTTTGGTTGAAGTCTTTCAAGAATTGCTTGCGTTTTCTGTCACCATTAACACCATCCTCAGCCACAAGCGGGAATTCTCTGACAAGGTCACGGTTCAAGTTCCGAAGTTGAAGTCCCATGGCATAACCGAAGGCTGTTCCAACTGTACTGGGATTCTTTGTTAGTGGCGGAGCTAGAAGTTTGCCCTGTAAGGTAAAGGGGGGCTTGTCAAATATAGCGTCAATGAGAGTGCCTGCTTTCTTACTACTCGTGAAATCCAATATCGACATGCTCCGCTCCCAAAAACCGATGCAATTCTCATTCGTAGAAAAGTACTGCCTACGAGTGAATTATAGCGTGATTAGGTTCTCCATTCAAGCTGCTAGGTCGGGAATTACTATGACGGTGCAGAGAACTGTGTCGCTGAACATTTTGACGTTTTGTGTGATATGCCTGATTACTGTTGCCCCAAACTGACTTTGGTGCACTAATCAAAATCTAGGCGGTCTTTCGTGGTGGCTAAGGTGCTTTACCTGTTGGTTGAAACGGGGAGGATGTTTTGTCCTACCGGGATTATTGGGGACCCTGCGGAGCTGCTATATGCCAGCTAGCATAACTAAAGTTAACTGTCCTCAGCATATGGTCTTTCCCTTCTCACCACCCCGACGTTTGGCTTCAGGAACAGCGAGCCACGCCTACTTGAGCCACTGTTTCATTAAATAGTCATGGCGCTCAGAATCATTTTTAAGCATTCCCTCTATATCCGCTCCGGGATTGAGATACTCAAGTAGCTTGTAGTTTATCATCTCGAACAGACTGACAAAGGTACGCGCGTCTTCATATGATAGTGGCGACATCATTTGCTGGATAAACTCCCTGCCTGCTATATTTGCTGGTTTAAGGGCGTCCTCTCCCTTGCTGGTGATAAACACATTTACTACTCTGCGGTCACTCTTGTCTCTTACCCTTCTGAGCAGACCAGCTTTGACCATGCGGTCGACCATCATACTGACGCTGTTTGTCTTACGTTCTACCCACTGGGCTATATCAGTTATTCTTACAGGCGCATCGTGGTATTTTACAGTCACAAGCACTAAATACTGCTCCATATCAAGCCCTTGTCCCTTATGTATTTGGTCCGAACAATTCTTATACCGGGTGTAGGTTTGGTACAACATGCGCCCCAATCTCAAATTTAGATTTTCAAGCTCAGAATCTACCATGATATTTAGCTTCTCCTTTACCTTTAGAGTCCTCTTTAAGACAATAATAGCACTGGCAGGGGGAGGCATCAACAAACTAGGTGATGAAAGGTACTAATCAGAGAGGGAATTCGCTTCAAAATCCTGCATTTGGTTATTGAGCTATTCACGCGTTGAACAAAACTGACATTTGTGCAATTCGGCAAATTATACAAAGACTCATCCTGTGACATATATTTCAAACGAGAAAAGGACATTCTCGCATTCAAGTGCATGTCGACACCCCTATGTTCGTGCAGTGGTGGCTCCTTAACTCTATAGTATGTCTTGGACACCGCACAAAAACCATTGACAATTTCCTTAGTGGGAATTTAACAATGTTATCATATAATGGTACCCTGAGTACTATAAGGCGAATATAGTTTATGAAGATAATATCTAGTTCTAGGAGACGCCATCACGTGGCAAGAGTTGGCGTCTTTATGATTACGGCGGCCCTAATTGCCGGGATGGTAGGCTGTGATGGTGGCGGTTTTGAGTACGACCTCATTATCGCCAATACCGCTGGAGGGGTGGTAACTACCCCTGGAGAAGGGACTTTTACCTATGACGAGGGAACAGTTGTCAACCTGACGGCCGAGGCTTTGTGGGGATACGAGTTCGCCAACTGGACTGGCGATGTGTACACCATCGCCGATGTTAATAATGCCACCACCACCATTACCATGAACGACGACTACTTAATCGCAGCCAAATTTGCGGTTGAACCTCAATACAGCCTCATCATCACCAGCACCGAAGGCGGCGAGGTGACCAAACCTGGAGAGGGAATATTTGTCTATGACGAGGGAACAGTGGTCGACTTGGTGGCTACCCCCGACGATGGCTACCGCTTTGCCAACTGGACTGGCGATGTGGGAACCATCGCCGATGTCAACGCTGCCGCGACAGCCATCACCATGAACGGCGACTACTTTATCACCGCCAACTTTGCTTAATACTTCCCCATGGTCGCCGCAGGCAAACTTCACACGGTGGGATTGAAATACTACAGGCAGTGAGATGTCGGCGGCTACCACCCGTAAGACTGCGATTTAGCCGTTAAATCTATTTGAAATAGTTATACAGTAACGTACGCATGGAAAGGCAAACATCCCTATGTTCGTGCAGTGGTGACTCCATAACTCTATAGTATGTCTTGGACGCCACACAAAAACTAATGACAACTTCCTTAGTGAGAATTTAACATTGTTATCATATAATAGTACCCTAAGTACTATAACGCGAATACGGGGTATGAAGATGATATCTGGTTTGAGGAAATTCCACTACGTAACAAGAGTTAGTGTCTTTTTGGTTACGGTAGCCTTAATTGCCGGGATGGCAGGCTGTAATCCTTTTTGCACACTCACTATCGACAGCACCGAGGGGGGATCGGTAACCGTCCCTGGAGAGGGTACTTTTATCTATTTTGTTTCCCAATGTGGTCCGTGGGTCGACCTGGTAGCCGAGGCTGACGAGGGCTACCGCTTCGTCGAATGGACAGGCTATGTTGGCAACGTCGACGCTGCCATAACTGGCATCCAGATCTGTCGCCACGAGTCCATAACGGCTCACTTCTGGCCCGAATGTACCCCCATGGTCACGGCAGGCAGCTTTCACACGGTGGGGCTTAAGGACAACGGCAGGGTGTTTGCCGTGGGAGACAACTCTCACGAGCAGTGCAATGTCAGCGGCTGGAGGGGCATCAACCAGACCGCCGCAGGCAGCTATCACACGGTGGGGCTTAAGTCCGACGGCACTGTGGTCGCCGTGGGATGGAACAACTACAAGCATTGCGAGGTCAGCGGCTGGGGTAATATCATCCAGGTCGCCGCAGGCCAACAACACACATTAGGGCTCAAGTCCGACGGCACCGTGGTCACCGCGGGACAAAACTACCACTGGCAGCGCAATGTCGGCGGCTGGACAGGCATCAACCAGACCGCTGCGGGCGACTATCACACAGTGGGGCTTAAGGACGACGGTACCGTGGTCGCCGTGGGGGAAAACGACAAGGGACAGTGCGATGTCGGCAACTGGACGGACATCCTCCAGGTCGCCGCAGGCGGCAATCACACGGTGGGGATTAAGACCGACGGCACTGTGGTCGCCGTGGGGGAAAACGACAAGGGGCAGTGCAATGTCGGCAACTGGACAGACATCGTCCAGGTCGCCACAGGCGGCTATCACACGGTGGGGGTTAAGACCGACGGCACTGTGGTCGCTGTGGGAGACAACGAATACGGGCAGTGCGATGCCGGTGGCTGGACGGACATCATCCAGGTCGCCGCAGGCGGCAATCACACGGTGGGGCTTAAGTCCGACGGCACCGTGGTCGCCGTGGGACAGAACGGCTACGGGCGGTGTGATGTCGGCGGCTGGACGCTTATCAGCTAGGTCGCCGTAGGTGGCTGGACGGACATCTTGCTTCAAACCACTGACCTAGAGGTAGAATACTCAACGCCTTTTTCCCAAAACTACCACACGTAAGATGGTGATTTAGCCGTTAAATCTATTCGAAATAGCTATACAGTAACGTACGCATGGAAGGGCAAACATCCCGATGTTTGTTAAATGGTAACATTCTAGTATGTTGTGACGGCCAGCCGGTATCACACGAAATAGCGATTTTTGACTTCTTAACTCTATCGTATGTCTTAGACATCGGACAAAGGACTATTGACACTACCCTAGACAACGGTATAACATTAGAATACACTCTGTTCGAAATAGTGGTTTAAGTATTAATATCAGGGTAGGTGGTCACGTGTGTGCCATAGAGGATTGCGTTAGTTGCCACGACTTCCAGCTGACCAGATATAGACATGTGAACCGAGCCCTCTGTTCCTGCGGCAGTAAGATTGACGATGCCTTTGGAAACGCAGGGCTGTTCAAAAACGTCGAAAGTACAAGAATCTGATTTCAATGATAAAGCAGTAGCTTTGGCATGAAAGCATTTTGATTTTGATATTTGGAATTTGTTGGGAAGACTACATGAATTTGGAGGTAAAGTATGAAGATGATACGTAGTTCGAGGAAACATCGTTACTTGGCAAGATTTAGCATCTTCTTGATTACTGTAGCGTTAATTGCAGGGATGGTGGGCTGTAAGAGTGATCAGTACGTCCTCACCATCCGTTGCACCGAAGGCGGTCAAATAACCTCCCCTGTCAAGTCGAGTTCCACCTATCCCGTGGGAGAAGTCATAAACCTAACGGCCGAGGCTGAGGAGGGCTACCGGTTTGACAGATGGACTGGTAGTGTGAGCACCATTGCTGATATCAATGCCGCTGTGACCACCATCACCATGAACAGTACCTATTCTATTAAGGCCAACTTTGTTCAGGGCCAAGAAATACGGGACTGGTACGATCTGGATGCCATCAGGGACAACGACAACTTGGGCGGCCATCACCGTCTGATGAATGATCTCGATTCCGCTACTGCGGGCTATAATGAGACGGCAAGTGACACAGCCAACGAGGAAAGTGGCTGGCAGCCAATTGGAACGGCTGGTGAGCAGTTTACCGGCAGTTTCGACGGTCATGGATATGAAGTAAGGGGCCTGTTTATCGACCGCCCTGGCGAAGATGGTGTGGGGCTTTTCGGTTGTGTTGCTGAGGGAGGCATTGTCGAAGACATCGCCGTGGTAAACGCCACTGTGACTGGCAAAGATAATGTTGGTGGTCTGGTGGGATGGAATCGTGGCACTGTGAGCGGCTCCTATTCCAGCAGCAACGTGACTGACAGCAGCGAGCATGTTGGCGGTCTGGTGGGATGGAATCGTGGCACTGTGAGCGGCTCCCATTCCAGCAGCAATGTGACTGGCAGCAACAATTATGTTGGCGGTCTGGTGGGATGGAATCAGGGCACTGTGAGCGGCTGCAATCACACCGGCAGCGTGAGTGGGGACCGGTATGTTGGGGGTCTGGTGGGATGGAATCAAGACACGGTGCGTGACTCTCATTCCAGCAGTAAGGTGACTGGCAGGAACGAGCATGTTGGCGGTCTGGTGGGATGGAATCAGGGCACTGTGAGCGGCTCCCATTCCAGCAGTAATGTGACCGGCAGCAGCGAGCATGTTGGTGGCCTGGTCGGATGGAATCAGGGCACTGTGAGCGAATCCCATTCCACAGGCAGCGTGAGTGGTGATTTGTGGGTTGGCGGTCTAGTGGGATGGAATGATGGCACTGTGAGCGGCTGCAATTCCACAGGCAGTGTGAGTGGGAACCAGTATGTTGGCGGTCTGGTGGGAAAAAACGATGATGGCACTGTGACCGATTGCCATTCCAGCGCCAACGTGACTGGCGATGACTATGTTGGCGGTCTAGTGGGAGATAATCGGTGGACTGTCAGAAACTCCGATTCCACAGGCAGCGTGAGTGGTGGTTCGTGGGTTGGCGGTCTGGTCGGATGCAATGAGCGCAAGGTGAGCAACTCTTGGTCTACAGGCAGCGTGACTGGCGATGACTATGTTGGCGGTCTGGTGGGAAAAAATGATGATGGCACTGTGGACCAGTGCTATTCCAAAGGCAGCGTCACTGGCCACCAGCGTGTTGGCGGCTTGGTGGGATACAATGAAAATAGCTCTGTGAGCGACTCTTACTCCACAGGCAACGTGACCGGGGACCAGTATGTTGGCGGTCTGGTGGGATACAATGAGAAGGAGTCTGTGAGCAAATCTTATTCCACGGGCAAGGTGATAGGTAATACAGATTTTGGCGGTCTTGTGGGACTGAATAATGAGGGCACTGTGACGAGCTCCTTCTGGGATAGGGCAACTTCCGGGACGAGAGAAAGCGCCGGGGGCAAGGGCGAGACTACTGCGGACATGCAGGACATCACCACCTTCCTCAACGCCGGGTGGTCTATATGCGACGTCACTCCTCCTCAGCCCAGCAATGCCTGCACCTGGAATATCTTTGACGACGAGACCTATCCCTTCCTGAGCTGGCAGTCCGTGTCTTAGCACAACTGGAGCCCAGATGATTGAGTCAAAGCGATAACGTGCGTGAGGGTGGAATTGCAAAAAAGCCTGGATTGTTACGTCACTACACAAAATGACGGATTGTGTAGTCGTAGAACTACGAGGATGGATACAATAGCATCCTCACAGCTTGGTTATGTAGATGTAGTCCAGTCCCTCGCGCATAAAGATGTTTGTTACTACAACATCTTGGTTTGTTTTCGCAATTTCGTCTTGTATACCTTCTTGAACCCATAAAGGATGGTCGAATAAACGTTTAGTTATGGCACTAAACCTATTACGCACTTCAGGGGCAAAACTTGGCTGATAACAAAGTGCACCGTAAACTTTACTGCCTCTCATCTGCTCAAGGCTAAACCGGAGCCCTTCCTCTAGTGTGTTAAGCCAGTTGTTGAATGCCGTTCTATAAAAGAAGGTTCGCGACATTTTATGGTGCTTAGAGGTTGGATTATTAGGGTCCCACTTATCTCTGATTGCGTATTCTTCGATTAGTCTCAGAAGAAAGATCAAATTGTCAATCTCGTCAGATCGGTAGTTAGCATCACTCCCAGATAATTCTTCCACAGCTGAAAGATTACAGAATTTTGAGATGAATCTTTCAATACTCTGCCACAGAATAGGTTGTTGCTTCTGCTCAGTGCGACTCTCCGCAGCATAAAGACGAACTATATCCGTCTCGATGTTGATTTCTTTCAGGATGGAAGAAAGCAGGAAGTTTCTGATAGCAGGAACGGACTCTCCGTTTAGAATATCTGCCTCAGAGTATGGAGCTTGTGGGTCGCCGCATCTTTTTCTGAAGGCCTCAAGTTTTTGCCCATATATGTCGGCTAGCTTGGCATCGATGTGTGATTTCTTATAGCGTTGCTGAACAAAATCAGTATGGGCTTCGTAGACCGTCACTCTAAGAGCATTAACATCAGGAGAAACAAACACTAAGCAGGAAATACGGTCTTTGTTGTTGCCAATCATTTGGGCCACAGCCTTATGTTGACCATCGAAAAGCTTAAGGGTTTTTGTATCCGGGTCGAGGCGAGTAAGAGAGGGCAAGAGCTGAATCGATGATTTGAGGTTGAATAGGAGAGGTAGTATTTTCTTATCATCAAGAGGGCGCAGCTGGATTTCGTTATCATTCTCAATGTATTTCGTTTCTACTTCATGGAAAAAATAATAGTGATCCTTAACTCCAATCTTCTGGTTATACAATGGTAACTGGACACCGTTGAATGTTATTGTTCGGTTATCTGCAGCTATAGAGTAAACAGACGGAACTGCAGATGGGCATAAATTCGCAAAACCTTGTACACTTGTTAGACGCCTTTTAATTCTTACTTCCTCTCGATAATCAATAGGCATCTTTCTCCCCTTTGCAGCGTGGCAATTAAGTTTCCTTTCATCAGGTGACGCGTGTACCGGAGCAAAGTTACTCAATTCTTGGGGATAACCATCAGCATAGCTGTAAATATGATCAAATTGAATTTCGTCTCTGCTGTAGCCTTCTAGCGTGTCATTGCAGATGTAGCAATTTTTGTGTTTTTCAAGTAGCTCCTTTTTCTCCTCTTCAGTCAATATGCGTCTTTCTTCTTTTGGCATTGAATGAGTCCTCCAATCTTCCCTATATTAAAGTGGCTAGTAAAGTTTGGGCAATGACGCAACTATCTTGACAGTATTTAAGCTTACCGTAACAACTTTGCCAAGTAGCCGGATAATATATTCCGGCTCATCCAGCCTATTCGGGTCATTGACTATGCCACTTCTCTTATCGGCGCTTACCTGATACTGGTCAAGGATCCACTCGAGAGCAGAGCGATTGCCCAAACGGTATTCGAAAACTTTCGGGGGGATGCCACCCAGGGTTAAAAAATCATTATAAACTATCTGGGTTTTGTCCCTGGATAAGGTCATTCTCTCAACTCGATAATTCACCTTGGCGTCCTTGTTTTCCAACCATATTAAGGGGTATTCAGTCTGCTTTTCATAGTTTATGTGAAGCTCTGCGAGCTGCTTACCAGCTTTTGCGAACTCTTGGAAATCAGGGGCAAATGGTATCCGCGGCAGCTCACGTTTCAAATTGGCCGCATACTTCTCACGGTACCGAGTGTGATGTAGGATAGCATAGATATAATGGAAGATATCCTGCTTTGAAATATGACTGTCCTTGTAGTGCTCTCGAAATTTAGTTAGTGCCCAATCGGTTATGTTTTCCTTACGAGTGGTGCCATCATCAGTATAAGTGCATAACGGGAAACACTCTGTGGCAGCACCGAAACCACCACACGTAACAAAATTGGGGATTCGGTTAGATAATAAGCAGCAAAATGGCTTTTCGCCACTTCTGCTTATACAAATTATTTGATTCTCTGACTCACTTTTATAATCAGGCAAGACTATACGAAATAGACCAGGTCTCTCATTCAGTACCGAATCATAATACAGGGATTGTACCGTAAAAGGTCTATACAATGAGGACCTTATTTTTCTCCCATCAAATTGAACAGTCGTACCACGTTTCATGTGAAGCTTTAGTGTGCTGCTCCATCGAACTTTGTCATAGTTGACGAAGCTATCAATATCTTTCGGTTTTCCTTCTGCTTGATAACGTATGACTTCAGCGTTATAGTCATCACAGAAATGTTCTGTTCGAACGGCGAGTGCTTTCGGGTTAAAATCGTAGACTATAGCATCGCGGGCGGTATTGACACCAGGGGAAAAGACTTTGAAGATCATGCCTGATTCTGACTTGCTGTCGCGAACTGACATCGGAATTAGTGCCTCAAAGTCCGCTTGTAATCCTTCGGTAAGCCAAGTGTTATTCTTATCCGGCAAAAGTTCATCCCACTCTACATTCGCGAGGTGTGCCTTTTGGTTGAGATAATCATATTTTTCCTCTTTCCGCCAGAACTCATCCGTTCTTGAATAATAGATTTTCGCTTGTTTAAGCTGATTGGTACCATTCTTCTTAACAAAGAGATTTATACTCACGCCAACCTGAATCCCAAAGACGTTGTGAGTCGTGCCGGATAGCTTCGGGTTTTTACGAACGTTGCCACCTAAATTCAGAATATATATAGCGTTGAAATCCTGCTGCAAAGATTTTCTCATCCCGTCGAAAGTTATTTCACTCACAAAGCTATTGTTGGTCACAAAGGCTACTACTCCTTCATCCCCGATTCTCTCAGACGCCCAGCGTATGGCTTTAACGTAGGGGTCGTTTAACTTCCTAAGCAAAGTTGCCTTCGATCCCTTTCCATAGGTTTGAAAAACGCTCTTATCTATTTCCTCGTATCTCCGATTCTTATTGTTATCGTTTTCGTTTACCTGTCCGGCGTTATAAGGAGGATTACCGATAACAACGAAAATTGGGGTTGTTTGCTGGCGTTTCACCCTGGCTGTGTTCTCCTTGGTGAAGAAAGAAAGCTGCTTAACTTTGGCAAGGTCAAAGGTATCGACTAAACAGATACCACTAAAGGGCTCGTATTTGCCGGTGACTTCGTAATATTCGTGCTCAATATTCATTGAGGCGATGTAGTAGGGTAGAAGCATGACCTCGTTGCAGTGTAGTTCTTTGGCGTATTTGAAAGGCAGTTTTGAATGCTGTATTTCCCGCATCACCCACAAAATGAAGTTGCCGGTTCCAACAAATGGGTCAATGATATGCACTCCTTCGTCCGAAAGGGAACGCCCGAACTCTTGTTGTAGGATATGCTCTACGGATTTAACCATAAACCTCACAATCGGCTGCGGAGTATAGACAATGCCGTGAGTATCGGCAACCTTGACTGAAAAACCTTGGAAGAACTTCTCATAAACTGTGTTAAGAAAGCTTTGCTTCCGGGAGAAATCATCAATGGTTGCCGCCGTCTTCTCAATAGCGACATAGAAGCGGTCAAGCGGTTTGAGAAACTCATTACGGCTAAAGTATTGCGAGGTCAAGGCTGAAATGACCTTTTCAATTTCATGAGCTATGACATTTCGTTCAACAAAATCAGAATTATTAAAGACTTTGCGGAAAATGCGCTCGGTAAGCAGGTGTTGAATAAGCATCTCCTCTACAGCCTGAATGGAGATATTGGGGTTAATAGTCTCTTGGCAAAGCTGAACCAAATCGTTGAATGCCTCAATAAAAAGGGTGTTGGTCTTGCGTTCCCTTTCAATGAGTTGGAGTAATCCGGTTGCTAATTCTCGTACTTTGAGTTTGAATTCTTCGACAGCCTGCCACCACTGCTCAAAAGTAGGTGCCTCGTATTCGAAGAAGACTCTAAGACCTTCTATGAGATGATCGGGCTTAGAAATATCCTCGTCGAAAACCTCGTGCCCATCCTGCCATATAACGATACGTTTTGGTGCTTGGAATAGAATATTGTTCTTGGGATAACCGATACCGAATTTCTTTTTTATCGCTTTATCTAAGTCGTCGCTGGTATCCTTGGCTTCCCAGAAGCCATGTGCAAGGCTAAAGTTATCAACCAATGCGCCATCAACAAACAGGGTGTGCTCATGTTTGCTGGGTTTTAAGGGGTACTTCTCAACGAGGGTCCACTCGAACTGGCTGGCACAATGGCGGAGTAAAGAGGCAAATGCCGGTGATACAGCGCCTTCATGTGACACACCAAGTTCAGAGAGGCCGCTGATAGCTTCATAGTATGCTTTGACCGACTTGTGTCCGGGTTTAATATTTAGAGTCAGCATTGTCCTAACTTAACCAAATCGAACACCACTAATTTGAGCATAATCAAATTGTGTAGACATGTCAAGCAATAACGAAAATAAAGAGGCACAACGCAACCCGGGGTAAAAACCTAGCCATTATTAGCAGCTATGGAGTTAGATAACAATTCTGACAATTGTGCAGTGGTACTCAACCGCCATGGGAACACGTTCAATTGATGCGTCTAATCGAAATTGCGCCGCATTCATGCCAGAATTTGCCAAAAAGTCTCATTCTGAGGCATGTCCTGACTATTCTTTGAGAAGTGCAGCTTTTGTTGCAGGGTTGTGGGAGTTACCTACATATTATAAAATGGAATCGTCATCAGCTAAAGGAGGGTAACATGAACCTCTCTACAAATAATTCGACTCCTAGGATAACTGTAAAAGGTGAAATCATCGACCGAAAAGACAAAAAACCAGGAAGAGAGATTGTAATTGAGAAAACTGAGTCGCGCAAATTGCCAATTAATGATTACCCAATAACACATAAAAGAAAGCCAGAGGGGCTAGAAGTAATAGCTGTAAGTAGGCAAGGCAAGTGCCAAGCTTCTTTTCACCGTTATCCAAAAAAAAGTCGTTATGGCGAAGGCGCTCATATTTACACTGCTACCCGCAGGTTGCATGACAACTCTCAATCCGACCTATTTCGCAACTTTCTGCAGCAAGCAGGAGTGTTCACGCCGGGGACACAAGTCAGCTTGGATTTTGAAAAGTGCGGTAAAGTTATAAGAGTATACCTCTAGACTAATGCCCGCTAAAGCCGGGGGTTCGCTGCCGCTTATGAGACCTTAGCCAAGCATCTTGAGGGATGTTTCAGCTTCTAGCTTCCCCCCTTTGCTAAACAATCCTCGGATTTGTTCACTCGCCGCACCGGAGAGTTCATTCCTTATAGCATCGAGATTCGCTAGCCACATAGGTGGCTCATTGCTGGCTTCACAACGCTTGTTTGCAAGTTGTTCCATCGCCCTGTATACTGCACACGGAGGGAGGGTTTTATGAATATCCATGTAGGCAATCTACCCAACGAAGTCACAGATGAGGAATTGCGGGAGGCATTTGAAGCTTTCGGGCAGGTTACGTCAGTGAACATCATCAAGGACAGGTATAGTGGCCAGCCTAGGGGATTTGGGTTCGTGGAGATGCCAGCCAATGCTGAAGGCCAGGCCGCAATCAGTGGCCTGAACGGCAAGGAGATGAAAGGGAGAACACTGGCCGTAAGTGAGGCGCGCCCGCGCTCTGAAGGCGATCGAGGCGGTGGGAGGCGTTCTTAGTAAGCAGCGAGCAAATATAACAGATTCACAATAGAACTTTGTCTAACAGCACGTAAAAGACTATGCATTGCCCCATCCAAATTCGGCTTCGCTTAACTTCTCACTGACAGGGCGCACTCTTAACAATCACTCAGATTGTTTGATGATGTTCTTTCTGGACGTTACTTGTGGTATGCTTAAACTAGGTTTTCGAGGTATGAGGCAGGAGGATAGCCATGAACGCTGACATTTATCAGTTCGAGCTAGGGAATTTTCACTGCGTAGCTGTTAGTGACGGCACTCACACGTATACACCTCCGACCTTCCCACCGCCTGCTATATTCCTGTTCGCCAATGCCCCAAAAGAACGACTCGAGCCAGTGCTTCTTGAACACAACCTACGGCCAGAACAGTGGCTGGAGTGGACAAGCCCATACATCTGCTTGGTGATTAACACAGGCAAGTACCGCGTGCTGGTGGATACGGGTGCCGACGGTCTTGGCCCAAACACGGGAAAACTCCTCCAGAACCTGCAGGCTGCAGGAATTGCGCGTGAGGACATTGACACGGTCATCTTAACACATGGACATCCAGACCACATCGGTGGGAATACCGATGGTGAAGGCAAGCTGACTTTTCCCGACGCTCGGTACGTTATGTGGAAAAGCGAGTGGGACTTCTGGACCTCGGGACAGGCGGAGACGAAACTCGATGAACATGTCAGGGAGCGGCAGCTGAAATTCGCACGCAAGAACCTGCCGCCGATTCAAGGTCGATTGGAACTTGTTGACCGTGAAATCGAAATCGCGTCCGGTATACGCGCCCTAGCAGCGCCCGGTCATACACCGGGGCATATGGCGCTGACCATTTCCTCGAGAGGTGAGCAACTGCTGTGCATCTCTGATGTGGTACTCCACCCCATACATCTGGAGCACCCGGAATGGTGTGCAGGCACCGATTTTTCTCCCTCCCAGGTCGTTGCCACCAGGCGCCGGCTTCTGAGCATTGCTGCGGCTAGGAACGCCCTGGTGCTTGTCTTTCACTTCCCCTTCCCAGGTCTGGGCCACGTTAGCCAGAGTGGGGATGCATGGCAGTGGCAGCCTATCGAAACGACACAATAGTCCAGAATGTGCAATCAAGGCTATTTCTAGGGATAGAGTTTCGCAGTAAGGTTTGCCTCGTGTTGCCTGAGCCACTTCTTATACTCTCGCCATTTGTGACAGTGTTGAGCTACCAGTTCCCAGAATCTCTTTGAATGATTCATCTCTTTCAGATGGGCAAGTTCATGGATAACAACATAGTCGATCACAGGCTCTGGCGCCATTATTAGTTTCCAGTTAAAGCTAAGGTTTTTCTTATGAGAGCAGCTGCCCCAGCGAGTCCTTTGCCCTCGTATGACAATTCGTTTGCAGTGAATGCCCATCTGAGAACTCAGCCTATCTACTCTCTCGTTTATCAGCCTAGCAGCCTCTGCCCGATACCACTGTTCCAAAGCCAACTCCAAGATACCATTTTTAAATAATCCGTGACTCACTGCCAGTGTATCTCCCTCTAGTGTTACACTATCAACTTCACTGTGGTTTTCCCGCTTGACTAGCTTCAAGTCTCGGCCAAGATAGGGGATAGTATCGCCACTCCTAAGTTCCTCCTCGGCATAAGGCGATTGGAAATTGCTATATCTTGCCAGGCTACTTGAGATCCATCGTTCCTTTGATTCTAGAAGTCCAGGGAGCTGCCCAATCTTGTAAGAGTGAGGAATAATTACCGTAAGCCCCGTTTGTCGTCTCACCTCGAGCCGAACATGCCTTGCCCTAAGGCTTCGCTTGACTGTATATGTGATGCTTTGCCCATTAATACTGGTTTCACGTTTCTCTACCGTAGTTGGTTGATGCCAAGTTTCTCGTGCCATGTATATAGTCTAGAGGTTCAACATATTGTCTGTCTAGAACATAGGGCAGAAGGAAGAGAACGACGGCTTAAAGTCACAAAAGCCTGTTTTGTTACCCAACTGCATAGGCCATCGAAAAGTGCAGCGCCAGGGTAAGGGCAGGGAAATGACTCGGACCATACGCTGAATCGGTCTAGTCGTTTCTGTGTAACGCCTGGCGGAGCACTGTGATTACCACTATGATTTTCTACTATGATTGGCACTATGATTGGCTGCTATGATTACTACTATGATTTATTACCAAAATCGCATTAAGGTTGGCTGTGGCTGCAAGCTTTTTTCCAGTCCTGGTAGTAGCGGTACGCTGTGTTCGGCTTGATGCCTAAAGCTTTCACTTCGGGGTCGCCCGGTCTTTTCCCTCCGTCAAATAACCGAAAAGCCTTTTCCTTTATACTGTCTCTTCTTCCGGTCTTCTCTCTAGTTGGTGGAATTTTACGTTCTATCTCCAGTTCGCCAAGTGCGGCCTTGACGATATTGCCCACCTTTTTAGTCATAACACCCATGTCAATCATCTTGTCCATACTACCGATACTCTTTAAATACTCCACGAACTTATCCGGTACTTCAACTTCATCCTCAAATCCTCGAACTCTATACGTGGTGACACTGTCCGTGGCCTCCAAAATTGTGCTTCCATCAGGCCTCGCTTCACCGTCGAGCAACCCTTTCAAAAGAACCAGAGGGATACTTTCCCAAAATACATGGCCGCCGAGGTCCTCAGGTCTAAGAATCAAGTAATAATAGCCGAGACACTTTGGCTTCTCTAAGAGTGGCAAGCCATTCTTGTCTTTTAGCCATGGTAGAAGAAATTCGTAGCCGTCGAATCTTATCTTCACCGGTCTCAACCAGACCTCAGCATAAGTAGCAGCAAAAATATCAAAGTTGAAATCGAGAGACGGCACTTCTTCAAAACTGTAGCTTGCTGACGGCAATGGGTAATAGCGCCTATAGTATTGAGATGGGAAAACGACAAACTGACGCAAGATCTCCGGGCAAAGTTGCTTTAATCTCTTGTTGGCCACGCTGACCAGGGTACCATCAAACTCTGTTTCATCCTTTTTAGAGAGTACATAATCAAAGTCGTGATTCGTATACCGCATATCCTGAACCTTTGCCCGGAAATAACTTCCTAGATCTCTCTGCTTTTGGTCGAGTCGAGCGGTCAGCTTTGCCATTTCTTGATTAAGGCGATGATTGTATTCAACGGCTGTACTTGTAGCCTGCAGTTTCTGTGCCTCTTTCTTCTTGCGCTCTTGAATCTTTTCTAGCCACCAGCCATAGTCGAAAGCCCTCATGTCGGACAGGTACGCTGTTCCCTTTTCTATGTATGCATCTATAGCTTTCCCGACGGCTAGTCTAAACTCGTTGTGTTCCTTATCATTCAGATATTTCTTGGCGTCATCAACAGGCGGTTTTATGGATAGGAATGCAGCAAACCGTCTATCTTGATATTCCTTTTTTTGTCGTTCCGCCTCAGCTCTTTGATATGTCTCTACTATCAGCGATTGAATTCGGATCATCGGGTCGATAACCTGTGTGTCATAGGCATAGGGGAAATACCTATCTCCAGTATCCATGCACTTGGATAGCCACTCTGCTATATCGGCCACACACTTACTAAACTCGACCTTCTCATTGTCATGTAGATAGGCGTCTAGATCTGCGTTAAGCTGTTCTATGGTGAGTTGGCGTAGCTGCGGTGCTTTGCTCAGAATACGCTCCTGCCAATCATTGAAGCGCTTTAGTGCGCAGTGATTAAGTCTTTCCTTGTATTCGGGTTCTAAGCCAAATATCTCAGTCATCTTGACCTTCACGCAGTCTTTAACTACAATGTCTAGAAAGTCAAAGCAAAGGCCAGCGTGAAAGTTCTTGCTATTGTACGCTGTGGCCCACCAATCATAACTTTTCCACACCAGAAGGTTGAAACCTTCTTTGAATTTGCCATAACTCACGCTCCCCAAGACGGGAGGAGTGAGTTATGGCCGAGAGCCTTTCCTACAAAGTAGTCGCATCCACCGAAAACTCGCTGAGGGCATACGACATAGACGCATCTTCTATCTTCGAGGTGAAGCAAGGTGGCTGAGCTATTGAGACCAGCCAGGGGCGGCTTTCTTCGCCCCTTTGGCTGCGGATGGTTTATTCGTGAGTTTCTTCTGGGGCGCGGCCCGAACGGGTCGCCGGCAATTGACCCTGCAGTCGGTGCTCCCCAGGCGGATATTTTTTTCACTATAAAAATTCGTTGATGCGCGCTACAGCAGTGGACCAGGCGACGAGAACAGAGGAGAAACGAGCAAGGCGTGAGCAGCGTTCCATAGAACCCACTAACGTCGAGAAACTGGCTGACAAGTATTTAGCGCGGATGCCATACAAATCTCGGGGCTGTCGATTCCGTAGTTTTGTCGTGTATTTCTCCAATCTTCAACGATTGGGCTAGGTGGAACCTACCGGCCGAGAAGAGCCATCAAGCTTTCAGGACCATCACCCACCCGGTCCGCCGCGCAGATATTTCCGTCTCACTGAAGCTGGCAAAACTGCTCCTGAGACAACCTGGGCTAATCCCTATCGCGCTCTTTACGGTTAATGTTCGGTCGACCGGGCGTAAAGCCGATAACAATTGGTTTTTGTTCATAAAATCTAAGGGACATCAGAGGAGGGGCTCTTGTTCAAGAGGCGTTCACATAGCATTCAGGACTCCGTTCAAATGTCGGTTACATCATTTAGATGTCGTTCAAATATCCAGGATTTGTCAGTGCAGAAATCACCTATAATTTGTCGCTCACAAGGCTATGCTGGTAAATGCGCTATCAAGAGGGTTAGCCGACAGGCTACTACTGATGGACCTTACCATAGGGCGTAAAGGCTTGCTAGGCTACCTGAAAGCTCTTAGTGGTAGTAGCGTCGTAAAGATAGTTCCCTCTATCACTAACGGCAATGCCAGCGGGGAGCGGGTTGCTGATAAAAGGCTGAAGGTAGTATGCGGAGCTAATACTAGCTACCTTGAGGACACAGCTTGGGTGGGTGATAAAACACCTTTAACCTTCGCTGAGGTCAGGATAAGCCCTAATAACACTGTCAAGCCTAACATCGGAAGCATAGAGCTAGCAAAAGCACTCAATAGAGTGCTTCCCTTCACTAGCAAAGACGACGCCAGACCAATTCTCCAATGCGTCAAGTTTATAGCTGGTGAGGGTAAATTGAAGCTGGTTGGTGCTGATGGTTTTAGGCTAGCAGAGGTTACACTTGACTATGATGAGGACACAGAAGGGCAAGTCCTGATACCTCATGATGAGTTGAAAGGCATCACAGGCGCACTTCGCAAGGCAAAGCGAGTTAGGCTAGGCTTTGAGGCAAGCGGTGATACTCTCGATGGTATGAGCCTTGTCATTGACACTGAGGCAATACGCTATAAGTGGCGTGGTGTTGACGGACAGTTCCCTAACTATGAACCGCTTATACCTACGCAGTTTAATATCATAGCTCACCTTGACACAATAGAGGCAATCAAAGCGGTTAGCTCACTCAAAGCCCTGTCAGACAAGCCCAAAGACTATCCGCTAGACTTGACCATTGGCGATGGCAAGATAGTCATGGCTAGTCCTGACGAAAAAGGCGAAGCCATAATACCAGCCGACACCGATGGACAAGGCTATGTGAGGGTAGATGGGAAATACCTTGCCGAAGTCCTGAAAGCCTGCGGGGGTATGGTGGACTTTAAGCTCTCCAACGCCTACTCACCAATGCTCTTTACTGCCGATGGTTGCCAAGTGGTAGTAATGCCGATTATGAGCAACACGGCAAATGAGCAACAGAGGCAGGATATTGAAGCGAAGCGACAGGAAGCTCAAGCCGAGCCGACAGCCGAAGCCGAAGTTGTAGCCGAAGCCGAAGCGGTAGTCGAAACGAAGCCGAAGCGCAGCCGTAGCCGTAAAAGAGAACCAGTAGCCGTAGCATAGAACGCTTGACCAAAACACAACCACGCACAGGAAGGCGGCGGTAGCCGCCTTTTTGTGCTCTTTTTGTAGGGGTATTCCTGCCCTGTGCGGTAGGAAATACCCCTTTTTTATGTGCGGCAAGGGCAAAAACAGCCAGTCTGAAAGGGCGGTAATGTGAAATGTGAATTTTGCCATCAGGACGCCACAGGCTTGATAAACCTACGGGTCTATACAAGACAAGGTATTCAGGTCTGTAAGGGATGCTATGAGATGATAGACAGCCACCGCCACAAACCATATTCAAGGATAATGGACAAATTAGCCATAACTTAAGCTGGCTACTATATCAATCGTAAGGTGGCAACGCTAATAAGAAGCAACTGGCAAACAGGAAGCTAAATATAGCCTGACTTTAGTTGACAAACCACAAAGCCCGGAACCTCTAATGATATATTGACAGTGAAATGTAACGACAATATACTCTTACCAACCAAAGTCAAGGGATCGCGAAATCAGGTCACTACAAGTTGATATGGGAAATCCCGGATGAGATAGTAGGATGCAGAAAGGTGAGCCAGAAATGGGGCGAAGCAAGAAGTCTAAAGTTCTTGCGGTGCTAGGCACTTTGGTGGTGGTCGGAATTGTTACCGGGTTAGTCGTTCTCCGTGCCAGTGGACATAGGGAGCCCTTCCCAGAAACACAACCCGTAGTGAGAGATATCTCTTTGATTGAAGATCGCATTACAAATGCCGTTGCCATATCTGAGCAGCTCACTCTAACGACAATCGGTGAGGTAGTTTACGGAGAACACAGAGCTCCAGTCTGGGCGCTCTCTTTCACCCCGTTAGAGGAACCGAAATATGAAGTCCTGCTGACTGGCGGCGTTCATGGTAACGAGCCAGTCAGTGTTGAAATCATGCTACAAATGGTCGAGACACTGGCCGAAAACCCACAGAAATATGAGAATATATATTTCGATATTGTCCCCATAGTCAATCCCTGGGGCTGGAGCCATGATATACGTTTTAATCGAGATGGCAGAGATGTTAACCGTGACTTCGCCTCTTTTACGTCCCAGGAAGCAATGATCATAAGAGAGTTCACGGCTGGCAAGGAATATGACCTAATAGTTGACCATCACGAATACGTCCGTGGCACAGGCTTTTTTATGTATCAGTTAGCCAATCCAAGCCAATCCGTCAGCCGGAAGGTTATCAAAGCGGTGAGGGACCAGGGTTATCCCATTGAGCAGGATGTGAGAGTCATTATCCTGAAGACAGAAGACGGCCTAATTGATGCGCCGATGTGGACACTGCGGTTCGTGAGACTGGTAAACCGACTGAGCATGACCAACTATTTCCGTTTGAATAACAACGACCTGGTGTATTTAATAGAGACACCTACCAGCCTGTCGTGGGAGAGCCGGCTGACGATGCACAAGATAGCAGTGGATATCCTTCTGAATAGCCTGAGCAGCGATTTTGCACAAGGTGGAAGTTAGTTGTAGAGCTTGTAGTAATGGGCTAATCAACTTAACATCCGGGTTATTCCTCATAAGGGGATCCTTGTTTCCAGCACAGAATTCTAGCCCTTTCCCTGATTGAGTGACGGCTTAGAGGGGTACTTTAATGGTATTTACGCCCTTGACCGACCTCCAGCAACAGCTCGAAATCAGTGGTAATAAGCCCAAACCCCTAAAAGTCGGGCAAAATTTTTCAATCGCTGATTTTGGGAGGCTGCTTGTGCGGTGTCCAAGATATACTATGGAGTTAAGGAGCAATGAATAATACGCCCGATTATTTAAATATCTAATAGGGCTTGGCCTGAGCCGAGACAGTTCTACCGGTCAGTATCACGGTCCAAGGGCTGCACCTCTTCCTGAAAATATCGGTGAAAGCAACGAGGCAGGTCACGGTAATCGAGGTTGGATATAGATTCCGGGCGACTCCTTGAGTTTAGAGTGTTCCAAAACAGGACCGACTTGCCTCGCAAACTCTCATTTTTCGCGTCATCAATCAGAGCAGCTAAGGCTTTTCCAGTATAGGTGCCATCCAGCTTGATGCCTTCACACTCCCTCATCAGGGACACTGCCTCCATTGCCTCCTTTGTAAAGAGTGCGTACCGTTTCCCGAAATAATCGTGTCTGATGTCAGCATCCGTTGCGGAGAACTCGAATATGGGGAAAGAATGATCCAGAGAATGAATTAATGAGTTTGTTCTGTTTATGAGTTTAATCATTCTTCTGGTATTGACGAATTTTTCACTGGTTACACGTACTGACACTACGCGACTGTTGAGCTTTGCTACCCTGAGTCCGAGAAGCAATCCAGCAGCTGTGCCCAGCGTACCGCAGGCAACATAGATATATTCTGGTTCAGGCATTTCATCATTGGCGATTTGTTTTCTTAATTCAAATGCCGCATTGACAAAACCGGTAACGCCAAGGGGCGAAGACCCGCCCGGAGGGATTAGGTAGGGAAAGCAACCGCTCTTGAGCCTGCGATGTATAAGTTGATACATCGTTGCCAGGCATACCAATGGCAGATTTCTTACGGATTCCAACTCTGCCCCACATGAGTGCAGTTCGGCGCCATAATAATGGCCCAGAAGCAAATTGTCACGAACATAGCGGGCATTCGGCTGAGGCACTAACATAGAAATGCTCTTCAAACCTACGTACTGTGCGCATATGGTAGTGGCGAGGGCATGGTTTGACCCGGCGCCGCCGAAAGTCATGACCTCCCTTACCCCTGAACGGATAGCGTTACCCAAGATGAACTCTAGCTTTCGTGGCTTGTTACCGCCGTAGAGCTTAGCACTCAAGTCATCGCGCTTTATATAGAGGTGACCGACGCCTAATTCCGTTCCTAAGCGTTCAAGCCTTTGTACAGGAGTAGGGAATTCACCAAGAGATATGTGAGGGAGCTTTTCTCCTAACAGGTGATACTGCTCAAATAGTGGAGGTGTTTCTACTCTTTTTCCGATGGTCATCCAAGCCAACTCCCGACAGCCCTGTTTTTCTAAAAACCATGGTTACATATTAGCACCTGAGGCTCTCACCGGCAATCTATTGTGCTGGCTGACCACATGGGTAACACCTGGGAAGATATCTTAGCAAGTCCGTGCTCAATATAGTCTACAGGGGCAAGATAGCCAAGGGATTGATGTGGACGGTTGCAATTATACTTGGACCGCCAGAAAGTTCAGCTTGCGCATTCCACCTTAGCGTGCAACTAAGTGACATTTCAAACTGATGTGCAATTTCACCCTCAGGTATATTATAGTTTTGGCCCAACCATCTAAGCTTCAGTTGTGTTAAGAAACGGACTCCCAGCTCAGAAACGGATAGGTCTGTCCATCGACGATATTCCAGGTGGGGGTGGTGTTGGTTACGCCAAGAGCGACGGCGATTATGTCCCACGGCTCGTCCAGCCCTTCCATCTCCGTGTCTGTGAAGGTGGCGATGTTCTGCATCTCCGCCGTAATCTTGCCCGTTCCTCCAGCGGATTCGGGTTGTGTGCTGGTTTGGGTATCCCAGAAGGAGTTTTCCACACTCCCATAATTAATACCCACCAAACCGCTAACAATCGTCTCGCCAGTCACGCTGCCGCTGGAGTAGCAGTTGCTCACAGTGCCCCCCCAGTGGTTAGTCCCCACCAGACCACCAACATACCAAAAGCCACTCACGCTGCCGCTGGAGTAGGAGTTGCTCACAGTGCCCGTATTATATCCCACGAGACCGCCAACACTCCGGGTGCGGCCCACGCCAGCGGTGGAATAAGAGTTGCTCACAGTGTGCTGATTCCATCCCACCAGACCGCCAACACGCTTATAGCCAGTCACCCTGCCGGTGGAATAGGAGTTGCTCACAATGCCGTCATTGTTTCCCACCAGACCGCCAACATACTCATAGCCAGTCACAGTGGCGTTCACCAGCCCGACATTCTCGATGAGCCCTGGTTCATCAACAAAACCAAAAAGCCCCACCTCATCTTCTTCAGGGCGGTTGATAAACAGGTCTCCTATCTCGTAACCCTGACCGTAGAAACTGCCGGTAAACGGATTCGTCGAATTTCCAATTGGCTGCCAGCCCTTCCCATCATTGGCTGTTGCACTTACCAGCTCCGTATAATTGGCGGTAGTGGAAACGAGGTCGTTCATCAGGCAGTAACTGCCACCCAGGTTGTCTCTGATGGCATGCAAATCATACCAATCCCATATTTCTAGGGCAAAGTTGGCGGTGATTGAGTAGGTGGCGTTCATGGTAATGTTGGTTGAGGCAGCATTGACATTGGTAATGGTGCCCACATCGCCAGTCCACTTGACAAAGCCGTAGTCTTCCTGGGGCTCGGCAACCAAGGCGACCACCGTCCCAGCAGAAATGTCGGATATGGTCTGTGTTTTACCCGGGCCGATCACCGTCTCCTCTTCATCAAATGTGGCAGTAACTGAACCGCCAAGGGTGCTGTAGATGGTGAGGTCGTACAGAGGAGAAGCGTCGTCATCACAGCCCATCATCCCCGCAATTAAGGCTACCATAATCAAAAAGATGCTAACTCTTTTCACGTAATGGTGTTTCCTCGAACTAAGTATTGCCTTCATGTTCCACCTCCAGATTTTTGTAGTCGCCTGAATAAATTCCAAATCTCAAAATCGAAATGCTTTCATGCCAAAGCTACTGCTTTATCATTGAAATCAAATTCTTGTACTTTCGACGTTTTTGAACAGCCCTGCGTTTCCAAAGGCATCATCAATCTTACTGCCGCAGGAACAGAGGGCTCGGTTCACATGTCTATATCTGGTCAGCTAGAAGTCGTGGGAACTAACGCAATCCTCTATGGCACACACTTGACCACCGACCCTGATATTAGTACCTAAGATACTATTTCTTACAGAGGCTATTGTAATATTATACCGCTATCTAAGAAATTGTCAATAGCTCTTTGTGCGGCGCCCAAGACATACGATAGAGTTAAGGAGTCACAAAACGTCAGATTGTTGCATCACCTCCTTTCTTTTGCTCTAGAAGTAACACTCAAGGAATTGCTGAAGGCTAGGGTAGCCCAAAGATCCGCAGGCCATTCATTACTCTCGCCCAACCGTTATCCTGCCAACTCCTCCCGCGTCCTGCGATACTCCAGGTCTATTCGCTCAGCCTCGTCCGTCAGACCCTCCCATTCGGTCGTCAACCTCGCCACCTTTTCTCTTAGCGTCATATATTCACGATTCACAGCAACTACGTTCCGCGAATCCTCGTAATGGGCGGGGTCAGCCATCATAGCTTCGATTTCTTCAATTCGCTTGCTGCTCGCTGCCACCTCCTGCTCTATTTCTGTGATGCGTTCCCTTACCGGCGATATGGCGCGGTAGTATTCATTCCGCAGCCGGCCTTCGAGTGCTTTGCGCTGGCGCTTTCTCACGGCCGTTGGTGGCTGACGTAGCTGCCCTATACCAGGCTGGGTTTCCATCATTTCCGCTTGACCGTCCGGTGACCTGCTCTGCCATAGATAATCGTCGTAACTACCGGGGAAAACCGTTACCTGGCCATCCCGCACCTGGATGATTTTATTGGCGATCTCCCGGATGAGGGTACGGTCGTGAGTGATGAAACACAAGGTCCCTTTGTAAGCATCCAGGGCATCGGTCAAAATCTCGCGGGACGCAATGTCCAAGTGGTTGGTTGGCTCATCCATAAGAAGGAGATTGGCTGGCCTTACGAGCATCCTGGCAATGGCGACGCGGGTCTTTTCCCCACCCGATAGCACCGATATCCTCTTCGTCACATCGTCACCGCTGAAGAGGAATGCCCCGGCCAGCCCACGCAAGCGCTGTTCTGGCTCGTCCGGTGCTACGCTCCGTAATTCCTCAATGATGCTGTTGTAGGGGTTGAGAGATTCTATATAATACTGGGCGAAGTATGCCATGGTCACATTGTGACCGAGTAAGCGCTGCCCTCTTTCAAAGGGTAAAACACCCGCCAGCATGCGCAGAAGGGTTGTCTTCCCAGCCCCATTTATCCCTACTATGGCAACGCGATCTCCCCGCTCCAGTACCAGGTTAAGGTCCTGGTATACAACATGCTGCCCGTAAGACTTGGCAACGTGCTTGAGTTCGATTACGACTCGACCGCTCCGCGGAGGCTCTCTAAAGTTGAAATGTATCTTCTTCGTTGCCCGAGGAACTGTGATCCGCTCAATCTTGCCCAGTTGCTTGACACGGCTCTGCACCTGCGAAGCCTTGGTATTTTTGGCTCGGAAGCGCTCAATGAAACGCATCTGCCGTCTGATTTCTAGCTCCTGTCGCCGGGCCGCTGCCTGGCGAGTCTCGATATCCTTCTCGCGGGCGCGAACGTAGCTATCATAATCGCCGTGGTGGAAGATAACGCCCTCATCCTCGATGGCTATGACCTTGCTCACAACATTGTTGAGAAAGGCTCGGTCATGCGACGTGACTAGGACGGCACCGTGATAGCGTTTCAGGTAGGTTTCAAACCAGCGCTGCGTCTCCAGATCGAGATAGTTTGTAGGTTCATCGAGCAGCAGGATATCGGGATTAAGGAAAAGGAGTCTGGCCAGTTCAATACGTGTCCGCCAGCCGCCGCTGAATTCAGACAGTGGATGCCCGAAATCTGACCTGGCGAAACCCAGTCCAGAGAGGACGATCTTTGCCTCGTGTTCGGAGCCATAGCCACCCTCCGCCTCATAGAGGGACTGCAACTCGCCCAGCTTTCTCAGCAGGCCATTCACGGTTTCCTCGTCCCTTTCCTCTGCTAGGTCTTCCTGTACCAGCCCGATCTTATGCGCAAGGTCCCTGACCACATCGGACGAACTGGACACATATTCCAGCAGACTCCGCTCCGATGATGGTTGGACATCCTGGCGAAGATAACCGATAGCGGTGTCACGTCGCAGAGACACGCTTCCGGAATCCGGGATGATGTTGCCCGTTATGATTTCGAAAAGGGTGGTCTTCCCCGTGCCATTCCGTCCGATGACCGCAATGCGATCGCTCATGCCAACGGTGAAACTAACCCCGCTGAAAAGTTCATGGTCGTTATATGACTTGGAGATGCCGGTGACATTAAGCATATAATCCTCTTACTGTTACATTAAATTGTACCAGGACTTGTCAAATGATATGAAAAACCATTTGGCTGAAATACAAGGCTTTGCATTAGGAGAAGCCGCTACAAAAAGGTCCTACTCAATCGCCGTTTGTTCGTATCCACCTCGTCTAACACCGAGTGATTCAGAGAACAGGATTAGGGGTAACAATCAACCATCTTGTGCAGGTAGGTCTCAAGGGCATGTGTTGCTACTCAACAAAACTGACTATTGTGCAACCCGTTCCATCGTAATGCGAGTTACGGAGATACCATATCAATTAGGCTTACTACGAATTGGTGTTCTGTGACTGTCGGGCTCCACAGTATGTCTTGAACACCGCAACCTATTGATAATTCCTTCACCAGTGATACAATAGTATTCTAGAGCTCGATTGTATGAGAACACCTAGCACCTTTGTTATTACTGTGGTTTTGGTTGTAGGGCTGGTAGGCTGCGCTCCTGCTCCTACTCAGTACAACCTCACCATTTCTGCCACTGAAGGCGGTGAAATAACCACGCCCGATGAGGAGACTTCTGGCTATAACGAGGGAACAGTGGTTCCCCTTGTGGCGTTCCCACATACTGGTTACCGCTTTGTCAATTGGACTGGCGATGTGGGCACCATCGCTGATGTTAATGATGCCGCCACCACCATCACTGTGAACGGCAACTACTCCATAACGGCCAACTTTGAGCTGGAGCAAGAGGAGGAGGAAGCCCCGACAGAAGTTCGGTTGGGAGCCACTCTTCCCGAAACGGGTATCTTTGCCGGTTTTGGTGCCCAAGGATTTGGCATGCAAAAGGCTGTGGACGACCAGAATGACTTGGGCGGAATATATCTGTCAGAGTGGGATGTAACAGCGCCCGTCAGGTTGATAATCAAAGATAGCGAGGGCGACTTCGCAAAGGTGGGACCCCTTAGTACAGACCTGGTTGTAACGGAAAAAGTACACGCCCTATTATCACCTTTTGAACCCTGCGAACTGCACGACCCTACGTCTGTGGTAGCTGACCAATATGGTGTGCCACAGATTGTTGCCGGCGGTCCTTTTGAGCCCTGGTATTACGGTATGCGTGCCGCGGAGAATTGGACTTACACCTGGTTTTCTGGCTTTGCCATAGTTACTCCGTCTGCACCTCCTCGCGATGTTGATGGATATACCCTGGTCGACACATGGTTCATGTTTATGGATGAGGTCGATGCCGCGGCCAACACTAATATGATAGCAGGGGTCTTCGCCTCAGATGACGCAGACGGTAGAGGTTGGTATAGCACGTTCCCTCCGCTGATGGAGGCTTACGGCATGACTGTTGTAGGTGTCGAGGATGATGTAGGACTGTTTCCCATGGATGCTACGGACTATACGTCTATAATACAGGCATGGCAGGCTGCAGACGTGGAAATAATCTGGGGCACTTGTCCGGGCGCTCATTTCGGCACGCTGTTGAGCCAATGCTATGAGCAGGGCTTCCAACCAAAGATATGTAAGGTCGGAAGGGCAGCCCATTTCCCTGTCGATGTAATTAGTTGGGGCACAGAACCGCCATTAGGCTGGGGTGTGGGAACAGATGTATGGTGGTCGCCACATTATGATGTGGCGGAGGGCTTCGTCGGCATTGGTGGCAGAACGACGGCCTCGCTGGCTGAAGACTGGGCTACGGAGGTGGGTGAGCCATTGAACCAGTTTATCGGACATGGCTATATGGCAGTCCAGGTCATGCTCGATGCCATCGAGAGGGCAGGCGATGTTGACGGGGATGCGATTAATGACGCCCTGGCGGAAACTAACCTGAACACCATCAGAGGCTGGGTGAAGTTTGACCCTGAGACACACTTCAGCCATATGCCACTCGCCAACGGTCAGTGGTTCTATGACCCGGAAGCCCCGGAGGAGGAGCCGTTCACACTCTACATAGTCGCCTCGGCCCTAGACTTCATACCGGCAGAGGCTGATTTGATTTTCCCCAAGCCCTGGTAGGATCGAACGAAGTGGGAGCGTTGATGGGCAGACCTATCCTTTCCTGAGCTGGCAGCGTATTTCATGATACCACTGGAGCTCGGGCGGCTGAGGTAAGACCACCAAGTAGGTGGCTGCGGAATTGCACATTTGCCTGTTTTGTTACCTAATCACACGAGCCATCATTTCGTTGAATTTCAATTGGGCAGAGCGATATAGATTAGCTTTCCTTTTGACTGCTGAAGTCTTTGAATCCTGTTATCGAGAGTCCCAAGTCGTTTTCCTTGCAGAGTTTCCGTTTTTAAGTCACGGATAGCAGCGATTAAGCTCTCTAGTGTAACCCATGTTCCTTTCGCCGGAATGGCACTGTAGGGCACGATGACCAATTCCTTCTGTAATGACACTGCCCATCTTGTTTCTCCAAATCCCTGCAACACACCATTGAAACCTGACAGCCCCGCGTTCAAAGCAGTATCCTTGTCCTTGGCTATTAATCCTCCAAGAATTGACGCAGCCGCAGTCACGGCCAGGCCGGCTCCCATCTTTTTTCTGTCTCCGATAAGCAAGGCGAATCCTCTCTGACATGCTACAGCCCTTCTCTGTTTTTCCAGACAATATTCCAAAAGCTCTATCTTCAAGGACTCAGCTTCTCGTTGTAGGATTTCATAGCGTCTACCAACACCTTGAGAGCTACTTTCAATGTAAGCTAGTTCCTTTCTCAAATCGGCTATGGTCTTGGCCCACTTATTATCTGACATCAGCTTCTCCCAGTTCTGCTTTGCACTTCCTCGATGAAGTTGCTCAAACTCTTTTCCGACTCCTCGCCTCTTTTCAATGCTTGCCTCATCTCACCTATAGCTTCTCCTGCTTTTAAGGCATCTGCCAACAAAGCATTGAGTTGGTCCTTAATATCTGCTACGTGTTGCTGTATTTGTGAAGCAGCATCTTCTCCTATGGCTCTTACTTTTTGCGATGTTGAGGAAATGATACCGACAATTTCACCCTCTAAAAGTCCCTTCTTCTTGTTCAGCTCAGCAATTTCACCGCTTAGAATAGATTGCTGTTTGGTGAGTTCACTTAGTTGTTGTATCTCTGCTTTTCGTCGATTTTCAAGACCAGTTATATCTTCAAATAGGTCTAATGCGGAAAAGAACTTCTTCCTGAGTTCGTTGCCGCTAATACCCTTGTTCTTGCTGGTTCTTTCGATGAAGTTTGTGATCCGCAAAAGGTCTTCGTCCGATAAGCCAATATCATTGAGCCTTCTTAGTGACTCCTCTCTGCCATCAACTTCTGAGGAGAGCTTTGTTTTTCTTCTTTGAAGGTCATTTGTTTCCCTGCTTAATCGGGACTTTTCTTGCTCGGTTTCTTTTGTCTTTAACCTCAGCTCATTTAACTTTGCGGTTTGTATCTCAACAGCGTTCTCGAGCTTGTCTTTGGTTCTCTCCAGCGATTCGAGTTCTGAGCGCAGTGGCGCTGCCCTTTTGATGAGCTCTTCCTTATTCTTAACCAGAGAGTCCACTTCCGACTTAAGCTTAGCTACACCTTCTTCTAGCCTCACATACTCCACAGCTAGTGTGGCAAAAGGTTTACCCTCGCTTTTTTCTAGCTCGTCAAGTCTTAACGCTGCTTCAAGGAAATCCTTGGCTGGGAAGTCAACGGGAAGAAGTTTCTTGGCTAGTTCTGACCACTTGTCCACGAATTCCGGTGTTATTTCCAAGGCTCGGAGCCTATCAAATAATAAGAGCCCAAGTAGCGCCTGAGAGGGTTCCAGCCCTTTCTTTTTAAGCTCAAAAGACAATTGACGAAGGTCGTTTACTTGGTCAAATGAGGTACCAGGTATAGTTAGTTTATCGCATTCCAGTTCCTTGACGATATTTACGATGCTGCCATGCGACACGCCCGACCGATTCTCTATATCACTATAGGGATAGCCTAAGATGTAATACTGCGCTACTTCTAGCTTTTTTGCTCTTGATATTTCCTTCATTCTGTACCTCCTGTACTGCAGAAAATTTCCGTCACTTGACTATTTGACTGACTGATTGACCAACCACTTGACTGTACATCTGACTTTTTGACCAGAATCCTGACAATTTGACCTGCAAGCAAGTTTTCACTGTGATTGTCAAATAGTAAGGGCGAAGGAAAAGCTAAAAGTTCTGTGTATTGTACACTGTGGCACACCATAGGTAATGATATTACCTTAAATTAGCCACAAATTACTTTGAAGTCTCTTAAGTGTTTTGTCTTTTCCTCTCAAAATGTGGTGTTAGTATTACCTTATCTTTTATAGTTTTAGACCCTTTGCTACGGCCCGCCCTAGCTCTGGGGTAGCCTTACTCAGGTTTTCAATCACCCGCTGCTGGCTTGGTTTATTAATGTGCATCAGGTCCGCAATTAGATTATCTATGAGATGTTCCCGGTCCCTCTTGTTTAAGGAACGATATCTCTCTCCAGCTTGAGCGAAATCATTTGTTAAACTTATCTTTTGACGAGTTACTGCGCCATCAAGCGTGTATACGCGTGATTTGCCCTCCTCAGAAGCCTCCTTAGGCATACCACCGGCCAGGCTATTGGGCTCATAGTTAACGGGACCGCTGAATTGGCCAATCTGCATCGCTCCATCCCTCTGGTTATTATTGACTGGCACTATAGGCCGGTTGACCGGAAGCTCAAGGTAGTTCGCTCCGAGCCTATGGCGCTGAGTATCGGCGTACGAGAACGTTCGACCCTGCAGCAATTTGTCAGCAGAAAACTCAATTCCGGGAACAATGCTAGCGGGACAGAAAGCCGCCTGCTCCACTTCGGCGAAAAAGTTCTCTGGGTTACGGTTCAGCACCATCTTACCAACCGGCATCAAGGGGAACTTACTCTCAGGCCAGGTCTTGGTGGGGTCCAAGGGGTCAAAATCTTGCTTCAGTTCATCAGTAATTTCCATCAGTTGCACGTTAAGCTCATACTCGACCTCTTCTCCTCTAGCGATAGCGTTGTGGAGGTCACGGGTAAGATAATCCGGGTCGACTCCCGCTAACCGAGTTGCCTCATGGCGGTCAAGGTTTTGCACACCCAGTTTTGGTTTCCAGTGGTATTTCACATACACGGCTTCCCCTTTGGCGTTCACCCACACATAGGTATTGACACCAAAACCCTCCTGCATACGGTAACTTTTCGGCGTGCCTCGGTCAGAAAAAAGCCAGGTTATCATGTGGGTCGATTCCGGCGTTAAAGATATGAAATCCCAAAACCTGTCATGGGCAGAGGAAGCGGACGGCATGTTGGTATCTGGGGAACCTTTGAAAGAGTGCACCATATCCGGGAACTTGATAGCATCCCGGATAAAGAAAACGGGCAGGTTATTGCCAACAAGGTCATAGTTACCATCTTCTGTATAGAACTTGACAGCAAAACCCCTGGGGTCTCGCACTGTATCCGCCGAGCCCCTCCCTCCGGTGACGGTGGAAAAGCGCACGAACACAGGGGTCTTTTTCGCCGGGTCCTGAAGGAATTTCGCCTTTATATAGGGCTTCATGCTCTTGTAAATCTGGAAGTAGCCATGTGCTCCCGCTCCTTTAGCATGGACAACCCTCTCGGGAATGCGTTCCCTGTCAAAATGAGCCATCTTCTCAATAAATTGGACATCCTGTAACAGTACCGGACCACGCTGGCCTACAGTCAGCGAGTTCTGATTATCAGTAACCGGCACGCCTTGATTCGTGGTAAGACGTCTCTTTTTCATCGTCTCCTCCCTTTCAGTTTATTTTTCAGCTTACTGGAGGGTATTTCACCCTAATAATTCTCCGCCAGCAGTTCATAGTATGCCTGCGCATGTTTGCAGGCCGGGCACTCCTTCGGTGCCTCGGTACCTTCATGTATATAGCCGCAGTTAGTACAGTGCCATTTAACGACCGCTTTCTTCTTGAAGACTTCCCCGGCACTCACATTCCTAGCCAGTTTCCGGTACCTTTTTTCGTGGAATTCCTCCACCTCGGCAATTTCTTTGAATGATTTGGCTATCTCTGCCAAACCTTCTTTCCGGGCGGTCTTTTCAAAGTCAGCGTAAATCTTACTCCATTCCATCTTTTCACCATCCGCCGCGGCTTTGAGATTCGCCTTTGTATTTCCAATAATGCCCGCAGGGTAGGCGGCCTTGATTTCCACATCACCGCCTTCCAAGTATTTGAAGAAAATCTCGGCGTGTTCCTTCTCGTTACCAGCAGTTTCCGTAAATATATTGGCAATCTGCTCATAACCTTCCTTACGGGCAACGCTGGCAAAGAACGTGTAGCGATTCCTTGCCTGGGATTCTCCGGCAAATGCCTTTAATAAATTCTTTTCCGTTTGTGTACCTTTAACTGATTTGCTCATATACTTTCCCTCCTATCCTTCTATTTTTTGCATGTCCTTCCCGCAGCAGACTAGCGTTCCCCCACCTACCTTGGTTACGGTAACCTCGTTGCCGCAGACATTGCACCTGTATTTCTCACCAACCTTTTTAACTGCCATATGTGCCCTCCTTTTATAAAAAATTTACTTAAAGATAAAAGCTAACTATCCCTCGTTGTTCTTTTGGCAATCGGAGCATAACCCGATAAATTCCATATAGTGCCTTTTAACTTCAAACCCAGTTTTTCTAGCTACCCTTCGTTCTATTGAATGGTCTACTGGCTCATGAAGATCAAAGAGACGGCCACATTTTTCACATCTGAAGTGGTAGTGGTTGCTATTGTTACCATCAAACCGGCTTAAGCGACCTGGGATATCGAGTTCTTTTATTTCCCCGGCCTGTGTCAGTAACTTCAGATTGCGGTATACGGTCCCCATACTTATGTTTGGAATCTCTTTCCTTACGTGTTCATAGACCCAGTCAGCTCTTGGATGAGAAGTTGTGTTTTTAATTACTCGTAAAATTGTGTCTCTCTGTATTGATTTTCTTGACATCTTCGCCATGAGAATATATATTATTGATAATAATTACTATTACTTATTATAACATATTTTTATTTAATGTCAATATGCTTCTGGAAGAATTGCGACATAAAAAAGTTATTAATACTATGAGCTTGATTTGATGACTTATTATAAGTGAAGGGATTTATTATGGTTGTATCCTTTAAAGCTGCTGTAATATTGGTTTTAACACTGCTGGTATTATTTGTATTTGGTTTCGAAAATAAGTTGTCTCCCAATTCAGGTATCCCTCATACGGAACAGGAAGGCTTAGAGTGCTTTTAGGGTAGGGTGCCTGAACGAGCAACATCTGTATTGCTGGAATTAGTTTGCTTCTTCTCAAATAGAATTCCGGGGTCATTGGGTGGTTGTTGAACGCTTCATACTTTGCCAAAGCGGCGCTGGCGGCGTTCATATTCAGAAAGCGCTTCCTCAACGTCTTTACGACCAAAATCAGGCCATAACACCGGAGTGAAGTAAAGTTCGCTATAGGCAGCCTGCCAGAGGAGAAAGTTGCTCAGGCGGCTCTCACCACCAGTGCGTATAACCAAATCCGGGTCGGGGACGTCAGGGAGATATAGATACCGGGCAAACACAGACTCATCTATATTGTCACCGGGAATGCCAGCGCTGGCGATACGCCTGGCCGCCTGGACAATTTCATCACGTCCACCATAATCGAAGGCCAGGCAAAGCGTAAGGTCGGTATTATTTTTGGTGAGTTCGACTGCTGCCTGCACCTTTTCTCTCAGTTTCCGAGACAGCCTATCCTGCCTGCCGAGGTGTACCAGTCGGATATTGTCCTGATGAAAAGCTTGAGTCTCCTGATCAATCTTCCTTGCTAGAAGACTGAGTAAGCCGGCGACCTCTATCCTGGGCCGGTTCCAGTTCTCTGTGGAGAACATATAAAGCGTCAGGTATTTTACTCCGTAGTTGGCAAAAATCTTCACCACAGGGCGAATATTGTCACCGCCAGCATTATGTCCGGCAGGCCTGGGTAAGCCACGTTTCTTTGCCCACCGACCATTACCATCCATGATAATGGCGATGTGCTGGGGAGGATAACTTGTTTGAGTCATAAGCTAGTCTCGCGAAAAAGGAGATGCTTTATTTTCAGCAAGGGATAGGCGGAGCTATGTCTCAGGACAGCCAAAATTAACCTGCTGTGCCAGTCGAAGGAAAAATTGCTGGAGTTGAGCAAAGCCTCAGCCATGCCACCAGAATTCAATATGTTGAATACTCCCTCGATTTGGTGGTCACTTAGTTTGGCATAAGCCCATCTAGCCCAGTAGCCACGGGAGAGTTCCTTGCCCATTTTTATCTTCCAGTGCTTTTGATAGCGCGAAAGCTGGCCAGCGGCTAAATTATCACTACCGAGAGCCTCATCAAGTACCTCGGCTGCTATCCGGGCACCAAGATGCCCAAAGTATATTCCTCCGCCGGTAGTTGGCTTTACCTGTCCGGCAGCATCCCCAATAACCACTACCCTGTCTCCGTAGCTGCGAGCTAAATTTCCTATGGGGATAGCCTTTTGCTCGATTTCCACCTCCCGACTTATTACTCTACCCTGGCAAAAGAGGTTGTTGAGAAAATTTTGCAGATGTAGCTTGGCCTGGGCTGTTGCTAAAAGACCAACATATGCTTTATTTGTTGAAGTGGGCACAAGCCAGGCAAACGCACCCGGTGCTATTTCCTGACTAAAGTATACTTCGAATTCATCCACGTTTTTCACTTCAATTTCGGCCTGAGCACCGACGAGGAAGCTCTTGATTTTGCCCAGACCTAGCTTTCGGGGCAGCTTGGGCCTGAACCCGTTAGCCAGGACCACAGCTCTGGCACTGAATATCTCCCTGGCTCCGGAGCACAAAGTTTCAACCTGTATGCTATCCTTCCCAGGAATAATGTCAATGATTGGAGAAGAGAAGAAATATTCTGCCCCCTGGGATTGGGCTTTAGAGGCTAGCGCTTTATCGAGTAAAAGGCGATTGACAACGTAAGCCTGAACATTTTCAGTTTGAAATCTTAAGCATTTCCCTGAAGGGGAGAAAAACTTGGCTGAGTTTACCTCGGTTAATATTACATCTGTGTCGAGGCCCAAGGAGTGGAAACATTCGGTGCTGATTATTCCTGTGCAACAGACATTAAGTCCCGACGCACCTTTTTCTTCGAAAACAGCGACATCGTGACCCAATGAAGCTAGTTCATAAGCTATGTAGCTTCCGGCTGGCCCTGCTCCCACTACGATGACATCATAAAATTGGCCTGACAATTCCCTGCCACCTTGTTAGATTTCTACTAGATTATATAACATATCGTTCAGCCATACCTAGTTACTGATTTGACATGTACCTTACCCCGTACCGAGGTACAGCACATTAATGACAGCGGTAGCGAAGGCGTTTTACCCGTGGGTTGAAACTGTGAACGTGTTCCGTCCTACTTGGATTATTGCAGACCATGCAGAGGTGCTCTGCGCCAGCTAGCATCAGTGGAGTTAACTGTCCTCACCGTATGCTCATTCCCTTCTCACCACCCTGACGTTTGGCTCTGGGAATGGAGGGCCCAAGGTACTCCACCAGCCGTTCCATTAAATTATTACGGCTCTTGGCCTCATCTCTAAGCATTCGCTCTATATCCGCTCCGGGATTGAGATACTCAAGTGTCTTGTAGTTAATCATATTGAGAAAACTGATAAGGGTACGCCTGTCCTCATGTGATAATGGCGAGAGGATTTCTTGGATGAAATCCCAGCCTGCCTGGGTCGCCGGTTTAAGGGCGTCCTTCCCCCTGTCGCTGATAGTCAAATGCACTACCCTGCGGTCAATCCTGTCTCTTGTTCTTTTGATCAGACCGGCCCTGACCATGCGGTCGGCTAGCATAGTGACGCTGTTCGGGCTACGTATTAACCACCGGGCTATTTCACTTGGCTTTGCACTACCACCGAGGTATTGTATAGTCACAAGCACTGCGTACCGCTCCGAATTAAGCTTGTATTCACCAAATAGTTTGTCCTCACATATCTTAAGCATGGCGTCGGCTCGGTGTACCATGAGCCACGTTGTCAAAATTAAGTTTTCGGCTTCGAACTTTGCTGCCATATTTAACCTCTCCTTATTATTTCATGGGAACTTTAGTCGTTTGGGCCGCTTCTATATCTTTTACGCGTTGCCACTTCCTCGCATGCAGTAATTTGGCGTTCCCTCTACTCTTCATTGATTGTTTACAAAGGGCATGGGTCGCCAAATGCCTTGTGGCTTCTTTTCTGTCCGCCTTAACCATGGCGCCAGTTTGCGAAAATATGGTCAGCACCGGGCCATCCTTTTCTAGCCACAGGAGATGGTACTCGTCCTCTTCGGGGTACATGCTAGTTAGCCTGCACATCTCCTGCAATATCTCTTGCAGTGTTGCTCTCAATAGGCACCTCAGTACCATGTGTCAGTAGTTACTCTTCGTTTACGTGCTTTAATGCTAACATGGGAATAATTCACTGGCTATTGTGCTAACCTCTGGTTTACTCATGGGGTTAGTACGGTGTAGAATATCAAGGTGGCATGGTATTATATAGAGAGGCGCTCATCTTTGCCCCGAAGCACACCGCAAAGTGAAGTTACGAAGAATGCCTATGAAAAAGATAAGGGTAGTGGTAATAGAGGACGAAGCCCTGTTTCGAGAAGTGCTGGTTGACGCTCTATCCCGGAAGGGTGGTCTAGAGATAGTAGGCACGACGGATGATGCTGAGAAGGCGATTGCGCTGGCCCGGCAGACCAAACCCGACGTGATGCTGATGGATATTGAGCTTGCCGGCGAAATGGACGGCATTGATGCGGCACTGGCAATCAAGAGGGAGAACCCTGAGATTGGCATCGTTATCCTCTCCGCGCATGATAATCCCCGCTATGTGACCAGCCTGCCGCTTGGAGAGAGCACGGGGTGGGCATATCTTTTAAAGCAGACGGTTCGCGACGTATCCACAGTTATCCATGCCATTGAGGAATGTGCGCGGGGTATGGTGGTCATGGACCCGGCGGTGATGGCGAAGCTGCACCCGCGGAAAGGGTCTAATGTTTACAGGCTTACACCCAGACAACAGGATGTGCTCCGGTTGCTTTCGGAGGGGTTCAATAATGCCACTATCGCCAGAAAACTGGCACTGACGGAGAGGTCCGTTGAAAGCTACATCAACGTCATCTATCAGCATCTGGGACTCTCCGGCGAGTTGGAAATCAACATACGGGTCAAGGCTGCCCTGGCGTTCCTGAAATCCTCGCAGCGACGTTAGCGCGGGGGCAAGGATTGCGTAAACCCCGGCTAATTACAGTGCGAGCATGATATTGTAGTATGCTAGAACCATACTACAATATAAGCGTTGAAAATTAGTAAGTCAAAGGATGGGAGTCGACATACCGACCTATTCTGGTTGATGACGATACCTGTTTAGAGATTAGCTGTGCCATTTGCTGGAAGCGAGCAAGCACTTTCAGGTATTGGGAGAGGCTGGTAGTGCTGCAGGGCGCCGGGCCTTTATTCCAAAGGCTGACCTTCCTGTCACTACCCTGTTTCAAGTCCGGCAAAAGGCAGCTCTGCCATAACCTGTGTGCCCTTGCCGGGAATGTTCTTGATGGTGCAACTGCCTCCCGCTGCCGCTGCGTAGTCCGAAATCAGCAAGAGGCCAATACCGGTTGAAGGGCTTGTTGTATTAGAGCCAGGACCATCATCCATCACCTTAAGGCACAATGTTCGACTATCAAACAGCGACAGTCTAACCACTATATTGTTCGCCGCCGGCGTGTGTTTGGAGATATTGGTCAAGGCTTCCTCAGTAATGCGATACAGCGCCAGCTTCACATTATCTGGAATAAGCCTTCTATTCGCTTGCTCTCTATCTCTCAGTTTTTTGCTCACCCGCAAATCAACAGGTAACTTGGCGCTATACTCGTCTATTAGAGATTCCAGGCCGGTAGTTATTCCCAGGCGTAAGATGGAAGGGAAAAGGCGATGGCTGATGGACCGTATGTGTTCGTTTTGCAGCTCCTCAAGTCTCTGGCGGACGTCAGCTAGTTCCTTGACCATCCACTTTGACCGGGCCCTGGCCTCAAGCTCTGCAATCTTATGCTCCAGTAATATAAGCCGGCTTTGCACCGTCCCGTGAAGCTGACTGGCAATGTCTTTACGCAGAGACTCTTGAGCGTTGATAAGGCGCTGGTGTGATTTACTTAGCTCTTGCGCCCGTGCCGCGGCTATTTCGCGCTCGTGTGACTGTCTCTCCATTTCTTTTTGCTTGGTGATGTCATGGAAAATGCCCAGTACACCGACAGTTTTGCCGTGTTCATCTATGAACGGGGTCTTGAATGTTTCCACGGTCCTTTCTTGTCCGTGTTCGATGTATCTCTCTTCAATTCTTTCTGTATTCCCTGACTCAATCACTCTTTTATCGTCTGCTCTATATTTTTCGGCCAGGTCCCTGGGATAGAAGTCATAATCTGTATGCCCCGAGAACTCTGCGGGCTTTATCTTCAGGTCTTTGGCGAAATTGCTATTGCAGGAAATGTAAACTGAATCCTTATCCTTAAAGAATATTTTCTGTGGAATATTTTCAACCAGAGTTCTGTATTGTCCCTCGCTATCTATAAGAGCCTGCTCCGCCTTCTTGCGCTCGGTGATATTCCGCACAAATACGACTACTTGCCCGCCCTCCGCATCAATGTAATTTGCGCTAACTTCAACATCAATCAGCTTCCCGTCTTTATGTCGATGCCGGGTCTCAAAAAAGTCGTAACCCTGCGCCACTATCTTTTTTTTATGCTGAGCAATCTCTTCGGGCGTTTCTATCGCTTCAATATCAGGTAGGGACATCTTAAGCAGTTCTTCACGAGTATAACCAACCATCTTACAGTATGAAGCGTTGACCTCTAGCAATCTAGCATCAATACCCAAGACATAAAAACCGTCAGGGGCTGTTGCTAATATTAGCCGATGTTTCTCCTCTGCCCGCTTGTACTCGGTAATGTTCCGGGCTAGCTCCAGGCAGGAGACAATCTTACCCCCGGCGTCTCTGATGAGATTAGCCGTATTCTCCCAGAAGGTAACCTCCCCCGAAGGCGTTACCATCATCCTCTCCACGGTGTGTGACTTGCCATCCTTAAATGCCTCTTCTACCGGGCACCAGTCACACACCTTCTCTCTGCCTTGATAAGCTCGGTAGCATTTCTCCCCCAGGTGGTTCCCACCAGAAGCTATCCTCACCGCCTTATTCTGATAAATAATGTTATAATCTTTATCCTGTATGCTGAGACCATATCCCATGGAATTTACTAGTGACAGTAGCGTATTATGCTCGGCTTGAAGCGCCTCCGTAGCCTGCTTGAGCGACGAATTCAGTGAAGAATCTGTGGAACTACGTGGCGAGGTATACTTCGCTTTCATCATTATATCTCCTTACGCACCGTTTTCTTAGCCGGTAACATTTCCCTAGCTTAAGGCTGCCATGTCACTGGAAATAATACCATTTATCTGATTACTTCTGCCAATACCTGTCCTCGTTCAGTACCTTAATGACGCGGCACCTCCTTTTTTTGCAAATAGCACTCAAGGCACTCCTGAGGCGTGGAGTAGCCCAAATATTGACGAGGACGATGGGTCAGGTGTTCTCGCTCCACATAGTCGTTTAACTCGGGTGAATTGGGTAGAAGTACGAACAACCTGAGCACAAGGGAATTTAAGAAATGAATAAATTCTTGATAAATAATAGCCGTTCGCGGTATTGATTCTTTTAAAGTATTGTTGTTGTCTCCAGTCGAAGCAGAGAACTACAAGATGGGTAGTGATGAAGGCATGTGAGCTGTCCACCAGGAATACCTAGATAGGGAGCGACGGGAGTTCGACTCGCTCCCGTCGCCTATATTGAAAGGAAAGGAGGATTGAAAAGAAAGGAGGGAAGTAGTGAGAAAGCTGGTTAATTGTCCTTGTATTCCACATACTGACTACACCGATGCCGCCTGAGTCAGGCTCATTTGCCTGGCCACACTCACAAGCGAAATCTTATATACTGTAGTAATGCGAGCATGAGACATATGCGAAAACTTTGTATAAGAGTAACACTACTTCAAAAGGATGTCAAGACCTAAATCTTCTAAAATCTAACCCAAAAACTATTATGATTTGGCCTGATTAAAACTGAAGAATCCAGTTCTCTTTTTGAACAGCTTCCTTATCAAGGGAAGGGAGCAGGGGAATAGGTTGCCAAGCAACCTTTAGTTATTATAACGGTGATATAATTGAAGATAGGTTTGCATTGCTTCGCTTGTTAGGGGTGGTTACTGTTGAAACAAAGCCACGATGTAATCGTTGTTGGTGCTGGTCCGGCTGGGGCGACACTGGCTTACGAGCTAGCAAAAAGGGGGATCGGGGTATTAGTTTTAGAAAAAGGGAAACTGCCCCGCTATAAGTGTTGTGCTGGCGGAGTCACCAGCAAGGCAGCAAAACTTCTGGATTTCGATATCTCCGAGGTAGCGGAAGACGTAATTTATGAGGTTAGCTTTACTTTTAATCTGGACAGCCCTTATCTGGGACAACATAGTCAGCCATTGATATATACCGTAATGCGTGATGTATTTGACTATTTTTTGGTGACGAGGGCACAACAACTGGGAGCTGTGCTTATTGATGGTCAAAAGGTAACGCAAATACAGGTGAGCGCTGATTGGGTTGAGATTTCCACTGCTGACAACATTTTTCGCTCTCGACTTGTGGTCGGGGCGGATGGGGCTTATAGCGTAGTGGCAAGAGAGCTGGGCATGGGAAGGAGCATGGAATATGTCGCGGGAATAGAATCGGAAGTTGTTGTGCCCGAGGAAGAGATGGCAAAATGGAAATCGCGAGTCCAGATAGACCTGGGGTGCATTCCCGGGGGTTATGCCTGGGTGTTCCCCAAGCGTAACCATCTCTCTATTGGAGCTGGATGTCTTGCCTCCAAGGCAAGACATTTGGACCGCCACCATCAGAAGTTTCTAAACTCACTAAGTATTGGTAGTTACACTATCGCCAGGTCAAGTAGCCACTTGATACCAACGTGTACAAAAGGGAGGCTTGTTTGGCAAGATAAAGCCTTGCTTCTGGGGGATGGGGCTGGGCTTACTGACCCATTAACGGGTGAGGGAATTTATAACGCCATCCAGAGTGCCCAGCTTGCCGCACCAGTGATTGAGAACTCTTTATTGATGGGCAAGATCGGGTTGCAGGATTACCAACAGATTGTAGAGAGGAAGATAATGTCTGAGTTGAGAATAGCGCGTACGTTGTCAAAAAATTTTGTCCGCTTCCCTCGTTTGGCGTTTGGAATGTTCAACCAGAGTGACGGAGCGTGGAGAGCTATATGCAACTTGATGCTTGGCGAGATAGACTATACTGCTATCAAGGGAAGGGCGGGCGGATTCAAAGGTATATTTCGTCTGCTTCGAGCCTAGCACAAAAATCTTGGTTTCATTGCCTAAATACGATGATACAGGTCGCGCAGTCGAAGTCATAGACTTAGGGGCGTAAGCCACAGCGCATGAAATTGTAAGACATTATTGAACATTGCTGACAGTTGTTGGACCATGGTTTACTCTTTCTGTCATCGTTGATTTGCCCTCTTGTGTGGTGATGAATATCGGATAAGTGCACATCGACAATCGAACATCAGATAAGCCCAGCTTCAATGCTTGCTCACTTTGGGCGGATCAACGCAAAGGGGGCAATGAGATTATGTATAGAGCGCGACTAATGCTCCCTCAAGAGTAGAATAATCGCTTTGTCTGATCCACCGTCGCAAACCCTATTGGTCCAAACGGGAAGCAAATTGACTTGCCCTCAGCAACAGGACTACTTGATACCTTGTTCAAGTAGACCTTTTCAAGGATGCTATATCGGTACCGTTTCCTGGGAGAAGACTAGTCAAATCCTGGACAGGATCCACGTCTTAATTGGCTCGTCAACAGCAATGAACGCGAGCATCTTCTTGAGTTCGTCGAATGTTTCATAGCGACAAGTCACAAGGTCATTCAGTTTCGTTGGGCGAAACTCGGGCGGATAGTCCGCATGGAGGTGGAGGGGATAGTTGTAGGACTCCGGTAATTCATACAGTTGTGCAGCGGAGAAGTTGGATAAAACCACACCTGCCAACACGGCCTGATGCATGAAAACCCTGTACAACGGGTTGGCAAAGAACGGCCTGAAGTCTGGATGGCGGTAAAGACTCCGGAACAATTCACACCAACGTGAGAACAGCCCGTTTTGTGGTCGTGTTGCTTGGCAGCCTGCGTTGAAATAAGGACGGATCGTGTTGTCTCTCACGCATGTGTCCATCGGGAAGAGATGATCCGGTTCGACCTTGCAGTGGCGGTAGATGGCAGTCCAGAAGCCGTCTGGCGAAGCCTTCCACAGTGATCCTATCTTGGTGTGGTGTACGGGCCTGTAGGCGTGCTGCGTCCAAGCAGGCATCACTAAGGCCGACGGACTTTTCAGAACAAGGGTGTCTTCCAACAGCCAGACAAGGTTCTCCGCTTTCCCGGCGACCGCTTTTTCTGCCGCCGCCGCACCAATCGCCACAACTGCCAGTGGGAAATCCATCTCTTCACTGCTGATACGGAAGGGGATCATGTGGACATCGGGCAATTTCAATAGTCCGGCATTTTCGACAGTGACGTCGAGGCTGTCCGGATGCAGGACAAGCAGAGGTGCCCTGAAGAGCTCCCCTCCGAAATCCTTAAGGCTGTCCAACAGCACACGGATTTTGCGAAACGATGTCGGTGATGCAGCGAGGGACGCGAACATGACCTGTTCCATGTTGCCACCGCCTTCTCATTCTTTGGAACGGAAAAGAACCAGACGCATGTAAACTACGGCCTTGGAGAATTATACAACAGCACGGACGCTCTTGCCACGTGTTGTGCTGGCTGACCACATAGGTGACACTGGGTAACACATTTTGGCAACTTTCCTTCCAATATACTCTATTTTCTGTCGACTTTTGCCGTGGTTGCAAGGGCAGGTGAGTGTCAACAACTGACGATTAGCGGATGCAGGAACGGCCAGACGGGAAGGGCAAACTCTCTGAAGGAGTCTGCCCTTTGTGGTTTACACGGTTTAGCTCTAAGCCCGGTGACGCCTTAGCACCAGGAGGCTCGCACCGGCGATAATGAGTGCAAACAGGGCAATCCAGGGTGCCAGGACGGCCAGTTTGTCTATGGGGGAAGCCTCCCAGCCCACAGTATGGGAGCCCGCTGGGCGCTGCTCATTTTCGAAGTTGAGGAATGGCCCGAGCACCGGGTCACTGGCACCTCCAGGCAGTGTCACAAGGTGTTCATTAGGCAAAGGGGAAACCTGATTCCAATTAGCTTGCACCACTTCGCTCACCCTGTATTCGCCGTCCTCAAGCCCGCAGAAGCAGTACTTGCCATTGGCATCCGTAATGGTGCTCCGTACCTCAACCCACGGGTTTGTATGTTTCTCCAGGATGACTTCCCAGCCTGCGAGCGCTTCCATAGTGCCGGCCCGATACACGAAACCGCAGATGCAGCAACCCTGAGTGACAGTCACGGTCACATCGTCGCTGTCTGTGCAGCCCTTAGAATCGGTTACTGTTACGGTGTAGGTCGTGTTGACGGCTGGTGAAGCAGTTGGATTGGCGATACTGGCATCGTTCAGATCGGTAGTCGGAGTCCAGCTATAAGTATACGGTGGTGTGCCGCCTGAAGCCGTTGGACTGCCGCCTATCACAACAGAACCTCCTGCGGTAATCCCTGCGTCTGTGCCGGCATCGGCTGTGGGCTTGGTGTTGACCACTACCGTCGTGTTGGCAGGATCACTTGTGCAGCCACCATCGGTCACCGTCAGGTAATAAGTTCCTCCGTTCAAGGAGGTAGCGTTGAGGATGGTCGGGTTCTGCAAGCTGCTGCTGAAGCCATTCGGCCCAGTCCAACTATAGCTGGTCATGCCGTTGGGCCCACTCGATAGCTGTATGGTGCCTCCTTCGCAGATTGGTGAGTTGCTTGAGGCAGTAGCTGTGGGCCGGGCATAAACCGTTATGTAATCGGTCTTGATTTCGTCATCTGAACCGCAGGCATTGCTTACGGTTAAGCTCACGGTGTAGGTGCCAGCGCTCGTGTAGGTATGGGAGGGGTTCTGAGTGTCGTAGTCCTCATTTCCATCGCCATCTACATCCCAGCTCCAGCTCGTCGGGGCTCCTGTGGACAAATCTGTAAAGACCACAGTTAGGGGAGCACAGCCGCTTATTAATGAGCCACCGAAGTCGGCTGTGGGACTGTGGTTCACCGTCAACGTGCCGTGGTCCTCACTCTCACAGCTACTCTCACACTCCACCAAACAGGTGTAGGCTCCGGCGTCTGCTGTGCTGGCAGTCGGGATCAAATAGGTCCCAGACTTCGCACCAGGAATTAGAGTGCCGCTTGAAGAGGTACCCTCATACCACTGGTAACTCTTTACCGTACAACCCGAAACTGTAGCAATTAAAGTCGCAGCCTCTCCTTCACATACTACGACATTTGCCACGTTTACCGTGGGTCTCGAAGTGTCTTCGGTGACGGAGGCGCAATCCTCGGCCTTACAGCCACTGGTACATTCCACCTCTACTTTATAGACTCCGGGAGCAGTCGCGCTTAATGTGTTGCCCGTTTCATCGCCAAGCGCCACATCATCCTTGTACCACTGGTAGCCAGTTACGGTGCAGGGGCTTCCAGTTGTATCTGCCGTCAATAGAATGAAGGTGGTGGCACAGGTGAGCTTGCCGCCATCAGGGGTGATGTTCACCCTGGGATTGGCGTACGCAGTGACGGTCTTGGTTTCGTTATCTGAGCTGCAGGCATTGCTCACAATTAAAGTGACGTTGTAGCTCCCAGCAGCATTGTATGTTACAAGGGGAGGCATCTGCCCTGTGTGACTCGAAGGAGTGCCTCCGGGGAAAGACCAGTTCCAGCTCGTGGGACTGCCTGTAGACTGGTCGGTGAAGTTGACAGTCAGGGGAATGCAGCCAGAGGTCGGTGTCGCATTGAAGGCTGCTAGGGGTGGTACACATGCCGGGAGGCAATATGTTTCCTCTGCACGCTCACAATTAGGCGTTTGGTCCAGATTGTTGTTTTGGTTATCCGTTGCCCACATGAGGCACAACGAGGAGGGATTTCCCAACGCAGCCCAGCTCACGTACATGTCCACGAAGTTGCCGCCGGTGGTGGAGTTGTCAATCCGGTATCCGATGTCCGCGCCCATCACTCCCTGAGGTCCTCCAGTCCCAGGCGTGCCAGTTCCGAGAACCCTTCGCCACCAAGAGCTATTGCCTGTGGGGGCAGTCTGGGCGTTGTTGAGGGTGTAGTTTGGGGGTTTTGCGCTATCCCACCGTTTCATAAAACCGTCGTTGTTCAAATCATCCATGAGCGTCAGTTCACCCAGCTGGTCTCTGGTTGTATTCGGGTCGTTGCTGTTGTCCGTTAGGTCCTCCAGTATCAGCAGAAATTCCGCCTGTTCCACCGTAGTCCCGTGCACATAGGCGGCCGTCTCCGCGGTATCAAACCACCACTTGTAGCGAGCATCGCCTCCCGGCTTTAGGGAGGGCCAGCCGGGTGGGTCGACAGTCTCCATACGCAGGTAGAGATACTGAGAATCGGTAGCATAATAGAGCGCATAACCGTCCCCACTAACATCTGCCACGTTCCGGTGCTCATCGCAGCCACTCTCATTAGGGTCTGTGGATAGCCCTGTCCAAGTGGTCGGCCACCCACTGGGCGGTGGCGTGCTTAGCGGGAGCATCGTCCCGTGCGAGCAAGCCGTCACGACCAGCATCAGGACGATGACTAGAGTAATGATCGGCCCTCTGATATTCATTCGCCGCATTCCACCGGCATCGGGGAAGCTAGCCGCTTTACACTCTGCCCCGTGCCACTTCCAACGCGCTATTTCATGTTATGACAAGCTGTCTTCTCTTATCAACCAGTCCCAGTTGGGAAGTACCGGCCCTAGCATGAGCACCGAGGCAAACAGGATACCAGAGTCTCTCTTCACCCCCTCGCTCCTGATTCGGCGCTTTCAGGCTGCCCAATTCTGCCATGCTTCGAACTCAGATTGGCCTTCGCCAGGGATTCTTCACCTCCAGATTCCTGCACTTGCCATTTGACAAGCTCGAGTAGGTCCCAACAGATTCCAAATGTCAAGATTCAAATGACAATTGAAATCCTAATGCTTGAAAGAGCCCGGTTTACATGTCTGTACCTGCTGAGTTAACCATCGTGGGAATTATCGCAACCTTCCGACGTACACACGCGACAACCGCCTTATGTTGGTCTTAAACCAGTATCTCTTAGAGCAACTCTCCTTCTATCAGCTCCTTTTATAGAGACTGCTCTTATTAAGACTATTATACCACTATCCAAGAAATTGTCAATAGTTGGCAATGCCCGTTTTATGTCGTTAGGGGAAATGAGACAGTTATAAGACCTCAATAACCCGACACTTTGGGGCTTGCCCTGGCCAAGACAAATGCTCAGGACGTGTGATGCATCGCAACACTGTTGCCCAATCCTGACTTTGTGTGGTCTTTCCTGCCTTGCTTCTTTAGGTGATCTCTGAAACCTTCCTCCATAATGCGCCCGCTCCGTGACAATCCTCTCGTTCTTCAGTTGTGTGACTACAGCGCCGGCCCTTCCTATAGTGAGCAGCCATCTCACCATAACTCAGACACATCGGGAGAACAACGCAAGATCGAGAAGACATCAACCCTTGCTGGGTACGGAACGAAATAGCGTTAAGTTATGTTTCGCCACCACATCTGCAGATACCTTGAAGTTGAAAGGTCTCGGTGTTACTTTGCTCATGCAATCTTAATTGCCTGAGCATGCCTAAGAGTAAAATTTGTTATAATCTAAAGTGGGAGAGTGAGGTGTCTAAGATACTGGACAAAATAAACGACCCCAGCGATGTTAAGGGGCTAAACCAAGATGAACTAGGTGAACTTTGTTCCGAGCTCAGGGAGTTATTGATAAGCCGGGTTAGTGAAAACGGCGGGCATCTAGCATCCAATCTGGGAGCGGTGGAGCTTACTGTTGCCTTGCACCGGGTATTTGATAGCCCGAAAGACAAGATAATCTGGGATGTGGGGCACCAAAGTTACGTTCATAAGCTATTAACAGGAAGAAGGGAGCAATTTCCCTCCCTGCGCCAATACCAGGGACTCTCAGGGTTTCCTGATAGAGATGAAAGTCTTCACGATGCTTTCACTACGGGACATGGTGGCACCTCCATTTCAGCGGCTTTGGGCATGGCTCTGACCCGCGACCTTGCTCGCGGTAATCACCACGTGGTAGCTGTCATCGGCGATGGGTGCCTTACCTGTGGCATGACTTACGAAGCACTGAATCATGCCGGGCATTTGGGCACAAGGCTTATCGTGGTGCTCAATGACAACGGCATGTCCATTTCGCCCACAGTAGGAGCGATAGCCAAGCGGCTAAATGTAGTGCGAACAACCCGTGGCTATGTACGGGCTAAGAAACAGACGAATCGGTTGCTGTCTCTCTTGCCTGGAGGAAAGAGGCTGCAGGGGGCATTGCACCGTCTTAAGGAAGGAGTAAAAGCGGTGGTTATGCCCACCATGATGTGGGAGCAGCTTGGCTTTACTTACCTGGGTCCGATAGATGGTCATAATACTGCTGAATTGGAAGCAGCTTTGACTCAAGCCAGGAATTACTACAAGCCGGTCATCGTCCATGTCTTGACTACGAAGGGCAAGGGTTACAAACCAGCCGAGGATAATCCCACTTACTTTCACGGTCTATCTCCTAAAAGCGAGGGCTTGGGCACAATACCTACTTATAGTCAGATATTTGCTCGAACAGTCGGTGGACTGCTTAGGGACAATCCCAGGGTGGTAGTGATAAGCGCTGCCATGGTTGAAGGCAATAGCCTATCTTCTCTGGTCAAGGAGTTTCCTCAACGCATCTACGATGTAGGGATTTCTGAGCAGCATGCGGTTACCTTAGCCGCCGGTCTAGCTACCCAGGGCTTTATACCTATTGTAGCTATATATTCCACTTTCTTGCAGCGTGCCTTTGACCAGGTATTGCACGATGTTTGTCTCCCTGATCTGCCTGTCATTTTTGCCCTCGATCGCAGCGGCATTGTCGGAGAGGATGGCAAAACACATCAAGGGATATTTGATTTATCCTATCTTAATTTGATGCCTAATATGATTGTTTGCGCACCTAAGGATGGGAATGAACTTCAAGACCTGCTTTATACTGCCCTCAATACAAAGCATCCACTGGCAATTCGTTATCCTCGGGGTCGGGGAACAGGCGTTCCCTTGGCTACCGAGCTGCATCAGCTTCCTATAGGCAAAGCTGAGATAATAAAGCAAGGTGAAGATATGGTAATAATAGGCATTGGCTCTACTGTCATGCCTTCTCTGGAAGCAGCGGAACATTTAGCTCTTGAGGGCATTGATGCCATGGTAATTAATGCTCGATTCGCTAAGCCCCTGGATACAGAGCTTATTTTGGATGTAGCCAACCACGCCAAAAAGATGGTCATAGTAGAGGAGAATGTTCTTAGCGGCGGCTTTGGTGCCGCAGTGCTGGAGCTGTTGGAAAAGGCTGAAGCCTCAGATGTCAAAGTGAAGCGATTAGGCATTCCTGACGAATTCGTAACCCATGGAAAGCAAGATTTTCTTCGCTCTCTCTACCATCTGGATGCCCTGGGAATAGCAAAGGAATGCGCTGATTTCCTAGTTCAAGTCCAAGCAAAGGCGGAGGAAGAGTTCCACACCACTATCCTTTAATAGTAGCTTCTAGATCAGACTAACCCTGCGAATCTCTTGGCCCAATTATACTTAACTGCATAAATCTTTAAAATCCTAAGCACTAAATCCTAAACAAATTCAAATGACCAAATTCAAAATCCAAAACCGTTTTGAACATTTGAGGTTTGAATTTTGAGCTTGTTTAAGGTTTAGGATTTTGGATTTTGGATTTTCACCTCAGGGTGGTGAGTCTTTATTCTCTTGAGCCATTCGCTTGAGCTCATAAAGCTTGGTGATTGCTTCCAGAGGAGACATGGAATCAACATCAAGCCGGGCAATCTCATCAGCTAATAGGGAGTCTTTCGGGAAAAGAGGAATCTGGAGCGATGCTTTACGGCGAGGGACTTTGCCTTTTTTAGCAGCGTGGCTTTCCAGTTCAGCTAAGACTTCCTGAGCTCGAACGATTACCGATTTGGGCAGGCCGGCTAGCTGCGCAACGTGGATGCCATAGCTCCTGTCGGTGCCCCCGGGGACAATCTTGTGGAGAAAGATAACTTTATCTCCTTCCTCCACCACCGCTACGTTAAAGTTTTTCACTCTGGGCAGGATACCAGCCAGGTCCACCAATTCATGATAATGAGTGGCAAAAAGGGTCTTCGCCCCAAGCTCAGGGTGGTTATGGATAAACTCGGCTACCGCCCAGGCGATGGAAAGCCCGTCATAGGTAGAAGTGCCCCGCCCAATTTCATCCAGAATGATAAAGGAGCGAGGGGTAGCATTATTCAGGATATTTGCCGCCTCAGTCATCTCCACCATAAAAGTAGATTGCCCGGCGGCTAAGTCCTCCTGGGCGCCAATGCGAGTAAAGATGCGGTCAACAATTCCAATATTCGCTGAATCGGCAGGGACAAAGCTTCCAATCTGAGCTAAAAGGATAATTAGGGCTACCTGCCTGAGATAGGTGGACTTTCCTGACATGTTGGGGCCGGTGAGTATAATAAGCTGATTGTCCCTATTGCATAAATAAACGTCGTTAGGAACAAAATTATCGCTGCCTATGCTCTGTTCCACAATAGGGTGGCGCCCTCCCTTAATGTCAATGACATCTTCGTTGGTCAGCATTGGGCGGACATAACTATGACGCGCTGCTACCTCAGCAAGGCTGGAAAGGGCATCGATTTGGGCGATGGCTCTGGCGGTGGCCAAAATTTGCTCACTTACAGCGCTTATCTGCTGGCAAACTTGTCGAAAGATGGCAGTCTCCAGGTCAGCAATCTTTTCCTGAGCATTAAGAATCAGCGATTCATACTCCTTAAGTTCGGGGGTGAAGAACCTTTCCGCCTCGGCTAAAGTCTGTTTACGAATATAATCCTGGGGAACTAAGTTGAGATTAGCCCGGGATACCTCAATATAATAGCCAAATACCCGGTTGTAGCCTACTTTTAAGGACTTAATCCCTGTGCGTTGCCTTTCCCTCTGCTCCAGGCCAGCCAGATATTGCTTAGCCTGCCGGGAATTACGGCGAATTTCATCCAGCTCAGGGGAGAAACCTTCCTTTATCACACCCCCTTGCTCCAAATCCCCCGGCTCATCGGCAATAGCCCTGGCAATTAAGTCCACGATGTCGGGGCAAGGCTTAAGTTCGCCGCTTAGCCAGTTAATGGCGTCCCCGTCTGCCATCGCCGCTTTCAAGTCAGGCACCTTTTCTAAACTAGAGCGAAGCGCTAGCAACTCTCGGGGCATGACTCTGCCACTACTCACTCGATTAACTAGCCTCTCCAGGTCAGCAATGTCTGATAACAGAGAGATGATTTTTGGGCGAGCTAGATTGTTTTGGTGAAACCAGGCAACCGCTTCTTGCCGCCGATTCAATATGGCGAGGTCCAGAAGAGAATGTCCCAGCCAATTTTTGAGCAGCCTGCCACCCATGGCGGTCTTGCTCAGGTCAACGATGGAGAGTAGGGAGTTGCCGGTTTCTCCCCACCTGCCACCCTGAAAGAGCTCCAGATTGCGGATGGTCTGACCATCGAGAATCATAAAGGAATCTGTAGAGTAGGTAGCAAGTTTGCTTAGCTGGGGCAGAGTTTCCTTTTGCGTTTCCTTGACATAATGTACTAATGCGCCGGCGGCTCTTATGGCTAAAGGCAAGCGGGCGCAGCCATAGCCTTCCAGGGTAGCTACGCCAAAATGTTCCAGCAAAGATTCCTGGGCAATTTCCAAATCAAACCAGTAGTCATCCAGTCGGCTTATGGTGAAAGGCAATTGAGCATAATCGTCGGCATCTTCGGGAATAAGAACCTCGCTGGGCTGAAGTCGCTCCAATTCAGGCATGACTCTTTCAGCAGGAAGCTGAGTGGTGGCAAATTCGCTCGTGGTTATATCAACGTAGGCGATCCCCGCTTCTTCGCCTTCAACAACCAGGCTGGCGAGATAGTTATTGCTCTTACTGGCAAGCAGATTAGGCTCGACCACCGTCCCCGGCGTCACCACGCGAATGACGTCCCTTTCCACCAGTCCCTTGCCCGGCGGGCTGAGTTGTTCGCAAATAGCTACCTTATGACCACGGTTGATGAGCTTAGCCAGATAGTTATCCAGAGCGTGATGAGGTATCCCCGCCATGGGCACTCTCTCCCCCTTGCCCATCTCGCGGGAGGTCAGGACAACGTCCAGCTCTCGCGAAGCGACTTTGGCATCTTCATCGAAGGTTTCATAGAAGTCGCCTAAGCGGAAGAAAACTATAGCCTCGGGGTACTTCTGCTTAACCCTGAGATACTGCTTTCTAAGAGGTGTTACAGTCATTAATGTTATTTTACTAGCTCTTCAATAACATATAAAGTCAGTATCCTCGTTCACTATCTTAGTGATACATTGTCTGCTTGCGTTGTCATTGCGAGGAATGGAAATGACGAAGCAATCTCGGTGGGGCTGCTGAGGATAAAGATTGCCACGCTGCGCTCGCAATGACACAAGGAACTATTACAACTGTCCCGAAGATATATAGTACACCTTGGAGTGTCACCCATCTATCTGAACTAGGTCAGCCAGAGCAAACATAGGAAGAAAGGCTTCAATAAAAAAGGCCAGAGGACTATAATGATGATGTTCTAAGGGGAATGGGGCTATGAAATTGCGGCACTTGCATATTCAAGGATTTAGATCAATTCGAGGTATTACCTTTGAAGTAGATGACTTCTTGTGTTTCATTGGTCAGAATAATCATGGCAAGTCAAATATCTTTCAGGCACTTGACATATTCTTTTCTTCAGCAACACGAGGAATAACCCCTGATATCTTTTTTCGCAGCCCAAATGGGACTGCAAGAGAAGTAATTATCGAGGCCAGATTTGAAGATTTATCACAAGCAGAGATGGGAAAATTGCGCCCGTGGACTGTTAATGAGGTTCTTACCGTTTCGAAAAAATACTGGATTGATGATGGTAAACCTCAAGTTTCATACGAAGCTCTCATGAAAGTTCCCAAAGATGAATGGCTCCAGGAGGATTTTGAGAGCTACAATGACAAAGATGTAGTTTCAGAATTGCCTATAGCAGAATTTTTTCCTGGAAGTGGTCGGATAACCAAACAATCGTATAAAGAAGCAATACAAAAATATATTGAAGCCCATCCTGATATAGAATACACAGAAGAGAGGCGTGTGAATCCCGCAGGATACAAGCAGGTTCTGGATGGATATCTACCTGAATTTCACCTAGTGCCTGCAGTTCGGGATGTTACTGAAGAAACCAAAACAAGTGGTACAACTCTCCTTTCGAGACTTCTCAATGTTATTATAGGCCGTATTGCAAGACAAAATCCCGCATTCCAACGTTTGGAAGACACTGTTCAGGAGATTAAGACATTAATAGAAGGCAAAACACCAGAGGAAAAGCTTGCCGAGATTAGAGAGCTGGAAGACAGATTAAAACATGAATTAGGCCCCTGGGATGTTGGGCTAAGTATCGGGGTTGAAGCTCCCGACATAGAAAGAGTTTTCCAACTGGGAACAAGCATAACCTTGGACGATGGTATTCCTACAGGCGTAGATGGAAAAGGACATGGATTGCAACGCTATTTGATCTTTGCCCTGATGCGTGTTTGGGCTACTGAAGCAAGGCGAGCACAAACCGAGGAGAATAGAGAAATCAGAGAACGCTCAAATGTTTTTGCATTTGAAGAGCCTGAGCTTTTTCTTCATCCCCAGATGTGCAGAGCTACTTATGAATCCCTAAAGCAAATATCTAGAACAGATCAAATTTTAGTCTGTACGCATTCACCCCATTTTATTGATCTGGAGGATTACCGTTCCATTGTCGTCGTTAGAAAACCTAATCTTGAAATAGGCACTCAAGTTCAACGTGTACAGGAAGAACTTTTTCAAGGCGAAAGGAAGAGACAATTTAACATGGTTCGGTTCTTCAATCCTGACAGAAATGAACTTTTCTTTGCCAGAAAGGCTGTATTAGTAGAGGGAGCTACAGAGAAGGCGACTTTACCTCTCCTTGCAAGGCATTTTAACTGTTTTGACCATAGAGTTAGTATTATTGATTGTGGAAGTAAATTCAACCTGACTTTGTATATGGAAGTTTTAAATGCTTTTGGTATTGCATATCTAGTTATTCATGATGAAGACCCAATAGACCCAGAACTTGAGCCGGGGGGCGCTAAATATGACTCTAACAGATTTAGAGAAGCTAAACAAACATTTGAAGAAAACCAAGGAATTACAGATACAGTTAATCCCACAATAGGTAAGGTACGACAAATACCGGGAAAATTTGAAAAGCTATTGGGTATTTCAAAAGCTCAAGCTGACAAACTTGGGAAACCTTTTGCTGCTGTTGAAAAATATGCCCAGGAAGGTGTAGAGATTCCCGAAGATGTTAAAGAGCTTGTTAGAACAGTTTATGAATAACGCAAGAGTTGAGATGTTAGTGGAGGATAGGAAACTTCGCACAACAGCTCATAAAAAATAAATCAGAGATTCCGCAAATTTGCGTGTCGCATGAATTCTTCTTCACAAGAATAAGGTGAGGTGCATCTAGAAATAAGATAAGGGTTTTGCCATGGTAGAAGAAATTGAAATTTTCGTTGAAGAGAAGTTCCGGGGGGTGGTAGATGGAGGTTGGGTTAAGAAGATAATCCGGCAAATCATCAAGGCTGAAGGGGTGGCGCCTCCTTACGAGGTGAGTCTGGTTTTCACCGACTCTGAGACGGTGCAACAACTCAATCGAGACTACCGGGGGGTGGATGAGCCTACGGATGTGCTGGCTTTCTACATGCTTCCGCAGAAGGGAGCTGATTCTTCCTTCGCACTCCCTCCTGATGGGGTAACTCGCCTGGGAGAGGTAATTATCTCCTATCCCCAGGCAGTGGCACAAGCCAGAGAACAAGGGCATTCACCCGAAAGAGAACTGGCATTGCTTATTATCCACGGGATACTTCATCTTCTGGGCTACGACCATGAAGAGCCAGAGGAAGAAAGCAAGATGAGGGAAAGGGAAATAGAACTTCTGGAGAGATGTTTGCCCGGGTAGTGATATAATATAAGTGCAGAATGGGGTTGAGGATGCCAACCGCTCCACTTATTCAGTGACTGGTATTCCACCGTCATTTAGTGCAGGCACAAGCGGGACTTAAACCGAGGTCTTTGAAGTGCAAAACAGCGCAGAGGAGGTAAAAGATGGCTAAATTCGTAATGCTGACGACCCTCACTGACGAGGGAAGAAAGACTATCACAGAAAATCCTGCAAGGATCAAAGAGGTCAATAAAGAAGTGGAGGCAATGGGGGCGAAGATACTGGCTCAGTATGCTGTGCTAGGTCCGTACGATTTCATAAACATTATAGAGGCTCCCAGTAATGAAGCAATATCCAAGGTGGCGGTGACATTGGGGTCAAGGGGTACGCTTCAAACCATGACCATGGCTGCTATGGATATGGACGCTTTCATTGGCAGTCTCAAGAAGTAGAGGTAACCCCCGGCTACCCGCTTGTGCCATCAACTTTTAAGGCTGATTGGAATTTCGCATTGAAGCACCAGTGACAGAAATGCGAGACTGCAAAACCATGAAACCGCAAAACTGCTCAGCCCTCGGGATTTAGGGTTTAGATATAGTTGAGAACTATGGTTTGTGTGCTGCTGGGCAGGGACGATGAAGTAATCGAGAGCTTGGGCTTTGCTTCTAGCTCTCTAATTCTCATTTTATCCAGGAATTTGTCCACAGGACTGAGATTGCCAGTGAACGCCTCCGTCTTATAGTGCATGGGGATGACAATATGAGGCTCTAATTGCCTTACTATTTCCACAGCCGTGTCAATGGGTATAGTAGATACCTCCCCGACAGGCAAAAATAGTATACCTATATCTCCTATTTCTTCTATCAAATGCGAGTCCAGAGGATGTCCCAAATCACCTAGGTGACATAAAGTTATATCATCCATCTCGATAATATAAATGGTATTCTTGCCCCGTACCTCTCCCTTCTTATCATCGTGGAAAGAGGCGATTCCTGTGATAAAGACCCCCCCTATTTCATATTCCCCGGGGCTTTTTATTTGTCTGGGGGCATTAGCGACGCCTTCGATGTAGCTATGACCAGGGTGAAAATGGCTCATCGTCACGATGTCTGCCTCAGGTTCACCCAGGCGGTAGCCCAAGTCAGGATGACATGGGTCTGTTATGATGGTTTTTTCTTTCCCTCTAATCAGAAAGCAGGAATGCCCTAGCCAGGTAATCTCCATCAGCGTCTAAATGATAACCCTTTTCTTTAGCTCTGTCCACAGCAACAGCAAAATCCAAAAACTCAAATTTTAGGATTTAGATAGTAGCGTTTAGTGTTTATCAAGAAGTGTATCGCCTTTGCACTCGTGATCAGCTTTTTCCACAGGGCTTATCAAAAGCGTCATTCCCTCCATGCCCACAATGGCAATTTCCTCGCCGGCATCTATAGTTGAACTGGACGAAGCTTGCCACAGTTCACCGTTAACCCGAACATAACCTTTAGGGGAAATGGGAGTTGTTGTTCGACCTCGATTACCAATGTCCGGCGAAATCATCGGCTTCTTAACTAGCGCCTTCTTGCTAAGTCGGTAATTTATATAATTATATACCCCGAGAGCAATCATCATAAGGATGAGACCCCAGAGGGGGATATTTATCGCAACCCTTGGCAGCAGCCAGAGCACGACTGCCACCAAGGCCGCCTCTTCAAGTAAGGTTGTTGTAATGGTGAGTACTGTATATCTCCTGTATTTCATTTTGGTATTGAGATAAAGAGTTAGATCGGAATTAGATTAACCTTCAAATTTAATAGCTTCCCTCAGGCCATCAGTGCGCGAGCGGGTGGGATTGTTGACAAAGAAAGCTTTAACTCCCTCCATTTGCTTTAGTTCTGGTCGTCCTTTGAACCGGGCATTAATAATATGCAAAGTAATAGAAATAGTCAAACAACAAAGCAATTGACAAAAACCAGTACAATCGTTAACATCTGAAAAATAAAGGTTAACGAAATGAAGGGACAGATACTAAAAGCTCTACGAGAGTGTAGTGATTATCTTTCTGGCGAGACACTTTCTGAGCAGCTTGGCATCTCCCGGGTTTCTATCTGGAAGCATATTCACAGCTTAAAAAAGGATGGCTATGTAATAGAGGCCTCGCCTAAAGGATATAGACTGGTCTCCTCTCCAGATTTACTGCTTCCTTATGAATTTCCCGGTTTAGAACAAAGAATTCACTACTTCCCGGAGATTGGCTCGACCATGGATGCAGCAAGAGAGTTAGCTAAAAAGGGAGCAGGGGAGGGGACAATCGTGATTGCCGAAGCTCAGACCCGCGGGCGGGGAAGATTGAGCCGGGAATGGCTCTCGCCAGAAGGAGGAATTTACTTCACTCTCGTTTTACGCCCCAGGATAAGTCCCGCATATGCTCCCAGGATAAACTTGATGGCCTCTGTTGCCGTGGCAGCTACAATTAGAAAGCTCTTTGGGTTAAAGGCCGAATTAAAATGGCCCAATGACGTCTTGATTGAAGGCAGGAAGGTGTGTGGCATACTGGCTGAAATGGATGCTGAAATGGATGTTGTAAACTTTGTGAACGTCGGCATAGGTATAAACGCCAATACCTCTATTCCCCAGTTTGAGAAAACGGTGACCTCCTTAAAGGATATGTTAGGAAGGGAAATCGCCAGGAAGGAATTTTTAAGCGTATTGTTGATGGAAATAGAGCGACAGCAGCCTCTGTTAATGAAAGCAGATTTACTCGAAGAGTGGAAGAAACTCTCTGTGACATTAAATAAGGATGTAAGGATAGTAGCGCCGGGTGAGGTGATAGTAGGGCGGGCAATCGACATTGATACCACCGGAGCATTGATAGTAAAGGACAGGAATGGCTCTTTGAAGAAGGCAATGGCCGGGGATTGTATTCAATTGAGGGAAGAAGCGCCAAATGCTAATGTAGGAGCAGTCAGCCGTCAGTAGTCAGCATTCAGTATGAAGCTGATAGCTGAAAGCTACATCGTTGTAAGATGCCGCAACTACTCATTGTCACCGTCTATTTTATCGCCATAATTGGCATAGGGGTGTGGAGTAAGCGGAGAGCAGGAAGCCAAAATGGCTTCTTCGTCGCCCACCGTCAGGGAACTCTGCTCCTTATCACCGGCTCACTTGTAGCCACCGCAATAGGGGGGTCAGCAACCGTGGGTATGGCTGGCCTGGGGTTCAAGCAAGGTTTGACTGGCGCTTGGTGGCTTCTTGTTGGCTCCATCGGTCTCGTGCTTCTGGGGGTTTTCTTTGCCAGGAAAGTAAGAGGTGCTGCGCTTTATACTCTTCCAGAACTGGTAGAAAGGCAGTATGACCGCCGTATGAGTTTGGCGGCTTCTATTCTTATTGTTATCGCCTGGGTGGGGGTGGTGGCAGGACAAATCGTTGCTGCTGGGACAGTTTTATCTATCTTGGGAATAGGTTCTGTTGCTTTCTGGATGACTGTCTTTACTATAGTTGTTGTAGCTTATGCTATTCTGGGGGGCCAGTTCTCGATTATCCGTACCGATGTTTTCCAGGCAGTGATTCTTTTCCTTGGGATTTTTGTCGCTTTGGCGCTGGTTTTCTCACAAGTGGGAGGACTTGATGGGTTGAAAGCCTCTCTACCCCCGGGTTATTTCTCTTTTCCAACAAGCCCCGAGTTCAATTGGAAGATGCTCTTGTCTCTTTTGATTCTCGTCGGAGCGACTTACGTGGTGGGGCCTGATATGTATACTCGACTTTTCTGTGCAAAGGGAGAAAAAACGGCCCAGCAATCGGCCATTTTGTCGGCATTTCTTTTCATTCCCCTGGCTTTTGCCATCATCTTTATAGGGATGAGCGCCAAAGTTTTATATCCGGAGATAGCTGCCGAAGGAGCCTTTCCTCAGGTAATAACCGGTGTGCTTTCCCCAGGTTTAAGCGGACTGATCCTCGCTGCCCTGGTCGCAGCGCTCATGTCCTCGGCGGATACCTGCCTGCTTACCCAGAGTGTCATTTTAACCGAGGATATAATTAAGCGAGCGCACCCTGCGCTTGACGAAAGGAAAACCATTTTGCTAACTCGCTTAAGTCTAATTGGGTTAGGTCTGGTGGCGTTGGGGCTGGCTTTGGCCTTAAAGGGGGTGATTTCATCCCTTCTTTTCGCTTACACTATATTCACTTGCGGCTTGGTTGTTCCGGTGGTCGCTGGGTTTTACAAAGAGAAACTAAAGGTGACTCCGCAAGGTGCCCTGGCTGCTCTTATAGGTGGCGGGATAGTAGGCTTGCTGGGAAAGATCCCGGGTCTTGACATTCCTCTCAAAGGAGACCTTGGCCTCATAGGTTTTGCTGTAAGTGCGGTGCTCCTTTTCGGCGCAAGCTTCCTTACTAGAAAGGGATAATCCACAAGGCGTAAAACCGGTCTTGCCATTCTGAGCCCCAACTTGTCGGGGCTCAGAATGGCAAAGCGCACACGACAGGCTCCACGTATAGTCTCCCAGATTCTTTGGTCGCGGAAAAAGCTCAATGCGGTGTCTTTTTGTCTAGGCAGCCCTCTTTCTACGCACAAAGAAAATCACCAGCCCCACTATCACCACCGCCGCTATAATCCCGACAATGAGAGCCCAATTGACTAGTGGCAGAATCTCCTCAAAATTGGCCGTGATGGAGTAGCTGTCGTTCATGGTGATGTTAGTCACAGCAGCGTAGACATCGGCAACGGTGCTCACATCGCCGGTCCAGTTGACAAACCGAGAGCTTTCCTCAACCGCGACCCTCAGGTCAACCACCGCTCCTTCGTCATAGGTAAAAGTCCCTTCACCAGGTTCAGTGACCGAACCCCCAGCGGTGCTGGCGATGGTGAGGTCATACTCCGGTATCTCTTCAAAGATAGCCGTGATAGTAAAGGTGGCCGGGTCATGAATGTCGAAGTTGATGGTCAGTTCTATATTGTCACCCACCGCTAGCAGCGTGGCAGCAAGATAATCATCCCCGATGGCCAATATCGCCGTACCATTGAAATAACCCACCGTGTAGTGGGTGCCTTCCACCAGAGTGTCGTCGTCGTCCACGATAGAAATTATCGAATTGGCGTCGTTCCAGGTGATGGTCGTCTCTACATCATCGGGGCGAGACAGGTCATAGTCAGCCACCTCAGGGTCGATGGTGGCGCTTGTCGTCACAATTGCCGTGATGGTAAAGGTAGCCGGGGCATAGACGTTGAAGTTGATAGTCAGCTCTACACTGTCACCCACCGCTAGCAGCTTAGCAGCAAGATAATCATCCCCGATGGTCAATATCGCCGTACCATTGAAATAACCCACCGTGTAGTGGGTGCCTTCCACCAGAGTGTCGTCGTCGTCCACGATAGAAATTATCGAATTGGCGTCGTTCCAGGTGATGGTCGTCTCTACATCAGCG